>Ga0105249_10000305_pt1 | contig 49977 bp, 37 predicted proteins | sample KBSS44metaG_FD_81522 | JGI IMG/M metagenome (GOLD analysis project Ga0105249, IMG submission 81522) | Switchgrass rhizosphere microbial communities from Kellogg Biological Station, Michigan, USA - KBS S4-4 metaG | ecosystem: Host-associated > Plants > Roots > Rhizosphere > Soil | place... | reverse complement strand
TTGGATATTTTCTCACCGTCACGCAGACGCCGCAGAAAGTAACGGAATTTCTCACCGGGCTTGGGCTTGGGCGTTACGGCGTGCTCGCGCTGATCATGCTGATGTATCTCGTGCTCGGCTGCCTCATGGATGCGATGGCCATGATCATCCTCACTGTGCCGATCATGTTTCCAGTCGTGACCGCGCTCGGTTTCGACCCGATCTGGTTCGGCATCATCATCGTCATGACCGTGGAGTTGGGCCTCATTCATCCACCGGTCGGCATGAATGTGTTCGTCATAAAAAGTGTCATACCGGACGTGAGTTTTACGACCATCTTCAAGGGCGTCGTCCCTTTCATCATCACCGACATCATTCGGCTGATTATTCTGATCGCCTTCCCCATCCTTGCGCTATACTTGCCGTCAAAGATGTAGGAAGCCGGACGCATAGCGAGGCTTCGCATGGAACGTTCGTTCAAAAAAGAAATTCAGGCGCTGAAGCTCGGCGCGGGCGAAACATTTCGCGGTGAGGGCATTCTCGCGGTCACAAAGGCGCTGCTTCAATCCGGCGTGAGCTACGTCGGCGGCTATCAGGGCGCGCCGGTCTCGCATCTGCTCGACGTGCTGGTCGAGGCCGAGGATATTATCGGCGAACTAGGCGTTCACCTCGAAACCTGCACCAATGAAGCTTCTGCCGCCGCCATGCTCGGCGCATCGATCAATTATCCGCTACGCGGCGCGGTCACCTGGAAGTCGATTGTCGGCACCAATGTCGCGGCCGACGCGCTTTCCAATCTTTCATCTCCGGGTGTCATCGGCGGCGCACTGATCATTATCGGGGAGGACTATGGCGAGGGCGCGAGCGTAATTCAGGAGCGTTCCTATGCCTATGCGCTGAAGTCTTCCATCTGGCTGCTCGATCCCCGGCCTGATCTTCCGACGATCGTGCGCATGGTTGAAAAGGGATTCGAGCTTTCCGAAGCGAGCCACGCGCCGGTAATGTTGGAGCTGCGCATACGCGCCTGCCATGTCACCGGCGAATTCGAGGCAAAAGATAACCGCCGCGCGAATTTTTCCGGTCTCAACCGGATCGAAGGACCGCCGCGTTTCGACTATGCACGGCTTTCGCATCCACCCTTCACATTCATTCAAGAACGTTTGAAAGCCGACGAGCGCATACCCGCGGCACAGGCTTTCATTCGCGATCACAAGCTCAACGAATTCATCGACGGCGATCTTGACGATGTCGGCATCGTCGTGATGGGCGGGCTGACAAATAGCGTGTTGCGCGCGTTGTCGCGGCTCGATCTTGCGGACCTGTTCGGGAAATCGCGCATTCCCGTTTATGTGCTGAATGCCGTCTATCCGCTGATCGCCGAGGAAATCCGCGAGTTCTGCGCGAACAAACGCGCAGTATTGGTCGTCGAGGAAGGAAGCCCGGACTACATCGAGCAAGCGATCAATGTGGAGTTGCGCCGTGCAGATTTGCAAACGCGCGTGATTGGCAAGGGACCGCTGCCGAAAGCCGGCGAGTACACTTCGGAGGTTCTGCTGAGCGGGATCGCTGCTTTCCTCAGCGATGTACGGCCGCGCGGTTTCGATGTCAGTGCGAGCGAAGAGCGCGCGCGCGAAATATTTTCGCACAAACCTGCCGCTGTCGCAGCGATCGGCAATCTGCCCCCTCGTCCGCCGACTTTTTGCACCGGCTGTCCTGAGCGGCCCGTATTCACTGCAATCAAACTCGCTGAACGCGAACTGGGCCCCGTTCACATCAGCGCCGATATCGGATGCCATTCTTTCGCGACCTTCGCGCCTTTCAGTCTCGGCAATTCGATTCTCGGCTACGGCATGAGTCTCGCTTCTGCCGCCGGGGTCGGACCGAATATGGAAAAGCGTCCGATCGCGATTATGGGCGACGGTGGTTTTTGGCATAACGGCCTGATCACCGGCGTCGCGAGCAATCTCTTTAACAAGGGTGACGGCGTGTTGATCGTCATGCAGAACGGCTACACGTCTGCGACCGGCCAGCAATTCATGCCCTCAAGCATCACCAACCGCGATGGCTCCGCACCCGGTATGGATATCGAGAAGACGCTCCGCACCGTAGGTGTGAAATGGCTGCGCAAGATCCGCAGTTACAGTGTCGCAACCATGGCGAAGACGCTGAAGGAGGCGATGACGAGCGCCGAGCACGGTCTCAAGGTGATCATCGCTGACGGCGAATGTCAGCTCGCGCGCCAGCGCCGAGTGCGCGTGGAGGATGCGGGAAAATTGAAACGCGGCGAGCGAGTCGTGCGTACGCGATACGGTGTCGATGACGAGATTTGCACGGGCGATCATTCCTGCATCCGGCTTTCCGGCTGCCCGTCACTTACCGTGAAGCCCAGTCCCGATCCATTGCGGACCGATCCTATCGCGACCGTGATCGAGAGCTGCGTCGGCTGCGGCTTGTGCGGCGAAGTCGCTCATGCCGCGGTGCTTTGCCCGTCGTTTTATCGTGCCGAGATCGTTCGCAATCCAACCCTTTGGGATCGCACTCTTTTCCGCTTCCGTCGGAACGTCATCGGCTGGCTTGGCGGAAAGTACGAAGCGGCCGCATGAGCGCCCCCGTCCGCCCGATCACGCTTCTCATTGCGGCACTCGGCGGCGAAGGCGGCGGCGTGCTGACCGACTGGATCGTCACCGCCGCAACGAAACTCGGATTTCCGGTGCAGAGCACATCCATTCCCGGTGTTGCGCAACGCACGGGCGCTACAACCTATTACATCGAAATCGTGCCGGTGCACGAACGCGAACTCGGCGGACGCCGCCCGGTGCTCGCGCTAACCCCTGGCATCGCCGATATCGATATCGCTGTCGCGAGCGAATTGATGGAAGCCGGGCGCCTTACGGCGAGCGGATTCATCACGCCGGATCGTACGACCATGATCGCATCCACCAGCCGCTTCTATGCGATGGACGAAAAGATCGCGATGGCGGATGGGCGATATGACGAAGAGAAACTTTCGAAAGCGATCCGCGATCAATCGAAGAGCGTCATCCTGTTCGATATGGCCGAGACCGCGCGGCGCGAGGGCTCGATCATCAGTGCCGTGATGCTCGGCGCCCTGGCAGGGAGCGGCACGCTGCCGATCTCTGTTGAAGATTTCGAGGCTGCGATTCGCGCCGACGCGAAAGCGGTCGACAATAACTTGCGTGGATTTCGTGCCGGGCTAGAAGCCGTGCGCAGCAGACAGACCGATGCCGTTCCTCAAGGAAAGCGTCACGCCGCGGAAAAATCCGATCTGCAATCGCTCGAACAAGAGATCGCCGAGACCGCGCCTACGGCAGCGCGCGAAATCATGATCGAGGGCGTTCGACGCCTTACGGCCTATCAAGATCCAGCTTACGCCCGCCTCTATCTCGATCGATTGAGGGCTATCCGCGACGCGGACGAAAAGTCGAAGGCGAACAGCCGGCTTTTGCGCGAAACTGCGCGCCATCTCGCTATTCGCATGTCGTTCGAGGACGTGATCCGCGTGGCACAGGCGAAGATCGATCCAGTCCGTATGCAGCGCGTGCGCGACGAAGTTAAAGTGGGACCCGACGAGCCTTATAAAATCTATGAGTTTCTGAAACCGGGCATTGAAGAAATGTGCCAGGTGCTTCCGCCTTTCCTTGCCAAGCCGATCTTGCGGACGGCCGAACGGCGCGGTTGGCTCTCACGTTTTCACCTAGGCATGGAAATCAATTCGGTCTCGGTTAGCGGCTATTTGCGCTTTTGGCTGCTGGCAAAGCTACGGCGCTTTCGCCGGCGCAGTCATCGCTGCATCGAGGAGCAAGCCGCAATTCAGTCGTGGCTGGGCCTTATCGCCGAAGCGGCGAAATATTCGGAGGCACTTGCGCTTGAAATCGCCGAATGCGCGAGACTGATCAAGGGTTATGGCGATACGTGGAAACGCGGCATGTCGAGTTATCGAATGATCGAGACACAACTAATCCGGCGGGCGATTACGGGAGCGATGCCCGCGGCCCTTGCCGCCGATGCGATTGCGAGCGCTCGCGCTGCTGCCCTTGCCGACCCGGAAGGGGAAAGTCTTGCCCGCTGCCTGCGCGAGATCGACCAGCGAAAAGTTTATCGCACTGCTGCGGAGTGATCTTAGCCGAGAAATGCCCCGCCATTTACATGCAGCGTCTGCCCGGTGATATAGCGCGCGCCAGGCCCGCAGAGAAAACGCACCGCCGAAGCAACGTCTTCTGGCTTGCCATAACGGCCCGCGAGCATATTGGCACTGAGATGATGTTGCGGTTCCGGGGCTCCGGGCTTCCGTGTCGTGTCGATCAGGCCAGGCGCGACGCAATTCACCGTCACATGATCGGCCGAAAGATCGTGGGCAAGTGCCCGCGTGAAGCCGACGATACCGGCCTTAGCTGTGATGACATGAGCGCGGTTTTTTGCGCCCGTGTGAGCACTTAACCCACCGATGTTGACGATCGCGCCGGCACCGCTTTTTTTCAGATGCGGCAGGCACGATTTCACGCAGTTGAATGCACCGTCGAGGATAACGCCCAGAATTTCGCGCCAATCGGCAGCGGACATTTTGTCGAAAGGCGTTTCCTTACGTAAGGCCGCGCTATTGACCAGGATATCGATACGGCCGAATCGCTCAGCGGCGGCGGCCACCATTTTGTCGACGGCGCGCGCGTCAACGACATCGGCAAGCGCGGCGAACGCTTGCCCGCCTTGCTTCTCGATTTCGCGCACGACGGATTCGGCTTCCACGCGGCTGGAACGCACATTGACCGCGACGCCGGCGCCTCCAGACGCAAGCGCAAGTGCTATCGCCCTGCCGATGTTTCGCCCGGCTCCGGTGACGATCGCGACCTTGCCTTTAAGTTCTTGTCCGTTTTCCTCGCTTGCCATATCTCACCCGCGCAGCACCGACAGATCGTATAAACCTTCATAAACCTTGCGCACCAGCTTTAGCGCGGCCTCGGCACGATCGGGAGACCAACCGCCATGCTGCGCGTTTGCCATGAATTTTTCCTCGATATCTTTTCGCGTGAGCGGTTCGTGCGCACCGCCACGCAGATGCGGCTGGCGCTCCTCGACGATTGTTCCGTTTCGAAGTGCCGCACGAATATGTCCGGTGTAATTATTCGGATAAGGATTGTTTGGATCGATCTTGTAGCGAATCTTTGCAGCGAGGGCGAGCACGCGCGGATCTTTCACACGGTCGTTTGCGAACGCATCGAGCCCTAAAGAGCCGTGAAGGAAAGCAGCGGCGATGCAGTACGGGGTCGAAAATTTAGCGCCATAACCATTCGGCGGCCGCTGCTTGTCAGCGAGCGGCTCCCACAGCCGGTGCACCGTTCCTTCGGCGACTTCGCAGATCATCTCCTCGATATCGTCGGGGGAGATACCTTTTGCCGCCAGCCTGCGCGCGCAATCGATATAGGGATGGGTCATTGTCCCGCACGGATAGGGTTTGAACGCGAGCGTTTCGGTAACCCAGCGCTTGCCGAAATCGCCGACCAGGGCGTCGTAATCGCCTTTGTTCGTATGCGCAAAACCGTGAAACAGGCCATGCGTTCCTTCGAACACGGTGCGCGGCCCGATAAACTCGGCACGGCCCAGCAGAGCCGCACGCAAGCCCGATTGCGCCGCCCATCCGGGATGAAGCCGTTTCGTCCAGGCACCTTCGGCCAGATATTCGATGATGCCGCCCGCCATGCTGCCCGCGATTCCGAATGCATTCACGATCTGATTTTTTTTCAGCCGCAACGCCGCGCCGACACCGGCTGCGGCGGCCATGGCACCGAGCACCGCTGTCGGGTGAAAGCCCGCGCGATGAACAGCCTTCGGAGCCACCAGGCTTAGGCGACAGATCGTTTCCACCCCCACTGCGATCCCAATCAACGCCGACGGTTTCTCTGCTCGATACAGTTCGCAGACCGCAAGCACAGCGGGCACGATCACGGCTCCCGCATGAACCGGACCTCCTTCAAAAGTATCGTCGAAATCCTCCCCATGCGCGGCCGTCCCGTTGATAAAAGCCGCGGATCCGACACTCGCGGACCGGGCGTGACCGATCAGCGTGCAAGGCCCATCTTCCTGCCAACCCGCGAGCGCGCTTCGGATATAATTTTCGTTTCGTGCAGTCACGCAGAGACCGATCACATCGATCAGCAGTTCCTCGCACTTATTTTTGAGATTTCCCGGCAGATCTTTTTCTGTAATCGCGAGGATCCGTTCCGCCAAGTTCTCGGCGACGGATTCCTTTAAGCGATCACTGGTAATTTTGTTGCTCATCATGCGTTACGCAGACGAATGTCGCCGCCGAAACCGGGAATGCGGTTTGCGAGGATAACGACAGCAAAAGTAATGGCGAGCATCATGAGGCCAAGCACCGAAATCGCCGCAAGGTCACCGCTTTCGTTGAGATCGAAGATCAGCACCGATATCACCTTCGTCTCCGACGTGAACAACATGATCGCAGCAGAAAGCTCCCGGATTACGCCGACAAAAATGAAACACCAGGTGGCGATAACGCCGGTACGTAAAAGCGGCGCCGTGATTCGACCGAGCGTTTGCATGCGCGTAGCGCCGAGGATACGGCTCGCATCTTCAAGCTCCGGATGGATGCCGCGGAAGGCGGCCTGCAGCTGCTGATAGGCCGAAGGCAGGCTGATTGTTATGAACGCGATGAGCAGGATCCAGAGCGTCCCATAGAGAACGAATGGCGGACGCGTATAACTCAGAAATAGACCAACCCCGAGAACGATGCCGGGAATTGCAACCGGAGCTGTAGCAAGAAATGCGAGCGTACGGTGTCCGGCAATTGCCTTGCGTGATGTGGTGTATGCAATGACGAGTGCGAATACCGTTCCAATGCTCGCCGTGAGCGCGCCAAGCAAAAATGTATTTTTCAACGCGAGCCGCGTCGCCGAGAGTTCAAATAGGACAAATTCGATATTGTGAAGCGTTGCATTTTCGAACGAAAGCAACTGAGAGGGCACAGGTGAAAAGGCCGCGTTCAATAATGCGCCGTAGGGAAGGAACACGGGATTTAGCAAAACCAAGAAACACAGAGCGAGCGCAGGCCATTTTAGCACGCCGAGCCGTATGATTCGCGGGTCGCTATTTCTTCCGCCAACCACCGAGTAGCCGCGCCGCCCCAGAATCATGTGTTCGGCGCGAAGCAAAAGAATGGTCAGCACCAAAAGCGGCACTGCCGCGGCAGCGGCAAGCTCCGGTTTCGGAGGATACTGGAATAGACTCCAGATTTTCGTGGTCATGGTGTGAAAGCCCGCTGGAATCGCGAGGATGGCGGGCGAGCCGAACAACGTCATCGCCTGCAGGAAGGCGACAAGCGCGCCGGCAAGGAGTGCCGGCACTGCCAGCGGAATTGTTACGCGCCGTGCGGTTATCCAGGTATTTGCTCCGAGAATTGAGGAGACATCCTCGAGATCGCCCGGAATCCGGTCGAGCGCATTCGCAACCAGAACAAATACGTATGGAAATGTGTAGCAAGAGATCACAAAGATAAGGCCGGTAAGCGAATAAATATCGAACAGATGGACGTCGGATGAAGCGCCGATCAACACACGATGCAACTGGTTAAGCAGCCCGCTATTCGGAGCGGCAAGTAATTCCCATGCAATTGCACCGAGAAAGGGCGGCGTAACGAATGAAGCCATCACGAATATCCTGACCGTGCGTTTGAACGGCATGTCGGTACGCGCCACGAGCCAACTCATGGGCGTCGCGACCAAACAGCAAATGATGCCGACGCTGGTCGCGATCAAAACCGTCGTGAGAAGCGGATCAACGAATGCAGGATCGGTCGCCAGCCGCAGAAAATTTTCGAATGTAAACGAGCCCGCCCTGTCGGTCAGGCTGTAGAAAATCAGCCATGACACCGGAAGAATAATCAGCACGCAAAGCGTCAAAGCCGCGAAAAGCAGGACCGCCCAGGAAAGATCGATCCCGGCCTTTCGCGGACGAACTTCCTCAAGCGATCCGATCACTGCGTTTTTCCCTTGAGACCGGCCGATACGAGTCGGCTAGACGCGGAAATATTGTGTGTAACGAGCCTTGATCTGTTCGCTATCGCGTTCGACCGCGACCGGATCGTCCTTCATCAATTTGATCTCTTTGAGAGGCTTCCGGCCCGGTTTTTCCTTCGCAAGCGCATGGACCGAGCGGAGACCTCCAATTTCGATCATCAGCTGTTGGGCCTCGAGCGTGAACATCCAGCTTTGGAACAAGCGCGCAGCATTCGGATTCGGCGCGTTCTTGAATACTCCATTCGGGCCGACGATGAGCGGGGTGCCTTCGGTCGCATAGACGGCCTCAACGGCCTGGCCCGACTCCTTCAGCAAGAAAATATTATATTCGTTACCGTCAGCTTGGACTGCGCGCTCGCCGAGCGCGAGTTTTTTCGGCGGATCCGCCGAGGACTGTACCTGCAGTACTTTCTGGCGCGCGAGTTTTTCGAAATACTCCCATCCGAGATCGCGGGACATCTGATATGTCGCGGTAAGAATTGTCCCGCTATAGCTGGGATGGCCTTTCACGATCTTTCCAACCCATTTTGGATCGAGAAGATCGGTAAAACTTGTTGGAGCCTCTTCGGGTTTTACCAGCGTAGTATTGTAAGCGATCACACTCAGCCAGGCGCGCCATGTCGCGAACATTCCGTCCGCATCCTTGTGCTCCGCAGAATAATGGCGCGCCACATCTTCCGGAACATAAGGCGCAAGCCAGCCGTCGCGTTTCCAAACAATGAAATGCGAGGCGTCGGATGAGTTGACGACATCGACCGAATAAATTCGGCTACCGTATTCCTGACCGATCCGCTGAAACACGCGTTCTGCGCCCGACCGCTCGACGCGAGTCGCAACGCCGGGATATTTCGCTTCGAAGGCCTTTGCGATTTTCTCGGCCACGGGCAGATCGACAGAGGTGTGCCAGATAACCTTGCCCTCCTTGCGGGCCGCTTCAATCAGGGTCGGAGTGACAGAAGACGCTTCGGGTGCGGCAGCTTTAAGCGGCGCCGCATAAGTTCCGAACACGAGTGCAGTCGATACCTTGAGGATATCTCTTCTCGAAAGTCGGTGATTTTTCATCGTGGCACTCTCCCTGACGTCCGACTTTTCTTTTTATGCAGCTTATCCAATCAGCGGATGGCATCGGTCTGGTGGCAAATGAAGCCAGACGCGGGCTTCAGTCGGAATATTTTGCTCTGCAGGCGCCACGACCCGCAACAGTGTGCCGCCCGCGATCTCAACCATATAGTCACGGCTGTTTCCGAGGAAGACTTGCCTGATCACCTTCCCCTGCACGACATTCTCTGTTCCTGCCACCGGCGCAGTGGAGAGACGAATATCGTGCTGACGGATTGAAACCGACGTTTCCCCGCCGGGAGTAGGTTTGGTCTCGCTGTATCGTAATTTTGCGTTGCCAAAAGCGATATGCGATGCGTCCACGTTCTTGCCCCGGATAATGTTACTAGTGCCGATGAAACGCGCGACAAATTCTGAGCGCGGTCTGTTGTAAATCTCTTCGGGCGTTCCGAGTTGCTCGATTTTTCCCGCGTTCATCACAGCGATCAAATCCGCCGTCGTCATCGCCTCGGACTGATCATGCGTTACATAGACTGTCGTATAGCGGTATTGATCGTGCAGACGGCGAACTTCGAAACGCATTTCCTCACGCAGATTAGCGTCGAGATTCGAAAGCGGCTCGTCAAGCAAGAGCGTTTCCGGTTCCACGATCAGCGCCCGCGCGAGCGACACCCGCTGCTGCTGACCCCCGGAGAGTTCGCCGGGATAGCGGCCGGCAAGCGATTCGAGCCGGATCGTCGAGAGCATTCCGGCGACGCGCTTTTTGATTGTATCGTTTTCCATTTTGCGCAGCCGCAAACCATAGGCAACGTTCTCCGCGACAGTCATGTGCGGCCAGAGCGCATAACTCTGGAAGATCATCGACATACTGCGCTGCTCAGGGGGTAAGGTTTTTTTGGGCGAGGATAAAAGACGGCCACCGACAAGAATTTCTCCCTCTGACGGTTCGATAAACCCCGCGATGAGACGAAGCGTTGTCGTTTTGCCGCAGCCAGATGGACCCAAAAGGCAAATCAGCGATCCGTGATCGATCTTGAGCGATACGTCGTCGACCACAGCAGTCGCGCCATAGCGCTTGGTCAAACCACGCAACTCGACGCTTGCCACGTACCCCTCGCTGCTTTTTTGTCTGTGCGATCAGCTGCCCGTAAATTCGGGCTTGCGCTTTTCCATGAAGGCAGCTCGCCCTTCCTGATAATCTTTGCTCTTGAAACATTTTTCGATGATTTTAGAGCACGCTTTAAGATCGCGTTTGGACGGATCCTTGAGCGCCTCGCCCACGATGAATTTTGTGCCGTCGACTGTTAGTGGCGCATTGCCGGCGATCGTTTCGGCGTAATCCTTGACATAGGCTTCCAATTGCGCGCCCGGCAGCACGCGGTTGACCAGTCCCATGGCAACCGCTTCAGCGGCCTCAAATTGGCGAGCTGTGAAGAAAATCTCTTTCGTGAAGGAAGGCCCGACCGTGTCCACAAACCGTTTGATGCCGGAAAACGCATAACCGAGACCGAGCTTCGCCGCCGGCAATGCGAAGCGCGAATTGTCCGAGCAAATGCGAATGTCGCAACCGAGCGCGAAGCCGAGCCCGCCACCCATGCAAAAACCGCGAATCATTGCGATCGTCGGTTTCGGAAATTGCTCCATGGCGCCATAGGCTTTCTCCACGGTGGCATTGTAGCGAGCGATTGCCTTCTCGCTCGACCGTTCGTCGCCAAACCGCGAAATATCCGCCCCCGAGATAAATGCTTTCTCGCCGGCGCCGGTGACAACGACAACGCGCACACCCTTGTCTTTGCGGAAGTTTTGAAGGATTTCAGCCGCGGCCGCCCACATTTCAAGCGATACTGCATTGTGGCGCTCCGGATTGTTGAAAATCAGATAGCCGACACGGCCCTCCTTCCGCGCAATCATTTTATCGGTTTGGCTCATGTCCCGGCTCCTTGGAAATTTTCGTTCGTGGTTCGGATTCTGCTAGATCACTTTTGCCTTGCGTAGCGCTGCGATTTCTTGTGCGCTAAATCCGCATTCTTGCAGCACTTCGTCGGTGTGTTGGCCGAGTTCGGGCGGCGGCGCCGCGATTCGGCTGGGTGTGCGCGAAAGCGATATGGGCTGGCCGACCACCTGAAAGGTCTTCCCCTTCTCTGTTTTCACATCCGCTGCAATACCGAGATGTTCGACCTGCGGGTCACCGAACATAGCATCAATCGAGTAGATCGGCCCACTTGGGACACCCGCTTTATTCAGGACATCGATCCATTCCACGCTGGTTCGATTTGTAAGAAACTTTTCGATCTCGACATTGAGCTTATCGCGATTCTTCAAGCGCTCGCTTGAGCTTTTGTATCCGGCGTTTTCCAACAGCGCGTTTGCAGCGAGCGCCTCACAGAGACGTTTCCAGATCTTTTCTCCGGTGGTCGCAATGTTGATGTAACCGTCCTTGGTCTTGAAGACGCCTGTCGGAATACTTGTCGGGTGATTGTTGCCAGCTTGCCCGGGCACTTCGCCTTTCATCAGCCAACGTGCCGCCTGAAAATCGAGCATAAAAATTTGCGCCTGCAGAAGCGAGGTTTCGACACGTTGGCCTTGCCCCGATTGCTGGCGCTCGAACAATGCAATCAAAATTCCCATCGCACAAAAAAGACCGGCAGTAAGATCGGCAACCGGAATACCGACGCGCATCGGGCCGCCGCCAGGCTTGCCCGTGATCGACATCAGCCCGCCCATTCCCTGCGCTATCTGATCGAACCCAGGCCGGTCGCGATAAGGACCCGTTTGGCCGAAACCGGAAATGCTCGCATAGATCAACCGCGGATTTATTTTCCTTAGCGTCTCATAGTCGATTTTGAGACGCGCTTTCACATCGGGGCGAAAATTTTCGACAATCACATCCGCTTTTTCGACCAGACGCCGGAACGCGGCGAGTCCGTCCGGCTCCTTTAAATTCAGCGTGATGCTCCGCTTGTTGCGGTGAAGGTTTTGAAAATCCGGACCCTGGCGCGGCCCGCCGGGGCCTTCTCCAGAAGTAAGATGAGCTGGCGGCTCGATCTTGATGACATTCGCCCCCCAGTCGGCGAGTTGCCGTACCGCGGTCGGCCCTGCCCTGACTTGCGTCAAGTCCAACACCGTGAGGTCTGCAAGTGCATTCGAGGCTTTCGGGAACATAGCCGTTCAAACTTTCTTGAACGTGCGAGACACATAGCCGCGGATTCGGTCGAACGCTTCCTGCGCGTACCAGAGCTCGTTGACGGCGGCCTCGAAGCGCTTGCTCTCACTCTGGTACCTGTCGGCGACCGGCTGACGAAGCTGCCGCTTCGAGATTGCGAACGCTTCCGTGCGGATGGCTGCAAAATTTGCGGCCGCTGCGAGCGCGCGATTCATGAGATCCGCAGGCTCGGCCACTTCATCGATCAGGCCGCGCGCGAGAGCCTCATCAGGCTCATAAGTCGAAGCGCTCAGAATGATTTCCTGGAGATGACGGTGCGAGGAAGAAAAACGCATGATTTCCATCGCGATGGTCGGAAATGGAACCCCGACCGCAAGTTCGGGTACACCCGTGCGTCCGGCGCTCTTCCCCATGATCCGCCGGTCGGCACAGCAGGCGAGCACGCATCCGCCGGCGATCGCATGGCCGTTGATCGCAGCAACTACAGGCTTCGGAAAAAAGAATACGGCTTCAAACGCCTTGCTCAATGCCGGCATGAACTTACGGAAATAGTCGGGGCCGCCTTCCAAGGCGCGGACGAGATTGACACCGGCTGAAAAGATTTTTCCCTGGCCGGTCAATACCACGGCCTTTGCGCGATCCTTCTTCAATTTCTCGAATTGCGCTGCAATCTCCTCGCAAAACTCCACATCCATGGCGTTTGCCTTGCCATGGTTCATCGTGACGACGGCGATTTCGTTCCGATGCGCTATCTCGATCACGACAGATCCATTGCAACGTTGTTGGAAGAAACTCTCCGAGCGCACTCTCTATTATGAAACCACCCTGTTCGCCCGCAACTGTTCGATTTCTACTTTACCGTAGCCAGCAGCGCGAAGCACCTCGTCGGTATGCTGCCCGACGCCGGGCGGATGGCGCGGGCGCACCTTATTCTCCCCTTCAAGCCAGATCGGGCTGTTGATGGTAAGCATCGTATCGCCGTCGAACGGGACCAAAACCCCGGTCGCCAGCATTTGCCGGTCGGTGGGTATTTCGTTGACGGTGGCAACCACGCCGAAGATGAGGCCCGCTTCATCGAGAATTCTCCGCCATTCGGCAAGCGTTCTCGATGCGAAAGCGCCATCGAACAAACGAATGAGATCATGCGCATTGGCATGACGGTTCTTTTTCTCGGCGAAACGCGGATCGGCAATGAGATCTGCGACCCCCAGACATTTCGCCAGAACCGGCCATTGCCGCTCCTCGTTCAGAAGCGAGAGGATCAGCCAGCGGCCATCCTTTGATTGATAGTGATTGGCTAGCGCGTTAACAGCTCGCTCACGTGGTGGCCGCACCTGAACGTCAGCTCCACATAGACTCGCCTGCGCGAAGCAGCCGTTCGACCAGACTCCATTGGCTACCAATGAGGTTGAGACCTTGCCGCCCTTTCCGGTTCGCTCGCGGCGGTAGAGCGCCATGACAATTCCGCTCAGCAACGACATCGCCGCTGCGTGATCTCCCATGCCGGGGACAGAACGTGCGGGCGTTCCGTTCGCATCTGGGCGAACCATATCCATGAGACCGGAGCGCCCCCACCACGCATTGCTGTCGAAGCCCGGTTTATTCACTTCGTCGCCCGTTTCTCCGTAGCCGGTGAACGACGCGTAGATCAACCGCTCGTTGAGCGGGGCGAGATTTTCGAAAGCGATCTCAAGACGGCGGCGCACGGGAAACGGATAATTCGTGATGAAAATATCGGTTTGAGTGATGAGCCGGCGCAGGATCGCCTGACCGTCCTGCTTGGCGAGATCGAGCGCGAGGCTTTTCTTGTTTCTTGCGTCTAGCATCCAAGGGTAATTGTGCTCGCTGACCGGATAGCCCGGCGACGTGAATAGATTTCGATAGGGATCGCCGGTTCCCGGCGGCTCGAGCTTGATGACTTCCGCGCCGAAGTCCGAAAGCACGGTGGCCGCCGCAGGCGCTGCGATAAAACTCGCGCAATCAAGAACCTTCAGTCCCTCGAACAAACGCGGCTCCATTTTCACTGCTCCGCTCAATACGATTTGGGAAGGTTCAATACCTTCTCCGCAACGTAGTTCAGAATCATTTCGCGGCTGACGGGCGCCAGCCGAAGGATCAAAGATTCTCTGAGATACCGTTCCACGTGATATTCCTTCGCATAGCCCATGCCGCCATGCGACAGAATGGCCGTTTCGCACGCTGTGAAGGCCGCTTCCGCTGCGAGATATTTTGCGGCATTGGCTTCGGCGCCGCACGGCTGCTTTCGGTCGTACAGCGCCGCAGCGTGAAGAACCATCAGGTTAGCTGCCTCCAATTCCATCCAGCATTTCGCAAGCGGATGCTGGATCGCCTGGTTCATGCCGATAGGCCGATCGAAAACGATCCGCTCCTTCGCGTAGTTCGCCGCACGGCGAAGGGCCGCATGACCGAGGCCGATTGCTTCGGCGGCGATCAAGATTCGCTCGGGATTGAAGCCGTGAATGATGCATTCAAATCCGTTGCCTTCCTCGCCGATCCGGTCAGCCGCAGGCACCGGCAATTTGTCGATAAAAAGCTGGTTTGAATCCACCGCCTTCCGGCCCATTTTTTCGATTTCGCGAACCTCGATGAAGCGGCGATCGAGTTCGGTATAAAAGAGACTGAGACCTTCGGTTTTTTTCCTAACCTTGTCCGCCGGCGTGGTGCGGGCGAGGATCAGCATCTTGTTCGCCACTTGCGCGGTTGAAATCCATATTTTCTGCCCGGAGAGAATGTAGCGGTCGCCTTCCCGCACGGCGGTGGTGTTCAACTTGAGCGTGTCCAGTCCCGCATCGGGCTCGGTAACGGCAAAACATGCCTTATCTTTTCCGGCGGCGAGTGACGGTAACATCCGCTTTTTTTGCTCCGGCGTGCCGAAGACCACAACGGGATTGAGCCCGAAGATATTCATATGAAGAGCCGAAGCACCGGATAATCCCGCGCCGGATTCGCTAATCGCCCGCATCATTACCGCCGCTTCCGAAATACCGAGGCCGGACCCGCCAAACTCCCCTGGTATGCAGATCCCCAGCCATCCATCGTCGGCAAATGCGCGATAGAAATCTTCGGGAAAGCCGCCTTCGCGGTCTTTCTTAAGCCAATAGTCGTCACCAAAACGCGCGCAGATTTTTTCAATCGCCGCTTTCAGCGCCTCGCGGTTCTCGGACAGCGGCAAATCCATCGATACCTTCCGTGTTCAGCGTAGACGAGAAATTTTCCGTCGGCCATACTGCCGTCAATTCAGTGCGGTGCAACAGAACGACACAAGACTGATGAGCAAAACCTCCATCGGGGTTGGTAGCGGGACACGGCTCGCCACGCATGAAGAGATCTCTGCGCGTTCAGCCCGGGCAGCCTCGGGGCTGAAATCCTTCGGAGTCAGCCAGGGCGATTGCGTTGCCATCTTGATGCGTAACGACATCGATTTTCTTGTCGCATCTTATGCCGCGATCACCCTCGGCGCATTTGCCGTGCCAATCAACTGGCACTTCAAGGAAGACGAGGTCGGATATGTGCTGCGGGATAGCGCCGCAAAAGTTCTGGTTGTTCATGCCGATATTATTGGCGCCGTAAAAAACGCGGTCCCGCGCGGCTTGCCAGTTCTTGTCGTCGAAACGCCGCCGGAAATCATCAGCGCTTATGGCATCGATCCCGCCCAGGCCAAGGTCTCCGCGGACATGGAAAACTTTGAGACCTGGCTCGGCAGGCAAAAACCGTATGACGGCCCGGCACTGCCGCCGACCGTGAGCATGATCTACACGTCCGGCACGACCGGTCACCCCAAAGGGGTCAAGCGCCCCGCGATGACGCCGGAAGAACAGAAGGGCATGGATTTTCTTCGCAATCTCGTTTTCCGCACAGAGCCGGGCAGCCGAGCGGCGGTCACGGGTCCGCTCTATCACTCCGCACCGAATTCCTTCGGGTTGCGTGCCGGCAGGGCCGCTGCATTTCTTGCGCTGATGCCGCGCTTCGAGCCCGAAGAATTGTTGAAACTGATCGAGCGCGAAAAAATCGACAACATGTTCATGGTGCCGACGATGTTCGCGCGACTGATGAAATTGCCCGATTCCGTGAAACGCAAGTATGACGTCTCCTCGCTTCGCCATGTCGTGAATGCTGCCGCCCCGTGTCCAGCCGAAATCAAGCGTGGGATGATCGAATGGTGGGGGCCTGTGATTTATGAATTCTACGGCAGCACTGAATCGGGTCCTGTCGCTTTCGTCACGGCAGAAGAATCGCTGAGGAAACCAGGAACCGTCGGGCGCACCTGTCCAGGCACCGAAATTCGTATTCTCGACGAGGCCGGCCGCACCCTGCCGCAAGGAGAAATCGGCGAAATATTTTCGCGCACCCCCGCCTATCCAGATTTCACCTATCACAATCATCCGGAAAAGCGGCGCGAGGTCGAACGCGATGGCTTCATCACGTCCGGCGACGTGGGCTATTTCGACGAGGACGGATATTTGTTTCTCTGCGATCGCAAACGCGACATGGTGATTTCGGGCGGCGTCAACATTTATCCCGCCGAGATCGAAGCGGTGCTGCATACGTTGCCCTGTGTGCAGGATTGCGCCGTGTTCGGCGTACCCGACGATGACTATGGCGAGTCATTGATGGCCGTGATCGAACCGGCTAGCGGAGCGGTTGTCGATCTTGAGGGAGTTCGTGCTGAACTCGCGCGCAAGCTCGCCAAATATAAGGTGCCGAGGACGATCGAGCTGCGCGCGAATTTACCGCGCGAGGATTCTGGAAAAATCTTCAAACGCAGGCTGCGCGATCCCTATTGGGAAAACGCGAAGCGCAGGATTTAACGCATCGACGACCTAGGCGCCGTGCCGTCCGATGATCGAGATCGAGCACACGTTTTGGTGCGGAAAGCCGCCAAGATTGTGCGTGAGACCTGCGGGCGGCAATTCCTTGCGCTGACGCTCACCGGCCCGCCCCTGCATCTGCAGATAGATTTCGTAGATCATCCGAAGACCCGAAGCGCCGATCGGATGGCCGAAGCATTTCAGTCCGCCGTCGATCTGGCATGGCACGCTGCCAGTGGCGTCATAGAAGCCGTCGAGCACGTCGTTGATCGCGCGGCCTTCCTGCGAGATGTGCAGATCTTCCATGGTGACAAGCTCCGTCACCGAGAAGCAATCATGCACCTCGATCAAATCGATTTCGTCGCGCGGCTTCTCGATCCCCGCTTCCTGATAGGCGCGGCGCGATGCAATGCGAGTCGTCGCGAAATAACTGCCGTCCCAGGAATTGTGTTGCGCCTCCAAGCCATTCGAGACCGAGAGCTGCAGCGCTTTCACTCCGATCAAGTCCTTCTTGCCGAGTGCCTTCGCGACTTCGGGCGTCGCGACGATCGCGCAAGCGGCGCCATCGGAAACGCCACAACAATCATAAAGCCCCAGCGGCTCGGCGATAACGGGTGCGTTTAACACGGTGTCGATCGTAATCTTGTTGCGAAGATGCGCTTTCGGATTGCGAGCGCCGTTGTCGTGACTCTTGACCGAGATGTGAGCCATCGCGCGTTTCAAATCGGCGGAATTGACGCCGTGTTTTGCAGCATAGGCCGCGGCGAGTTGCGCGAAGCTGCCGGGCGCCGACAAATTCGGCCACAGCATATTATTCAGAACACCGCGCGTCCGTTGCGGAAGACCGCCATAACCGGTGTCCTTGAGCTTCTCGACACCGAGCGCTAGCGCGATGTCGGCGGCACCCGAAGCGACCGCATAGACCGCGCCGCGAAAAGCTTCCGTTCCGCTCGCACAATAATTCTCGACTCGCGTCACCGGGATGAAAGGAAGCCGCAATGCTTGGGCGAGCGGTACGCCTGAATTCCCGACATGCTGCTCGGCGATGGCGGTAGCAAGCCAGGCGGCGTCGATTTGTTTTGTTTCAACGCCGGAGTCGCCAAGCGCCTCTTCATAGGCTTCGAGCATGAGATCGTCGGCGTCCATGTCCCAGCGCTCGCCGAACTTCGAGCAACCCATGCCGAGAATGACGACTTTGTCCTTGATACCGCGTGCCATCTCACGCCTCCATTCAAGCTTCTCTAGCGCCCGCAGGTGCTGCCTTCCAAAAGTAACGCCGAAACCCGCGTTGTGAGTCGATATCCTTGATACGGAACATCATCCGCATCGGCTGGCCGACCGCAAGTGCATCGGCATCGACGTCTGTAAAATCGATCATGACCCGTCCACCGGCTTCGAACTGAATCATCCCGTAACACGCTGGCGGATCAGGCGAATAAGTCAACCTGTCGGCCGTATACGAGTTGATCCGGCCGACTTCGTCAGCGAATGGATATGGCTCCTGCGTATGCATCGCATTGCAGTTCGGATTGACACAAATGTTCGTGCGCGGGAATTGCAACGTGCCGCACTTGCTACAACGGCCACCTACGAAGCTCGTGACCGTTTCGCGGTTGCGCCAAAGCGCCGAGAGCGGCGTAAGCTTGTCGGCTTCGGCCCGCATGCCGCGCTCGAGTTCGATGCCATCATTGAACGCAAGAAATTTTCCATAATTCATTTCTTCCTTGCGGCGTTTGAGATGACCGCGCATGCCAAGACGCTTAGGCTGCCGCTTGATCGCATCGGTCGCTTCGAACAAGAGCGCGTCGGCACCCTGACCAAAACCGACGAGCAGAATAAGATCGCCCGGCTTCGCTTCTTCCAACGTCGCGACCAGCATGAGGAGCGGATGGGCGACACCCGCCTCCCCGCACACCGCGTGAAAGTTATCGCGCACAGCAGTATCAGGAATGCCGGAGGTTTTTGCCATTGACGCAGCGACGCGCGGCAAAACTGCGGGCATGCAGAAATGCTTGACTTCCGCAGGCTTGCGGCCTGCCTTCTCCAAACATTGCTTGATCGTGGGAGGAACGATTTCGGTATAGCCTGCGTCGCGAATCCAGCGCTCCTCCCACTGATAGTCGTAGGGCATATCGAGGGAGCGGTAGTGATCGACGAAATCCGCGGTGCGCGAAGCGCTCGCCAATAATTTGGCAATCGGCTCGCCCTCGCCCACGAGGATTGCAGCAGCACCGTCGCCGGTCGTCATTTCGACGGGGCTTGCTGAGCGTGCGCGCCGCCGCTCGGCGGAAACAATCAGCGTTTCCTGTTCTCCTGCAAGCGCATTTGCAAGCGCAGAGGTCGCAGCGCGTTGCGAGGCCGCCATGTCCTGAGCCGAGATCTCTTCCTTCAGTGAGAGCGCTTCTGAAACGATGCCGGCGTGCAGACGATCCAGAAACGGAAACGTTGTCGAGGCAAAATGAACAGCCGCGATTGAGGAACGATCGCGCTCCACCAGCGCGTCACGCGCGGCTTCCACCGCCATCGTGACCACGTCCTCATCCCAGTTGCACATGCTGCGCTCGCCTTTGGCCTGAGATTTGAGCGCAGGGTTGAACCAGCCGTTGGCATCCGCGATCGCTTTACGCGTCAAGCGAAGGCGCGGCAGATATGCGCCGTGAGCGAGAATGCCAAAAGTCATCAGACCGGATCCCACGAAAATACGTCAGCCGAGCGGTCGAGTGGATAGAACGACGGCTTGAGTGCGGGAATGGCCTGCTTCGCGATGCTCTCGCAAGTCCAGCCCTCGGAGCGCTGCACCGAGCGGAGTGGGCGCGACTGGCTCATCAGAAAAATTTCATTCATGCGGACAGCAAAAATCTGTCCCGTTACGTCCTTCGCGGCATCGCCAAGCAAATACACGCAGATTGGCGCGATTTTCTCTGGCCGCATGGCCTGAATGCGCGCGACACGCGCCTTTTCTTCCTCGGTTTCAGTCGGAATGGTTCCGATCAGCCGGCTCCAGGCAAATGGCGCAATACAGTTCGAGCGCACGTTGAACCGCTCCATGTCGAGCGCGATCGATTTGGACAGACCAACGATGCCGAGCTTCGCGGCAGCGTAATTCGCCTGACCGTAGTTGCCGACAAGACCGGATGTGGAAGTGAAATGAACAAAGGAGCCCGACTCCTGCTCGCGGAAATAGCGGGCGGCGGCGTGTGCGACATAAAACGAGCCGAACAGGTGCACTTTCACAACCTGCTCGAAATCGATGATGCTCATGCGGTGAAAAATGCGATCACGCAGAATACCCGCATTGTTCACGACGCCGTCGATGCGGCCGAAATTTTCGATCGCCGTCTTGACGATATTCGCGGCGGCGACTGGCTCGGCGACGCTGTCGATGTTCGCTACCGCTTGTCCGCCCTGCTTCTTGATTTCCGCCACTACTTCTTCGGCAGGAGAAGCATTGGCTCCCCCCTCGCCGTCCGCCGCGCCTCCCAGGTCGTTCACGACAACTTTGCCGCCTTCGGCGGCGGCGAGGAGCGCGATTTCGCGGCCGATTCCGCGGCCCGCGCCGGTGACGATCACGACCTTGCCGTTGAGCGACTTGCCCGCCATTCGTTTTCTCCCCGCCCGCGCTGTCCCGCGCGTTGAAATTCGCCGCAAAGGCTGCCACCCGCGACTGTTAGCGTCAACCGCAGGACCGTTGTTTTTGCTTGACGAAACGCCGCGTGATGCGACGATTAAAAAAACGAGTACATCGGGAGAAACGCCATGACCGTGCAACCGCTGTTTCGCGAGGACCACGCACTCTTCCGCGCAAGCGTGAAGCGTTTCATCGAGCGCGAAGTCGCTCCGCATCACGCGCGCTGGGAAAAGGAAGGCATGGTGAGCCGCGAGGTTTGGAAAAAGGCAGGCGAAGCGGGGCTCCTCCTCACCGACTTGCCTACCGAATATGGCGGAGGCGGCGCCGATTTTCTAACCTGCGTGATCCTGATCGAGGAGATGACGCGCGGCGTTTACACCGGACCCGGCTTCCGCGTGCATTCGGACATTTGCGCCCCGTACATCCTTCATTACGGCAGCGAGGAGCAGAAGAAAAAGTGGCTGCCGAAAATGGCGCGCGGCGAGACCATCGTAGCAATCGCCATGACCGAACCCGGCACCGGCAGCGATCTTCAAGCCGTTCGTACCAGCGCCATACGCAAGGGCGACGAATACGTCATCAACGGCCAGAAAACATTCATTACTAACGGGCAACTCTCCGATCTTGTGATCGTGGTGTGCAAGACCGACGCCTCGCAAGGCGCGAAGGGAACCAGCCTAATTCTCGTCGAACGCGAGCGCGAAGGCTTCACGCGAGGGCGAAACCTCGAGAAGATTGGCATGCACGCGCAGGATACATCCGAGCTTTTTTTCTCGGATGTGCATGTGCCGGTCGGGAATCTTCTCGGCGGCGAAGGTCGCGGTTTCGCGCAACTCATGGAAGAATTGCCGCGCGAACGGCTCGTGGTCGCTGTCACCGCCGTTGCCTTGATGGAAGCCGCGCTCGAGTGGACCCTCGCCTATACGCGCGAGCGTAAGGTTTTCGGCCGGCCTATCGCCGAATTTCAGAACAGCCGTTTCAAGCTTGCAGAGGTCAAGACCGAGATTACCGTCGCGCGCGTTTTCCTCAACGACTGCATCGAGAAATACATGAATGGCACTCTCGACGTTACGACCGCCGCAATGGCGAAATATTGGTTGACCGAGCTTGAGGGCCGCGTGCTCGATACCTGTCTGCAGATGTTCGGCGGCTACGGTTACATGTGGGAGTTTCCGATCGCGCGCGCTTATGCCGACGCACGCGTCCACCGCATCTTCGCCGGTGCCAACGAAATCATGAAGGAGCTGATCGCGCGCTCGCTCTGAAGCGGCGGGCGGGCGATAACATGGCCTTCGACTACAAGAAACTTCTCGATTGGCGCTTCGACGATATCGAGCACGGCTATAGCGTGCGCGATACGATTCTATACGCGCTCGGCCTCGGCTATGGCAGCGATCCGACCGACGAAAGCGAGCTTCGCTTCGTCTATGAAGAGAAGCTTCTTGCCGCGCCGATGATGGCGGTCATTCTCGGCTATCCGGGTTTTTGGCTGAAGGACGAACGAACAGGGGTGGACTGGAAGAAAGTGCTGCACGGCGAACAGGGCGTCATCGTTCACCGCCCGCTTCCGCCGTCCGGCACTGTGATCGGCAAATCACGCATCACCAACATTCTCGACAAGGGCGACAAGGGTTCGCTGCTGTTTTCCGAACGCGACGTAGTCGACAAGAAAAGCGGCGCACTGCTTGCGACACTCACTTCGACCACAGTGATGCGCGGCAATGGCGGTTATGGCGGGCCTACGGGTGCGGCACCTGAGCCGCACAAGCTTCCCGAACGCGCGCCGGATATAGTCATCGACATCAAAACGCTCCCGCAAGCAGCGCTGATTTATCGCCTCTCCGGCGATTACAATCCGCTGCATGCAGATCCTCAGATCGCAAAGGCCGCGGGCTTCGACCGTCCCATTCTGCACGGCTTGTGCACGTTCGGCATTGCAGGGCGCGCGATCCTACGTGCGTGCTGCGGCAATGACCCGTCTCGCCTCAAGGAAATTCACCTGCGTTTTTCCTCGCCGGTCTTTCCCGGTGAAACGATCAGTACGGAAATCTGGCGCGATGGCGCAACGATTTCTTTTCGTGCGCGGTCATTGGAGCGAAATCAGGTGGTACTGAACAACGGGCGCGCGTCTATCGCTTCTTGAGGCCAAAGTTGAATTCCGGATTCTTGATCCAAGGGTGAAAATCATGTTCCAGAAGAATCTGTTTCGCGGCAAACGCATTCTTGTCACGGGAGGAGGCACCGGTCTCGGTCGAGCCATGGCAGAGCAATTTTTGCAACTCGGCGCCGAACTCTTTATTTGCGGACGGCGCAAAGCTGTTTGCGACGAAACCGCCGCAGCTTTGATGGGAAAGCACGGAGGGAAAATATCCGCTTACGGCGTCGATATTCGCAATGCCGCCGCCGTGGACGAAATGATCGAAGATATCTTCGCCTCAGGTCCGCTTACGGATCTCGTCAACAATGCTGCGGGAAATTTCATTTCGCGTACGGAAGACCTGACCCCCAAGGGCTTCGACACGATCGCGAACATCGTCATGCACGGCACATTTTATGTGACCCATGCGGTGGGACGCCGTTGGATTGCGAATCGGCAACGCGGAAATGTACTGTCGATCGTGGTGACGTGGTATAAAAACGGCGGCCCGTTTGTCGTGCCCTCAGCCATGAGCAAGGCGGCGGTCCACACCATGACGATGTCGCTGGCCAGCGAATGGGCGCGATACGGGATCCGGCTCAATGCGATCGCTCCAGGCGAAATTCCGACCGAGGGCATGAGCAAACGTCTCTCGCCAGGCGAAAAACCCGGCGCTAGATCGGCGAAACTCAACCCGATGGGACGCGCCGGGACTTTTCAGGAACTTCAGAATCTTTCCACATTTTTGCTGTCCGACGGTTGCGAGTGGCTCAATGGTCAAACCATAACGATGGACGGCGGGCAACAACTTGCGACCGGGGGAAATTTCTACTCGCTGCGCGAATGGACGGACGAGCAATGGGGCGTGGCACGCGACGCGATCCGCAAACAGAATGTGAAAGACAGGGCGTGACAATGCCCGTTTGACTGTTTGATCAGAACTCGACACGCTTTGCCCCAACGCAAGAGAACGGATCTAAACCGCCATGTCATCTAGTGAACATCATGCGACCACGCGCAGCGGCGCATTTTTTGTTCCACACGATCTGAAAGCGCCGCTCAAAGGCGCATCGGGCGGCCCATTGGCGGGTCTGACGGCCGCGGTCAAGGACATGTACGACATTGTCGGTGAGCGCACCGGTGGCGGCAGCCCCGAATGGTTGGCCCAGCAAAAACCGGCTTCGGTACATTCCGCTGCCGTCGCCAATATTCTCGATGCCGGGGCAACGATCATAGGCAAGACGATTTGCGACGAATTTTTCTTCAGCATCTCCGGCGCAAACGCGCATTACGGCACGCCCGAAAATGTACGCGCACCGGGACGGTTGCCGGGCGGCTCCTCGAGCGGATCGGCGGCGGCAACCGCCGCCGATTGCTGTGATTTCGCGCTGGGCAGCGACACCGGAGGATCGGTGCGGATTCCTGCCTCGTTCTGCGGGCTCTACGGAATTCGACCGACCCACTCACGGGTCGACATGTCCGGGGCCATGCCGATGGCCCCGAGCTTCGATGTTTGCGGCTGGTTCGCGAACGGTCCCGGAGTTTTTCAGAAAGTCGGCTCGGTGCTCCTTGAGGGCGGCCGCGTCGAAGCGCCTGTCAAGAATCTCGTCATCGCCGACGATGCGTTCGCCGAGGCGGATTCCGAGGTCACGAATCTCGCGCGCAGATTTCTAGGCCGCGCTGAAGCGCGTTTGCCAAAACCGTCTCGTGAAAGAGTGGCCCCTGACGGACTCGAAACGTGGCGCGAGAGTTTCCGTATCCTGCAGGGCCGAGAAACGTGGAATAGCTACGGAGAATTTATCGAACAAAAGAAACCGAAGCTTGGCCCCGGCAACAAGGAGCGGCTCCTGTTCGGCGCGACCGTTACGGACGAAATGATTAAGCCCGCGCAGAAAATACGTGATCAGGCGCGCGAGCGAATGTCCTCTTTGCTGAAGCCGGGCACAATCCTCGCAATGCCCACGGCGCCATCGATTGCGCCGCTAAGAGACAGCGCCGGGAAAGAACAAGACGCCTTCCGTCTGCGCGTTATCCGGCTTACCTGCATATCGGGGCTTTCCGGCTTGCCGCAGCTGACAATGCCCATGGGCACGGTTGGCGGCTGCCCTGTCGGAATTTCTTTCATCGGCTGGAAAGACAGCGACGAGGCTTTGCTTGATCTTGCCGTTTCTCTCTCTCGCTATTGCGGCTTAACCCCGGACACCGCTGAATAGAACACAGAGGTCGAGGCGATGACGTCTGACAGTAAGGGCAAGGCGCCATCTTCCGACGACAAATTTTCAATCTTGCAACGGCATCCAATTTTTCGCGGCCTTGATCCGGCGGCGCTCGACCAACTTCGCCGCTACTGCAAGACCCGCACGCTCAAGCGCGGCACAGCCGTATTTTCCAAAGGCGATCCGGGAAACAGCCTGTATGGCGTCATTAGCGGTACATTGCGAATTGGCGTTTCGTCGGCCGACGGGCGTGAAGCAATGTTTAATCTCGTCGGTGCGGGCGAAATTGTCGGGGAGATAGCGCTTCTTGATGGGCGGGAGCGAACAGCCGACGCGATCGCGACGACGGATTGCGAACTTCTGGTCATCGACCGCCGAGAGTTTATGCCGTTCCTGCAAAGCCAGCCGGTGCTTGCGGCAAATATTATCGAATTACTCTGCACCCGTTTGCGATGGATCAGCGATCACGTCGAGCAGGTCATTCTTCCGAATTTGCCCGGACGCCTTGCCAAGGCGCTCGTTCGCTTGGCCGAAAAGGCCGAGTCGAGATCAGCCAACCAAAAGCTCACCATCACTCAGCTGGAAATCAGTCAAATGGTCGGCATGTCTCGCGAGAGCATCAATAAACAGCTGCGTGCTTGGGAGAAACAAAAATGGGTCCGTATCAGCCGCGGCAGCATCGTTGTGCTGAATAAGGACGCGCTTGACGAGATAGCGGAAAGGGGCGTCGAAAACTGAGCATGCAACGAGGCCTACATCGTTTATTTTCACTGTGTGATCCAGTTCATACAGGCCTGATCCGACGCGCATTATTGAAACGGCACCTAATCACAGGAGGTACCAATGCGCACATGGAAATCGGCTTTCACTTTCATTCTCTTCGGCTACTTGTTTCTCGCCGGAGCCATCTCGCTGACGGTGCAGCACTACGCAAAAACCGCACTGGCAACGGTCGGCTTGCAGGATAACCGCGATCTCAACAGGACTGCCCAAACAGGAAGCGTGGTTGTCCAACGGCGAAATGACGCCATTCCGACACCCCCGCCGGCTTTGGCAACTAACGGCTCGATCGGGATCGGCGAGAATACCTGGGACTTCAGCGCGCCTGACGACATTCCGGGCTTCGGCCCAATACGGCCCGCGGATAACCATGACGAACTGTTGAAACAGGCGTTTGGTAGATAGACGGAAAGTGCCAACACTGAACCCGTCTACCAAACGACGCGAATATGCGAGAGCTTGCTAGCGATAGCGGGCTCTCTTTTTTTTGACCCGTTACGCCGTCGAACAAACCGCCAAACAATTTTTTCCTTCTGTGAGCCGCTTCACATACCTCCCGGCGGCATGACGCTAGGTTGAATGGGCAAGCACGAAACCTCTAACCCATCTACGAAGGAGAAATACCATGAAGACGAAGATCGCAATCATCAGCGCGCTCATCCTCGGCACCATCGCGGCCGCGTCGGCGCAAACTGTCCAGAACGACCGTGGTCAGGGCTTCAATTACTCTGACGCGCAGGGCGACATGAGCGTCCTGAACAAGATCACCGGCGAGAACGGCGGATCGTAAGACTTGCTTTCTCCCAAAGGCGGCCGGCGAACTACCGGCCGCCTCTCATTTTCTAAAATAACGATGGGCCATTGCTAATATGCGGATTGCGTATTTGACGCTATTCTCGATGCAAGCTGCTGAGGGGGACTGACATGATCCAAAACTGGAACAGATCCGCCACTTGGACGCCGGCTGAAGAGGTGGCGCCAAGAGACAAGTCGGAGCTGCAGAAAATCATCCGCGATACTAATAAATACGTATCACCGGTTCGGGCAATCGGTTCCCGTCACTCGCTCAATGAATGCGCGGCTACGCCCGGAACGACCGTGCACATGGATCATTTTCGCGACATCGGCCAACCTGCGAACGGCACTATAACCGTAGGCGGCGGCGCCCGGGTGATCGAGATCGCCCAAAAACTCAAGGAACACCGCTTACAGATCGAGGTTACGCCGGAGATCGGAAACGCGACCGCCGGCTCCGTCGCTTGCTGCGGCACGAAGGATTCTTCGCTCGGCCCACGGGGGCTGGGGCAGGTCAGCTCCTGTGTACAGTCTCTGAGAATGATCGATGCGAAGGGCAACGATCTGTCCATCGACGACACGTCACAACCTTCACTTTCGGAAGTGCGTTGCAGTTACGGACTACTGGGAATTATTTACGAAGTGACGTTCAGGACGCAGCCTTTGCAAAGTCTTGAATTTAGCTATCGCACGTTCGACCTTCGTAATTTGCCCACGCTCGACGAAATCCTGGGCGCGCAAGACGGCGGCTTTCTCGCGATCTTGCTCCCTTATGACCGTAAACTGATGGTTGAGCGCCGGAAACCACTGGGGAAATTTATCGAGCCGAGCCTGCGCGAACGGTTTAGCCGCTGGCTGCGTGACGCAATTTGGGAGAGCGGTGGAAGCGCTATCGCGACAATCTTTCCGTACAATTGGGCATTCAATCTGCTCGACAAAATTTTTGCGCTACCGTTCCTCTACATCGTCGGCACGTTTCGCGCCTGTAGATCCGATACAACGATCGATTTCAAAGAAAAACGTTGGCACTATTTCGACTTCACGTTCTGGGCGATTCCGGCCAGCCAGTGGAGCAAAATCATTCCAGAATTTATGGATTGGGCAGATGCTTATCTCAAGCATACGGGATTCAGACCGTCGTTATCGACCGAAATGTATTTCATTCGGCGTGATCAGCATTCTCCGCTGTCGTTCTCGTTCAAGGAAGATATTTTTACGTTGGACATGGTGGACTGCCGGCCCAACGATCCGGCCTGGCATCAGATGAACCGGGAATTCAATCGCTTTGTCGCACGCTTCGGCGGGCGCCCTCTGCTCAATCAGACGAAGCAAGTCGATAGGAAGCTGATTCCTGCCGCGCTCGATGCCGACTGGCAGACAGGCTGGAAAAATCTCGCGGCCAAGGCACGGGCACAGCCGCGCTTCATTAATCCCTTTTTCGATGCACTTCTGCCCTAGCGGCGGCGGCCAATTCTTTGCTCGCTTAGGCTGCTGAAGTAATTCCGAGTTCTTCCAGCAAATCCCTGGCTTCGCGCAGATCGGCCGTATCGAACCCTTCCTCGAAACGTGAGTAGACAGACTTCACTCGATTGATTGCCGTCATTTTCTCATCCCTGGTTTTTGAGATGCGGCACAGCGCGATCATCGCGCGTAATTCCAGCGACAATGCTCCCTGACGGACGGCAATATCGATAGCCTGGTCGATGCATGCGTGTGCATCCGCGCTACGCGGCGCAGGTAGCGACGCAAGAAACTCTCCTTTGAGCCGATGAAGTTCAGCCATCCAGTGCAGTTCTCCGCTTGTCTCCGCGGCTCCAACGCCTCTCGCCAGCGTAGTCATGGCTTCTTCCATCATGCCGGCGCGGAAAAACCCGGTTGCCATAACCGCCATCATCAATGGTTTGCCCAGACTCGCCTGCTGCGCTTGAAATTCCGAAAATGCTTGGCGTATGCGTTGAAGGCCGAGATCCGCCTGTCCGGCCGCGATCAACAACCCGCCCTCCAGCAGAGGGACGGTCGCAACGAGAAACGTGATTTGATACTCCGTCGCGACTGTTCTCAATTCCGCTACGGCTACCTCGGCGGCGGGAATTTCGCGGCGCCACCATTTAACCATGCAATTGAAGAACAGAGCCTGCGCGAGCGCGAATGGCTGGCCCATCTGACGTGCGAGCGCTACAGCCTCGTCGCTCGTCCGCAGCGCCCGATCCGGCAAACCCAGCATCCAATAGGTCGCGCCCAAATGCATATGCGCGTTGATGCCGGGATCCACCTGCATCGACAGCATCTTCGTGCGCTGCTCGGCGACGTCATAGAGGGAGATCGCCGTTTCGAGCTCCTGCCGCGCCGTTTTGAATTCGGCACGCCAAAACAGGATCGAGCCAAGCATCATGTGCCCGACCATGAGATCGCCCCTGTCCTGACTCTCGCGAGCTAACTTGATCACTCGCTCGGCCTGTTTCTGCGCGCGTTCGGGCTCGGCACGCACGTAGTAACAGCCGAATAGTCCTCGCAGCGCGTAGACCGTTTGCGCAGCGTCGCCGATTTCAGCAGCCAGCTCTTGCGCGCGCGTGAAGGTGTCTTCGACTTCCTTCGAGCCGTAGCCTTTGTACGCCCAGTAAGCGCCGCCGGCGAGGAAGCGGAATATCAATTCCTGCCGATGGCGTTCGCGGTTTTCGGGCAAGCCGGCCAAAATTTCCAACGCCTTTTCGGTGTGGCCGATCACCTCCGCGTTGGCTGAACGCAGCAGTGCGCGCTGGGCAGCGGCAGCCCAATAGGTGAGCGCCTGATCGGTGAGCCCCGCCTGCGTGTAATGATGCGCCAGCAATTCGGGGGCGACATCCGGCTGAGTCAGGTGTTTTCGCTCGAGCGCGGATGCGACCTTTGCATGCAACTGACGGCGATCTCTCTTCAACAGGCCCTCGTAGGCCGCGTCCCGCACCATCGCATGTTTGAAAGTGAACCAGCTTAGCGAGGTGGTACCTTGCGCGGAGATCAATCCTGCTTCGATCAATTGATCGAGCGAGCTGCGCAGCGTTTTTTCCGGCAGACCCTCGACAATCGACAGAATGTCGTAGGAAAACTCGCGACCGATTACGGCGGCAACCTGCGCGACCTGCTTTGCCGGAGCGAGTTGATCGAGGCGCGCCATCAGCAAATCATGCAGCGTCGTCGGCAGTTGGCTGCTCGCGAGCGAGCCCGCACCGGATGCATCGCTTGAAGCATCGGAACTCAGCATCATTTTGGTGAGTTCCTCTACAAAGAGAGGGATGCCGTCGGATTTTTCCACGATCCGCTCGTTCAGCTCGGCAGCAAGCATGTTTTTGCGGGCCAAATCCGAAATGAGAGCAAGGGCCTCGGTGCGGGTTAGCCGTTCGAGCGGGATGGGCACGACATGAGCATCGTCCATCCAGCTCCGTCGGAAGGGCTGGCGAAAGCTCACGATCAGCAGAATAGGCAATGTTTTTATTCGCTCGACGATCATTTCCATCAATTCAGACGAAGTGGGATCGACCCAGTGAGCGTCTTCCAACACAAGAACCAACGGCGCCTTTTTCGCCAATTCGTTGAGGCACCAAAGCACGGCCCTGAGGGTGTTTTGCCTGCGCTGCTGCGGCGTAACGGAGAGTGGAATCCTTTCGTCGGGCAGCGACATTAAACTCGCGAGCCACGGCAATTGCGACTCATAATCGGACCCCGCACCTGCCACGAGCGCTTCCAACGCCTTGCGTCGGCCGCCTGCCGTGCTTTCCTTGTCGAAGCCCGCAACACGCGCGACGTATTCCACGACGGGATGAAGCGCCGTCGTCATGTGGTACGGCGAGCAGGAACATTGCACCTTCAGCACGCCTTCGCCGAGATGTTCCCGCACCTGCTTGATGAGCCGCGACTTTCCGATTCCGGGCTCGCCGCTGATCGTGACGATCTGGCCTTTGCCGTCCTTGACCCGGTTCCAACTGTCGCGGATCAGGCGCATCTCCAGTTCGCGTCCGACGAAGCTAGCGAGTGCGGACAATCGCAGCGCCTCAAAGCGGCTCGGGACATTCTTGACGCCGATAACCCGCCATGCCGGAACCGGCCGGGGGAATCCCTTCAGCGGAGACGTCCCAAGATCGCGAAATTCGAAAAACCTGCCCGCGAGCCGTTTGGTCAGATCAGAAATGACGACCGTGTTGGGCTCGCCCAGAGTCTGCAGCCGTGCGGCCAAATTCACCGCGTCGCCAACGATCGTCGGTTTCTTGGATGGCGAGACATTGATCGCCATCACGCCGGTCGCGATTCCGATCCGGACTCTGATCTTCCGGTCGCCGACGATAGCGAGATCGTTGAATGTGTTGACGACTCCAAGACCGGCACGCACCGCGCGTTCGGCTTCATCGCCGTGAGATCGCGGGTAACCGAAAAACACCAGGGCGCCGTCTCCCTGCATTTCGGCGACGTAGCCGCCGTAACTTTCGACAACTTCGCGGCAGCGGCCGGCGAAGGCGCGGATTACGTCATGATATTCCTCGGGGTCGAGTGCCGCGGCCATTTCGGTCGAGTCGACGACGTCGCAGAACAATGCCGTTAATTGCCGGCGCTCGCCGTGAAAATCCATCGCGCTGGAAATGCTCGGAGACGGAGTGTGTCCCAGACGTACGCCGCAATGGCTGCAATAAATCGATCCAGAACTATTTTCGGAACGGCAGCTGGAACAGATCATCGCTACGCGGGCCCGTTGGTACTGAAGCGGGCTTGGGCGCGACCGGGCGACCAAGAACGATCGGTTGTCCCGACGTCTCTGATGCGCGCTGGAAAGTCCGATGCTCAACAACCAACTGAGAACGCATGATTTCCCGACGCCGGGTGCACCGCACATCGCTAGGCTCGGCCAATACAGTCGGTTCGTCAACCCTTCGGTGGAGACGCGAAGTCGCGGCAGTTGCCACGCGCCGGCTTATGGTTAGCCGGATATTTGCGTCTGGAGGTGCGGGACAAGCCCGGCCATCAAGATTAGAAGGGCTCACCTACGCAGAACGTAGCTCAACCACCCCGATGATTATTCCAAGAATACTGGCGAGCCCGACGCTGGCGCCGATCAAAATAGGAAGTGTCATTCCCGCAAAGTGTAGCACGACGCCTGCAATCGCCAGGACGCCGAGTCCGAATACGGCGAAGCGTAGAAGACGCGACCAACCGGGAATTGAGAGGGCGAGAAGGGAAGCCGCTCCGAACGTTGCGACTCCCAGCAAAAAGGAGATGTCGAAAATCTTCCGGACCGCCGCGAACGCGGTGAGATCGTTCACGGTCATGGCGGCGACGGCAGGGATCACCTGCCCGGCTAAACCATCGACGATGACGAAGAGCTCGGTAGAAAGTGCGAGGCCAATCCAGAACAGCCGCTTGATGGCTGGCTCCTTATTTCTGAGTGCAAGCAACGCACAACCCGCAATCAGGAGGATGTCGGCGAAAATCCCGATGGTGCCGGCCAGGGTGAGCTTGAGACTCGCGAGCCGTGTCGCCGCGAGCGCCACGGTCATCGGCACATTGGCAGGCAGCGGCGCGCTCGCCACCGGCGGCGCCGAAGCATAGATGGCGGTGATGATGAAGACCCCCAGAGCGCCGATCGCCACCAGCCAGCCGCCCGCTTTCGTGCTCACCTTGTCCATTAAATTCTCCTCAACTTGTGGAGCAGAGCAGCTTTGAGGCTCAAGGGGAAGATCGTTGAAATTAATAAAAGATGCTACAATTGTCCCAGTAAAGCGTGTCGCCGTTCGATCAGTTCGAGGAAATAATGGCTGGCTGAAAGCGCATATCTTTGTGGGGCTGGCAATGCGCACGACTCTTGGCGTTAGACGATCTAGCGTTTTGTTATTTCTTATAGTTTGCAGTATAGCGTTTTCGAACGGAATTCTTGCTCAAAGCGCTCTCAATCCGGGCTTCGCAGAAAGCGATAGCCGCTATTCACCATCCGCGCGCGCCGGTCGAGAGATTTGGTTTAACGCCACAGCTTTCAACGATCGATTTTATACCTACGCCTATCCGCAACGGCTCGGCGCGACGATCGATTGGTATCTTATCCTGGGTGCCAAGAATAAGAACGATTTGTATCAAGGCTGGGGTGCTGTTCCGGATCCTGATTGCTGTGTGCCGGGCGATCCGGATTGTTCGAAGAAGTCCCTCGATGAGACTTACGGATTTCAATGGTGTCCGGGCGACGATGAACTTCTAAAGTTTGTCGGCAAGGAAGGCTATCGCGATCCGGCCTGCAATCTCATTGATGGCCCATTTAACGAATCGACTCCCCACGGAAAGATCGACCAGCGGCAGAATTCGTGCGATCTCAGATTCGGGACTTCGACCGGCGCACTCGGGTTGCGCAAGTTTCCAAATCCGCGCTTTGACGCAAAGAAATGGGAGAGCCTCAATGGCTCGCTCGCAAGTTGGGAGGGCTATCGAAAATTCCTTTCCAACGACGGCACAAACCCGGACTCGCAAACGAACCGTCTATTCGATGGGTCAATCGAACCGCCTTTCCGCATTGGAATGGCGTGCGGGGCTTGTCACATTTCTTACAATCCGCTGAAGCCGCCTGCCAATCCAAACAATCCCAAGTGGGAAAATATCGACGGATTGGTCGGCAATCAGTTCAGCCGCGTATCGCAGATGCTCGCCTCGGGCATGTCGCCACATCAATACGAATGGCAGCTCATCGCGCTGTCCAGACCGGGCACTGTCGATACATCCGCGTTGCCGATGGATACCGTGGCGAACCCGAGCACCATGAACGCGATCATGAACCTGCGGCAGCGGCCCCTGCATGAACATCGCGTTCTCAAATGGCGCAAGGCGTCTAGCTGTCCTCCCGCCACGACGAACGCTTGCTGGTGCGAACCCAGCAAGCCGGGGAAATGCTGGGAGCGCAGCGAACGAGTTGAAATGGTGCCGAATATTCTGAAAGGAGGCGAAGATTCGATTGGCGTCAACGAAGCCGTGCAGCGCGTCTATTTCAATATTGGTTCATGCGCCGAGCAATGTTGGCTCAACCACATTCCGGATCTGCGTGCGATCGATCCGGCTCAACGCAACTACGGGCAGACTCCGCTGGATGTCGGCCAGTGCCGACGTGACTGCGCGAGCTTCCGTGCAATCGAAGACCGCCTCGACGATGTCGTTGCCTTTCTTGCGACTTCGCAGCCCGCCGATCTATGGAAGGCGCGCGGACTTTCGAACGCGGACGAACTCGTATCCGTTCTAGACAGCGAATTCGGCCCGGGGGCTGTCGCACTCGGCCGGCAGGTTTTTACCCGCGCTTGTGCCGGCTGCCATTCGAGCCAAAAGCCCCCTCACCGTGACACTGATTTCCACGCTGTCGATCCGAATGACCCAAACGATCCGAAAGCCCGAATCGATTTTCTGACCACCGACAAACCGATGTTGGCGGGTCGGATCGGCACCTATCCCGGAAGGGCGCTGCATTCGAACCACATGCAAAGTCGCGTATGGGAACAATATGCAGCACGCGACCTTTTCGAACGGCCCGCCGATCCGGCACGCAACGAGATCATGAAGGGCGGCGGTCGTGGTTACTATCGGCCCACATCGTTGCTCAGCGTGTGGGCTTATGCGCCCTTCATGCACAACAATGCGATCGGCCCCGAAATATGCGGCAAGCCTAGTAATGCGCTGATCGATTTTTACTATTCGCCCTACGTCGAACAGGACGCAAATTCGATTCTAAAACCAGTCAAGAATCCCCCGAGCTGCTGGCCGTTCGACCCGAGTGTCGAAGGCCGATGGAAGCTTTTCAAAGCATCAATGGAAGAATTGCTCCACCCGGATCGTCGCATCTCAAAGATGTTTATTACCAATGATGACGTCATTGTCGAAATCGCACCTAAACTGAAGATTGGCGGTTTCGAAATCGGAGGTCTTAGCCTGCGAATCCCGAAAGGATTCCCGGCGGTGATGCTGAACAGCTTGCGGACCAAGGACCTGATCCAAGACATTTTGCTCACAAAGGACGGCCCGGAAAAGCTTGAAGCAAAGTACAAAACTCTCCTGACACCGGCGCAGTTCAAGGAACTATCCGATGAGCTCCACCGCCTGCGCAAAATGCTGGAATCGCACCCGGATAATTTCGTTCTAGATCTTGACGTGATCGAGAGAGGCTTCATCCAGAAATATTATTCGAACCTGCTCAGTCGCGTCGAAAATACTGGCCATCGTTTTGGTGAAAGTCTGTCCGACCGTGAAAAGCAGGCATTAATCGCTTTCCTTGGGACACTCTGAGCCATGCAAAAGTGACAGCGGTGTGAAAAACATATTTTCCTCAATCAACCGACGTAACGCCGCAATCAATTTTGCTGCGGTCGCCATCGTTGTCGGAGTTGGGATTTGGACCATCACTAGCTGGCGCTCTCCTTCGAACCCGCCGGACATCCCATTCGCTCCGCTCGAGGATTCTTCAATCAAGGACCCGGATAACCCCATCAAGGTTTTTCGAGTCGACTTTGCACGCGTGGAGGAGGAATTTCCGCTCTCACATACGGACCTGATGAAGATTAGCCCTGAAAATATTGCGGTATTGTCCGCGGAACAGATCGACCAAATCTACGGCCGTATCACAACCGGCCCGATCCCCGACGGTCCTTACGAGGGTAATGTGTTCGTTGGGCTCGGCAATAATTTGCAAAATCGGATTAATGGGATCATCGGAGGAATCGAAGGCCGTGTCGTTGGTGAAGGTATCAACGTTCTCGAGAAAATCGGACGCAGGATTTGGAAGGGTAAGCATTTCTATCGCGAAGAGCGGGTCGTTAGGAACTTCATAGAAAATTACGTCCCCCTTCGCGCGGTCATTGATAATCCGTCTACGTTGATGATCGCGACAATACCGCGTCACGGCATTCTGAGCCTGTTAACGCCCATCGACAAAGTCTGGATGTTATTTCCGGCAAAGCTCTATTGTGGGCAGAGCTTGTTGGATTCTCGACGCGAGTCTGCGATCATCGATTATAACTATAACGACGAAATCGTAGGCTATCGCGAAAACCCCGATAGTCTTGCGGGGCGAAACGGGCTGAAAATTCGCGAAGAAATTCGCATGATCCGGCCCGGCTTCTATCTCGGGCGCATGTATTCAAATCGAATGTTCGTGGCCTACTTCACTTTATTCAATGCCGACGTCGCCGAACGTGAGGCGACAAAATTCGCGGCTGGGATGCCCAGCGGAGATGACTGCTGGCCCGGCGAACAGGCTCGCAGAGCTGCAATTAAATGACGCCCGCCGACACATCATCTCCCCTACAGGAAGACAACCAAGGTCTAGGACGGCCTCGGAAAACATCAATTTCCATAAGGGAGATTCCGGGAATCTGAAACGCTCTTGACAGTTCGATTGTTAGGTTTGGCGCTCATGGCGAACTAGTTCGGGCCTTCGAAAGCGGGCCAATAATGCCCGCGTCGTCATTCTTGGGCGAATTAACGCGCGTTGAAATAGGCCAAGCTTTCAATTGATCCGGAGGAAATTCATTTTCAAGGATGTCGTGTGGATCAAGGTCGGGTCCCAACCATCGCTCTGCGTTCGAAGGGTCGATCATCAATGGCATACGATCATGAATCGGGCTAACTGTGACATTCGCAGGCGTTGTTATGATTGCGAACGTTCTTAGCCAATCATCTGTCCCAGGGATTTTCCAGTTTTCCCAGATACCGCCCAAACCAAATGGTTTTTCGTTAGCGCGAGCGATTGCGAAGGGTTGCTTCGTTCGCTGGCCCTCTACCGTTTTCCATTCATAGAATGCATCGATGGGAATGATGCAGCGGCGCTTGGCATAGGCGTCACGAAACATCGGCAGTTTCGAAACGGTCTCAGCGCGCGCTATGATTGGCTTGCGCCCACCCTTAGGGTCTTTCGTCCAATACGGGATCAAACCCCACTGCAGGGGTTCGATCGTGCGGACGCCTGTTTCGTGATTTTGACGAATGACAAGCGCGTCTTGGGACGGCGCCAAGTTCCAGCGCGGCTTCCGATCGCGACTATCAGGAGTCTCTATTCCCTCAATGATAGAGAGCCGAACGGGTCCGGATTTTTGTACGATACGGCCGCACATGTGATTTTAATTAAGCAGAGTTTTGAAGAGACGCAAGGTCGCCGCGATTAGTGAAAATCCCTGGATTTCGGCAGAATACGTACGTTGCGCGGATGATGCGGAGACTGGCGTGGATATTGCGGGTGCAGAAATTCGTCTACAGGTGAAAGCTTCGGTTTCAAGTCGCCATCGGACAGTCGTTTCAGCTCGTGCGTGCGATCGACCAACCGATCGGCGACCAAATGAACAATCCCCTCCTCGCTGCGCTGAATTTGACCTTCAATGAAGATCAGCCGCGACCCCATCACTTCTTTTCTGAACTGTTTCATCTTAGCGGGCCAGATCACCACATTGGCAATTCCCGTTTCGTCGCTGATGGTCATGAACACAACTCCCTTGGCGCTGCCGGGCTGTTGACGCACGAGCACGACACCTGCGGCGCGTACATATTGCCGGTCATGGGCTCCGGCAATTTCAGCGCAGGTAATGACGGTTTCGCTGCGGAAAAGTTCCCTTAGAAACTGCATCGGGTGGCCTTTCAGCGAAAGACGCAAAGTCTGGTAATCGACGACAACATGCTCGGAGAGCGGCATGTCAGGTAACGGAAGGATTTTATTTTCGGGCGCGCCTTCAACATGACTAGCCGCAAACAAAGGAAGCGCATCGTCATCAGGCAGACGCCGGACTGCCCATAGCGCCATACGGCGATCGGCCCCGAGCGAACGAAAACAATCCGCGTCGGCTAGCAGCATCATTGCGCGTTTGGGCAACTTCGCCGCGAGTGCCACGGACTCAACCGTCGTGAACCCATGATGCCGAACAGCAGCGACGACCCTTCCCCAGTCTTGCTTCATGCCGTCGATCTGCCGGAAACCAAGCCGAAGCGCAGGCTTCTTACTATGGCGACTTTCGAGCGTGTTATCCCAGTCGCTTGCACTTACATCGACTTGCCGTACCTCGACTTCGTGTTCCCGTGCGTCGCGAACAATTTCAGCAGGCGCATAAAATCCCATGGGTTGGGAGTTCAAAAGCGCACAGGCAAATGCTTCCGGATAATGACATTTGATCCAAGACGATGCGTAGACGAGATTGGCGAAACTTGCTGCATGGCTCTCTGGAAACCCATATGTGCCAAACCCTTCAATCTGCCTGAAGCAGCGTTCGGCAAAATCTCGTTCATAGCCACGTCGCACCATCCCTCCGACCATTTTCTCGCGAAACTTATGGATGTCGCCGATATTGCGGAACGTTGCCATGGAACGGCGCAAACCGTTCGCCTCATCAGCAGTGAATTTGGCGGCCTCGATCGCGATCCGCATTGCCTGCTCCTGAAAAAGCGGAACACCCAGAGTCTTTTCGAGTACTCGTTTGAGCTCACCCGCGTCACCGTGCTCTGGAGAAGGCGACGGGTAGATAACTGCGTTCGGATTTTTTCGCCGCTTTAGATAGGGATGCACCATGTCGCCCTGAATAGGGCCAGGCCGAACGATCGCAACCTGAATCACGAGGTCGTAAAAACAGCGAGGTTTGAGCCTAGGCAACATATTCATTTGCGCACGGCTTTCGACCTGAAACACGCCGAGCGAATCGCCGCGGCACAACATGTCGTAAACAAGCGGATCTTCGCGAGGCATTGAAGCAAGCGTGTAATGCTTGCTGTAAGTTGCGATCAGATCGAATGCCTTACGGATGCAAGTGAGCATGCCGAGCGCCAATACATCGACTTTCATCATACGAATTCTGTCGATGTCGTCCTTATCCCATTCAATAAAGGTGCGATCCTCCATCGCGGCATTGCCGATCGGCACCATTTCGTCGAGACGCTCTTGCGTGAGCACAAACCCGCCGACATGCTGGGAAAGATGGCGCGGAAATCCGAGCAACTCTGTTGCGAAGGAAATCGCACGAACGATCATGGAATTTTGAGGATCAAGGCCGGCTTGGCGAATCTGAGCTTCACTCAGGCGATCACCATAACCCCAGACCGTATTCGCGATTGCGCCCGTTACGTCTTCCGTAAGACCTAGCACTTTGCCAACATCGCGGATTGCACTGCGCGGCCGATAGCAAATCAAAGTAGCGGTAATCGCCGCTCGATGCCGCTTATATCGCTCGAAGATCCATTGAATCACTTCCTCGCGGCGCTCATGTTCAAAATCGACGTCGATATCGGGAGGCTCTCGGCGCTCCTGCGAAAGAAACCGCTCGAAGAGAAGATTCACCTCAACCGGGTTCACGGAAGTTACACCGAGCATGTAACAAACGGCGGAATTCGCAGCCGATCCCCTGCCCTGACAGAGAATTTCTTTTGAACGTGCGTAACGCACCACGTCATGCACTGTCAGAAAGTAATGCGCGTAATCCAGCGATTTGATCAGGGCAAGTTCCTTGATCAAGGTTTTACGGATTTCTGGATCTAGACCTCCCGGATATTTTTCGGCAGCTCCCGCCCATGTCAGATCTTCAAGATGCTGTTGCGCCGTTTTTCCGGGGGGCACCGGCTCATCCGGGTAACGGTACTTCAGTTGATCAAGCGAGAAGCTGATCTTATCCGCGAAACGTATGGTCTCCTTGATCGCCTCTGGCGCATCGCGAAAGATGCGGGCCATTTCTGCGCCTGATTTCAAATGGCGCTCGGCATTTTTTTCGAGTTTTCGCCCTGCTTGCTCAATTGTGCATTTCTCGCGAATACAGCTCACCACATCCTGCAATTCGCGCCGATGCGCAGCATGATAAAGCACATCGTTGGTCGCTATCAAGGGAATGCTGAATTCATAAGAGACCTTCTTCAGCTTGCGCAAGCGTCGACGATCGTTACCGCGATAGAGCATCGACACACCCAACCATAAATCACTGCGCGAGATGTCACTGAGTATTCTCAGCGCCGTTTCGGTTTCTTTGCCGATCTGCACCGGGGGCATGACTGTAAGTAACAGCCCGTCTCGGTGTTCCAACAAATCGTTGAGATGCAAAATGCACTCACCCTTTTTCGTACGGAGATTACCGACAGTAAGCAGCCGGCTTAATCGGCCGTAACTATTTCGATCGCTCGGATAAGCAAGAATATCAGGTGTTCCATCCGCAAATACGAGCCGAGAACCAATGAGGAGCTTTGGCCTGCGGGGAAGATCAGGGTGATCGAGCGATTCATAAGCGCGAACAACCCCGGCAAGCGTATTGCGGTCGGCGATTCCAACCGCATGAAGATTATGCAGGGCTGCCGCAAATATCATTTCGGTCGGATGCGAGGCTCCGCGCAAAAAGGAAAAGTTTGTGGTTATGCCAATCTCGGCATACGCAACGGCTTCGCTCATCCAAACAATCCATGCATGTACCAAGTCGGGAAATCGGTTTCGCGAGAATAAAGACCGTCGCGGTAAAGCCAAAACCGGCGGCCATCCTTGTCTTCAACCTGAAAGTAATCGCGCGTCAGTTCGACATCATTCTGGCGCCACCATTCCATCGCTATGCGTTCGGGGCCTTCGGAGCGCACAACCAAATGCATCGCCCGACGCCAAATAAAACGTGCGGGCGGGCCTTCAGGCACTTCGGCGATTACTTCGATCTGCTCTGAGCGCGCCAGCATTCGCACCGGACGACGCGGTGGCTCACCTGTCTCATGCACTTCCTCCCAAGGTATTTCATAAATTGAACGCTGGGCGGCAACCGCAATTCCTTCGCTCTCGGGGATGTATGTGTCTTGAGTATGAAATCGCAGAATACGACCAGCGCCGAAGCGCGCGGAGAGACGATCGATGAGAGCGGAGATTTGATGCACGTCCTGCCCGTTCGCATGAAAGCTCTTAACCTCGGGGTCTAGTGTCTCCACTCTTGCAGCCGAAAGCCGGATCAGGTCGAAACCAAATCCTGGATCGAGCGGATCTGCCAGCGCATCGAGCCGCTCATGAAAAAGCCGCACAACGGTTTCCGCGTTCTTTAGTGGCACAGCTGTTTCGATTGAAATGCTGCGTACGACGCCGTCAGTTCGAAAGAAAACCGTTTCGAGCGTACGTGCACCTTTCCCCTGTCCTTCCAGAATTCCTTCGAGCGTACCGGCGAGCGATAGAATGGCACTTTCAATTATATCGGCCGTTGCCACCGGCTCAGAGAAAGTTCGCTCGACTATGTAGTCGGGTAACGGCCGACGCGGTGAAATAGGCGAATCTGCCTGCCCTAGCACTTGTTCCAAAATGAAAACGAATGCCGCACCGAACCGTGCGGACAGTTCGGAGCGAGCGCGGCTGGCGACGTCTCGAATGGTTTTCAAACCTGCGCGCTTTAATGCCGTGACGATCGCGTGATCGACATGCAGCGCCGTCACGGGAAGTTCTGAAACGACTTTTTGTTCTTCCCCTGCCGCAACGATCGTCCCCTTCGAAAAGCGAGCCAATGCTCTTGCCGCAGCCGCCGTTCCCGCTATTGCGGAACATGCGTTAAGCCCTTGGGCGTTGAGACGGGTGGATATGTCTTCCAACATCGCCCGTTCACCATGAAACAAATGTGCGCAACCGCTGATATCTAGGAAAATTCCGAATGGCGGATCGAGTGCAACAAAAGGCGTGAACCTTCCGCACCAGTCGGCGATAGCTTCCAGCAGCGCTACATCTGCAATCTCATCTGCCTCTACGACATTCAACGCGGGAACGCGCGCACGCGCGTCCGCAAGTGTAAGTCCCGGAATCAAGCCAAGCCCAGCCGCATTTCCGTCGACCGCCGAAATTCGGAGTGTGTTTTCAATCCTGGCAACAACGACAAGCGGCAGTTTATCCTGCGCGTTTGTATCGCTTCTCCGTGTGGAGCGTTTTAGCCGGTCGGCCGGAAGCTTCGGAAACCATAATGCGAGAATGCGCCGGTTCGCGAAAGATACGTTCATCGCAACTCCACTCCATCGAAAAACAGCCGGTACGCCCGTGCCGATTTCGCACGAGAGCTACTGAAAAAACCGGATTTCCCCAGTCTTCCACATATGAAGGCTCTGACTCGACAAGCCAGCGTGTTTCAGCCGTGCTCGGCCGCGGCTTGGAAGCTACGCGAAGCATGATCATGCTGACGCCGGAATGCGCGGCAGCGAGCGTGAAACGCCTGCTGGCGACCAGATTGAAGATTTTTGCTTCGCCCCAGGGCTCGAGCACGATCGCACCGAGCGCATTACAGGAAAGCGCATCCGAAGCCGCGCGTAAGGCGCTCGCGACATCGAACGCGCGTACTAAGATCAATCGTTCTGGATTGAGACCGAGTTCACGCAAACCTGAAGGTGAAAGCTGGCCGCAAATAGTTGCTGAAAAATCCTGCTGCACCCATAGAAGAATTTTTTTCGCTGCCAGACGCAACGCAAGTGCAAGCGCAAATGCCGTGCCCGCCGGCGCATTACGCTCATCGGCAAAAACCTCATGCAAGGCTCCGCACTTCAGGCCACCGTTCAAAACGGTGTCTGCAAATGCGTGACCAAGACGAACCGGTGCTATCGACCCTTGAGGGCGATAGCCTGTCTCAAGGTGAGCTATTTTTTCTCTCAGATTATTCAGGGACTTAACCAAAATTGACGTTCCTTTTGTTCTTGTTATGTTCTAGTCCTATGAAGGAAGAGTCAACAGCCCATTCTGATCAGCCGCTGATACTCCCCCAGCCGACGTGCAGTACGGTCGTCGACAGGTGCGGCGGGCATCAATTGGAGGCGAAAAAATCTATTAAGCTATTCTCAGCAGCTTCGTTGCGCGCGAAGCCGATATGTTGGTTTGTCTCGATCGAAACGAGCGCCGCGCATTTATCGAATTGCTTGATAAGATGATTAAGCACAGTCCGAGCTGGGCAAAACCATACTGAGTAAGCCACCGGCATGACGTTGTTGGGTTTACTCTGCCGTGCAAGATCCAGTGAGAGTAACTCTATTTGGGAGGCTGTAATGGCGACAAAAAAGAAAGCCAAAGGCAAAACCAAGTCAAAGCGTAAGAAAACCCCCGTCACCAGGGCGGCGAAGGCACCCCTCCGGAGAGCATCACCCAAGAAAACCAAGTCGACCGCAAAGGCCGCGATCAAGTCAACGTCACCCAGCCCGCCAGCGCGACCCGTTCCGCAGGGGAAACGTATCGGCGTCGTGACTCATTATTTCGGCCACCTGTCAGTTGCGATCCTGCGGCTCGAATCCGGTACGTTGCGCGTCGGCGATATGATCCACATTCGTGGACACACCACCGATTTCAAACAGAAGGTCGAGTCCCTTGAGGTTAATCATGCGCCAGCGACTGAAGTGGGGCCGAAGGACGATTTCGGCCTAAAGGTGGTCGAGCACGCGCGAGAGCACGACGTCGTGTACAAGGTGCGGTCGTAGCGCTGGCTGACTTGCGGCAGCCTCGGCCGTTTTGGGCCAAAAGCGGACATTCGACTGCAGTCGAAGTTCCATACTGCCGATTCTGCGAATACCGGGTCAACCGAGCGACTTCCCTAAGAAGTCGATCCCAGAAAATTGAGCCGGCACCATCAACTTTCGAATACTAATTATGTTTTCTTCGCCTACGTAGTCTTTCCAAAAACGTACGAGCCGATGCTTTGATTGTTCGGTAGTGCCTCAATACATACTGCCAGCCAGGCAGATGCTGAACGTAATCTAGTCCCAATTCCAAGAAATTATATATCCACGCAAATGCAGATATTTGAAGTAGCTTCTCTCGCGTGGCGTGAAAAAGTCGTTCGACAAGCGCGATCTTGAGAATTTCGCCTACAATAAGAACAATTAATCCGTACACCATTTTACCTGTGGCGATGAGATAAACGCTGACGGGCTTAACCGGCTCCAAAATCACGAGCGGTGTCAAAAATAGAACAAGAGATTGGTAGGGCCCAAGCGATGATATCCATTCAGCTATCCTGATCGAGATGGGTAATCTGCCAAGTCGCACAAATGCGCGTTTGAGAATTGAAAAGAATATTGCGTCGATGAAGAAATACAGAACTGCAAAGACCATCACAAAAAATTTCAGGATTCGCTTTAGACTAATAACATTCATCGTGACTGACGCTGTCGTCTCCGGTTCGGGTCCAATTCGCCCTCATCGACGCCAGACGGTTGCTAGCCACGGTTGTTTCTCGCGCGGCAGTCCGGTGGGGCGGTAGTAGTGGTTAAGCTCAACGAACCCCGCAACTGACACATAGCGGCGCCAAGCATCAAAGTCATGATACACGCCGTAGCGCCCACCGTTCCAGCCTTCTTCGTTGTTGCCGTGCGGGTTCGAGCTGAACAGCACCCCACCCGGCTTCAGACTTGCGTACAGTTCCAGCAACACACGCGGTAACTCCTGGCTGGGTACATGAAACAGTGCGGCGTTGGCAAATATGCCATCAAAATGGTTGTTCGGTAGATCGAGCTTGAGGAAATCTTGCTGCCACACTTCGCAGCCGCTGTGCGCGCGCGCCATCACAGCGAAATGTGTGGCACCTTCCAGACCAACCGCGATGTGGCCGAGTTCGGTAAATACCTTGAGGTCGCGGCCGGGCCCGCAGCCAAAATCTAGAATTGTAAAAGGCGGTTTATCCTTGATGTGCTCTAATAGCGAAGCGATGTTCTGATTGACGTCGTGATCACGTGTGCCTCTCCAGAAATCGTCGGCGCGCTCGTTGTAGTGATCCAGCGTGACATCGGAGATTTTCTCCAGGTCCTCTGACTTTAGTTTCATGTTCGATCTCGATCACGTGCTCGTTAACGAGCGTTGGTTCGTTGCGGTAGGCGGAAAGTCCGTTTCGTGCCAACAACGGTCCTGCATCGCGGCAAACAACATCTTTCTCAGCGCGTCACGGCGCCAGCAGTTTCCACGGGCGGCAGTTAAGGCCTATAAAAGTTCTCCGGGTTCTCACTCGATCCGTCCGAGGTACATTTCGAGTCCCTTCCATTTTCCAGGCACGCAGTTGGGGAACGATCGGAAAACATCAGTTCAGCATCTGCGTGTCACCACAGATAGAGATTGCTTGGCCAGAAATGGTTCGCCCGCGGGACGAACAGACAAACAGAATCGCGTCAGCAAGCTGTTGCGGCGTCACCGTGGTCTGCATTGAGACAAGCGACAACGCTTCGGCACGCATTTGCTTAAATGAAATCCCTCGCGCCTTGGCCTTGGCTTCGAACACGCGGCGAATACGATCACCCTCGACGATACCTGGCAGGATCGCGTTGACGCGGATGCCGTTAGATCCGAGTTCGATCGCAAGCGACTTGGTAAGGCCTACGACAGCCCATTTCGATGCTGAATAAGGCGTGCGCATCGGAAAGCCAAGCCGGCCCGCCGAAGAGGATAAATTCACGATCGAAGGATTCTTGCTCTTGCGCAGATAGGGCACCGCAAGCCGCGCGCAATTGAATTGGCCGGTAATATTGATGGCAAGACATCGGTCCCATTCCGCGGGCACTATCTTCTCGACGGGAGCAGTTGGGCCCGCGATACCGGCATTGTTAACAAGCACGTCGAGGCCGCCGAGCGCCTTGATCGCTTCTTTAAACAATCGCTCCACTTCCTTGCGGTCCGCGACATCCGCTCTGGTCTGCGTGATCTTGCGGTCGCTTTTCGCCAACGCATCTAGTGCCTTCTGGTCAACGTCGCAGATGTGCACTTTTGCTCCCTCGCCGATGAAAGCCCGCGCAATTTCTCGGCCAATACCTCCCGCTCCTGCAGTGACAAGCACGCGCAGCCCCTTTATGCCAAGATTCACGCAGCCCTCCCCCTTGAAAATCCGCTGGACAAGCCTGTCATGCCGCGCGACCGTAATTGCAAGAAAAAGTCGCGGCAAGCGCGCTGCAAGGACGTCAAAGTCGAATCCGCCGGGGCGGTGTCAACGCTCAATAGGCCTTAAAGGGAGGAAATTGTTATGAATTCCAATCTGTCACGACGGACGCTTCTCAAGAGTGCAGCTGGTTCCGCGCTCTTCGCCGGGATCGGCATGCCCGCAATCGTCAAGGCGCAGGCTGATGCCATCCGCATCGGTCATCTCACTCCGCTCACTGGGTTTCTCGGCCCCCTCGGCGAATATGCCGTTATGGGCATCAAGCTCGCGGCCGAAGAAATCAACTCAGCCGGCGGCGTGATGGGGCGCAAGATCGAGCTGGTGATGGAGGACTCGGTCAATCCGCAAACCGCCTCCGCCAAAGCGGAGCGTCTGATCGAGCGCGACAAGGTCGCGATGATCATCGGCGAGATCTCGTCGGCCTCCGGCCTTGCCATCGGTCAGGTGGCTAACCGGATGAAGACAGTGTTCATCAACACCGGTTGCAACTCCGATGCATTGCGCGGCGCCAGCTGCAATCAATACATGTTCCACATCGAAGCCGCGAATTCGATGTATGTGGAAGGCGTCGGCAGTTATCTCTTGCGCGATAATCTGGTGAAGGGAAAGAAATGGTTCACGCTCACTGCGGATTACGCCTTCGGCCATGATCTTGCGCGCGTTGCTAAAAGGTTCCTGGAGAAGAATGGTGGGCAGCTTGCGGGCGACGAGTTGGTGCCTACCGACGTGACGGACTTCTCACCGTATCTCTTGAAAATCCGCCAGACGCAACCCGATGTCGTGGCATCGAACCTCGCCGGCAACCAGATCACTAACTTCCTCAAACAATATGCCGAATACGGGCTGAAATTCCCTGTGGCCGGTTTCGGCTTCGACACTGTCGTCGCCTGGGGCGCCGGCAAGGGCAATTTCTCGGGCATATGGCCGCTGGTGTGGCACCACCTCGTGGACACGCCGAGCTCAAAAAAATACGTCGACGCGTTCCAGAAGAAATACGGCAAGCTGCCCGACAATCAGTCGTGGGGCGATTACAACTCGCTCAAGATCGTCGCGCAGTCGATGAGTGAAACCAAGTCCGCTGATCCGCAGAAGCTCGCTGAGCATTTGCGGAAGGGTGCGAAGTTCGACGTAATGAAGGCGCGCGAGGCATACTTCCGCCCCTATGACAACCAGATGGTCATGGAGATGTATGCGGTGCGCGCCAAAGAGCCGTCGAAAATGAAGGACCAATGGGACATCTATGACGCACTAGGCTCCGTCCCGGGTCCGACCGAAGACATGGAAATTCTCGCCCCGCCGAAAGACGGCACCTGCAAGATCGGATGATTCATTGAACGAACCCGTGTCATTCCGGACGGCTGCTTGGCAGCGTCCGGAATGATGCCCCAGTTTTTCAGCTCCGAGCCATTCGCGTGCAATTGGTCTTCCTTCTCGAGCAGGTTCTCAACGGGCTGCTGGTCGGGGCTTACTATCTCCTGATCGCGCTCGGTCTCTCGTTGATCTTCGCACTCGGCGGGATCGTCAACCTGGCACATGGCGGTTTCTATGCCATCGGCGCTTATCTTGCGGTGGTCCTAGCGAACCGCATCGGATTTGTGGGCGCGTTCATTGCCTCCCCCATCATCGTCGGCTGCCTGGGCATTCTCATCGAGCGGGCCCTGTTTCGTCGTTTTTACCGCTCCGACCCGATTCTCAGCCTGCTGCTGACCTTCGGGTTGGCGATGGTGATCGAGCAAGGCTTGCGCATCGTCTTCGGCGCCTCACCGCTGCCGTTCTCGATTCCGTCCGAACTGCGTGGCCAGGTGTTCGTCGGCGACTTCATCTATCCGCGCTATCGACTGATCATCCTCGGTGTGGCGGTCGTGGCCGTGACGGCGACCTGGTTCATCGTTTACCGGACTGCCTTCGGACGCGTTGTGCGGGCCGGCGTACAGAACCCCGATATCGTCGGATCGCTTGGCATATCCTTAGCGCCTTATATGACCGCCATAGCCGCGCTCGGCGTCGGCCTTGCCGGTCTTGCCGGCGTGCTGCTGGCGCCAATCTCAGGCGTGCATCCGGCGATGGGCGCTGAAATCCTCACCGCCGCATTCGTCGTCGTCGTGATCGGCGGTCTTGGCTCGTTCTGGGGCGTGATCGTGGCCGCCATGCTGGTCGGCGTGGTGAAAGGCGTCACCATCTACTTCAATCCGTCCTGGGGTGAAGCGTCGATGTATCTGTTGATGGCGCTGGTGCTACTGCTGCGGCCACGCGGTCTCCTCGGCGAACGCATCGAGAAATTTGAGTAGGCGCCGATGCGGAAAAACCTCGTATCACTTATCGTCGCAGCCGTTTCGCTGATCATTCTTCCCTATGTGCTCGACTTTGCCGGGCTGCCGCTGCGTTCTTCGATCGACGTGGTGGTATTCGCGATCGCCTGCATGGGCCTCAATATCCTGGTCGGCAATACGGGCCTGGTCTCGTTCGGTCACGGCGCATGGTTCGGGCTTGGCGCCTATGCCGCTGCGTTGAGCCAGCATTACTGGTTTCCCGGCAGCGTTATTCTGCCTGCCTTGTTCGCGATCGCTTTCGTCGGCGTCACCGCCGCGCTTTCCGGTGCACTGATCCTGCGCCGCCGCGGTGTTTATTTTTCGCTGCTGACGCTGGCTTTGACCGCACTGCTATTCGCAATCGCCTATCGCTGGACCGAATTTACCGGTGGCGAGAGCGGGCTGGGCGGCGTCACGCGCGCGATTGTGCTGGGAATCAATCTCGAGCGTGACGACAATTACTATTGGGTTGTTGCCACAATCGGGATGGCGGTTTGCGTTTTACTCTGGCGCTTTCACTGCTCGCCGGTCGGCAGCGTGCTGTTGGCGATCCGCGAAAACGAGCAGCGCGCGCGTTTCATCGGTTATCCGACCAACCGCTACAAGCTGATCGGATTCGTGATGTCGGCAGCTGTGGTCGCCGTCGCCGGCATGCTCTCGGTGTTCAACCACCGCTTCGCCTCGGCCGAGCCACTGGCAGTCGCCTTTTCGGGCGAGCTCATCGCCATGTTGGTGATCGGCGGGATGCGCAGCTTTCTGGGACCCGCGCTGGGCGCGTTGTTCTTTATTCTGTTCCGCGAATTCCTGTCGATCTGGACACCACACTGGCTATTCTATTTCGGGCTGCTATTTATCGGCTTTATCGTCTTTTCACCAACCGGCCTTGTCGGCGTGGCGGGCCGCCTCCTAGCGCCCTTTCGCACGCGTGTAATCGAGGGAGCGGCGATGGCTGGCCGCAAAACCGCGGACGTTCTGTCACTGCCGCAGACATTGTTGAGGGTGGCTGACGGTAGCGGTTTGGTGCTTGCGGCACGCAATTTGGACAAGAGCTTCGGCGGAATCCATGCGGTGCAGGACTTCAATCTTTCAGTGAACGACCGCACTTTGCATGCTTTGATCGGCCCAAACGGTGCGGGTAAAACGACGGCATTCAACGTGTTGTCTGGTCTTTACCGGCCGGAACGCGGGACCGTCGAACTCGATAGCAGATCGATCGCAGGACTGAATCCGGAAGACATCACAGCGGCGGGCGTCGGCCGCTCGTTTCAGATTACCAATCTGTTTGCTGGATTAGGCGTTGACGAAAACATCCGCCTTGCTGTTCAAGCCCGTTCGCGAATGCGTTACGCGATGTGGCGCTCAGCCGCCGCAATCGTCGATATCAATACCGAAACCGCAGCTCTTCTCGGATATCTTGGCCTTGCCGGTATTGAACGCACCGAAGCGTCATCGCTGTCCTATGGAGGTCAGCGCCTGCTTGACATGGGCCTGGCCTTGGCAACGCGCCCGCGAATTCTTCTGCTAGATGAGCCGCTGGCCGGACTTGCCGTTGCGGAACGGGAGCGAATCGCAAAACTCATCAAAACAATCTCCTCAGAAATTCCAGTGTTGCTGATTGAGCACGACATCGACCGTGTCTTTCAGATCGCCGATCACGTCACCGTCATGAACGAGGGCACAATTCTGACCGACGGGAGCGTCGAGAATGCGCGCAGCAATGAGAAGGTGCGCGAAGTCTATATCGGCTCCGGCGCTTCAGCGGTGGCTGCCAAAACCCATGTGTCGTCGGCAGGCGCTCAGCCTCTACTCGATGTAGACAGGGTCGATACATTTTATGGCAAGAGCCATATTTTGAATGCCGTGTCGCTCGATGTGCGCGTGCGCGAGATCGTTGCCTTGCTCGGCCGCAACGGCGCCGGAAAAACTACTTTACTAAAGACCCTGATCGGAATCGTGCCGCCGGTGGCGGGCGCGATCCGGTTCAACAACATCGATATGGCTGGGCAGCCTTCCGACGTTATCGCGCGAAACGGGATCGGCTATGTTCCGCAGGGCCGCGGCTTGTTCGCCGGCATGACAGTCGCGCAAAATCTTGAGCTTGGTCGTCTTAAACGATTGACCGGCGAAGGAAAGCATTGGGACGAGGAAAAAGTCATAGAGTTTTTTCCGAAGCTCGGTCACCGCTGGCG
>Ga0105249_10000302_pt1 | contig 50880 bp, 43 predicted proteins | sample KBSS44metaG_FD_81522 | JGI IMG/M metagenome (GOLD analysis project Ga0105249, IMG submission 81522) | Switchgrass rhizosphere microbial communities from Kellogg Biological Station, Michigan, USA - KBS S4-4 metaG | ecosystem: Host-associated > Plants > Roots > Rhizosphere > Soil | place... | reverse complement strand
CGTCGCCGATGCGCGCGCCGGCCTCGACGGCGAGGCGCCCCGCTTCGGCGTCGAACGCCAGCAGGCGATCGAACGCGCCGAACTCCTGGCTGATCGCGTCGCCGCCGAAGCTCGCCGCCACGTAGGACACGCCGCTGCCGCGCGGGATACGCAGCGCATCCGGCGGCAAGGCATCGAGCAGGCGATAACGGTCCGGCCGCTGCACGTCGCAGCCGGCGTGGAACTGGCGATCGAAGCTGATCAGGTCGTGGCGGGCGAGCGCGTAGCCGCGCGCGTCATTTTTCATCGTCGCGTCCGGCATCGACTTGGAACAGACGCTCCAGATCCGCGCGCGACTCCTTCGCCGACTGCAGCAGCGCGGCCTCGTCGTCGTAGAGCGGGTACTGGTTCGCGAGCACGCGCTCGTCGTGCTTGCGGAACCGCTGCACGTAATCCTCCGCAGTCGCCCTGTCGTAACCGAGCGCTTCGAACACGCCACGCGCGATCTCGAGGCTGGAGAAGAACGTATCTCGAGTGATGCTGTCGACGCTGAGATCCATCAGCTTGAACACGTGCTGGCGATTGCGCGCGCGCGCGAACACTTTCAGATGCGGGAAATGGCGCTTCAGCAGACGCGCCGTGCGAAGGTTGGAATCCGGATCCTCGGTGGCGATCACGAAGATCTCGGCGCGGTCGGCTTGCGCCGCGCGCAGCAAGTCGAGCCGCGAGGCGTCGCCGAAGAACACCGTGTTGCCGAAATGACGCATGAAGTCGACCTGCTCCGGATCGGCTTCGAGCGCGGTGAACTGAACCCGGTTGGCGTTGAGCATGCGCGCGACGATCTGCCCGACGCGACCCATGCCGGCGATGATCACGCGCGGTGTCGCCGTGTCGAGCTTGTCGAACTCACGCACGGGCTTGACCTTGCCGGCCGGCGCGAACTCGGCGCGCATGCGCACCAGCAGCGGTGTCGCCGCCATCGACAACGTGACGACGAGCACGAGCATGGCGCGCTGCTCCGGCGACAGCAGGCCGTTGTCGGCCGCCATCGTGAACACGACGAAGGCGAACTCGCCGCCCTGCGCGAGCAATGCGGCCAGCGCGATCGACTGTGCGTTGTCCTCGCCGGCCGCGCCACGCGATACCGCGTAGAGCACGACCGCCTTCAAGGCCAACAGAGACACCAGCAGGACGCCGACCATCTGCGGCTGCGCCAGCGCCATCTGCACGTCGAGCGACATGCCGATGCTGACGAAGAACAGACCGAGCAGGAGGCCGCGGAACGGCTCGATCTGCGCTTCGATTTCGTGGCGATATTCCGAGTCGGCGAGCAGTACGCCGGCCAGGAAGGCGCCGAGCGACATCGAGATGCCGCTGAGCTGCATCAGGTAGGCGGTACCGATCACGACCAGCAAGGTGGTGGCGGTGAACACCTCCGGCGTACCCGCCTTGGCCGCCGCACGGAACAGCGGGCGCAGCAGATAGCGGCCGCCGACGACGACGGCGGCGATGGTCAGGATCACGCGCAGCGCAGCCAGCGCATCGTCGATGCCGCGTGCCGCATGGCTGCCGCCGAGGATCGGGATCAGCGCGATGATCGGAATCGCGGCGACGTCCTGGAACAACAGGATCGCGAAGCCGAGCCGGCCATGCGCGCTGGTCAGTTCCTTGCGTTCGGCCAGCAGTTGAAGGTCGATCGCGGTCGAGGACAAGGCGAGACCGAGCCCGACGATCAGCCCGGTCTTCCAGTCGACGCCGAAGAAGTAGGTGACGCCGACGATCAGCGCAGCGGTGGCGACCACCTGCAGGCTGCCGATGCCGAACACGTTGCGGCGCATGACCCAGAGGCGCTGCGGCGAGAGTTCCATGCCGATCACGAACAGCATCAGGACGACGCCGAGCTCGGAGATCTGCGAAATCTGTTCGGTGTTGCCGATCAGGCGCAACCCGGACGGCCCGATCAACGCGCCGGCGCCGAGGTAGCCGAGCACCGCGCCGAGTTGCCAGCGCTTGGCCAGCGGCACCGCAATGACCGCCGCCAGCAACAGCACGACGGCATATTGGAGAAAGCTGTGATCCTGCACGCGCACTCCTATAAATTGTTGCGAATTATGGCATGGGGAGGTTGGGGGGCTGGGAATGGGGAGTCAGGATTGGGGAATGGGCGGAGCACTTTTCCCTTTCGTCCCCAAGCAGGGTGTTGGGGTCCGCTTTGCCCATTCCCGATTCTCCATTCCCGATTCCCAGCCAAGACACCGTCGCAACCCCTGAGATCGCGGACCCGCACGCTCCAGCCACACCCCAAAGAGAGCCGCACTCATGCTCGTTGCCTCGCTCGCTCCCCCGCAGGACACGCCCTCGCGTCAACGCCGCGCGCGATTGCGCTCGCGGCCGCCGCAAGACGTGGTCGAAACGAAGCGCATGCCGGGCCCGGAGGTGCGCGAGACCGTCCTGTTCGCCTGGCTGATCTGCGGAACGATCGCGCTGGTCTGCGTTCCGGCTGCGCGCGGCGGTGCCTTGCTCGGCGCGACCTTGCCGTTCTGGCTCGTCGGTGCGCCGCTGCTCGATCTGCTCTGGCTGCGGCGGCGACGCTGGTTGCCGCTGTTCGATGCGCGCCGTCTGATGGCGTCGGGACGCGCTGCGCCGGCCGCGCTGCGGGTTCGTTCGTCGCGCCTGCGCGGTCGCCGCCGACCCGCTCCGGCGAGCCGGGCCAGCAGGCAGTCCCTTCGATCGAGCGCGATCGATCGGCACATCGACGGGTGATCCAGCGCCGTCGCATCGTCCGACATGCGCTGAGCCCGTTCTTGGCGTAATACAATCCGGGCCCGCTCCTCCCCGGCAGGGACGCGCGGTTGTCTCCCGGAAGGACGGACCCGTCTTGGCAAGTGGTGCTGTTCTTCACGTCGATTGCGCCCATCGGCCGCTGCGCTCGCGATGACGCGAAGCCTGGGTCATTTGCTTCGTCTCGTCGTCGTCGCCGCCGTGATGCTGGCGGCTTGGGACGCCGTGCTGTTCCGCAGCGGACTGTATTACCGCTGGCTCGAGCCGCAATCGACCGCAGGCATGACCCGTGGCGCGATCCGTTTCGTCGACGAGACCTACGCGCCGTATCGACGCAACGTGCTGGTGCTCGGCAATTCCCGGATCGGCGAAGGGTTCTCGCAGCAATTGGCGGACCAAGCCACGCAAGGCAGCGGGCTGCACTTTCTCAACGCGGCGATTCCCGGCACCGACTTGCGTGCCTGGTACTACCTGCTGCGCCGGATCGACCCGCAGGCCGATCGTTTCGCCGCCGTCGTCGTGCAGGTGTCCTACGATCCCGGCGAGCCGGTGGGTGTGCAGGCGGACTACCCTCTCGATATCGCCTATCTGACGCCGCTGCTCGGCTTGCGCGACGTCGCGGATTTTCCCGGTACGTTCGACGATCGCGCACTGGCCGAGCGCGCGCGCCGCGCGATTCTGTTTCCCGCGCAGCCGCTGCGCGACGATATCGCCGCCTTTCTATCCGCGCCGAAGGAGCGCTTCAGGCATCTGCGGAAATGGCGCAAATACTTCGTCTCGAGCGCATTGCAGTACCGGGGTCGCGACCAGGCACTGCCGGATCTGGCGCTCGATCCGAACACGCTGCAGCCGACCGACTGGGGCAGCGACGAAGCAAAACTGAAGCCGGTGTTGTCCAACTATTTCGCCTCCCTGCGCGAACGGCCGAGCAAATCGACGCAGGCCAGCAACGAGCGTTATTTTCGCCAATGGTTGAGCCGGATCGCCGAACCCTATCGAGCGCACGGTATCCCGGTGATCGTGATGAGCATTCCGCGCGGCCCATGGCATGCCGCGCTGCCGCCCCCGCAGCCTACCGGTGCAGTGGCCGATCTGATCGCGGCGGGCACATTGATGGCGTTGCCCGGAGACAGCTTCGCGGACCTCGAGCAACCGCGCTATTTCTTCGATTCGTTGCACATGAATCGTGCCGGTCGCGAACGCTTTTCGCCGGCGCTGGCGAAGCAGGTCGCAGCAGTGTTGCACTGACGCCGCATGCTCTTCGACACCCTCGACTATGGCCTGTTCCTCGGCGCGGTCCTGCTGCTGACTGCAGTCCTACGGCCTTCGTACGCCAAGGTCTCATTGGTCGTCGCGAGCTATGTTTTCTATGCGTTCTGGGATGCGCGCTTCGTGCTGCTGCTCGGTGCAGCGACGCTCGCCAACTACGTGTTCGGGCTGTGGATCGACGCCTGCGAGGGCCGTGGGCGCCGTCGCGCGGTGACGGTCGCGATTGCCGCCAACCTCGTCGTGCTCGGCGTCTTCAAGTACTTCAACTTCTTCATCGACACCCTGCACGCGCTGACCGGCCTCCCTGCCGGCGGTCTCATGCTGCAGATCGTGCTGCCGGTCGGCATCAGCTTCATCACGTTCGAAGGCATCGCCTATTCCGTCGATGTCTATCGCGGCCACCTGCGCGCCGTGCGCAAGCCGCTGGACTTCATGCTGTTCGTCGCGTTCTTTCCGCACCTGGTCGCGGGACCGATCATCCGTCCGATCGCGTTCCTGCCGCAGGTCGGCCGTCCGCTGCTGCTCTCCGACGAAGATGCGCGCTGGGGCCTGCGCGAGATCCTCAAAGGGCTGTTCAAGAAGGTCGCGCTCGCCAATTACCTCGCACCGATCGCCGATGCGTATTTCCAGCATGCGCCCTATGCGGGCGGCGCCGTCCCCGCGTGGATCGGCGTGCTCGCGTTCTCGCTGCAGATCTATTTCGATTTCTCCGGCTACACGGACATCGCACGCGGCAGCGCGCGCCTGCTCGGCTTCAGTTTCCCGTCGAACTTCGAGCGGCCGTATCTCAGCGCCGACATCACCGATTTCTGGCGGCGCTGGCACATCTCGCTCTCCACGTGGCTGCGCGACTACCTGTACATCCCGCTCGGCGGCAATCGCCGCGGCGCGGGCCGGACCTACGCGAATCTGCTCGTCGTCATGGGGCTCGGCGGCTTGTGGCATGGCGCAAGCTGGAATTTCGCGATCTGGGGCCTCTATCACGGCCTGATGCTCTGCGCGCACAGGCTCTGGCGCGGCCGCATCGACGGCACGCGTTGGCAGCGAGCCGTCGATGCGCCGCTGCTCGCCCCGTTATGGATCGCTGCGACCTTCTTGCTGGTCACCCTGGGTTGGGTGCCGTTCCGCGCGCCGGACCTGGCAACGACGACGGCCACATTGCGCGACCTGTGGTCCGTGCCGGAATTCGCCTTCGTGTACGCTCATCCCGGTATCGCGATCATCGCGCTCGGCAGTCTTGCCTGGTGCCTGCTCGATCGCGAAAGGCGAATGCAGGACTGGCTGGTCGGGCGCGCCTCGTGGCCGCTGGCGGCGGCATGCGGCGGCGTCCTGGCGATCGCGCTGGAATTGTGCGCGCAGGTCGATGCGCAGATTCCGTTCGTGTACTTCCAGTTCTAGCGCCGGCCGCTGCGATGACGAGAGTGTGCCTGCGGGTTCGAGCTCAACGTGCGCCGACCGGTAACATCGCCCTCGGCTCATCCGGCGAAAGCGTGGCGGGATCGATCCGGCTGAGGTCGAGCAGATAGTAGCGGCTGTCGTCGATGCGCCGGACGCCCGGCAACGCGGCCAGCTCCGCGGCCACGTCCACATACTGGGCAAATGCGTATTGCCCCTTGAGTTCGCCGATTTCGCTGCGAGGCAGGATCACGTAGGCGATCTGCTGGTTGCGCAGGAAGCGGCGGATGCTGGCTGCCGAATCCATGTAGGCGGGGCGTGAGAACCAGACCGTCGAGAAGTCCTCGACACAGGCGGGCAACCAGAATTGCGTAGGCGCCTCGACCAGGCCGGACACGTGCGTGCAATGAGGCAGCGTATCGAGAAACGCGCCGATGCGCCCGAGGCCGTGGCGGCTCAGTATGTCGAGCCGCTTCTCGGCCGTCGCGCGCGGCGAGCCGCCGAGGTGAAGATCGAACGCGCGCGTTCCCGGCGTCCAGGCCGCACTGGCAAAGCTGTAGCTCGCCTGGAACAACGCGAATGCCGGGAGGCTGGCGAGCGCGATGGCAAACAAGCGCGGCGACGCGGCTGTCCGGGCGAAAGCGGCTGCTCCGGCGCAGGTGATGCCCGGCACCAGCGCGAACAGGAAATAATTGCCGTCGCCGCCGCGCACCATGTAGCGGTTGCCGAGCGCGAGAGCGATACCGGTGACGATCAGCGCCCACACTGGCCACGTCGAGCCGGGCACGATCGGGGAATGTCGCCGGCCGGCGACCAGCCCGCCCGCAGCGATCAACGCGAGCCAAAGCCACACGTTGCCGGTCCAGCCGACCGCGATGTGTCCGAGGACCTGCGGCCGGAACAACCAGTCGACGATCAGCGCGGGCACGTCGGTCCAGTCCTGCATGCTCGTCCAAGCCAGGGTTCCGGCTGGCTCGCGCAGGTGCAAGCCGAGTGCGAGCCACAGTTTGAACAACGGATCGGGTCCGATGGTCGGCACGCCCGTCAGTTTCCAGGTGCGCGCCGTCACCAGGACGGCAGCGATGGCGGCGAGCGCGAACGTCACCCACGCCCATCGTGACGAGAGCGCTCGGGCCTCCATGGACGGAGCGCGATCGCGCGATCGCCAGAGGGCCGCCGCACTGGCGAGCAATACCATTCCGGCATAGGGGACTGCGGTGAGCTTCGCGCTGCAGGCCAGCGCAACGCACGTCAGCATCCAAACGAGGGCAGCGCGCGAGCGGGTTTGCGTCGCATGCCAGGCGAGCAGTGCGGCGACGACGACGAGCAAGGTGGCGAGGAGATCGGGCTTGGCTTCGATCGCGTAGTTGGCGACTGCCGGCAGCGTCGCGACGAGGGCGACCAGCGGCAGTTGCGTGCGCGGCGGCGCGCCGAGGGCGCGCAAGAGCAGCCGGCACGCCATCAACAGCAACAGCAGCACCAGGATCGAAAAGCCCTCGATGGCCGCATAGTCCTTCACGGCACCGAGCGGCAGCAGGAACATCTCGTAGATCTTCGGAAAATAGAAGACGGGCGAGGTCAGGCCGAGCGGCTCGTAGACGGAGTGTCCCGGCACGAGGACGTGGTCGCTGCGCAGCCCATACCACTGCGTGTCGAAACCCATGACGACCCGCGCGCGGGCGAACAAGATCAGGAGCCACGCGGCCAGGGCGCCGTACCAGGCGCGTTCCTCCGTGCCGCCGGAACGCGCACGACTCCACAGGAACAGCAGCAGAGGACGATGACCGCCGCACAAGGCGACCATCGCCAACAGCAGCGCCAGCCACGACGACGAGCGGATCGATCCGGCCCCGAGCGCGGAAGCGGTCCAGGCGCAGACGCTCCAGACGGCGAAGCCACTGACGAAAGCGAGCAGGTAGTCGAGCGAACTTTGCGCCGCCGGCAGGCGAAGCAGGCGCCGCAGCGTCATGCCGAGTCCGATCGCCACTTCCAGTTGCACTACGTCGGCGAGCAGCGCTGCGTCGACCGCGTGCCGGCGCAGGAAGAAGAGGGCGGGCAGCGCGATCAGCACGATCAGCCACCCGGTGCGGCGCGATGCGAACCCGGCTGCGCAGAGGGCGATCAGCGCGAGCGCTTCCAGTCCGCCCTGCCAGTAGGCCGCGGTCCGGACGTGCCAATCGAAGGGGCCCGGGACGAGGAGCTCCCACGCCGGCACGCCGATGAAGACGGCTGCCGTAACGATGAGGGCGGCGGCCAACCCGCGCTCCGCCGCCGGACGGGTCGTACTCGCAGTGGCCGCGAATCGCGGCTCAGCCACGCAGGCCGAGTCGCTTGCGCTCCATGCGGCGCAGGAATTCGTCCATGATGCGGCGATACAGATCCTCGCCGAGATAGGCGTCCTCGACGCCGGCGTCGATCGACGGATTGTCGTTGACTTCGATGACGACGGCGCGGTCGCCGGCCTGCTTCAGGTCGACGCCGTACAGGCCGTCGCCGATCGGTGCGGTGGCGCGCTGGGCCAGCTTGACGATCTCCGACGGCGCTTCGCGGATCGGCAGCGTTTCGAAGCCGCCCGATTTCGCCGTGCCCTTGGCGCCGTGGTTGTAGATCTGCCAGTGCCCGCGCGACATGAAGTACTTGCACGCGTACAGCGGCTCGCGATTGAGGATGCCGATGCGCCAGTCGTACTCGGTGAACATGAACTCCTGCGCCAGCACGAGCGCGGTGTGCTGGAACAGGTCGTCGGCCGCCTTCTTCAGCTGCGCGGCGTCTTCGACCTTGACGATACCGCGCGAGAACGAGCCGTCCGGAATCTTCAGCACGATCGGAAAGCCGAGCACGTCGGGAAGCTCGGCGAGTTTCTTCGGCTCGTCGCGGTAGAGGATCTCGGTGCGCGGCGTCGGCAGCTTGCGCGAGCGCAGGAGGTCGTGCAGGTAGATCTTGTTCGTGCACTTGAGGATCGAGCTGGGGTCGTCGATGACGACCATGTCTTCCTTCTCGGCCTTGTTCGCGAAGCGGTACGTGTGGTTGTCGAGCGCGGTCGTCTCGCGGATGAACAGGCCGTCGTACTCGGCGAGCTTGGTGTAGTCGTTCTTCGAGATCGTGTCGACCTCGATGCCGAGCTCCGCGCCGGCTTCGATGAACGCCTTCAGCGCGCGCTTGTTCGACGGAGGCATCGACTCGTTCGCGTCGGCCAGCATGGCGAGATCGAAGCGGAATTTCCTGCGCGCGCGCGGCTTGCGCCAGAGCTTCTTGGAGAACTTGTCGAGCGACTGCGCGAAGGCGTCTTCCTGCGAGTCGGACAGCGTGTGCAGGCCGTTCGGCTTGATCGCGGCGATCTGCCAGACGCGCTCGCGTTCGAACTCGATGCGCAGGATCGGGCAGGGGAAGGTTTCGAACACCTGTCTGGCGATGTCTTCGAGACTTTCCGACGCGGTCTCGCCGAAATAGACGAGCACGCCGAAGTCGGTCGTGTCGCGGCCGCCGTCGGGCAGGAACTTCTGCAGTTTCTGGTTGAGGTCGTCGATGTCCAGGCCGTACAGCGAACGCCGGCGCAGATCGTTGATCGCGCGCACCGACGGGATCACCTTGTGCCCGCGCGCCTCGGCCAGCAGCGAGACGTAGTAACCGGTGCCCAGGTATTTGTAGCTGCGGCACAGGTTGATGACCTGGGTGCGCTCGTCGTCGCTGCCGATCGGCTGCTTCAGGTAGTCCTGCGCAGTGACGACATTGTCGGACGGGTAGTACGAACCCCAGTCCGAGGCCTTTTCCACGACGATGACGAGCCGACTCATGCGCTCAGCTTGGCTGGAAATTCGAAGGGGCGGCGGCCGTCGCGGCGATCATGCGCGGGGGGCGGCAGCAGCGGTGGCGGGCGGGGTGGGCATGTTCGGGCGCGCAGTGTGACACAGGCTCGCGCAGCCGTGCAGCAGGCCGCTCGGGCGGTCGCCGCGATGAAGCGAACATGAACGATTGCGTCTTCGCCGTTGCGATGCCGAGAGCGCTGCACTAGGCTGCGCGCCGTGCTCGCGCCGGCCATCCCCTTGTTCGACCCGGAAGCCTCGCCTGGCGAGGTTCATTTGCGGCGCGCGACGATCAACGATCTCGACGCCCTCGTCGAGTTGGAAAACGCCTCGTTCGCGGTCGAGCGGATGAGCGCGCGCCAATGGCGCCGGCATCTGGAAAGTCTCAGTGCGGAAATCTTCGTCGCGATCCGCGAACGGCGCGTCGTCGGCGCTGCCGTGCTGTTCTTTCGTCGCAGCCATCGCGTGGCGCGCTTGTATTCGATCGCCGTGGCGGCGAGCGAGCGCGGCCGCGGCATCGGCGAAACGCTGCTGAACGCGGTCGAGCAGTCGGCGCGCCGGCGCGGTTGCCGCGTGCTACGACTGGAAGTCCGCGCGGACAACACCGCCGCGCAGCGTCTTTACGAACGTAAAGGCTATCGCCGCTTCGGTCACAAGCCGGGCTACTACGAAGACGGTGCGGATGCCCTGCGCTACGAGAAGGCTTTGATCGCCGCGGTCGCCTGAGCGCCGCCTCAACCGCCTTGCGAAGTCAGCTTCGCTTTCGTCGCCGCATCGGCCGGACGCGCGACGAGTCCGCCCGCGGCCGCCAAGGTGACGCTGTAGTGGCCGCCGTCGACCAGCGGCAGATACGCGGCGCTTCCATAGTCCGCGTCCACCCACGGCAGCCAGCGCGGATAGCGCTGCTTGAGGTGCCACAAATCGAACGCTTGCATCGGCGTCAGCGCGACGACGCTTTTCGGCGCTTCGCGTTCCGCGGCGACGTCGCGGTAGCGCCCGCTGATGCGATCGAGCTGATACAGCGGCGGCGCGCCGAGCACGACCGCGCGCACGTCCCACTTGATCACGCGCGCATCGAGCTGCCACTCGTCGCCGGACAGTTCCACTTCGCGCTGCCCGCCGTCCGGCGTCGTGACGGTGACCGCGTAGCGCTGCGGCGCCAGTTCGCGCGCATCGAGCGTGGCGATCGCCGACTCGGCCGCGAGCCGCCGATAGCCGAGCAGGGCGGTGCCGCCGAACGCTGCGAGCAGCGCGCACAGCACGAACACCAGACACCACAGCGCCCGATGGCTCGCCGCGAAACGCCGCCGGTTGCGCCAGTGCCGCCGGGCGCCGGCCGCTTGCGCGAGCGCGACCAGCGCCAGCAACGCGGCGAGGATGAACAACCCGGTCAGGAACGGGGTCAGCGGCATGGGGCCAAGCATAGCCGCCCCGATGCTGAGCGGTCGCTATACTGCGCACACGCCCTTGCAGGACCTTCGTCCATGTCTTCGTCCCGCCCGATCCTTCGCCTGCTCCCCGTCGCGCTGGCTCTGCTGTTGCTCGGTGCCTGCGGCAACAAGGGCGACCTGGTCAAACCGACGCCGAAGCCGACCACGCCGCCGGCGACGCCCGCGCCTGCCGCTCCCGCGACGCCAGCGACTCCGGCCACACCCGCGGCCGACGCCGGCAAGCACTGAGGCGGCCGCGCGCGTGGGCCTTCGTTTCAGCAAGATGCACGGTATCGGCAACGATTTCGTCATCGTCGATTGCCGCACGCAACCGTTCGCGCTCGATGCGAGTGCGATCCGTCTGCTCGGCGACCGCCATTTCGGCATCGGCTTCGACCAACTGCTGACCATCGAGCCGGCCACCGATGCGAGCTGCGCGTTCGCCTACGGCATCTGGAACACCGACGGCACGCCGTCGGGCCAGTGCGGCAACGGCTTGCGCTGCGTCGCACGCTGGCTCGCGCGCGCCGGTGCGCTTGCCGACGGTGCGACGCGGCTGCAGAGTCCGTCCGGTCCGGTTGTGGTCGAACTGCTCGGCAACGGCGACGTGCGCGCCGACATGGGCGAGCCGCGCTTCGCGCCGGCGGATATTCCGCTCGTCGTCGAAAAGCATGCCTACGATGAGAAACATTTCCGCTACGCGATCGATGTCGTCGGCGACGACGTTGACATCGGCGCCGTCTCGATGGGCAACCCGCACGCCGTCCTCGAAGTCGACGCCGTCGCCGATGCGCCGGTGGCCGTGCTCGGTCCGCAGATCGAGCATGCGGCCGCCTTTCCGCAGGGCTGCAACGTCGGTTTCGCCGAGATCGTTTCGCGCGGCGCGATCCGCCTGCGCGTATGGGAGCGCGGCGTCGGCGAGACCCTGGCCTGCGGCAGCGGCGCCTGCGCCGCGGTCGCGGTGCTGCGCCGGCGCAGACAGCTCGATGCCGAAGTGACCGTCGCATTGCCCGGCGGCGAACTGACCGTCCGTTGGGAAGGGCCCGGCCATACGCTCTGGATGAGCGGCCCGGCGACCTTCGTGTTCGAGGGCGAGTGGTAGGAGCCATGCACGGCAGGCGGAGGGGCGCCGGCGATTGCTCCCTACGGATGCGCTTGCCACACTAGGACGGCGCCCGATTCCCTGGTCGGTCGCCGCCGGCACGCAGCAACGGAGTAAGGAATTCATGAGCGAACTCAGCGTCAAGGACGGTCTCACCGCGATGGAAGTGGCCAGTTATCTGCGCCGCCATCCCGAATTCCTCAACGAATTTCCCGATCTCGCGCTGGCGCTGGTGCTGCCGCGCGAACAGGGGTCGGCGGCGTCGCTGGCGAGCTACCAGCTCGAAGTGCTGCGCGACAAGAATCGCGACCTCGGCCGCCGTCTGCAGGAGCTGATCGAGATCGCGCACGAGAACGAAGGCCTGATGGTGCGCGTGCATACGCTCACGCTCGCGTTGATGCGCGCCAAGACGCTGCCGGAAACGGCCAACGCGGTCGTCGCCGCGCTGACCGAGGATTTCAATACCGATCTGGTGCGCCTGGTTCTGTTTCGCGCCGACCCGGATCTGCCGGCGGCGGAGTGGCTGATCGCCGAGCCGGTCGGCACGAATGCATTCCCGGCCTTCGCCGAGTTCTTCAAGCGCGCCGAGCCGCTGTGCGGGCGATTGCAGCAGGACAAGCTCGACATGCTGTTCGGCAAGCATGCCGGCGAGGTCCATTCGGCCGTGCTGCTGCCGATCGGCACGGTCGGCATGCTGGCGGTCGGCAGCCATGACGCCAACCGCTTCCATCCGGGCATGGGCACGGTGTTCCTCAAGCTGATCGGCGAGGCGGTCTCGGCCGCGATCGGACGCTTCCGCAGCTGACGACGTGGACACGACGCTGGCCGGCCCGGTCGATCGCTTCCTCGCGTATCTGCGCAGCGAGCGCCGCTACGCGCCGAGCACGATCGAGCACTATGCGTTCGGTTTGGCGCGGCTGGCGGATTTTGCCGAAGCGAACGGCCTGACGCGCTGGCGCGATCTCAAGCCCGACCAGGCGCAGTCGCTGCTCGCGCAGGAGCATCGCGATCGCCGCTATTCGCCCTCGACGTTGCGTGGCCTGGCGTCGGCGTGGCGCAGTTTCTTCCGCTACCTCGCGCGCGAGGGTGAGGTCGCCGCAAATCCGGCGATCGGGCTGCGCTCGCCGAAGGTCAAGCGCAAGCTCCCCGAGGTGCTCGATGCCGACGAGATGAACCAGCTCGTCGAAGTGCCCGGCGACGACGTCGAGGCCGTGCGCGATCGTGCGCTGCTGGAACTGCTGTACTCGAGCGGCCTGCGCGTGGCGGAACTGTGCGGCGTGCGCTGGCGCGACCTCGATACGGGGTCGGGCCTGCTGCGCGTGACCGGCAAGGGATCGAAGACGCGCATCGTGCCGGTCGGCGCGAAAGCGCTGGATGCCCTGGCCGCGCTGCGCGAACAGGACCGCTGCGGCGACGACGACCCGCTGGTGCGCGGCGCGCGCGGCGGCCCGCTGACGCCGAACGGCGTGCGAGCCCGGCTGAAGCGGCGCGCGAACGAGCAGGGCGTGTGGAAACGAGTCTATCCGCATCTGCTGCGCCATTCCTGCGCGAGCCACCTGCTCGAATCCTCCGGCGACCTGCGCGCCGTGCAGGAGCTGCTCGGCCACGCCGACATCGGCACGACGCAGATCTATACGCACCTGGATTTCCAGCACCTGGCCAAGGTGTACGACGCGGCGCATCCTCGGGCGCGGCGCAAGGGGTAGAACGTTCGGAGGAGGGCACGCTCCCATGCGCGCAGCCCCATCAGCCTTGGAATCCGATCCCCTAGCCCCACCTCCCTCATTCATCTCAGAGAACACCGCATGGAAAGCTTCCACGCCACCACCATCGTTTCCGTGCGTCGCGGCGACAAGGTCGTCATCGGCGGCGACGGGCAGGTCACGCTCGGCAATACCGTCATGAAGGCGAACGCGCGCAAGATCCGCCGCCTCGGCAAGGGCGACGTGCTGGCCGGGTTCGCCGGCGCGACTGCCGACGCGTTCACCTTGTTCGAGCTGTTCGAACAGAAGCTCGAGAAGCACGGCGGCAACCTGACCCGGGCCGCCGTCGAACTGGCCAAGGACTGGCGCACCGAGCGGCGCCTCGGCCGCCTCGAAGCGCTGCTCGCGGTCGCCGACAAGACGACGTCGCTGATCGTGTCCGGCAACGGCGACGTGCTCGAACCCGAACTCGGCCTGATCGCGATCGGCTCCGGCGGCCCGTATGCGCTCGCCGCGGCGAAGGCCCTGCTCGAACACACCGAGCTCGAACCGCGCCAGATCGTCGAGAAGGCGTTGAACATCGCCGGCGACATCTGCATCTATACCAATCACAACGTTTCGATCGAAGAGCTTTGAAGGCGGGGATTGGGGATTCGGGATTGGGGATTCGGAACAGCGGATCCGGATCTCGAAACCCTTTTCCCAATCTCGAATCCCCAATCCCGAATCCCGGCTCCCCCCCCATGTCCGAACTGACCCCCCGCGAAATCGTCAACGAACTCGACCGCTACATCATCGGCCAGCAAGCGGCCAAGCGCGCGGTCGCGATCGCGTTGCGCAACCGCTGGCGGCGCATGCAGCTTGAACCCGGGCTGCGCGAGGAAGTCACGCCGAAGAACATCCTGATGATCGGCCCGACCGGCGTCGGCAAGACCGAGATCGCGCGCCGGCTGGCGGCGCTCGCGAATGCGCCGTTCATCAAGGTCGAGGCGACCAAGTTCACCGAAGTCGGCTATGTCGGCAAGGATGTCGAGCAGATCGTGCGCGATCTCGCCGATACCGCGGTCAAGATGGCGCGCGAGCAGGCCAAGACGCGCGTGCGTTCGCAGGCCGAGGATCGTGCCGAGGACCGCATCCTCGATGCCTTGCTGCCGCGCCGCCAGCACGGCGTCGGCTTCGCCAACGAGCCGCAGGCGCCCGACACGCGCGAAGCCGATACACGGCAGAAGCTGCGCAAGCAGCTGCGCGAAGGCGCGCTCGACGAACGCGAGATCGAACTCGATTTCGCGCAGAACGTCGGTGTCGAGATCATGGCGCCGCCGGGCATGGAGGAAATGACCAGCCAGCTGCGCGGCATGTTCCAGTCGCTGGCCGGCCAGCGCAGCCAGACGCGCAAGCTGCCGATCGCGCAGGCGCGTCCGCTGCTGATCGAGGAAGAGGCCGGCAAGCTCGTCAACGACGAGGAGATCAAGACCCAGGCGATCGCCAGCTGCGAGCAGAACGGCATCGTCTTCATCGACGAGATCGACAAGATCGCGCAGCGCGGCGAATGGAGCGGCGCCGGCGTCTCGCGCGAAGGCGTGCAGCGTGACCTGCTGCCGTTGGTGGAAGGCTCGGCGGTGTCGACCAAGTACGGCATCGTCAAGACCGACCACATCCTGTTCATCGCCTCGGGTGCGTTCTCGCTGGCCAAGCCGTCCGATCTCGTGCCGGAGCTGCAGGGCCGCTTTCCGATCCGCGTGGAACTGGCCGCACTGACCGCCGACGACTTCCGGCGCATCCTGAGCGAACCACACAGCGCGCTGACCAAGCAGTACAGCGCACTGCTGGCGACCGAAGGCGTCACGCTGGAATTCACCGCCGATGGCATCGCGCGCCTCGCCGAGACCGCCTTCCACGTCAACGAGCGCACCGAGAACATCGGCGCGCGCCGCCTGCATACCGTGCTCGAGCGCCTGCTCGACGAGATTTCCTACGAGGCTTCCGACAAGAGCGGCCAGCACTACCGGATCGACGCGGCGTATGTCGACGCGCACCTCGGTGGCCTGGTCAAGGACGAGGATTTGTCGCGCTACATCCTTTGAGCAAACCCCATCCTGACATCCTCGTCGTCCCGGCGAACGCCGGGATCCAGCGACTGCGACGAGGTGCGGCAGAGGCACTCGGTCCCGGCGTTCGCCGGGATGACGAGGACGTGAGGTTCTCGAAAACGCCCCGAAACTTGCGCTATTGACCCCGCTACCCGACCATACCCCCATGAGCACTGTCGTCCCCTTCAAAGCACGTGGCGTGCGCGCCGAACTTCGCGAAGCGCTCGATCAGCGCATTCCGCTGCGCGTGCAGCGCGAGCGGCTGCAGCCCGGCGTGATCCATGGCTACGTGGTCGGCCTCTCGCGCGACTTCTGCCTGATCGCCGAAGTCGGCGACGCGATGCGTTTCGACGGCTATATCGCGATCGCGGTGTCGGACATCTCCGCGCTGGAGCATGACCCCTCGCGCGAGTTCGTCGACAGGGCGCTTGCGCTGCGCGGCGAGCGGCTGCTGGTGCCGGCCGACTTCAAGCTCGACGATTGGGCGACGATCGCGCAATCCGCGGCGGCGGCTGCGCCGCTGATCTCGATCAACATGGTCGAGGACGAGGAGGGCGAGATCAGCTACGTCGGCCAGCTCGCGGCGATCGAGGCCAACGCGCTGGTCCTGCGCGAGCTCGATCCGAATGCGCAGTGGTATCCGGACACCGGCGGCTACGAAGTCGAGGCGATCGGTTCGATCGGGTTCGGCAGCGGCTATCTCGATGCGCTGTGGCAGGTGGCCGGGTCGCCGGGCGATCCGTTGGCGTCGCGGACGCCTCAATCGGATAGTGTGCACTGAGCTTGTGCGCCTGAGGTTGAATTTGTGCGATCGTCCTTGATCGCTGAGTCGCGGGCGCTGCATATCGGGTCGATGGGCAAAGATTTTTGTTGCTCCGGAGCGGCCATTCATGGCCGCACTTTCCATGGACAGCCGCTTCGTCGCGACAACGATGAGTTCTTGGCTTTGACGTGATCCGATGAACGCACCGGTCCCCACAGCGATAACGCTGCACCGCGCTTCCCACGTGCTCGAAGTCGCCTTCGACGGCGGCGAGGCATTCCGCCTGCCGGCCGAGTACCTGCGCGTGAATTCGCCGAGCGCCGAAGTGCAGGGACACGGTCCTGGCCAGCGCGTGCTCGTGTCGGGCAAGGCGAACGTCAACATCGACGCCGTCGAGCCGGTCGGCAACTACGCGGTGCTGCTGCGCTTCGACGACGGCCATGCGACCGGGCTGTTTTCGTGGGACGTGCTGTACGCCCTCGGCCGCGACCAGGCGCGCAACTGGCAGGACTATCTCGACGAGCTCTCCGCCCGCGGTGCCTCGCGGTTTCCTTGAATTCCGTGCTGCGTGACGGCGGCAGCTGAAACGCTGCCGTCAGCACGCCGGGCGCACACTCCGTTTCCACGATCGAACGTCGCGCAGATCCACGGCGCGGCCGTTCCGGGGACTTTCCAGCGCGAGTGCCGCCGCCATGCCCGAAGAAATCGAAATCGACACCGACAAGCTGCGCGAGACGATCGACGAGGAGATCGAACGCGAATCGGGCGGCCTGCTGCGCCAGATCGCGCTGACCACCGCACTGTTCGCCGCCTTGGCCGCGATCGCCTCGCTGGAAGCGGGCGGTACCGTCAACGAGGCGCTGGTACTGAAGACCGAGGCGACGCGCTTGCAGGCCGAGGCGTCCGATCAGTGGGCCTACTACCAGGCGAAGGGCCTCAAGGCGACGATCCTCGAAGCGCAGAAGAACACCTGGGCGGCGGCCGGCAAGGCGCCGCCGGACGAGTTGGCCGCCGACAGCGGGCGCTACGTCGAAGACCAGAAGAAGAGCCGCGAGAAAGCCGAGGCGTTCGAGCAGCAGCGCGACGAAAAATCCGCGGAAGCCGACGCGCTGCTGCATCGCCATCACTTCTTCGCCGAAGCGGTGGCGTTGCTCCAAGTCAGCATCGCGCTCGGTGCGGTTGCCGCGCTGACGCGCCGGCGCGTCGTCTGGATCGGCTCTTCGCTGCTCGGCCTCGCCGGACTCGGCTTGTTCGCGTTCGCCTTCGTGCACTGACGCCGCGCGCCGCGACCTACCAGCCGCCGCCTCCACCGCCCCCGCCTCCGCCGCCAGAGGAACCGCCGCCACCGCCACCGGACGACGAGCCGGGCGCGCTCGACGACGACGAGATCGCCCCACTCAGCGAGGAGCCGAGACTGTCGGTGAAACTGCCGAGGCCGCTGACGGTGCCGCTGCCCTGGTACCAGCCGACCGCGCCGGCCGCCGCTGCGGCAGCGGCCGGTCCGACGGTGGCGGCGAAGCGGTCGGCCCAGGTCTTCTCCACGCCGAGCGCGAGCGCGTAAGGCAGGAAGCGCTGGAATTCGTCGCTGGTCAGCGGCGGCGCTTGCCGCAGGGCGAGTTCGTCGCGCTCGGCGACGCCGAGGTACAGACGCAGGCCGGCGATGTGGTCGAGCAGCTTGCGGCCTTCCAAGGTCGGCGCCTTCAGCCAGTGGAAGAACGCGACGTTGGTCAGGACCAAGGCGGCGGCGACGATCGAGAAGCCGACGCCGGTGAGCCCGACGAACACGCCGATGCCGACCACCTCGCCGGCGACGAACGGCAGCGCGAATATCGTCAGGAACAGCGCGCCGCCGTAGCCGACGATGCTCGGCGGCGCGCGCCAGGCCGCGATCGCCTGGCCGACCAGCGCGACCACGCCAAAGCTCCACAAGCCGAGCCAAACCAACAGGAAGCCGCCGCCGGCCAGCGCCGGACTCATGCCGCGCACGAGCAAGCCGGCGATCAGCGCGGCGACCCCGAGCAGCGCGCCCGGGATCACGTAGCGACCGTTGGTGTTGAAGTAGCGGCCGATGCCGGACTTGTCCAGGCTCGTCTTGTGGGTCTTGATCGCCGCGGCGATGCGCGTGTGCTCGGACTGCTTCAGCGTCAGGACTTCGCTGCCGCCGAACAGGCTCTTCAGCAACTCCACTTCGAGCGGCAGCACATCGGCATTCGCGCCGCGCGTGCGATGCAGGGAGTACTCGCGTCCCTCCTGCTCGATGCGCAGCGCACCGCGTACGCCGAGATCGACGACATCGGCCGCGAAGCAGCGATTGTCGTAGCCCATGCGTTCGATATGCCGCAGCGCGCCCGGCGTGAAGCCGGCCGGGGCCGAGTATTGCGCGACGATCACGCCCGGCTTCGGATCGCGCCCGACGCGGAACCATTCCACGAGGTAATAGCCCCACATCACCAGCAAGCCGGCCAGGCCGACCAGCACGCCGCCGTTGTCGCGCAGGAACCAGGTCGCGCGCTGCCGCGCCGCCGGCTCGTCGACGAGGCCCTTGGGAAAGCCGACGACCACGGTCAGTCCTTCGCCCGGTTCGAGCGCGCGCGTCGTGCGGATCACCGCATGCGAAGGCGAGTCGGCCTGCGCGACATAGTCCTGCGCCTTGCTGCCCTGCGCGCCGGTGTAGCCTTCCACGCGCAGGTCCGCCACGTCGATCGAGCCCGGCAACGCAATCGCCGCGCTTGCCGCATCGATCGGAAAAGCCCAGCCGTTGCCGGTCACGTTCCAGTACAGCTCGTCGTGGTCGGCGAAGAAGCCGAGCTGGCGCGTCGTGCGGTAGTGCAGTTCGTAGGCGTACTCGCCGGGCGACAGCACGGTGTCGCTCGCGCCGAAGTAGACGCGCACGCCATTGCTCTGCCGTTCGGTGTGGAACGGTTCGTCGCGGCCGTCGCGCGTCAGGCCGAGCGGTTCGAAATCGACGTGCACGCGGTTGCCGCCGCGGTCGTGGTAGTCGGTCGGAAAGTCGCGATAGATGCCGTGGCGGATGCGGTCGCCTTCGCCGCGCACGCGGATCGCCTCGGTGACGTCCATGCTGGCGTCGGGAGCGACCACGATGTCGCTGCGGAAATCGAGGATGCGCTCGTCGGCCCACGCGGATCCGGCGGCGAACGCGAACGCGAGCCAGGCTAAAACGATGACGTTGCGGATCATGCCGGCGCCTCCTGCTCCGCACCCTGGCGAAAGAATTCCGCCGGGCGGAAATTCGCCAGCCGCGCGACCAGCAGCGAGGGAAACGTCTCGATGCGGTTGTTGAGATCGCGCACCGCGCCGTTGTAGAAACGCCGCGCGAACTGCAGATGATCCTCGACGCCGACGAGGTCGCGTTGCAGGGCGAGGAAATTGTCGCTGGCCTTGAGGTCCGGATAGCGCTCCTGCAGCGCGAGGATGCGCTGCACCTGCTGGGCGAGTTCGCCTTCCAGCTGCGCCTTGTCCGTCAGCGATGCCGCAGCGATCGCGCGCGTGCGCAGCTCGGTCAGCAGGGTCAGCGTGGAGCGCTCGTGATCGGCATAGCTCTGCACGGCGGCGACCAGCTGCGGCACCAGGTCGTGCCGGCGCGTCAGCTGCACGTCGATGTCGCTCCAGGCGGCGCGAACCTGGTTGCGCGCCGCCACCAGATCGTTGAAGACGACTGCGATCGCGGCGACCGCGACGAAGGCGATCGCGCCGATCCACCATACGACCATGCGAACGCTCCCCCGCGACCCGCAGCCAGCCCGCATTATCGACGAACCCGGGGGGACCGCAACGAGATTCGGGGGCAGGGCGGGAAGGCGGCGCCGCATACGGTACGATGCGCGCCATGAGCGAACCCAATACCACGCATTTCGGCTATCGCGACGTGCCGGAGGCCGACAAGGCCAAGCTCGTCGGCGAAGTGTTTACCTCGGTCGCGCGCAAGTACGACGTCATGAACGACCTGATGTCGTTCGGTGTGCATCGCTTGTGGAAGCGCTATTTCGTCGCGACCAGCGGCGTGCGCACCGGCGACGCCGTGCTGGATCTCGCCGGCGGCACCGGCGACATCGCGGCCCTGCTGCTGCCGAAGGTGGGCGACAAGGGGCGCGTCGTCGTCGGCGACATCAACGGCGACATGCTGCGGGTCGGGCGCGACCGCCTGCTCGATCGCGGTCGGCTGCGCGGCCTGGACTGGGCACAGATGGATGCCGAGGCGCTGCCTTTCCCGGACAAGAGCTTCGACTGCGTGACGATGGCGTTCGGCCTGCGCAACGTGACGCGCAAGGAGAACGCGCTCGCCGAGATCCACCGCGTGCTGAAGATCGGCGGACGCGCGCTCGTGCTCGAATTCTCCAGCGTGCGCGCCGAGTTCCTGAAGCCCCTCTACGACTTCCATTCGTTCCAGGTGCTGCCGCGCATCGGCCAGCTGATCGCGGGCGACGCATCGAGCTATCGCTACCTCGCCGAATCGATCCGCAAGCACCCCGACCAGGCCACGCTGAAGGCGATGATGGAAACGGCGGGCCTGGCCAAGGTCGACGTGCGCAATCTGTCGGCCGGCATCGTTGCGATCCATCGCGGGTACCGCGTCTGAGGCCATAGCGGGCTCGCGCAAGAGGACGTCCATTCCGAGACGCGCCGCGCGCCGGCCGCGGCCTCGTGATCGGCGCGACACGATTCGTAACACCCCTGCGATCTTTGCAAGACGTTTACGTCGCCCCGGCACTTTCGTCACGGGTCGAACGCTTCCCGGCGCGCCAGACTCGGCGGATCGACCCATTCAGTCCATCCACGAACAGGCATTGGCCGGGGAGTCTTCATGCGCAAGAAGTTGCTGGAAACCGTATTGTTCGCGTTCTCGCTCGTCGTCACGACGAGCGCGTTCGCCGCGGACGACACCAAGGAGGCGGACGCTCCGCCGGACAAGGACGCCAAGGCCGCGAAGAAGGACGAAGTTCCGATTCCGAAGGAGAAAACCTCCGTCACGCATGGCAGCGTCGACGTCGGCGGGCGTGCGATCCACTACACCGCGACGGCCGGCAACGTGCTCATCCGCGACGACAAGAACGAGCCGAACGCGAGCGTGTTCTATGTCGCCTACACGGCCGACGGCGGCGGCAAGGACGCGTCGAATCGTCCGGTGACCTTTCTCTACAACGGCGGCCCGGGCTCGCCGACGATCTGGCTGCACATGGGTTCGATCGCGCCGGTGCGCGTCGAGTCGGCCAGCGCGTCGCCGACCGGTCCCGCGCCGTATCACGTGATCCCCAACAAGGACAGCCTGATCGACAAGACCGACCTCGTCTTCATCGACGCCGTCGGCACCGGCTATTCGATGCCGGTCGGCAAGGGCAAGGGCAAGGATTTCTGGGGCGTCGACCAGGACCTCAACGCGTTCGCCAAGGCGATCACGCGCTACGTGACGATCAACCAGCGCTGGAACTCGCCCAAGTACCTGTTCGGCGAGTCGTACGGCACCACGCGCTCGGCTGGCCTAGTCAATCTGCTGCAGAGCCAGGGCATGGCGTTCAACGGCGTCGTGCTGCTGTCGTCGATCCTCAACTACGGCGCGAACTCGCCGGGCCTGGACCAGACCTACATCGGCGCGCTGCCGACCTTCGCCGCGATCGCCTGGTACCACGACAAGGTGCCGAACAAGCCGGCCAGCATGGAGGCGTTCGTCGACGAGGCGCGCACGTTCGCGGCGGGCGAATACGCCACCGCGCTGGCGAAGGGGCAGAATCTCTCGGCTGCCGAACTCGATGCGGCGGCGACCAAGCTCAGCCGCTACACCGGCCTTTCGCCGCAATATCTCAAGGAAGCGAACCTGCGCGTCAACCAGAGCCGCTTCCGCAAGGAGCTGCTGCGCGACGAGCGCCGCACGATGGGCCGCTACGATGCGCGCTACGAAGGCATCGACCTCGACGCCGCCGGCGAGAATCCGGAATACGACGCCTCCGATACCGCGATCTCGGGCGCCTTCATCGGCGCATTCCACAGCTACATCGACGGCACGCTGAAGTGGCAGACCGAAGAACCGTACAAGACGCGCACCGACATCATCCGCGAATGGGACTGGAAGCATGAAGTGGCCGGCTCGCGCCAGCCGCAGCGCCAGCCCTACGTTGCCGGCGATCTTGCCGTGGCGATGCGCCAGAACCCGAAGCTGCAGGTGCTGTCGGCGAACGGCTATTTCGATCTCGCCACGCCGTTCTTCGCGACCGAGACCGATCTCAGCCACATGCTGCTCGATCCTTCGCTGCGCGGGAACCTGTCCTTCAGTTACTATCCGTCCGGGCACATGGTGTATCTCAACACCGATGCGCTGACCAAGCTGAAGGCTGACGTCGCCGCGTTCTACGATCGCACGGCGCCGGGGAGCAGCAAGCGCTGAGGCTGGCCCGATAGAAGCCGCTCCGTGCGAGCGGCTTCGTGGGAGCAGCTGAAGCTGCTCCCACAACAACTCGTACCCGCCTCACCTACAGCGAGATCATATGCAGCGCGATCGCGCGCGCCGCCGCCTGGCGGCGCCCGAAGACGCCGAACTTGCGCGCCGCGTTCTCCAGATGAAAGACGACCGTGCGCTCGGAGATGCCGAGCACCTTGCTGATCTCCCAGCCGGTCTTGCCCTCGGCCGTCCAGCGCAGGCACTCGCGTTCGCGCGACGTCAGGTGCACGTGTTCGCTGCCGGCGGCCGCGGTCGCGAGGCGATGGCCGACGTCATGCACATAGGCGGCGAACAGATGCAGCTCGCCGAGCTTGCGCAAGGTGACCACCTCGTCGCGCGGGCGCGTGCTCGCGACCGCGACGACGCCCCATTGGCAGCCGAGTCCGTGCGCCGGAATGCTGACGCCGCAGCGCAAGCCGAAATCGGCCGCCTCGCTGAAGAACACCGGGCAGCGCAGATCGTCCTCGTCGGCGGCGTGGTCGGCGTCCCAGATCAGCGCGGTCGCGCGCTGGCGGCAGTGCGCGAACACCGGATCGGCCGCGGCATGGCCCTGGCGGAAATGATGCGAATACCAGCTGGACGGCAGCGAACCGGCGAGGAACGGGACTTCGCCGCCGCCGCGCGGCATCGCCACGTAGATCCAGGCATCGAAGCCGAGCCGCTTGACGCAGGCATCGCCGAACCGATGCAGCTCCTCCTGCGATTCGCAGGTGAGCAAGCTTTCCAGCATGTCCAGAATCGGTCGCATGGCGGTTACTGCGGTACAGGCGTTCGGGGGGCCGTGCGCGGCCCTCGGCGCGAGCACCATGGAATGGCGCGCGTGATCCGCGCGTGAAATCGCCGTTTCCGCCTCGGAGGCGGGCCGTTTTGCGCGACAATCATCGTTTTGCGGCCGCCCGCCGCGTCGTTCAGCCCCTTTTCCCACCGAGGAATCCCGCCGTGCCGTTCATGCGTCTCGCCGCTTCTTCCCTGCTCGCGCTCGCGTTCGACGGCAGCGCCCTCGCCGCCGATCCGCACAGCTACGCCAATACCGACGCCGTCGGCGTCAGTGCCGTGCACCTCGACCTCGCCGTCGACTTCGACAAGCGCGAACTGGCCGGCAGCGCCGAACTCGCGCTGGCCTGGCACGACGAGGCCGCACACCAGCTCGTGCTCGACACCCGCGACCTCGCGATCGAGCGCGTCGAAGCGATCGATGCGAGCGGCGCCGCGCACGTTGCGCGCTATGCGCTCGACAAGCGCGACCCGGTACTCGGCTCGGCCCTGCGCATCGACCTCGACGCGCAGGCCCCGAGCGTGCGCATCCGCTATCGCACGGCGCCGACGGCGTCGGGCCTGCAATGGATGACGCCGGCGCAGACCGCAGGCAAGCGCCAGCCTTTCATGTTCTCGCAATCGGAATCGGTGCACGCGCGCAGCTGGGTGCCGCTGCAGGACACGCCGTCCGTGCGCTTCACCTACAGCGCGCAGATCCACGTGCCGAAGGCGCTGCGCGCGGTGATGAGCGCGAACAACGACGCCCATCACGCGCTCGACGGCGCTTTCCGCTTCACGATGGACCAGCCGATCCCGTCGTACCTCCTGGCCATCGCGGTCGGCGACATCGCCGTACGCGAGACCGGTCCGCGCAGTGCGGTCTATGCGGAACCCTCGGTCGTCGACGCCGCGGCGAAGGAGTTCGCCGACGTCGAGACGATGATCGCCGCCACCGAAAAACTGTACGGTCCCTATCGCTGGAGCCGCTACGACCTACTCGTGCTGCCGCCGAGCTTTCCGTACGGCGGCATGGAGAATCCGCGCCTGACTTTCGCCACGCCCACCGTGATCGTCGGCGACAAGAGTCTGGTCTCGCTGGTAGCGCACGAGCTGGCGCATTCGTGGTCGGGCAATCTCGTCACCAATGCCGCCTGGAAGCATATGTGGCTGAACGAAGGATTCACCACCTACGTCGAGAACCGCATCGTCGAGGCCGTCTACGGCAAGGACAAGGCCGACGAGGAGTTCATCCTCGCCGCCAACGAGCTGCGCGGCGAGCTGGCCGAGATGCCGAAGCCGGACCAGCGTCTGGTGCCGGATTTCGACGGCCGCGATCCCGACGACGCCGGTTCGGATTTCGCCTACACCAAGGGCGCCTGGCTGCTGCGCACGCTCGAAGCGAGCTACGGCCGCGACGTGTTCGACGCGTACCTGCGCGGCTATTTCGACCATTTCGCGTTCCAGAGCATCACGACCGAGCAGATGCTCGCCTATCTCGACGCGAACCTCGTCGCCGAGCATCCGGGCGGCATGAGCCTGGCCGCGGTCAAGGCGTGGATCGAGCAGCCCGGCATCCCGGCCGATGCCAAGCAGCCGTCGTCGCCGCGCTTCGACTCGATCGCCGCGGCGCGCAAGAACTGGCTCGACGGCAAGCAGGCCGCCGCCGCGTTCGATGCGGCCTCGTGGAATACGCAGGAATGGATGTATTTCCTCGACGGCCTGCCGAAACCACTGAAGAAGGCGCAGTTGGCGGAGCTCGACGCCGCCTGGCACTTGAACGGCGCCGCCAATGCGGAGATCGCGCGGCGCTGGTACCTGGCGGCGATCGCCGCCGACTATCGCCCCGCGCGCCCGGCCATGGCCGAGTACATGTCGCGCATCGGCCGGCGCTATCTGGTCGTGCCGCTGTACGAAGCGCTCGCGAAGACGCCGGACGGCAAGGCCTTCGCACGCGGCGTCTACGCGAAAGCCAAGCCCGGCTACCACCCGCTGACGCAGGCGAGCATCGAGAAGGCGCTCGCCAAGTGAGCCGCGACGCCGGCGCTCATCTCAATCGCTGAGACCGCGCTCGTCGACGATCCCGCTCGCAGTGGATGCATCGCGCCCCAGGGACGGGGCGGTCCCGTCAGACTTTCCGCCGGCGCGGTACCTTTGGGCGCCGCGCCGTTTTTTTGGATCGACCGATTGCAGCGGGAATATCCCGTCCGTTTACGGATTGGCGCCCGAGAACTTCGTCGCCGTCGCGCCGGTAATCGTGCCGACCTTCGCGCTGTCGCTGACGTAGAGGTCGACTTCACGGCGGAATTCGAGCGTGCCGGTGACCACGGCGCGCGGTCCGATCACGATGCGCGGATTGCGCGACTTGCCCCAGGACCAGCCGTGCGGCTTGTCGACGATGAGGCCGCCTTCGACGTGCGAGTCGGCACCGATCTCGATGTCGCCGCTGACGGTCTCGATGCCGCCGCCGATGTGCGCGGCGTCGAGCGTGAAGCGGCCGTTGACGTTGGAGACATGGCCGGCGACGTCGGCGCCCTTGCCGAGCTGCACGCCGCCGTTGACCGCCTCGACGGTCCTGGCGACCCGCGCGCCGTCGCCGACTTCGATGCCGCCGTTGACCGTTTCGAGCGAATCGACCGTCGCGTGCGCGCCGACCGAGATGCCGCCGTTGACGGTCGACACCTTCGCCGCCGTGCCGCCGCTCTCGATATGGATGCTGCCGTTGACGGTGGTGAGGTTGCCGGCGTGCTGGTCGCTGTTGATGGTGATCGAGCCGTTGACCTTGTCGACGTCGTCGCCATGCGCGAACGCGCCGCCGGCGAGCGACAGGCCCAGGGCGAGCGAGAGAACGAGGGGGGTGTGATTCATGGACTATCTCCGCGGGTATCGGGTGGCGCAGCTTCGATGCGGCCGCGCGCGCCAGGGTTTAGACGAGGTTGCGGCAGGGTGCAACCCGTTCGGCTAGCATTGCGCCCTTCGCGAACCTGACGGAAGCCGAGCGCGTGGCGCGACCGAAACCGATCCTGCTGCTGATCCTCGATGGCTGGGGCCATCGCGACGAAATCGCCCACAATGCGATCGCGCAGGCGAATGCGCCGAACTGGCGGCGCCTGCTCGCCGAATGTCCGCACACGCTGGTCGATACGCACGGCGAGTTCGTCGGCTTGCCGCACGGGCAGATGGGCAATTCCGAAGTCGGCCACATGAACATCGGCTCCGGACGCATCGTCTACCAGGACCTGACGCGCATCGACGCGGCGATCGCCGACGGCAGCTTCTTCGACAACCCGGCCCTGGTCGGCGCCTGCGATGCGGCGCGGGCGGGCGGCGGTACGCTGCACGTCTTCGGCCTGGTCAGCCCCGGTGGCGTGCACAGCCAGGAAAAGCACATCCACGCGATGCTCGACCTCGCCGCCCGGCGCGGCGTCGCGCGCGTCGCCGTGCACGCGTTCCTCGACGGCCGCGATACGCCGCCGCAAAGCGCCGAACCGAGCCTGCGCGACCTGGCCGCGCATTGCCGCAACGTCGGCAACGCGGCGATCGCGACGGTCAGCGGTCGCTACTACGCGATGGATCGCGACAAGCGCTGGGACCGCGTCGAACGCGCCTACGAGGCCATCGCCGACGCGAAATCCGAGCACCATGCCGACGATGCGCTGGCCGCGCTGCAGGCCGCCTACGCGCGCGGCGAGAACGACGAGTTCGTCAAGCCGACCGTGATCGGCGCCGGCGCCAGTGTCGCCGACGGCGACGCGATCGTGTTCATGAACTTCCGTTCCGACCGCGCGCGCGAACTGTCGCACGCCTTCGTCGACGTCGATTTCCCCGGCTTCGCGCGGCCGCGCGCGATCCGGCTCGGCGCGTTCGTGACGCTGACCGAGTACGAGAAAGGCCTCGCCGCGAGCGCGATCGCCTTCGCGCCGCAGTCGATGCACAACACGCTGGGGGAATACCTCGCCGCGCTCGGCCTTGCGCAGCTGCGCATCGCCGAAACCGAGAAGTACGCACACGTCACGTTTTTCTTTTCCGGCGGACGCGAAGCGCCGTTCCCGGGCGAAGAGCGCATCCTCGTGCCCAGCCCGAAGGTCGCGACCTACGACCTGCAGCCGGAAATGAGCTGCCCGGAACTCACCGACAAGCTCGTCGACGCGATCGCGGGGCAGCACTTCGACTTCATCGTCTGCAACATCGCCAATCCCGACATGGTCGGCCACAGCGGCATCGAGGCTGCGGCGATCAAGGCCGTCGAGGCGGTCGACATCGCGCTCGGACGGCTGACCGCGGCGATCCGCGCGGCCGGCGGCGAGATGCTGATCAGCGCCGACCACGGCAATCTCGAACAGATGCTCGACGAGAACGGTGTGCCGCACACCCAGCACACGGTCGGCCCGGTGCCGCTGGTCTACGTCGGCCGTAAGGCGACTTTGAATCGCGGCGCCTTGCGCGACCTCGCGCCGACCGTGCTCGCATTGATGGATTTGCCGCAGCCGGCCGAGATGACGGGGCACAGCCTCGTCGACTTTCGCTGAGTGCGCGGCGAACGCCCACCCGCTGACGCGCCCGACGTTACTTCTCGCTTTCCCGTGCTGACAAGGGGCCGCTCAGAGGCGTCGCGATGAAAACGAAGCGCCTCCTTCCGCCTTCGGCACCGTCCCCCGCTGCGCAGGGGAAGGCACGGCGTTACCGCAGCGCGGATGGCGCGCCACGTCCACTCGCCGCGTTCGCGGCGGCGCTGTGCAGTGCAGCGCTTTCGCTGGCGGCCGGCATGGCGATCGTGCATGCCGAGGAGTCCGACGACGCCAGGCGCGCCGTACAGGAACAGCAGGCTCGACAGAAGCTCGACGCCGTGCGCGGAGAGATCAAGACCCTGACCGAGCAGCAGCGCGCGACGGCCGGCGAACGCGGCGAAGCGGCGCGCACGCTGCGTGAGAAGGAGCTCGCGCTCGCCGCGGTCGCCAAGGACGTGCACGCGCTCGACGACAAGCTCGCCGCGCAGCAGGCCCGGCTCGACCAGCTGGGCGAACAGCGCACCACCTTGGAGACGACGCTGAAGTCGCAGCGCGAGGCGCTCGCCGCGTTGCTGCGCTCGGCCTACGCGCTCGGCGACCACGAGGAGCTGAAGTTGCTGCTGCAGCAGGACGACATTGCGGCGATCTCGCGCGTGCTCGCCTATCACCGCTATTTCCAGCGTGCCGAGGTCGGCCAGATCGACCGGTTGCTCGGCGACCTCAAGCAGCTGGCCGACGTGCAGGCCTCGATCGAGACGGCGACGAAGGAACTGGCCGCCACGCGTGAAGCCCGCAGCGCCGAAGGCGGCAAGCTCGAAGCCGAACGTGGCGAGCGCGAGAAGCTCGTCGCCGAGATCGACGCGAAACTGAAGGACCAGGGCGCGCGCATCGCCGCACTCGGCAAGGACGAAGCGGCGCTGACCGAGCTGCTCGAACGGCTGCGCGACCTGTTCGCCGACATCCCCAAGCAGCTGGCCGGCGCCGATCCGTTCGCGTCGGAGCGCGGCCGCATGAACTGGCCGGTGCAGGGCAAGATCGTCACCGCTTTCGGCGCGACCGACGAATCGGGCCGGCGCAGCAGCGGATTGCTGCTCGCCGTGAAGAACGGCACGCCGGTGCGCGCGATTTCGCACGGCCGCGTCGCGTTCGCCGACTGGCTGCGCGGCTACGGCCTGATGATCATCGTCGACCACGGCGACGGCTATCTCAGTCTCTACGGCTGCAACGAGACCCTGCTCAAGGACGTCGGCGACTGGGTCGACGCTGGCGACACGATCGCCAGCAGCGGCGCCAGCGGTGGGGCGAAGACACCCGGGCTGTATTTCGAGCTGCGTACGAAGGGGCAGGCGGTCGATCCGCGCGGCTGGCTGCGCTGAACGTTTGGGCGCGGCGGCGGTCTAGTTTCTATCCGACGCAATCACGGCGAGCGCGCGCGGCACGCATTACACTCGCCTCATCCCAGCGAGGTTTGCCGATGTCCACGTGTTTCCCGTCCACCCGCCGGCTCGCGCCGCTCGTCCTGGCCCTGGCCGCCACCTTGGCGTTCGCCGCCGATCCGCCGCCGCCACCGGCGCTCGACGGGCCCGATGCGGACGATGCGGCCGCCGACGCGCCTGCGCCGAAGGCGCCTGCCATCAAGGGTACGGTCGACCTGCAGGACATTCGCGCATTCACGGCGGTCTACAGCCTGGTCAAGCAGGCCTATGTGGACGACGTCGACGACCATCGCCTGATGCAGCAGGCGATCCGCGGCCTGCTCGCTGGCCTCGATCCGCACAGCGAATACCTCGGCAAGGAGCAGATCGAGAACCTGACCGAGGACACCACCGGCAGTTACGCCGGCCTCGGCATCGAAGTGCTGCAGGTCGACGGCACCCTGCGCGTGGTCGCGCCGATCGACGACTCGCCGGCCGAGCGCGCCGGCATCAAGGCCGGCGACATCATCGTGCAGATAGACGGCAAGCCGGTGCAGTCCGACGACCTCGAAAGCGCGGTCGCCAGCCTGCGCGGCAAGCCCGGCACCGAGATCACGCTGAACATCCTGCACGAGAAGCAGACGCAGCCGATCGACGTGAAGCTGCGGCGCGAGGAGATTCGCGTCGCCAGCGTGCGCGGCAAGCTGCTCGAACCCGGCTACGCGTACCTGCGCATCAGCCAGTTCCAGGCCGACACCGGCGCGCAGCTGCGCAAGCGCATCGAGCGCCTGCAGGCCGACAACAAGACGCCGTTGCGCGGTGCCGTGCTCGACCTGCGCAGCAATCCCGGCGGCCTGCTCACCGCAGCGGTGGAGGTCAGCGACGCCTTGCTCGACGAGGGCGTCATCGTGACGACGAAGGGACGCCTGAAGGAATCGGATCTCAGCTTCCGCGCGACGCCGGGCGATCTGCTCAACGGCGCCTCGCTGGTCGTGCTGGTCGACAACGGCACCGCATCGGCCGCCGAGATCGTCGCCGGCGCGCTGAAGGACAACCATCGCGCCCTGCTGATGGGCCGGCGCACGTTCGGCAAGGGTTCGGTGCAGACCGTGCTGCCGCTCGACGCCGAGCACGCGGTGAAGCTCACGACGGCGCGCTACTACACGCCGAGCGGCATTTCGATCCAAGCCGCCGGCATCCAGCCCGACATCGCGCTGGCCGATCTCGCGCTCAGCCAGCGCGACAGCGCGCCGACGCCGTCGATCGGCGAACGCGACCTGCGCAACCACCTGAAGGGCGCCGACGAGACGGCCAATCCGGTCGTTACGCCGAATGCGGCCGATCGCGATATCGAGAAGGACTACGCGCTCAATGAGGCGCTGAATGCACTGAAGGCGCTCGCTTTGCGCAGCAAGCCGGTGCCTGCGCCGGTGGCGGAGAACAAGAAAGGCTGAGCGAGGTGGGCCGCTCGATCCGAGGCGCGGCAATCGTCGGATTTCCGTATTGGTTTCTGGTCCGGATTCCACTGCTGGCGCACCTTCTGTACGTTCCTTTGCTGATCGAGAACCGTCGGGAAAATTTCTGCCAGCCGTCGCCGCTGTTCATGGTGGCAATCCTGTTCGTGATGGCCTGCTGGCTCATGCAACTGGCCGTCGTGCCGATCGCGATCCGCGCTTCATGGCGTGCGCACACGCTGCGTTCGTGGCGCCCCAATCTTGCGATCGCCTGCGGCTGTCTGCAGATTGCGATGCTGGTTTGGCCGATGGTCTGGGTCCTGGTGGGATAGGCTGAGGCCTCTCAAGCACCTTCTCAACGCGAAGGCCCGTCGGCAATCGCCGCGTCGGCGTTCGCGTCATCCGATTGAAACCCGCCACCGAGCGCATCGACCAGGCGCACCGACACATCGGCCTGCCGCGCCGTCAACGCCGCGAGGGTCTGCTGCGCAGTCAACAGCTGCTGGCGCACGGTCAGCGTGTCGAGTTCGGTGCCGAGGCCGCCTTGGTAGCGGGTCGTCGCGTCGTCCCACGCGTGCTGGGCGTTGTCGACGACGGTGCGCTGGATCGCGAGCTGCGTGCCGAGCGATTTCAGCGTCGAGAGCAGGTCGGCGACTTCGTTGACGGCGCGCACCAGCGACTGGTTGTAGTGGGCCACGGCGGCATCGTAGCCGGCGTCGGTCGCATCGAGGTGCGCGCGCAGGCGGCCGCCGTCGAAGATTGGCAACGAGATGGCCGGCGTCACGCTGTAGGTGCGCGAGGCCGCCTGGAACAGGTCGACGGAGTCGCCGAGCGCGACGAATCCGGCCATCGCGCTGAGGCTGACGTTCGGCAGGAATTCGGTCTTGGCCGCATCGATGTCGCGCGAAGCGGCTTCGACCCGCCAGCGCGCGGCGACGAGATCGGGACGTCGACCGAGCAGATCGGCCGGCAAGTCCGGCGGCACAGCAACGTCGAGCGGCTTCAGCGATGACGGCTGCGCGATGTCCAGGCCGCGGTCCGGTCCTTTGCCGAGCAGAATCGACAACGCGATGCGTGCGCTGTCGACGCCGAGGTCGGCCTGCGCGAAGCGTTGCTCGGCAATGCCGGCTTCCGTGTCGACTTGGTGTCGGATATCCGGACTGCCGAGGCCGCCGGCGATGTAGGCATGGGTCAATTCGCGAATGCGTTGCGAGCGCACGCGGTCGGTTTGGGCGATATCGCGCAGCACGAACGCTTCGCGCAGTTGGATGTACGCGCGCGCGACGTTGACCGACAGCGCGATGCGCGCGGCACGGCGATCGATCTCGGCTGCGCGGCTGCGTCCGACTGCCGCTTCCCAGGCGGCGCGCTTGCCGCCCCACAGGTCCAGGCCCCAGGAAAAATCCACGCTCGCCGATTTCAGCCAGCCGAACGTGCCGGTCGCTTCGGGCAGCACCAGGCCGGCTTCGTTCTCCGAAAGGCGCGCGCCGCTCGCCAGCGCCTCGGCACCGATCTCCGGCCCACGAGCGGCATCGAGCGCATTCGCCTGCGCCTGTGCAGATCGCGCGAGCGCGTCGGCAGCGGCCAGGCTCGGGTTGTCGTGCAGCGCTTCCTCGATCAGCGCGTCGAGCTGTGCATCGCCGAGCGCGTGCCACCAGTCCTCGCGCGGCCACGCGGCAGCCGAAACCGGAACCTCGGCGAGACTGCGCTCGGTGTGCAGGTCGGCCGCATCGGTCACGTGGCCGTCCGGATGCAGTCCGCCGCTCGATACGCAGGCGGACAGAGCAAGCGCGAGCGCTGCGACGCCGAACAAGCGATCAGCGCGCATGGCCGGCTCCCTGCGGAAGCACGACGACGGTGGCTGTCATTCCGGCGACGAGCACGCTGCCGGCCGGCATTTGCGCCGGATCGATCGAGATGCGCACCGGCACGCGCTGCGCCAGGCGCACCCAGTTGAAGGTCGGGTTGACGTCGGCGAGCAGGTTCGCGCCGTTCGGGTTGTCGCGATCGGCGATGCCGCGCGCGACGCCGACGATCGTGCCGGTGAGGCGGATGCCGTCGGCGAGCAGACGAATGTCGACCGCGTCGCCCGTGTGCAGATACGGCAGCTTGGTTTCCTCGAAATAGCCGTACAGGTAGTAGCTGTGGCTGTCGACCAGCGCCATGCGCTGCGCGCCGGCGGCGGCATAGTCGCCGACGCGAACGAGCACATTGGTGACATAGCCGTCTACCGGTGCCCGCACCTGCGTGCGATCGAGATTGAGCTGCGCGGTCTGCACGGCGACCTCGGCCTGCGTCTTCGCCGCTTCGGCTTGCTCGTGCGCGGCTTCGGCTTGCTGCTGCGTCGCTTCCGCCTGGTGCCACGCTGACTCGGCCACTTTCGCCGAGGACACTGCATTCGTGCGCGACTCGTCCGAGACGACGGTACCTACGGGAATGCGCAGGCGGCGCTGCGCCTGTGCCTGCGCGTTCTGGAAATCGGTTTTGCGCGAAGCGAGCGCGGCCTTGGCGGCTTCGATGCTCGCCGTCGCGGCGCGCTCGCTCGCCTGTGCCGCCGCGAGGTTCGCTTCGGCTTGGCTCAACGCGAGTCGATAGCGCGCGGGATCAATGACCAGCAGCACGTCGCCTTGATGCACGAGCTGGTTGTCCTGCACGCGCAGCTCGGTCACCAGGCCCGACACGTCGGGCGCGATCTGCACGACCTCGGCGCGGATGCGCGCGTCGCGCGTCCACGGCGAATACATGTAGTGGCGCCACAGCGCGACGGCAACGAATGCGGCCACCAGCACGACGGCGGCGGTCAGGAGGAAGCGGATCACCGATGCGGTTTTCATGACGAGCCTCAGAGGAGGAGCAGACCCAGGCCGCCGAACAGAGCGACGAACACGGCGACGCGGAACAGGGGCGGATGCCACACATGGCGGTACAGGCCGAAACGGCCGGCGGCCCAGTCGAGCAGCCAGAGCACGGCGAGCATGGCGACGAACAGCAGCAGCATGCCCGGCACCAGCGCATCGCCGACGGCAATCTCACGCGGCATGGTCGTTCTCCAGTGGCGAAGCCGTTGCGATGGCGCGCGGCATGTACTCGGCGATCACCGATTCGCCGTCGAGCAGCGCCATGCGCAGCAGATGCAATTGAGTCAGGGTCGCGCCGGCCGTCGGTCGTGCCGGCAGGCACTCCTGGGCGGCCGCGATCGCCGCCGCAAGCGCGTCGCGCGCGGCCAGATAGCCTCGCGCGTCGGGGCGCTCGTAGAAGCGCGCCAAACGATCGATCGCTGCCGATACGCGCGTATCGCCCGGTGGCTGCAGCCGGTCGGCCGCATGCGCCTGGCGCAATTCGATCAGCGCGCGGCCGGTCTCGTGCACGGCAAGCGCCCAGGCGAGCAGGGCACGCGATGCATCGCTGCCGGGCGGCGTGCGTGCCACGATCTGCTGCAGCAGATCGCGATTGACGCTTTCGAAGCGGTAGGCGAGTCCTGCGAGCGGCGCTTCGGCGGCCAGCGCGACCTGGCCGCGCAAGCGCGCGATCTGTCGTCGCTGGAACCAGCGCGTGGCGGCGACCGGCGGAGCCACGGCGAACGCGACGACCGCGCAGCCGAGGCCGACCAGCTGCGCGAACGCATCGTTGAGGAAGCGCACCGGGTCGTAGTGCATCGCATTGGTCAGCGCGAGGTTGTAGATCAAACCCATGCCGTAGCCGACGCCATAGCTGATCAAGGTCGGGCGCGTCAGCAGGTACGGCGCGAGCAGGAACAGCGGCAGCGTGACCGCGATCAATAGCCCGTAGCCGTCGACCTGGCTCAGCGCGAAGAACTCGACGGCGAAGCTCGCCGCGATGCCGAAGGTCCAGCCGATCATCGATTGCCCGGCCTGGCGCACCGGATTGGGCGCGGCGGCGAACAGCGCGCAGAAGATCGCGGCGATCAGCATCGCACTGGATCCGGACGGCCATGCGCTGTAGATCCAGAAGATTCCCAGCGCGAGCATCGTGAGCGTCGTATGCGAGGCGGCGAGCGCCGCGCCGAAGAAGTCGTTGCTGCGCGCGAAACGCGCCTTCTCGACGGAGCCGGCGACCAGGCGCGGCGCCTGCAGCGAGCCGGCGATGTCGACGTAGGCGATCACCTCGTCGGCGAAGCGCAGCAGCAGCGCGGCGCCGGTGTCGAAGTCCAGGTGCTGCTCGTCGCCGAGCTGCGCGCGCTTCGGCTCGGCGCCGTCGGCGATCCGCTGCCTCGCGGCCTTCAGCGGCGGAAGCATCGCGCGGGCGGTGCTGCCCGCCTCGGCCGGCAGCTGCAGCGCCTCGGCAATCGGGTGGTACAGCGAGATCAACGCGCGAGCGGTGCTTTCGCGGCCGCTGCGCAACAGCCGATTGATCAGATGATGCAGCGACTGGAAGCTCGTGGATGCGGCCATGAAGCGCTGGTTGAACAGCTGCAGGCGACCGCTGCGCGCGCGCGCGTCGGCATCCTCGAAGATCACGGCGCTGCGCAAGTCTTCCAGCGCGATCGCCTCGCGCACGAAGCGCAGATGGGCGTTCTCCATCGCTTCGCGCGCGATCGTTCCGCCGGTGCTGCCGCGCACGAACTCCATGAAGTGGCTGAACTGCTCGTAGGCGGCGCGTCGCAGCGCGTCGCGCATGCGGCTCGGGAACACCGTGTCGCTGACGACGCCGGCGACGAGGATGCCGAGCATCACTTCGCTGATGCGCGCGACGGCGGCGTCGAACGCGCCGAGCGGCGCATCGATCGACGGCAGCGCGACGATCGATGCCGTGTAGCCGGCCAGCACGAATCCATAGGACGTGAAATTGCGATACAGCAGGGCGCCGCCGGCGCACAGGCCGACCCACGACGCGAGCGCCAGCAGCAACAGCACGCGTTCCTGCGGAAACAGGCTCAGCATCAGCAGCGCGACCGCAGCGCCGGCGAACGTGCCGATGGCGCGGTAGAAACTTTTCGCGAGCACCAGGCCGGTCTGCCGGTTCATCACGATGACGACGGTCAGCATCGCCGTCGATGGCTGCGGCAGCGCGAAACGCATCGCCAGCCATCCGGTCACGTAGAGCGCGATCGCGGCGCGCAGCATGAACAGCCACGCCGCCGCGTCCTCGCGCAGCACCTGCAAGGCTGTCGCGCGCAGGCTCGGTGACGGCGAAAGGGCGGCGGTGTCGGCCATGGCTTCAGCCGTCCAGCCCGGCCAGCATCTTCTTCAGCAATTTTTCGAGCTGGCGCTGTTCGCCGCCGTCGAGCGTGCCGAGCTGGCGGTTCAGCAGATCGCTGATGGCAGGAAGAAAGCCTTCCACCGCGGCGACGCCTTTGGCGCTGAGGGACAGCACGATCTTACGGCGATCCTCCTCGCTCGGCTTGCGCCGCAGCAGCCCTTTCGCGCAGAGGCCGTCGGTCAGCCGCGTCACGTTGGCGAGCTTCTCGCCGGCGGCGTCGCCGATCTGGGAAGGCGTCAGAGCCTGTTCCTCGGTGCCGTAGACCATCATCAGCAGGTTGTACTCGGCGTGATTGATGCCCCAGGGCTTGAGGACGGCGTTCGCCTGGTCGTGCACCTGCTTGTAGATGTGCTTGACCAGGCGCACCAGCATCGCCGGCGCGCGCGGGAACGCGGGGTAGCGCCCGCAGGTGACGTCGATGCGCTGTTCGGTCGGGCTGAAGCTGCTCATATACGCGATTCCGCTTGGTGTTACACAAGAATATAGTACATATATGTAATATTCAAGAGTGTAGAGAATGCCGGCGCATCGCAGAGTGCGAAAGATGGGAACTCGCGCCGCGCCGCGTTGACGAAAGCAGCGGCGGAAAGCGACAGCGCCGCCGTGCGACGGCCGCGGTTCGCCGCGCGCCGACCCATCCTTCGCTACGGGGAATCCGGATGAAGAATTACCTGCGCGGCAACCTGCGTTTCATCGCCTTCCTGCTGATGCTCGGCTTCGTGCGCACCGCCGTGGCGGACTGGAATCCGATCCCGTCCGGCTCGATGCGGCCGACGATCCTCGAAGGCGATGTCGTCTTCGTGAACCGGCTCGCGTTCGACGTGAAAGTGCCGCTGACCGACGTGATCGCCCTGCACACCGGTGCACCCAAGCGCGGCGACATCGTCACCTTCACGCGGCCGGAGGACGGCATGCGCCTGATCAAGCGCATCGCCGCGGTGCCGGGCGACACGATCGCGATGCGCGACAACCGCCTGACCATCAACGGCGAGGCGATCGACTACGCGCCGCTCGGCAGCGTCGTCGAAACGCTCGCGCCCGGCCGCGCCGTCGATGCCGAACGCGTGCGCGAGACGTTCGGCACCGATGCGCACACGATCCAGTGGCTGTCGCATGTCGCCTCGCGCTCGAGCTTCGCGCCGATGGTGATCCCGCCCGACCAGTACCTGATGCTCGGCGACAATCGCGACGACAGCGAAGACTCGCGCTACTTCGGCTTGATCCCGCGCGAACGCCTGATCGGCCGCGCCGAGCGCGTCATCGTTTCGGCCGACATCAAGGATCGCTGGCAATTGCGCCTGGCGCGCTTCGGTTCGAGCCTGTATCAGTAGCACCGGACGACCGCGACGAAGGCGATGCCGCGCACGCTCACTTCGCGCGCGGCGGCGCCACCGGAAACGGCATGATCTTGTCGCCGCTGGCCGCATCGCGAATCGCGATCGCGCTGCGCTTGACCACTTCCTCGACGCGCAGGATCGCCTGGATCGGCAGGTGCACCATCGTGGTGTCCTTGAACTCCTCGCGCAGGCGCTCCTCGGTCGGGTCGACGACGAGGCCCTCGCCGGGCGGATCGAACACGAGGTCGCCGATCTCGGTGAAGCCCCACAGCGCGCTCGACGCGACATGGCGCGCGTAGAGCTCGATGCTTTTGCCCTGCGAGAGGAACGTCACTTTGTAGAGTTTCGGTGGAGGCATGGGGAAAAGCCGGGATTCGGGATTCGGGAATAGTAGAGCCGAACTCGCCGAGCGGTTGGAATCGCGGCTTCAGCCGCGATGCTTCCCCGGGCGCGTCAGTTGCGAAGCCGCCTTGCGACGGCGGGTTTCGACAGCAGTGCCAGCACGATGCCGATCACGAAGCCGGCGATGTGCGTCCACCACGCGACGGCGCCGAACGCCGGGCCGACGTAGGTGAACAGCAATTGCAGCATCGCCCAGAAGCCGATCAACAGCGGCGCGGGAATGCGTACGAATTCGAGGAACACGCCGAGCGGCAGCACCAGGCCCAGCCGCGCGCGCGGGAACAGCGCGAGATAAGCGCCGACCACCGCCGACACCGCGCCGCTCGAGCCGATGATCGGCGCGCTCGTGCCGGCCAGCGTGAAGGCGCCGACCAGGTTCGCCAGGGCGCCGCCGATGACGAACATCGCGAGGAAGCGCGCCGACCCGAGCGCGCGTTCGGCGGAGACCCCGAACACGATCAGGAACAGCAGGTTGCCGGTCAGGTGCAGCCAGTCGGCGTGGATGAAGATCGCGGTGACCAGGCGCGCGAAGCGCAGTTCCGCCAGCTGCTGCAACCACGGCGCGTTCGCGTCGAGCAGCGTCGAAGGCACCGTGCCCCAGCGCGTCAGCACCGCGCCGCGCTCGGCGGCCGGCATCGAGGCGAGCCAGATGAACACCACGACGCAGGCCGCGACGATCAGCAGCGTCGCCCACGGGGGCCTGGGTTTGCGCCGGCTCGGCAGGTGGACGAACATCGCTGCGGCCGGCCGCTCTCAGCGGCCGTCGCGTGGATAGACGAAGCGCTGGCCTTTGTATTCGAGGACCATGCCGTCGGCGCGGATTTCCTTCAGCGTGAGGCCGTCGCCGAGGTCGTCGCCTTCGACATGCCGATCGCCCTTGATCACGACGAAGCGCTGCGACGGATCGCTGGCGTAGACGTGCATCGTCATCGCGAGTTCGGGAATGTCCTTGCGCGTCGCGTACGGCAGTTCCCACACCGAAGGCAGCGCCTGTTGTGCCGCCGCCGGTGCGGCCGCATGCGGAGCGGGCGTCGCGGCGGCCGTGTTCGGCGTCGTGGCGGAGGTGGGCGCCGCGGCCGTCGTGTTCGGCGTCGCGGCTGCGGCCGGAGTCGCCGCCGCAGGTGCATTCGGGGCAGCTGCCGGCGCCGCGGTCGGCGCTTTCGCGTCGGCGACGGCCGGGGCGGCCGTATCCGGCTTGGCGTCGGCCGGAGCCGCGAGCGGGCGCGGCGGTGGCGTGGTCGCCGCGTTGGCATTCGGCGCGGTGCGGTCGTTGCGCTGCGGATTCTGCACGGCGTTGCCCATCCTCGCCGTCGCAGGCCCCTGCGCCGCGCCAGCTACCGGCGGCGTCGCCGTCGTTGCCGGCGTCGTGAAATGCGGAGCGGGCTTCTTGCCCGGCGCGGCGGCGACGCCTCGCGCGTCGGCCGGCGGCGCGGCCGGCTTGGCGGCAGCGGCCTGAGGCGCCGCGGGTGGCGCGGACGTATCCACCGGCGACCGCGACAGCCACCAGCCCACGCCGAGCGCGATCACGGCCAGCGCGCCGACCAGCGGCAGCAGGCTGCGGCGGCGGCGCACCGCGTGCACCGGCGAGCCCAGCGTAGGGGCTTCGCCGAGGCGGCGCTGCTGTTCGGATTTCTTCAGTGCTTCCAAAATCAACGACATGGGTTTTCCTGATGCCGCCGCGGGGACGCCGCGCGGCCAACGACTAAGAATACATGGCGCGCCCGCAACCTAGGCGACGCTCACTCCACCGTCCGCGCCAGATGCGGACCGGCGTCGTCCAGCGCCGACAGCGCGAACAGGGTTTCCGGTCCGATGATGCCATCGGCCTTGATGCCATAGGTCTGTTGCAGCTTGCGCACGCGTTCTTCCACCTCGGCATCGAAGGTAGCCGTGCGCGACTTCGCCCCGGCTGCACCGTCGAACGTCGCCAGACGATCGACGACCCAGGCGACCCCGGCGTTCGCATCGCCGCGCTTGAGCGTCGCCGGCACGTCGTTCGGCAACCGCCACAGCGCGACGAAGTCGCCGTTCCAGAGCTTGGACAACGATGCGCGCGCAAGTTCATAGCGTTCGCCGGCGAGGTCCAGGCGCACTTTCTCGCGCCCCGTGCCCTGCAGCAGCGCATAGCTCGCGGCAGCGGCGTCGGCGCCGGCCTCCGCGCGGTTCAGCACGAAGATCAACGGGCGATCGAAATGCGTGACCTGCTCGAGCGTCGCGTGGCCGCGCAGGCACGCCAGTCCCGGCGCGATCAGCGCGGGGCAGCGGCTGGCGTCGCGCACCGAGACGGTGTCGGCGTCGACCTGCCAGCGCGCGAGCAGCTGGGTGAACGCGGTGAGTTCGGTTTCCGGCGCACGCGCGAGCGTCGCCTCCAGGCGCGTGGCTTCCGCGTCCGCTGGTACGGCCGCGACCGGTTGCGCGACGACCGGCGCCGCGGCGGCCGGCGGCGGGTGGCGCCAGCCGTTCCACCAGGCGACGCCGCCGGCGATCGCCAGCACGAGTGCGGCGGCCAGTCCCCAGCGTCCGTAGCGGCGCAGCCAGTAGCGCGCGTGACCGGGCAGGGTTTCGTCGGCGGCGCGATCGACCAGGCGTTCGCCGAGGCTGTCCTGTTCGCGCGCATAGCCGGCCATCAAGGCGCGGTCGGCGATGATGTTGACCAGACGCGGAATGCCGCCGGAACGCTGGTACAAGGCCTTGAGGCCGAGCCGCGAGAACGGGATGCGCTTGTTGCCGGCAACCGCCATGCGGTGGCGCACGTAGGCTTCGGTCTCGCCTGCGTCGAGCGGCGTCAGGTGGTAACGCGCGGTGATGCGCTGGGCGAGCTGGCGCAATTCGGGGCGGTCGAGCAGTTCGCGCAGTTCCGGCTGGCCGAGCAGGATGATCTGCAGCAGCTTTTGCGTCGGCGTTTCCAGGTTGGTCAGCAGGCGTACCTGCTCGAGCGACTCGATCGACAGGTTCTGCGCCTCGTCGACGATCAGCACGACGCGCAGGCCCTGCGCGTAGGCGTCGAGCAGGAACGCGTTCAAGGTGTCGGTCAGCGCTTTCAGGCTGCCGCGCTTGCCTTCGATGTCGAGCTTGAGCTCCTCGCAGACGGTCTCGACCAGCTCGGCCGGCGTCAGCTTGGGATTGAGCACCAGCGCGACGCGCGTGTTCTCCGGCAGCTGTTCCAGCAGCAGGCGGCACAAGGTCGTCTTGCCGGTGCCGACCTCGCCAGTCAGCTGCACGAAACCGCCGCTGCCGCCCTTGCCGATGCCGTACAACAGGTGCGCGAGCGCATCCCGGTGCCGTTCGGACAGGAACACGTAGCGCGGATCCGGCGTGATCGAGAACGGCGGCTCGCGCAGGCCGTAATACTCAAGATACATCCCGCTACTTTACCCGACCTCGGGGGTCCAGCCGGCGTGAATCGTCGAAAGCGGCGCATCGCGCGCGTCGGTGGCGGCGTTTGTGACGCGGCGGTAGAGTGTGACGAGCTTCACGTTCGAAACTTTCGATCGGCGGGGGAAGTCATGCGTCGACGCACGTTGTTCGGGTTCTCGTTGCTGTCGCTGTTCGCGGCATCGGCGAGCGCGCAGACTTTGCCGAGCGGTTTCCAGCGCACCGACCCGATCGCGGGCCGCAACCTGCCGACCGGCGTGTACTTCACGCACGACGGCCGCGTGTTCGTGACCGAGAAGGGCGGCCAGATCTGGCTGTACCCGAACCTGCTCGCCGCGCCGACGCTGTTCTACGACCTCGGCGCGAAGATCCACACCGTCGGCGACCGTGGCCTGCTCGGTTTCGCGCTCGATCCGCGCTTCCCCGAAGTACCGGCCGTGTACGTGCTCTACACCTACAACGGCGGCCTGTTCCCGGACAGCGACCCGGTGCCGTGGGCGCCGCGCTGGACCACCAATTGCGGCAGCGGCCCCGGCCAGACCGAGCCGACGCCGTCGCAGACGCAGGAAGGCGGCTGCGTCGTCAGCGGACATCTGTCGCGGCTCGACGTCAGCGGCAACGTCGCGACCGCCGAGACGGTGCTGATCGAGGACTGGTACCAGTGGTATCCGAGCCACTCGATCGGCACGGTGCTGTTCGGCGAAGACGGCTATCTCTACGTCGGCGGCGGCGACGGCGCCAGCTACAACTGGGCGGACTGGGGCGAGGGCGTCGGCAACGCGACCTATCCGGACACGCATTCGCCGACCCTACAGGGCGGCGCGCTGCGCTCGCAGGCGCTGGAGATCCAGCCGCAGTACACCAGCGGCGACATCCGCCTCAACGGCGCGATCCTGCGCGTCGATCCGCTCACCGGCGACGGCGCACCGGGCAATCCGCTCGCCGACGACGCCTCGCCGAACGCGCGGCGCATTCTCGCCTACGGCCTGCGCAATCCATTCCGCTTCACCGAGCGCCCCGGCACCGGCGAGATCTGGGTCGGCGACGTCGGCTGGAACACCTGGGAGGAGATCAACCGCATCCCCGCGCTACCGCAAGGCAGCGACGCCACGCTGGTGAACTTCGGCTGGCCCTGCTTCGAAGGGCGCGTGCACACCAGCGGCTACAGCGGCGCGAACCTCGCACTGTGCAATGCGATGTACGCCAACAGCAACACCGGCGGCCGCACGCCGTGGACGCCGCCCTGGTACACCTACATCCACCAGGGCAGCTCCGACATCACGGGCCTGGCGTTCTACACCGGCACGAGCTACCCGGCGCAGTACCGCAACTCGCTGTTCTTCGCCGACAACAGCCGCACGATCATCTTCAACATCCCCTTCGTCGACGCGAACGGAGACGGCATTCCCGACCCGCCGGCCGACGGCACCGCGATGGCGTTCTTCGGCGGCAGCCTGGCGACGGCGGTGCAGTTGGTGTCCGGCCCCGGGGGCGACATCTTCTTCACCAACATCAACACCGGAAAGATCTCGCGTCTCGCCTACTGCACCGGCTGCAGTTCGGCGGCGCCGGGCAACGTGGCGCCGTCGGCGGCGATTGCGCTCGATGCGGGGTCGGCGGCCGACGGACCGCCGCGCACGATCGCATTCACGGCGGCCAACAGCGTCGACTCGAACACGACCGATACGCTGACCTACGCCTGGGACCTCGACGGCGACGGCAATTTCACCGACGCGACCGGCGTCGAAGCGAGCGCGTTCTTCGCCACGGTCGGGCCGCATACCGTGGCGGTGCAGGTGTCCGATGGCCATGGCGGCGTCGACATCGCGCGCATGATCGTCACCGTCGTCAACCAGGCGCCGAGCGTGACGATCCTGAGCCCGCAAGCCGGCGACGAGTGGGCCATCGGCGACATCGTCGCGCTGCAGGCGAGCAGCAGCGATCCCGAACAGGGTACGCTTCCTGATTCGGCGCTGGCCTGGCAGGTCTTCCTCGAAACCTGCACGAACCCGGACTTCACCGATTGCACCGAGTCGACGGTGACCACCGCGACCGGATCGAACACGGTATTCCAGGCTCCCGCGGCCGTATTCCCGGCCTACCTGCACATCGTGCTGACCGGAACCGACGACGGCGGCTTGTTCGACACGAAGGACGTCGACATCTATCCGCTGACCTCCGATCTCACGCTGACGACCGATCCCGCGGGTCTGCTCGTCGGCTTCGCCGGTTCGCCGGCGCAAACGGCGCCGGTGACACGCACCTTCATTCGCAACGCGAGCGTCGAAGTCAGCGCGCCGCTCTCGCAATCGGCCGGCGCGATCGACTATGGCTTCGCGAGCTGGTCCGACGCAGGCGCCGCCGATCACACGGTGCAGCTGACCGATGCCGGCACGACGATCCTGACGGCGAACTATGTCGTCGACGGTGATCTGATCTTTCGGGATGGGTTCGAGGTGCCGTGAGGGTGGCGCGCAGCGCGTCGCTACTTCACCGGGACGAAGTCCAATCCCGTAAGGCCGTGTGAAGCCCAGATGTCGGCGAAGCGCTGGCTGACATAGGTCGCGCTGGCGCGCATCGGCAGTTTGAACACATCGACGTCGGCGATCTTGTCGGCGTGGAAGACATGTTTGTCGATCATCATGATGCGGCCGCTCTGGAACCTGGAAAGGACGGATCGCCTTTCGTCAAGCGCGTCGATCACGCGCGTCGGGTTATACAAGACGATCTCAGCATCGTCGCAAATGACTGGAAGAAATTCACCGTAACTCCGCAGACGGTCTCCCATGACGCGAATGACAGCTGGCTTGAAGATCAAAATGCTGGTTGCGTACCACGGCGCATCGACCGGACGCAGTGTATGACGACGATCCTTATGGAGGATCTTGAATTCGACAGGTTTCCATGTCGCCAGCCGTGGGGATCCATCGATCAAGCCAGCAAGTTCGAATCCGACGTCACGGCCGACGGGTTGGCATGCCTCGGCGCCTTCCTGTCCGCTTGGCTTCAATATTGAAGTGGCGCTCACGGAAACGTTCCCCCAAGAAGTCTGCGCCGAATGCCGTCCAAGATTGCCAGCGCTTCATCTCTGGAGGCGGCTTTCAATAACTCATCGTATACCGCGTCGTAGTAGGCATTTGTGTGTAGATGGTTGTGTATTGCTCGTGAAAGAAAGACACCATTCGCTGCTTCGTTGATGTCAATGCCGAATCTTTCGAGGATTTCCCGCGACGGGGCCGCACGCGGAGCATCCCACGCCACCAAATGGTGCGCTATTTCCCCCTTTCCTCGCACGTAGCCCGCCTTCTCCAACGCCCGTCCGAGGGCTCGCGACGCGCCAGAGCGCGAGAACACGGCCATGGCGAGGTTGCCGATGCCATCGCCGAATAGCCGGCCGCCCAACTTCGTGACCCAGCCCAGCGCTTTGCCGGCGACGCCGCCACCTACGACGCCGGCGATCCCTCCCTCCACGCTCTTCGGCATGAACGTGTCGTAGAACGCGTACTTCAATCCGTTCCAGACGAATCCGACGTCGTCGCCATTGCGCAGCGCCTGGCTCCCTTCGTCGACGAGTTCGTCGCCGACGATGTCGTTGAAGTCCGAGAGCTGCCGGTCGATGCGGTCGAGTGGCGAGGTCGGCGGTTCGTCGCCGCCGTTGCCGGCAGGTGAAATCCCCGATCCAAAACGGGGCGAGGAGGAGCCGAGGCCGCTCGCATCGATGCCGTCGCCAGCGAAACCGGGACCGGCGTTGACGACGACGGGGTCGAGCGTCTGCGGTGCCGACGGGCCATAGTTCCAGTCGTTGGCGCGGATCATCGCGTTGATCGCTTCGTTCGCGGCTTCGACCTTGGAACCGTAGTCGGGTGAACCGGCCGCGTGCACCGCGTCCTCGTACGCCGCGTTCGCTGCTTCGATCGAAGTCGTATCGAGGGGCACGCTGCCCGGCGGCTGCGAAGCGGCGTAGAGCGATACCTCATGCGCGTACGTGTACCACTGGCCATCGACGCCGAGCTGCGCATCGGCGTTCGCGCCTGGGTCCTCCGAGAACGAAGGCAGCGTCACGTCGACACTCAGAGCCGCGCCCGGCAGGTTCTCGTCCGGAGAGACCAGGAAGTTGACGTACTCGCCGGTGTCGCCGAGCGGCTCGTCGCTCCATGCGATGTCCGACGTATCGTCGTTCGAAGCATCCGCGCGCGCCTCGTCGGAGTCGTCGCGCGCGAGCTGACCGGCGAGCTGGCGGTAGATCGGGTGCAGATCGCCGCCGCTGGCGCTGAACGAGCCGCTGCCGGCCGAGATCGTCTGCAGCTGCCCATTGCTGTCGATGTAGCTCGTCTGGCCGCCTTTCGCGCCGGTGTCGACGCCGGGGATGTGACTGCCGGTCATCGGGCGCGTATCACGCGCCGATGGAGCGCCTCTCGACGGCGAGCGGTCGGCGCCGCTGCCCGCGCCCCTGGCATTGCCGAAATTTGCGCCGCTATCGAGTTCGTCGCTGCCGCCGATGTCGCCGCAGGCGTCGTCCAAGGCATCGCTGCCGTCGTCGACGAGGTCGGGGTCGATCAGCCGGAGGACCGGCGTATCCGTCCATGCAACGGCCATTGGCGTGTCCTTACGCAAGGGTGACGCCGCCAAAATATTCCGCGTTGCGCAGGGCGCAACCTGGGGCAAACCCTGTCAGCCGTGTAGGACGCGGCGTCGAAATCGCTTCTCACGAGACACGTGGCGCACTTCCCGTTGCGCCGGTCGACGATGTGAACAATCGTCTCAGGGTTCGGGCAGCGTCGCCGCGTGCGCCTCGATCGCCGCGGCCGGCGCCTGCCCGGGCGCCACGTCTTCGGGCGCATTCGGTTTCGTCGCCAGCATGCGTGCCTTGCGCCAATTGCCGAAGCGGTAGTAGCCGATCGTCATCAGCAGCGAACTCAGCGAGCCGAGCGGGTAGCTCCACCAGATTGCATCGGCGCCCCAGCTTCCGATCAGCCCGTAGGCGAACGGAATGCGCACGATCCAGAACGCGATGAACAGGATGATCAGCGGCGGCATCACCGCGCCGGTCGAGCGCACGACGCCGGACAGCACCATCGACACGCCGAAGAACAGGAACGCCCAGACCACGATCATGTTCATGTGCTGCGCGATCGTGATCGCGCCGGTGTCTTCGCGCAGGAACAGGCCGAACGCGGCGTTCTCGAACAGGTAGATCAGCGCGATGATGCCGCCGCTCATCAGGAAGTTGATCGTGATGCCGCTCATCGCGGTCTTGTGCACGCGGTCCCAGCGGCCGGCGCCGACGTTCTGCGCGGCCATCGACGAAGCGGCCGCGCCTATCGCGAACGCCGGCATCTGGATGTAGTTCCACAGCTGCATCGCCGCGCCGAACGCGGCCGTCGTCTGCGAGCCGAAGCGGTTCACCAGGCTGATCATCGCGATCATGCTCGAGGAGATCACGATCATCTGCAGCCCCATCGGCACGCCTTTGCCGACCAGCGAACGCAGGATCGTGCGGTCGATGCGGAAGTAGCGCGTCTCGTCCGCATGCAGCCACAGGAAATGCTTGCGCCGGTACAAATGCACGAGCAGCGCGGTCAGGCTGACCACGTTCGCGATCAGCGTCGCGGTCGCCGAGCCGGCGATGCCCAGGCCCGGAATCGGACCCACGCCGAAGATGAAGACCGGATTCAAGACGATGTCGAGCCCGACCGACAGCAGGAGGAAATAGAACGGCGTCTTCGAATCGCCCGCGCCGCGCAAGGTCATCATCACGAACGAGTAGAGGAACATCGGCGTGATCGCGATGAAGATGATGCGCAGGTAGCTGATCGCGAGCGGAAGCGCGTCGTGCGGCGTGCGCATCCAGGCCAGCAGCGACGGCGCCATCAGGAAGCCGAACACCGAGGCCGCGACGGCGACGAGGCCGAAGAAGCTCGCGCTGGTGCCGACCACGCGCTTGGCCTGCTCCATGTTCTTCGCGCCGATGCTCTGGCCGATCAGGATCGTCGCCGCCATGCCGACGCCGAACACCGCGCCGAGCAGGAAGAACAGGATCGTGTTCGCGTTCGAGGTCGCCGTCAGCGCCGCCTCGCCGAGAAAGCGCCCGACCCAGACCGCGTTGACCGAGCCGTTCAGCGACTGCAGCACGTTTCCGGCCAGGATCGGCAGCGAGAACAGGAACAAGGTCTTCAAGATCGCGCCTTCGGTCAGCGCGGTATTCGGCTTGGGCGGTGCGGACATCGGGACTCGTGCTCTGCGAAGGCGCGCCCGGCGGCGCGGCGGCGAAAACGGCGTGCTGCGCCGGCATGGCTTTTGTCACAAGCCCGGGCCGCACGCATCTCATTATGATGACAGATTGCCGGACGCATCGAGCTTCCGGCTGCCAGGAGCGCACCATGCGTTTACGAATTCTTTTCGCCGCCGCGTGCGTACTTTCGAGCGGCGTGGCGGCCGCGCAGGTCGACGCCTCGCTGTTCGGCGACCTGCACTGGCGCCTGATCGGTCCGTTCCGCGGCGGCCGCGTGCTGACGGCGGCCGGCGTGCCGGGACAGCCACAGCATTTCTACTTCGGCGCGGTCAACGGCGGCGTGTGGGAAACGCGCGACGCCGGCCGCACCTGGCAACCGATCTTCGACGCGCAGCCGGTCGGCTCGATCGGCGCGCTCGCGATTGCGCCGTCGAATCCGAACGTGCTTTACGTCGGCAGCGGCGAGGCCGACATGCGCTCGGACATCGCGCAAGGCGACGGCATGTACAAGTCGACCGACGCCGGCCGCACCTGGAGCAAGACGGGCCTGGCCGACTCGCAGCAGATCGGGCGCATCCTGGTCGATCCGCGCGATGCGAACACGCTGTTCGTCGCCGCGCTCGGCCACCCGTACGGACCGAATGCCGAACGCGGCGTGTTCCGCTCGCGCGACGGCGGCCTGTCCTGGCAGCGCGTGCTCGGTGAAGGCGAGGCGACCGGCGCGATCGACCTCGCGTTCGAGCCCGGCAATCCGCAGGTGATCTATGCCTCGCTGTGGCAGACGCGGCGCACGCCGTGGAACATCTACCCGCCAGCGAACGGGCCGGGCAGCGGCCTTTACAAGTCCAGCGACGGCGGCGAGCACTGGAGCAAGCTCGGCAACGGCTTTCCCGAGCATGTCGGCCGCGTCGGCGTCGCGGTTGCCCAGAGCGATCCCAAGCGCGTCTACGCGATCGTCGACAACGAGGCGATCGGCGACGACGTCGGCGGCCTCTATCGTAGCGACGACGCTGGCGCGCACTGGCGCCGCGCGAGCGGCGATGCGCGCATCTGGCAGCGCGGCTGGTATTTCGGTCGCGTCACGGTCGATCCGAAGAATGCCGATCGCGTCTACTTGCCGAACACGATCGTGCTGCGCTCGGACGACGGTGGCGTGCACTTCGTCGCGATGAAGGGCGACGCCACGGGCGACGATTTCCACGAGCTGTGGATCGATCCTTCCGATCCGCAGCGGCAGGCGCTCGCAGTCGACCAGGGCGCAATCGTCACGCTCAACGGCGGCGCGACCTGGAGCTCGTGGCACAACCAGCCGACCGCGCAGATGTATCACGTCAGCACCGACCAGCGCTTTCCGTATCGCGTCTACGGCGCGCAGCAGGATTCCGGCGCCGCCGCCGTGCCGAGCCGCACCGGCGACAGCGACGGCATCACGATGCGCCAGTTCCACGAAGTCACGGCCGGCGGCGAGAGCGGCATGATCGCGCCCGATCCGGACGATCCGGACATCGTCTACGGCGGCAACGTCGACAAGCTCGACCTGCGCACCGAGCAGACGCAGTCGGTCGATCCGACCCTGGCCGATCCGGACCTGTACCGCCGCACGTGGACGCTGCCGCTCGTGTTCTCGCCGAAGGACCCGAAGGCGCTCTACTTCGGCAACCAGAAGATCTTCCGCACGCGCGACGGCGGCGCGCACTGGGATGCGATCAGTCCCGACCTCACGCGCGAGAATCCCGCCGTGCCGCCGAACCTCGATGCGCCGAGCGCCGCGAACGAACAGCACATCGGCCCGCGCCGCGGCGTCGTCTATGCGATCGCGCCGTCGCCGCTCGATGCCGCGCTCGTCTGGGCCGGTACCGACGACGGCCTGGTCTGGCGCACGCGCGACGGCGGCGCGCATTGGGACGACCTCACCCCGCCGACGCTGACGGCGTGGTCGAAGGTCGGCAACATCGAAGCCTCGCATTTCGATGCCGACACCGCCTACGCGGCGATCGACCGTCATCGGCTCGACGACCGCAAGCCGTATATCTGGCGCACGCACGACGGCGGCAAGACCTGGCAGCCGATCGTCGCCGGCATCCGCGACGGCGACTTCGTCAACACGGTGCGCGAAGACCCGGTGCGCAAAGGCCTGCTCTACGCGGCGACCGAACTCGGCATCTACGTCTCGTTCGACGACGGCGAGCATTGGCAGAGCCTGCAGGCGAACCTGCCGCGCACCTCGGTGCGCGACCTCGACGTGCACGGCGACGACCTCGTGCTCGCCACGCACGGTCGCGGCTTCTGGATCATGGACGGCATCGCCGCGCTCCGTCAGGCCGATGCGCGAGTGACCAAGGCCGACGCCTGGCTGTACGCGCCGTCCGCTGCAATCCGCGCGCGCGTCGCCGCGTTCACCGGCACGCCGCTGCCGAAAGACGAGCCGACGGCGAGCAATCCGCCCGGCGGCGCCTTCATCGACTACGTGCTCGAGCGTGCGACCAAACACCCGGTCGAACTCGCGATCCGCGACGCGCACGGCACTGTCGTGCGCCGCTATTCGAGCAGCGATGCAGTCAAGCCGATCGACGCGACGACCAGCGAAGTCGCGCCGGAATGGATCGTGCAGCCGGCACCGCTGCAGTCGAGTGCCGGCATGCATCGCTTCGTCTGGCCGCTGCGCTACGCGGCCCCGGCCGAACTCGACGGCGGCGATGGCGCGTGGGCGCCGCCGGGGCGCTACACGGTCGAACTGACGATCGAGGGCAAGACCCTGCGCCAGCCGCTGCAAGTGCTGCCCGATCCGCGCGTGAAGCTCGCCGACGCCGACTACGCCGCGCAGTTCGCGTTCGCGCGCAAGGTCGAAGCCGCACGCGTGCGGCTGGCCGGGCCGTCGCAGCAGGCGAAAGCGCTGCACAAGGCGCTGAAGGCCGCGCACACGCCGGCGCATGCCGAGTTCGCCGCCGAGATCGACGCGCTCGATGCCAAGCTCGTCGCGCTCGCAGCAATCGTCGACGCCGGCAATCCGCACAATGCCTGGGCGTTCCCGCCGAACACGACGACGAGTTTTGGCTTCCTCGACGAAGCGCTCGGCAAGCTCGATGCCGCGGCCAACGGTGCCGACGCCGCGCCGACACCGGATGCGCTCGCCGGCTACGACGCGCTGCAACCGACGCTCGATCGCACCTTGGCGGCGTGGCAGCAGCTCGAGTCGAAGGATCTGGCGGCGTTGAACCAGCACTTGCGCGCGAAGAAGCTCGAAGCGATCTCGGTGTCGTCCAAGGGCGGCCACTGAGCCGGCGTCGCGCCGAATCGTGCGGCTGAAGCATCGCGGCTGAAGCCGCTCCCACAGGCCCGTCTTCGACCTGTGGGAGCGATTCTCGTAGGCCGAGTGCTTGTGAAGAGGAGCTTGGGTGAGAGCGACTTCAGTCGCGAT
>Ga0105249_10000301_pt1 | contig 50891 bp, 78 predicted proteins | sample KBSS44metaG_FD_81522 | JGI IMG/M metagenome (GOLD analysis project Ga0105249, IMG submission 81522) | Switchgrass rhizosphere microbial communities from Kellogg Biological Station, Michigan, USA - KBS S4-4 metaG | ecosystem: Host-associated > Plants > Roots > Rhizosphere > Soil | place... | reverse complement strand
GGGCTGACTGCGCGGCGATTTCATCGGACAGCGTGCGGTTGATGTCCCGAGAGATGCCCTTCGCGTCTGTCGCCTGCGTATGCACGTTGAGGCTGTCGATTTGCACGGCGGTCGAATTGTCGTTTGACACGCGCGGGCCTGCGTTCGGGTTGAGCGGACGCACCTGTCCAGGCGTGACGGCACCGGGCGGCAGTTCCAGTTGATCGCGGGAGAGGGTTTTGTAGCCGGCGCCGGGGGCGTCGGGATCAAGTCCCTGTGCTCGCAGCAGCGCACGACGCGCCTCTCTGGCTTTGTCCACGACGCTATCGTAGGCCCGACTGGCCATGCCGGGACTGTTCAGACGTGACCGGATCGCATCGGAATATGCAGTGCCGCTTGTGTTGAACGCATCCCTTCCGGCGACGCCCGTTTCCAGCCAGCGCGACGCGCCGCCAACGCCTTGATTGTGGGCATACCCCAGAACCGCGAGACGTTCATTCGGCGACATGGCGCGGTAGCGGGCACTCTGCGCCATCAGTTGTTCATGGTGCCCCGCCGTGTATGCCTCCATGAAACGCTCTTGCATGGCGGGATCGGCGAGGAATTGCGCCTGTGTGGGGGCGGGTTCTCCGAGGCGTTGCGCCGTCTCGCGTATCTCCGCGGCACCCATCTGGTATCGACCGGCGAAGCGTCCACTTGAGCCGCCCATCTGGCCGTAACTGGCTCGCTCAATTTGCGCGATGGCGTTTTTGGTCGTGTCGTATTGGCCCTGCGAAATGCCCATGCGGTTGAGAATGTCGCCAGCCTGATAGGGTGCTGCAGGTTCGGCACTGGCGCGCGGTCCCGGTAGCGGTTTCTTCTCGCCGCCCCCGAACCACCTTTGCCATTGCCTGTCGATCCACTCCCGCGCGCCGGGGATGATCTCTTCTTTCCGATCCCCGAACGGATGACCTCGCCTTGTCAGTTCGGCCTTGAGACGATCAACCTCGGCCTGGTTTTTCTCGGGATGGATGATGCGATCGGTCAGTTCCTCGATCGCCTTAGCCATCGCCTCCCACGGGATCAGCGCTCGCACGAACCCTTCGATCGCCTGTTGAAATGCCGTGGTGGCAGTCTGGAATCGCGTCGCCGCCTCGATCTGTTGTTTTGACGCAACCGCGTTGAGTTCGAAGGATCGTTGCATCTCGGCGTTGAAGTTCGAAGTCCTGGCCATCTGGATCATGGCCGTGATCGTGTTGAAGTCGATCCCGATGCCTTCGCCCTTTTGGCGGATGTCCGACTCCGCGCCGGGCCGCCCGATGTTGGCTTTTATGTAGGCCGAGAACTTGCCCATGATCGTTATGGGGTCGTCAGTCGGCGCCGCCCCCACCATGCCCATGAAGGCAGCGCTCGAGGCGCCCTGGCCCATCGTGATCCATTCTTGCCGTGCCTTGGCCAGGCCAAGCAGCGACGTGTGGGCATTGCCGATCGTGCCGCCCATGCGCGCGATGGCAGCCTCGAAGGCCTGGATCATCTGCGGATCGGAACCGATCATGCCTACGGTGCGACCGAACTCCGCGAGGCCGCGCGTCATGTCGCCAACGACTGAGACAACGCCCTTGCCGCCCATCAGGACAGCGAACAGACTTAACGCCTGCGTTTTGATCGATGAGAAGAACTCTGCCGCCTTCGCGCCATCGGACTGCAAGGACTTGGCCGTGCGCGCGGCTGCACCTTCAGTCTGACGTAGGCTCTCGATCGCGGTTTTCTGGCCAGCGGTAAACTGCGATGCGTCGAGGCCGAGGCTGACGACAAGAGAATCGATCACGGTCGGCACTGCCTCAGTCCTCCCGTTTCATGGCCACGCGCTCATTGTGTCGGTCCACCGCAAGAACCTCCAGCATGCCATACAGGTCGCGCAGCCCGTAGACTGTTTGCAGTTCGATCAGTGAGGCAAGCCGGCTTCCGATGACAACGGCAAGTCGCCCGTCGATGTTTCGGTATTCCGCATAAACTCGGCCATCATCGTCGCTATCCGCTCCTTCCAGATCGAGAACTCGGCGGCCAGCGAAAAACCCAGCATGAGGGAAACCACCTCCTCATAAAGGCGGAAGATCGTGGTCGCTTCCTGGATTTGCGAACTGATCACGGCCCACTGTCGCAATTCCTGTGTGCCACCGGGCGGAAGGTAGGTTTCGACGCACGCCTTCAATTCGTCCAGAAGCGGCTTGACCTCGTGGAATGGCGACTTGGCCAACCCCGCTAACGCGGTTCCGATGCCGATGGCGAAGAACCCGGCTGGCCCCGCCTCGAAAATGTGCGGCGGCACGTCCATGCCCGATCGCACCAGGAATTGCATCGCCCGCAAGAACCAATCGGACGCCTGTTCCGCTGGCATTTCCTTGAGCGTGAAGATGCCGCCATTGTCCCGGCTTGGGTTGCCGGCGATCGACTGATTGATGACGATGGTCGAGGTCCGGAGCATTACCCGGCCAGGCCAACGGGGATCGGAACAACACGCTGCCAGTCGATCCGCCACTTCCGCGGCATCAGGGTTTTCTTGGCGTCCGGCATCCGCTTCCCGCGCACCAGGAACCCCGTGATCATCTGATACGAGCGGCCGAGCGTCGTGAGGGTCACGTTGGCCTGTGCGGGAAACACGTCCTGAACCGCCTGCTGCGCCGCATCCCACGTTTCGAACGTCGCCATCGAGGGGCTGTCCGCCTGCAACGTAATGTTCCATGGGATCATCGAGTTGACGAAGCCACCGGACAGGATGCCGTCCACGCCCATCAGCGTCGTGGCCAACTCCACTTCGTCCGTATCGAACACGTCATCCGCCGCGAAGCCCTGGAGCTGCACGGGGACGGGAAGCACGAGCGGGATCGTAAGCGTGATGACCGCGTTCGGGGAACTGATGCTCATGTGGGCACTCCTGTTTGCGCGGGCATGTCAGGCCACCATCTGTTCTTTTTGGATTGGTTGTCGAACGCCGTGAGGATTTGTAAATTGGCCTCGCAATGAAGGCCACAAACGATATCTGACTTCAGCGGCACGATGTGATCGACGTGATGTTTGATGCCGGTAGCGATCGTCAATTCTCTGGCCTGCCGATAAACATCCTTGATCACGGTCATGTTGGCCCAGACTGGCACGGCTTTCTTTTTAAGCGCAGTTCGCTTGGCCATATCAGCAATCACTTTGGCGGCGTTCTGTCGCTTCCACGCGCGCGCCGCAGATCGTTCCGCCTCTCCTTTTGTCAAATACGCAAGGCGGCGAGCCTCGCGCACTTTCTCCGGATTGTCTGCCCGGTATTGACGCTTTACCTCGGCGAACCGCTCCTTGTTGGCGGCTCGCCATGCCGTAGTAGCTGCCTTATGTTTCTCTGGATTGGCCGCTCGATACGCGCGACCGCGAGCCTTCATCGCCTCTCGGTTGGCAGCATAATAAGCCCGGTTTCTTTCAGATTGTGACTGCATCAAAGGACCACGAAAGAGGATAGGTTTATCCTTTGGATCGATCCGCCGTCGCAATATAACAGGATGATCGTCGGCGAATTGCGCGCCTGCCGGACCTGCGCCGTCGCGGGCTGGATGATCAGGTAGTAGCCCTGCGAGGACAGGATATCATCGATCTTGAACCCGGCCAGCGTGTTGACCTCAATCGCTTGCACCGAGGACAGCGGCACGTTCGGCGTGATGACGCCATTGTTGAGACCAGCGGCGACAGGAGAGGCGGGCGGTAACGTCACCTTCGAACCATCCGCGCCGCCTGTGAGGGTCTGCCGGATCATGCCGTATCCGGCCGGATTGTATGGGATCCGGCCGAGCGTCGTGAGCAACTGCATCAACGCGTTCTGGCACTGATTGTTGAGCCAGATTTGGTTGATATACGTATCGAACCAGGTGAATGGACCGGTGATCGATCCGTTGTCGAAAAACTGCCAGGACGCGCCGCGGTTCGCCACGCCATCGTAGGAGTTGTAGCCATTGGCGATGAGGTTCGACTTGGCCAGGACGCTCGTAACGCTTGGCGAAAGGCCGGATTGGCTCTTGTAATCCGCCGTCGCGCGTCCGTTGGTGGCGTTGAAGTTGACGGATGCCGCATAGCCTCCCGCGAACGCCGCCAGATGATTGTTGCCGTCCACCGGTTCGTAAATCAGCACCGTGCCCGAGCTGTCCAGGCCCTTGAGGATTTGCCCCATGCTCGATGCGGCATCGTCGCTTTCCGTCGACGTGATGTCGGTATCAGTGCAGAGGTAGACGTATTGGTCATCGGTCGAATTGACCCATGCCGAAAAGAGCAACTTTTGCGTGTTGCCTGAACCTTCGTCGGGATCGAAGATCGTCTGGAACGTCGCGAAGTTGACGGTCTGAGCGACGATATCGTCCATGAAATCGCCAGGAACCGCCGCATCCGCGCCCTGCGATGTGACCGCGCCAGTGGCCGAGGTCAGGAGAACGCCAGCGGCTAGCGTGCCCGATGCGAATCCGATGGTGGACGATGCCCCCGTGGTTGAGGACACGATCACAAAGCCGCCTGACTGGCTATCATATGTGACGATGGGCATGACGCCAGACATACTCTCGGACGCCTGCTGATCGCCCGTGGTGATCGTGTAAGTGCCAGCCGCGCCGGCGGTCCCGGTCAGTTGTGCCGCGATGAAATTGTCGCTGATCCCCGTGCCGACGACTTCCTGTCCGACCGCCAACGCGCCGGTTGCGACCGCCGTCACGTCGAGCACGTTGCTCGTCACCGTGATCGCCGCGCTCGATGCCGTCGTGGCCTGATTGGTGATGTAGGTGCCAGCGCCGCCCGCCGAACCGGTGGATTGTGAGACGATGTAGGTGTTCGCCGGGATGCCCGTTCCCGTGATGGTGGCCTTGAGCGCCGTGCCTGGATGGATGACGCCAACCACGGGACTAAGCACGAGACTGGTGCCTGTCCCGGTGCCGGTGGCGGTCGCGCCAACCGATGCCGTGAACGTGGCCTGCGTCGGCCCCACCAGCCCCACCAGTCCGTCAGCGATCAACTGCGAGGCGTTCGTGAAACTCGTTGCCGTCGAGAGGTCGATCGTCGCCGATGTGTGCGGCGTGCCGTCGATCGTCACGATGATCGTTCCGGAAAGCGCCTGGAGCTGCGTGAGGGTCAGCGTCGAAACGTCGCCGCCCCGGAGATAGGCCCCAACGTCGTCCAGCGGATATTGGGCAAACATCAACATGCCCGGCTGGATCGTCGCCAGATTGTAGCCGCCGAAATAGACCGTTGCCTCCACGGCCTCATCACTCGTGTTGCCGAAATACGACTTGACCGCCGCGAGGTTCGGGAATGAGAGCACCGCGCCAATCGGCGGCCGCGTGCTGGTGGTCAGCATCAGTTCGGTCAGAGACAGTCCGGCCGCGCCAGCGTCGATCACGCCAGGGACGACGTTGACGTAGTAGGATGCCGGGATGCTGCTGATTGTCGCGGACATGATCGGCTCCTAAATGATCGGCAGAGTTTCGACGGGCGTCGTCGTGATGTCCAACTTATCGGCGAACTGCATCGTGGTCACAATGGCGACGTCCGCCTGCATACAGAGATCGACAACCCATCGTTCTTCGGTCTGTTGCTCGCCGTTTTCGAACGGGATTTGCCGCGGTTCGGACGTGTAGAGCGGCGTGATCGGCAATCCCTGCGTTTGGAATGCATCGACGGCGAACTGATCTCGGAACAGGGTCGAAAGCCGCTGCGCGTTGTCCGCGCTCGCCGGCCCGTGCACGTCGGCCTGGATGGTGATTTCCGTCTCTTGCATATTCGAAATCGTGCCGCAGTAGAGATGTTTCGAGACGACATTGGCCGTCGTCGTGGTCGAGTAGGTTCCGATGCCGCCCGGCGATCCCGTGAGTTGCGCGACGATCCGACAGTTCACGGCCACGCCGATGCCGTAGATGATCTGCACCACCGCCAGTGGCCCGGTGATGATCGACGTGACATTGAGGACGTTGGAAGTGATCGATCCGACGCACTCCACGTCCAGCGTCGTATCGATGTTCATCGCGATCCGGTCACGCGCGATCGGCCAGAGGATCACGAAGTCTTTCCCGGCCGGCTCGGGCACGCGATTGACCTGACCGCGGATGATCGGAACCGCGCTGCCGCTGGCGGGCGTGAGGCCGAACGTCCCAAGCACGGCCACGAGTGCCGTGAAAATCGCGGTCTGAGTGAGGGTGATCGATCCGCTCACGATCCGTCCTGCAACGTGAGAGCGACTGAAGTCCATCCCTCGAAGTGCTCAAGCACCTGTGCCACAAGCCAAACCGTGGGACCGGGGAACGTCGGCAGACTTGGCATCGTCACCAGATCGCCGCCCTTGATCGCCGCACGGTCAAGGCCCTCCACGTTGCCGTAAAAATAACCCTTGCGGCGCGTGCCCTGGATGTTCATCGCCCCGAGTTTCATCAGGTCGGTATAGGCGAGGGCTTGCACCTGGACAGGCACGTCGCTTGCCGTCGAGTAGGTCGGAACCTGAGTGCCATCACCCGCGACCGTATAGCCTGTCGAGGTCCGAACCGTGCAGAAGACGGGCGGGTTGACGACGCCAATGGCCGGCGATGCGATGGCGTGGAGGTTCATGCGCCGACGTGCAAGTCACCGGCCTTGAGCCAAGGGAGGCCGCCGCCAGGGTCAGAGGATGGAAGGCCGGACAGGTCAGTCGCGGCGAATTGGCCGGCTGTGAACGTCGCCCCGGTGGCTCCGGTTGCCCCGGTGTTGCCGGTGGCACCGGCTGCGCCAGTTCCTCCGGTGGCACCGGTCGGTCCAGTTGAACCCGTAGCTCCCGTGGCACCTGTAGCTCCGGTCGCTCCCGAGGTCGCATTGGCCAACGCAGTGCCGAGTTGCGATGCACCAGTCGCACCGGCCGGAGTGATCATGACCTCGGATGCCGGAACCGGCCCAAGTCCAACATCAGTGAGGATCGTATCGCCAGTGGACATGACGGTTCCCTTTAGGTTGAGACTTCGAAGTCCGCCGAATTGAGCATGTGGCTCGTATCGATCAGCGGACGATCGAAACCCTTGCGTGCGACGGTGGCGGGCGCGTTCCGTGGCGTCGTGAAATTAAGGATGCTGTCCTGCAACTGGCCTCGGATCAGCGTGCCCATGGCCGTGAGAACCTTGGCCACATCGTAGTTATAGGCTGGCAGAAGCTTTCCGATATCCGGCCCCCACGTCGGTCCCTTGGCCTTGATCATGCGGCGAAAGAACGGCCGGGGAGGGATCGTTACCGCGTGCGCGGCCGTCGCGTGCGTGCTGAAGAAATTAGCCTCGGAGCGTTTCACGAAGCGCCCATTGCGGAGGAAATGCGTTCCGGCCTTGTTCGTCTTCCGGTAGACGGTCACAGTTCCGGCCGGACGTTGAATGGTCGCACCGAACTCGTTTTGTGCCGCGATCAGCGGGACCGGAGTGCCATCGGGATAGGTCGCGCCTTCGAGGAAACCCACGCGCACGTTCGGATTGGTCCCGGCGCTGGCGAGTTTCCCGGCGATCTGTTGCAGATAGGCTTGCAGTTTCTCCCCACCGGTCATCGTGGCCATGGGAAGCCTCCGTTGAACGGCATCCCGCCAAACGGCCCGAATGGTCCCGCGCCGGCTCCCGGCCACGACTGAGCGGAGAGGGGGATTTGCGGTGCGGCCACGTAGAACGCCGTCCGCCACGGCGCCATCGCGACCCATGCCGCCGCGCCGTAGGGCGTCTGATTGAACCATGCCGCGTTCGGGTTTTCGGGGAAGTCCACCGATACCGAGACGCTACCCTCGGTTGCCTGGCTGATCCGGCCCACGAGAGGCTGTGGCGGCTGGCCGTTGATCGATCCGAACAGAACCGCGATGTGCGCGGTCAGTAGATTGAGGATCAGCGCCCGCTTGGTCAGATCGCAGACCTGGGACCATGGCTGATTTTGCAGATACAGTTCGGCAATACCGAAATAGGCCGTGGCCGTGTCCTCATCGATCGACGTGGCGAGCGTGGGGAACAGGAGTGCCCACGCCGCATAATCGAATGTGACAACGCCATCGGTCATCAGGCAACCTTGTCCTGTCGCTCGCCGACCTCGACGCCCGGCGATGCCCGATCAGGCGATTTGTCATCGGGATGCGCGGGCCGGAACATCTTCGGAACGCTCCGGTGTTCGATCGCCTGCCCCTGTGCGTCGCTCGCCGGCGGCAAGATGATCTTGTCCGCGATGAACGAGCTCTCGGCGTTGAGCTTGAACCACGCATCCCAGAAGTCGCGCGGAACTGGCGTGAGGCGATATCCGCCCTCGGTCGGATCTGGATCGATGCCGATCTTGTGCGCCCATCCCTTGAGCGTGACCGTCGCCTTGCCGTTGACGCGATCGACCTGGCCTTGTGTGCCCTTGGCGACGTAACGGTCAAGATTCAGGATCAGGCCATTCGGGTGCTTGCACGCGATCAGCACCATCTCGCCGACGGATCGCGTGGCGGCTGTCAGGACGGGCGAACTCGCCATGGATCAGATCCCCGACATCGAGGCGATGCCGATCGGGCGATAGATGATTGTGCCCCATCCTCCACTCGTTTTCTTCTGCGAAAATGACGAATGCGAGGGGATTATGCGGTGCGCCCGCATCTTCTCGGTAAACGCCGTCTCGCATGTGCGCTGCCCGTCGAACCACTCGTCAACGATCAACTGCGCCGAGTAGGTGGTTCCGGAGAGATATTCCGGTGCCGTCTTGATCGTGATGCCGGGGAACGCCTTCTTGACCATCTCTTGGGCAGTGAGGCCGAACGCGTTGGTGTTGGCCATGTAAACGTCCGAGGTCGGATCGATCCCGAGCGTCATGCGCGTGGCGCGCGTGGTGTTGCCCGGCGACTGCGTTTGCAGTTGGGCGAACATCGCCTGGACATCCGCGAGAATTTCCGTGGGCAGCGCGTTGGCCCATGATGTGCCGCCCGCCGCCTTGGTCGCTGGCGTGAGTGCCGCTGAGAGCGACGGGTCATTGAGGCCGCCGTAAAGCTGCAACCCCGACACGCCGAAGAAATTCACCAGATTGGCGAAACGAGTAAGCGTGTTCGCCGAACTGATATTGAGGCGGGCGGCCCAATCAACACGCGCCAGCGCCATCCGGTCGAGTTCCAGATCACCCCACCGAGTGAAGGTCTGCCACAAGAAACTCTGGCGCTGCGGCCAGTTGACGTTGGCATTCGACATGCCGTTTTCGTTGTAGTCGCCGTATGAAGCCGTCTCGCCGGTCAGTTCGATCAGCGCGAACATGACGGTCTGCGTCGTCCAGTCGCCCTCTTTCTTGACGCCGTAAATCTCCTCGGACATCAGAGGCGTAAGCAACACCTCGATGAGTTTGGGATCAACCAGCGTGGTCAGAAACGCGGGGATGCCGGCGTTCGGCGACGTAATCGGGGAGGGCTGGTTATAGTTCGGCGCGTCCATCCCCATGATCGCGTCGAGTGCCAGCCGCACCTTGGCCTGGTCGATCGGCCCGAACTTCTCGTCCAAGGTCGGTTTGGCGCCAGAGTTGTGACCGATGCCGGGCATCCGATCGGCGAAGTCGATGGCGTGGTCGAACACGATGCCGGCGCGCTGCGCGAGGACATCCAGTTCCGGGTTGCGTGCCAGCATGTTCGTGGTTCCCCTTACGCCGCCTTGTGGATTTTAACGACATCGCCGGGTTGCCCGAACGATCGGCATTCCCAATCCGTTTCCGTATTGGATGCCGTGGTGATCGTGCTGGAGGTCACCGTCTGCGTCAGATTGACGATGTAGGTGCCTGTCCCACCCGTGCCGGTGCGGAGCGCGGTAACCACCGTTCCCGCCGCGACACCGCCGCCTCCCGATCCGCTGACTGTCTGGCCAACCGCGATCGTGCCGGTGACAGTGCCCGCGGTGAAGATACCGAACATGGCGCTGATCGTGGTCGCGGCGACGGTCTGATCGCGCGGCGTGACCTGATATGTGCCGACGCCTTCCGCCGTGCCGGACAACTGAGCGACGATCTGCGTGCCGGCGGCGACGCCTGTGCCAGACAGGATCGCGCCGACAGGGAGCGTGCCCGTGACAGAGGCGCCCGTGGTCAGCACATTATCAACGATCGTGCTGAGTGCGGAACTGCCGGTCCCGGCCGCGATGCTGGAGCTGGTGGACGAAGATGAGTTCGTCGGCGCGCCTGTCGCCGCGAAGGTGGCAACGCCCGTCGTGTTGTTGGCGTAGGCTTTCATGCCCGGCGTGGCCTCGGTGGTCCCGCCATTGCGAACACAGAAGTCGCCGCCGTCATAGATATTGCCTACGCCGAACCCGGCTGGGATCGTCACGCCGGCCTCGGATAGGTAAGTGGTGATCAGCGCAGACATGCCGCCGCGTCCCACGAAGCCCTGCGGCTTGCCCGATCCCGAGTTGTTGGCGAACGTCCAAGTGGACGGATCAAGCCAACAGAACAGGCCGATGACCAGGCCAGACGCGCCAGCGCGGAAGCCAGTCGAATTGTAAATCTGCGTCGAAAGCTGCGACGCATAGGGGTTCATCGAGGCGAAGTCGCCCGCCAACGCCGGAGCCTGGAGGTTGCGCGTCGCCGTCTGGAAGCCTGTCATCCTGCGGTGTCCTTCTTACTGGCCGAAACGCGCCACTTGCGGGAAACGGGTTTGCAACGCCGCGGACGGCGCCGCATCGGTGGCCATCTGCCGTTGCTGGCCAGGCTTCGGGATCATCCCAACCATCGCCTTGAAGGCCGAGGGATGAACGTCCTTGGTCGGAACCTTGTGCGCGTCGAGCGCGAACTTGAAGATCGCCTCGGCGCTGTCGAGGGCGAGCGCGACCTGGCCGACGAGCGGGCGAACGATCTCACGGGCCTCGATGGCGTCGTTCATCCGCTTGACGATGCGCGTCTCGGCGCTCTCGATTGCCGCGTCCATGGCCTTTTGGTCCATCACGGTGTCCTTCGCCTTGTCGTCATCATCGTCCTTGTCGTCATCGTCCTCTTCGGCATCCTTCGCGGCTTTGGTGTCCTTCGCCGCCTTATCCTTAGCCCGCTTCGCGTCCCTGGCCTTCTTGTCTTTGGCCGCCTGTTCGGCCTTGGCCTTCGCCTCTTTCTCAGCCTCGGTCAGATCCTCGTCCTCGGACTGGATCATATCGTCCTCGGCCTCGCCGTCGTCCTCATCGTCCATGCGGTCCAGAGCGAGTTGCAGATCAGCCTTGATTTGGTCGATCTTCGCGTCCTTCGCGAGCTTCGGCCCGATGTATTCGACCACCGCCGCCAGCACCTTGGGCTTTTCGGTTTTCCAGTTCAGCCGGTTGACGCCACCAAGCGCGCCGTCGAGAGCCAGGGTCGTGCCCGGCATCAGATTGGGCCGGAGAAGCGAGCGGATCGCACCGCTGGCCAGGAGCGCCTTACGTGACGAAAGCGGAACTGCGGGCATTGTGGTTTCCCTTGTGTCAGTGACCAAAACGTCGGGACCGGCGCGCCCGGCCTCTACCAAGGCAACGTGATTACCTCGGATGTCGCGCATAATCCCGTCGTAACGCAAGCCCTCATATTCTCCGGGCGTCATGTCGGCTCGGTAATAGTAGCCGGCGCTCAACTGCCTACGGGCGTTGCTTTCGATCGCCGCGATGTCCTCGGCCCGCCAGATGACCATGGAATTGCCGAGGTAGGGCGGACGGAATTCGCAGTCCGTTCCGGTGCTGCCGGCGACTTGTTTCTCGTTCGGACTATCCGCCGAGACGGCGATGTGCTCGCTCATCAACTGGATATTGTTGAACGTGCCCGCTGCCTTGGCCAGTTCCTCGGGATGCCGCCAGAGGTGGTAAACGCGATCGGGTTCCAGTCCGAGGGCTTCGAAGTCCGGTATCTCGCGGCCCCAATAAGGGCATACCATTGCCTTCGATATTGGCGTCCACGCGACGTGAAGCCGGCCGTCTTGATCTTTCGTTCGTTGCGAGCGGTCGAAGGCGAGCGTCATCGCTTCCCCGGAGACTGATATTTCGGCGTATGACTGTTTTTTAGGCGATTGGCAAGCGGAACGTCATAAACCGGGAATAATCGGTCCGTCCGCGACCTTTCGGCGCATCGCCCACCACGCCTTCCTCGCAGACGAATATCTGGCGCAGCTTTCGAGAGAGCGCTTTTTGCCACGATTAGCGATGCCAATATTTGCTCGATGCTCCGCAGTCAGGGTGTAGGGTGCGCGCTTTGGCCGACGTCGGATGGCCGCTGTCAATTTCGCCACTGTGGCAGGCAGTAACTTTCTACCAATCAACGCCGCCCGTATCTTGGCCCTAGTTTCAACACTCACGGGATGACCCATGAGGGATTTGGAGGTCTTCTTCCGATGGGCATCTGATCGCCTGGAACCGAGCGCGCTACCAGCCACAGGGGCGTCATTGTATTCTGGTCGTAATGCATCCATCGCGCGTTGTTCGTAAAATATCAAATCGTATCGTGCGCAGATGAGTAAGGTCGAGAAGGTTAGTCGATCGCCATACTTTATCCAAGCATTTTGAAGAGCGCGATTGCAATGTTCACCTCGCTTCAAATCTCGGAAATGCTCCCGGCGACGCCGATCCATGTTGACTGCGCTACCAACGTATTGATTTCCGCTCGGCGAAGTTATTAAATAAATACCCGTGAGATAACTTCTGTCACTTGTCATTTAACTGATCCCAGTAATTACAGGAATTGATATACACCTACAGTTGATTTCCATTCCTGGCCATATCCGTTTGTTCACAGCAGGGTCTAGCCAACCTTCAGCAATATTATACAACTTTCCGTTATTGGCAACATGCGTAGGACGCGGCACGCGCCCCGCCGCGGAGTGTCTCCATATCGCTTGGGTAATATTTAATTCTAGTTGCCTAGCGCGTGTAATGGTCGCTGTAGCCATCTGATTTTGTGTTTTGGCGATCAACGCAGCCCGCCGCCGACTGATGCCGTAGTCCCGATCCAGTTCCGCCGTGAGTGTGCCGAGGTCCCGCCCGGTCTGGACTGACCGCATGACGCTGCCTTGAACGTCCGTGAGATACTCAGCCGGAATGGATTTGATCAGCGTCACGTTGTCCGCGACGTTGGCTTGCACGATATCGTTGATCTCGCGCGTGAGGCTGAATTTGACCATGAAGCCTGCCTTTTTCAGCGCGGCCGCCATCGCCCGGTCTGTCATCGCCGCCGCCTTGCGCCCGAACGTGCCGCCGATCGTCTCGGCGAAGTCCGCGAACCGGCGCGTCCACTTGGTCGCGAGCTTGCTCATCGCGTTCCGCAACGCCGCGGCCGGGCTGATATCGGTGGCCATCTCGGGCGGCCGCGCCTTCCACGTCCGGCGAATGACCCGGAGCGTATCCCGGTTCATGGCGTCGATCATGGCGTCGATCTGCGCCTGAAATCGGATTGTCAGGCCCGCGTTCGGCCGGACGGGTGCGAGGCGGATGGGCTTTTTCGTGGGGGCGGTCAGTTTCCGTTGTGCCATATTTTCACTTATGCCATATTTTCACTAATGGAGGATATCGAATGAGCCAGCGCATGATTGATCAGTTTCTTCCCCCGCACCATCCGCGAGTTTATCTCAGGCCACGAAAACTCCCCAATGGAGGCGAGGATTACATTCGCTTGCCGGCATGTTCGTGTAGGGGTGTCGCGGCTCAGGTCCGCGGCAAATGGACGATCGGTCGCCGTGGGCCGGTCGGTGGCGTGTGTGGTGCGTGCGGTGGAGCAATCACCGAACCAAACGAAACAGGAATGTTGGCGGTATGACCCGCCCCCTCAAAGTCGGCGACACCATCACAGGCAGCGGTCTGGACGGATACGAAATCGTATCAGTCACCACGTCTCGCGACATTCGGGCCACCCGTGATCGCCTCGGTCTGTCCACCGCCGAACTCGCGCGACTGGTCGGAGTGACCGTCCGCACGGCATATAAATGGATGGAGGGTAGCCCAGTGCCGGAGCCGGTATGGAGGTTGCTGGAACTGCACCAAAAACACCAGAACATGCAACATTTCTTCGATGTAGCAGGAGTGGATATTTCAACCGGGATGCCAAAGTCCGGGCCATGGGCTGATCCGAAACCAGACTGAAACGGGATTTCTCGTATCGCTCTTGGCTCACAAATAGGAGCATCCCATGTCCATCAAACTCAACGGCACCGTCTATCGCATCGCCCGCCTGGCTGATCGTCGCGTCGTGCTGCGGCGGGCCGGTCGGGGATGGCGATTGGCGGACGCCATGGCAACGCGGCGCGTGCTAGCCGGTGTGCGGACGCCTTGTTTGCGGGTCGTAACCTAAACGCCGCTATTCGCTCCCGTCGTCCTCCCACGCGCGCCTGATCCGGCGATCCCGCCTGCCGCGTCCGCGCTGTTTTCATCGATCAGGTCCACCTCGGGAGGCTCCGGTGCCGCCCCTTGCAGCCCGTGGAACATGCTCTCGGGATCATCCGCGAACGCCTGCCTGACCTCATCGTTGTCGATTGCGCTCATATCGGCCAGGACCGCCGCCGTATCGGCCTTGATCTTCTGCACCGCCGCGCGCCCGGCCTCATCCAATTCCCATAGGTCCACGAACCGGAAGGTGATTTCAGGATCGATTGTGCCGAGCTCGGATAGCTGGATCACCTTGAGGCAGTCGGTGACGTTGTGCCCCATCATCTTCTCTTGCTGCGCGTGAACGTGGTCATACCATGTGCGGATGATGACCTCGCCTGTCTCGCCGAGGCCGGTTGGCGTATAACCCACGAATTTCAGAATCGGCTCCTTCGCGGGGAACGCCATTTGTTCTTGTGCCTGCGCCTGTAGCTTGTCGAGACTTCCGAGCGGCACTGAGAGGTTGTCGAGTTCCTCGGTATCCTTATCGACCAGCAACAGTCCGCGATTGTCCCTACCGAGCACGAAGGCTGCCATGCGCTTCACGAAGGCCCCAACGTCCTGCAAATATCCTTGCATGTTCGTTTTGAGGACCCACGTCGTGAAGCTGTGCAGCAGATCACTTACGGACTGGCGCGTGCGAAGCCAATTGTCCACGTAGGGCTTGCTCATCTGCGACAGGGACAGACCGCCGAAGTTGTAGGACGCCTTGAGGATGTCCGGCACCTCACGAGAGCGGAAGATCAGCAGGCGGCTCGTATGCACCGCCTTGCCCATGACATACCAGGTATTCGGCTTGAAAAAGTCGTCCTTTAATGGATCTGTCGAGTTGTAGTTGAGCGGTGATGCCCAGGTCGGATCGATCGGCACGAGGCCGCGTAGGCTGTCCCGTGTGATCTTGCTTTCATCGAGGATTAAGGGCAGCCGCAATTCTTCGGCCACGTCCAGCACCGGCGTCTTTCCATCTGGCATCAGCATATCGAGATAGACCATGCCCATTCCGAAATAACCGTCCAGTTCGGCCGCACGCTGGAATGCCTCGCGCATCCCGAGGCGCTTCATGGCGTCTTCGATGGTTTTGATCGGTTCGGATTTGTCCTCATCACCGGCGCTTTCGAGTTCGATCCACTTCCGGGTCATTTCCTCGGCGACGGTTTCAACGATGTTGCGGTATTCGGGCCGTTGCGCGAGCTCGGCGAGGTATGGGTATCCGAGAAACGACAGTCCTTCGCCCCACATACCCTGCGTAGTTGCCCACTGGCCCCAGGCGCCTCCCGCGTTGCCGCCAAGCGCATCGTCCATGGCCATGCCGGTCGGTAGAGGTTCTTTCTCTGGACGCACGCCTGGCGGCGGCTTGGGGATGCCCTTGAACGGGGATGATGGCCTCGCACGACCGCGGCCAAGTTCGTCCAGCATCGCGTTGCTGACATCGAGAGGCCGAGAGGTCAGGGGAGGTGATGCGATTGCCGCCGCCATCGCCGGCTCAACCCGCGTAACCACCTGTCTGCGTCGCCCGAAGATTTTCATGGAGGAACACCCTCATCCCAACCATAAGTTTCAGGACCATCCTCGCCATCTTTGTGCATAATCACCCAAGCCTCATAGTCCGATCCGGTGAGCGCGCGGACAGCTTGGTCAATGACCCAATGTTTGTGATGCTCGCCGTCACATCCCGTATAACGATGGATCACCTCCAAAGCCTGATCAATTCTATTTCGAAGCGTAACAATCAGTGTCTCGCCTCTTTCTTTTGCTACACGATTGAATTGTTCCACCCGGCGCTCTTGACTTCGATTAGCGCTCTCGATTGCCGCTCGCTCTATCTCGATCGACTGCCTGAATTCCGGAATAATCGTCATCATCGTTGCCCCAATGCAGCCAGGAAGTCGTCAGACACTACCAGAGGCACGGCACTTCCACCAATCAAGGTCAGAACGCCCGCCACGCTGTTAGCCACGTCGTCATGCGCTCCGGGCGGATGATCGATGCTGTCCCGACCTCCGCGCGCCGTGCGCCGCTGTAGGCTGGCCAGTTGCATAACCAGTCGCGTGTTGTCCAGCAATTGGCACTTTCCCGACATGAGTTGCGGGAGGAATGCCTGATAAATCTGGCTTTTGGTCATGTCGGCCAGGTCATAGGCGATACCGTGAACCGAGAAGCGCTCGCGCGGCCACTCGCCGGCGTAGCGGTCTCCGGTGACCCGGAAGATGCGATATTGCTTCATGGTCACCGCGAACTCGGCCACAACTGCCTCAGGACTGAAAGGTGACCGGACTTCGCGGATGCAATCGACCGTCGGCACATCCTTTTCCAGATGCGCGATGGCCAGCGTCATACTGTCGCTACTACCGCCTGACGGATCGACAAAGGCGAAGTAATTGACGCCGAACCGTCGAGGCTCAATCTCGAAAAGCCCCTCTTGCACGCACGCATCGATGACCTCGCGCGGCACGAACACCGCCACGTCGTCACGGAAATTGGCGTCATACTCAGCCGAGGCGCTTTCGGCATCTGTCTCGCGTGCCTCCTCGATGATCGTCTTGTCGATCCGGGGGTTCATCTCCTCCGTCGAGGCCTTCCAGACCAGCACGGGAGCATCGTTGTGGCCGTAGTGCTGGCGGTAGCTGTCCCAAAGCACGCCGCGTTTGGCGTAGGGACTGGATGCCATCAGGAGCATGCTGTGCGGGATCGATGACATACCCGGCCGGACGGCCCTGATGATTTCCGTGTCCGGCGTGGCGCTATCCTCTGGGGGCCAGAACGCAATCTCATCGGCCAGCACCGCGACGAGCGTGTAGCCGCGGGTGACCCGGAACGAAGCGGTATGGACCTCGATGACCACGCGATTGGTCAGGGTCACGATCTCCTGAGTGTTGCCTTTGAGCAACGGCGCCAGGAAATGCGTCTGTTCGATCAGGCCCATGATGTAGCGCATCACCGTGCGCGCCTGTTTCCGATCGGCCGAGATCAGCGCGACCGTCGCAATCTCTCCGGTGGCAAGCCATGGCGTGTGATCGATGAAGCAGGCGAGGTAAACCGCGATCATGGCCAGGATGCGGCTCTTGCCCCCGCGCCGCCCACAGATCATGGCCGCCTCGCGAAACGGGACACCGGGCCGTGCGGTGCGGCCGGTCAGGCGATGGAAGGTGATTTGTTCGTCCGCCGTCATCGGCAACGCGAAAACCGCCTTGAGGAACACGCGCCAGGTATCCCAGGTGTCGCCCTCGAAATGTGCCCCGAACAACTCAGGATCGTCCATCGCCTCGATGATGGTCAGGCTGCGCCAGTCGCGCTCCGGCGCATCGGCCTCGACTGCCGGCTCTGCCGGAAGTCCTTCGTCAATTCGGCATAATTCCATCAGCAGGGCCGGGGGCATCCTTGAGATCGTAGCCACGTCGGCTCGCCTCAGATCGCGCAAGGTTGCCAAGTTGCCGTATCTCCTCTGGCGTCAAGGGCTGCTGGTCAGTCTTTCTGGCATGCTCGTAGGGCGCCCAGTCCTTCGCGACCTCGCGGATTTTGTCCAGGTCATGCACGCGAACATAGTGCTGTAGCAAAAGGCGGAATGCCTCTCGCGGCACCAACGCCAGGATTTGTTCCTCGGTCAGGGTCGCGAAGCCGCTCCTGGCACCCCGCCAGCGGGAAAGTCGGATGCGCTTCTTTGTGGTTTTGTTCGGCGCGCCCTTGGGTCTACCTCGCGGGCGTCCTGTCGGTTTTGTGACCATGTGGCTTTGATGGCACAGTGGAACCCGAATATCCAGCGCGCAAAAATATTCGGATGCGCCAATTTATTCGGGCGGTCACTGCTGAAACCGAAATCCAACCAAAGTCGCCCCGCCGACGTTCAATCTCAGGTCATTGCGCTCGGACGCGGGGCGCACCTTCACAAACGCCAGCGCCTCATGCTCATCGCAGTATGTCCGATTCTTGTGGGGCGCATCGCAATACCGGAAGTCACGCGCGCCCGGCTCCCCGATCGGCCAGCAGCATGCCTGAGTGCGGCGGTAGGGCATGAGCGTCTCGGCCGGCTTCGGCTCGCGGTAGATCCGATCACTGAACGGAGAGGGGATACCACTGGACTTCGCGGCGACGGCTGCCCTGACGGCCTTGGCGTGGTCCACGGGCTGTCTGATCTCTGTCGGACGCTGGAAGGCGGGAGGCGTGTAGGGCGGCATCGCGGGTTCCCCCATGGCGTCCAATTCAGTTTCAGCAACCGCACTCAGAAGTGGTGGCAAGGTCGCGTCGCCCTTCACTCGCTTCGGCTTTGGCTGGCGCGGCGGGTGATTTGGGTCATCGCGATAGATCGGCGTTTCTCGCGGCTCAATCAATCCAAGTGCCATCAAACGGTGCGAGCGACCCACGACGGCGTTCTTGGTGCGTCCAGCGTGGACAGCGATGGCGTTCGTGGACAACCCAGCAAGCCATCCCGCGATGATGATGTTGTCACCGGGCTGACGTTCTGGCGCGTCTCCGACCGGCGGAAAGTCTATCAGCGCTTTCGATCGCCGCAACTTCTCCTTTCCCTGTAATTCCACGAGCACGTTATCAATGTCGGTGTCAGGCAAACCCCCGCCGTGATTTTTATTGAACATTTTGATCCCTCGATTTCGTTTCGTTCGCGATTTTGGCCAATTTTGTAAGTGCTACCTATCTTCTTTCTTACTTCCTTTCTTTTTCTAAGTCTTAGACTGTATCTTCTAAGCATTCTTTCTTAACCATCGGTCAGGTTCTCCTGACCTCAGGCAGCGTTGTCCCAAACCCGCCGAAACGGGGTTGAAACGAACGGTCAGGGGCGGAGGTCGCCGGCTGACAGAGGCTACGGGAGAGACCCGCGCTACCCGGACACCATTTCCCGAACTCTGACACGCGTCCCATGCAAGCGTAGACGATCGTGTCAGCCTCTCCGGTTCAGCGAGCCTGGTGCCATCCCGACCTACCGGGATCGTCGCCGCTCATGTGGGTGTGTGCTGAAATCCCACGGGTTCACCCTTGTCTATCCCCAACCGGCCGCCGTCTATGATTACCGACCCGGAGAGGTCCTCTGATCGCCTATCGGGCGATGGGCTTGCCTCCCTCGATTCGTTTGAAGTGGCGAGGCTTACGGGTAATCCGGTCAGCGGTGGCACGGAACCAAACGACTTCGCTTGATTTGAACGATGGGCGGTAGGATTTTCGCAACCACCATTCGGCGCGAGCCATCAATGGCGCGGTTATTTCGTCCGGCAATCCCATGTGGATGATCAGTTGTCGCGCGACCAGTTCAATGGTCAGAGGCGATGGCTTTGGCGGCCGTGGGGATTTCACGACCTCGGCGCCATTCTCAGGCACCACTGGCAGGCCTGTATCTCGTGGCCACGGCAATCGAACACGCACCACGCGTAGACTGCCTCGGTGCGTTCCGCGTGCAGTTGTTCGGCGATCGTGCGCCGGGCCAGGAAGGCCGGTTGGGCCTGGGCGGTCACAGCATATCCTCAACCGCATCCAGAGCGGCGAGCGCGTCGAGAAACCGCCTGTATTGCTCCGGTCGCTGTTTCTCCCGCCATGCGCGGGCGGCGTTGATCAATTCCTGGATGGCGAGCGCGATGTTGATTGGCGATGTTGGCCCGTCATCGGGAAATTCGACCTCAACGATCTCTGTCTCAGGAACCTCACCCAACAGCATTCGGTAGCCGGCTGCTTGGCGTCTCCAATACTCAGCGTCTCGCGGATCCGATTGGCTCACGTCCCGGCCCCCTCAACACCCACGATCACGAGCGAAGATCCATGACTTCGATCCCCATGGCCTTTGCCTGACGGACGCAATCCGCAGTTCCGGCATTGCCATCGAAGGCGACCAAGTAATCCGGTAGCTTTCTGAGCGCGCGTCCGTTGCGTTTCGGCCCCGCGGCTGGCCATGGACCGTCCTGAAAACTGACGGGCGTGGGATCGACTGGAACTCCTACTGATCTGGCCCACATATCCGCCAGAAGGTCTGCGCCGCCATAAGGGCATTCGCCGTGCGTCAATTCCATTATTGGCGTTCGGCTGTGGATGCCGCCAAGCGTGGCCACCAGATAATCGCGTTCGGCCCACGCGAGACTGTTCGGCTTGGCAGCCCGAAGCATCCCGTAATATCTACCGCCCGTAACCATGATGCGCACAATTCGACCCCTCGGCCCAGAAACTTCGATGACCATTCCGTGGCGGGGTTGTCGGCGGGAACACAAATCTCTATGTTCGTCGCTGACCGTCGCACGCCGGTCATCGCCTTTCGAGGTCGGCCAAGACCTCTCAGGCATCCCTATCAAGTCACCAATTCGCCCCGGTGTCAAAGCCGGGGCGTTTCGGCGTTCAGCCCATCCACACCGCAGACCACGGCCCGAACGCCATCCCGATCAGCCCGAGGCAGGCCGCCGCCACGATGGCACAAATCCAGATTGCCTCCCGGTGGGCTTGCTGCCTGCGGTAATCGGCGCGTGCGACCTCCCATGGCTCCGGCGGCCGGATCGTGATTTGTTTGGTGGTCATCGGTTGTTCCTTGGTTGATGTTAGGTTTCGATCTCAATCGGTCGCCACTCTATTTCGCCTGTCCTAACCTCTTGCCATACTTGCTGTAGTTCACGTCGGTAGGCTCCGAGTTCGATATCCATCACAAGCGACTTCGCCCATCGAAAATGAGGGCGTGGGGTGAAGGTTTTGTATGGAGACGCCGTAACGAACATCTCGGATTTATCAGTCATCGTGATTTCTCCGTGATTCCTGGTTGCTCGCTACCATTGCATGTGGATGGCGATCGGCACGTGGTAGACCGGAACGCGGATCGGGCCGAACACATCCTTGCCGACGATCTGCCACGTCCGCGTGATCAGTCCGGCATCCATCAGCGCATCCAGCGTCCTGAGAGGGTGGCCGCGATCATTGCCGACGGCGATTTGTTCGAAGGCGATGCGGGCGGCTTTGCTGCGGCCATAACAAGGATGGCGGGTCATTCGGTGACGGTCCAGATTGCCAGAAGCATCATAGACCCGCCCATGAAATAGGCAGGGAACGACTCGCGCCACGTCGTGCGCCGCCCTGTCAGAAAGAAATCGGCGAACCACCACGCGAACACGAGTGAGAGGTAAATTGCAGCCGCGACGGCATACTTCACGCCCCGAACTCCTGCCCCTCAATGCACGTCCCGACGCAGATGGCTCCCCAGGACACTGGATGGCCTGCCGGTAGCGGTTCGCGGTCGATCGTCGCGAAGGTCTGGGGCTTCGGGCCGACGCCACCAAGGGCGGTCATCGGGATGCCGACTTTGCGCATGTGCGCCGCGAGCGTGTCCCGCGCACACCCGCCGATGGCCGCGCAAATCCTGTCCAGCGACCATCCTTCGCCGCGGAGAGTGCGGATGGTGTCAGTCTCGGCCAGCGTGAACAGGCGACGTGGGGTTGGCATCGGTCGATTGCTCCTTCGGTGTGATCCCGGCATCCGCCAGCATGGTGACAAGCGTTCCGGCCCATGCATCGGCCTGCTGATCGTTGCCGCATTGCTTGAACGCAAGAGCTTTGGCGAGTGCCTGGCTCATCAGGCGGCGGGTGTCTGGTGTCATGATCGCGTCGTGGTCAGGCTGTAGCAGCCGCCGAGGCGCAGCGCGCGGCCGCAAGCCAGCATGAGGTAGACCACACCAGCCTCGGCACGCGCGGACATGATCTCGTGCGGCCGGTCGATATCGAGGGTGATGCGGCAGCCGGCCGCAAGGCGTTCGCTGATGCTGGCGGCGACCGTCTCGGCGCGCTCCGTGAAGCGATGCCGACCAGAGGCGCGGGCGTTCCAGGCGTGGATTGCGACTTCGGTCATGCGTTTTCCCCTTCGGCGAAGGCCCAATCGGTTGCCAACGTGATTTTGCGGGCCAGTTCGCCAATCGAGGAAACATCGCCCCAGGTCACATCGTCTGGTGCAACGCCAAAATGCTCGTCCGAAAACGCCTGAAGCCGCGCAAGCGCCGCGTCAATCGTCGCCTTGTGTGCGATCAGTGCGGCGGCTTGTTGCTCGTTGCTCATGGCGACTTCCTTGTGTCCGTTGGTGTGAGGGGAGAATGATGGAACGTGTGACAAGCGGCTACATACAATAACGCATACCGGAGAGGCTATAAACGCATACATACAAATCCGATCGTATGCTACGGTAGCCGCATGAATGACACACAGACCAAAGCGCCGCCGATCACCATTCGGATACCGGCCGATCTGCTTGAACAGCTTCGCATCCGCGCGAAAGCCGAGGATCGCTCGCTCGCGTCCCTGATCGTATCCTTGAATCGACAGGGTATGATGGGATGGGTTTCGCCGCCGGGTCCGGGTGTTTTCGGGCAGGTCCCATGATCTACTTCATGCGCGCGGGCAACACTGGCCACGTCAAGATCGGCTGGACAAAGGACGAGCGGACGTTGGCGAAGCGCCGTGCCAACCTTCAGTGTGGACAGCCGTTTCCGTTGGTCGTGATCCGAACAATAGAGGCGCCCCGTTGGGCAGAGACATGGTTGCACGGCTTTTTCTCCGGCGTCCGCGCTGCCGGGGAGTGGTTCGAATATCAAGCCGAGATGATGACCGTCAGAACGCCGGACCACCCTGATCAGTCGTCGGAGGAAGACACAATTAATGTCCGTCTGCCCCGATCCCTCTGGGAAAAGGTTCAGGAAAGTGCCCAAAAGACGCGCCGAAGCGCATCGGCTGAGCTTGCGGTGCTGGTTGAGCAATCGCTTTCGCCCCCGCCGCCCGATGTCGGCCTGTTCGGAAAGGCCCCATGATGCGCCTCGTCAGCATGGAACCCGAGACAGATGCCTACCGCCGGCGCATCGCCCGCGAGGTCCGCGTGGAGCGCATCCGCTACGTCTTGAAGGCGGCCGCGACCTATGCCGTTTGGGTCGCGTTCGTGGCCACGGTTGCTTATATGGTGGCGCACTGATGATCTGCATCAACTTCGATCGATCGGCCGGCAACGCCTATTGGACCAACCTCCGCGCGACCGGCACGGATGCGTGGTTCGACGTGATCCGCCAGATGACCGATGCCGGGATCGAGGACGGCCCCGCGACCATCTATGACGAGCGCGGGATGGCCTGCTGGACGGTAATGTCGATCCATAAATGCGCTGCACGATACAGGCCGAACGATGCGGACAAGGCCGCGCGCAAGGCTCGCGAGCAAGCGGCGAAGGAAATCAACCTCGGCCTGTTCGGATCAATGTGATGGCTGATCTTCCGGCAATCTCCCTGTGGCAGCCTTGGGCCAGCTTCATCGCGATCGGCGTGAAGCCATACGAAACCCGCCATTGGACGCCACCTCGGCGATTTGTTGGTCAGCGAATTGCGATCCATGCGGCGAAACGCCGGATCGACAAAGATGATCGCGAATGGTGGTATCGCGTATCAAAGGCAAATGTCCCGCCGCCCCTCGGCGCCTTCGTCTGCACTGCAATCCTTCGAACTGTCTACCCGGCGGATGCCGTGCCGTGGGATGAGTTTGGGGATTATGGAGAGGGCCGATTCGCTTGGCACCTGACTGATCTGGAGCCGATCGATCCGCCTGTGCCTGCGGTCGGCCGTCAGGGGTTTTGGAATTGGAGCCAAATCGACCTCGGTCTGTTCGGGACCGCTTGACGATCCGCCTCGCGCGGAGGATGCTTGAAACGGTGGGGAACGGAGCCGCGAAACTCCGCCCCCGCTTGAAGCCTAAACCACGAGGGACCGTGGTTTTGACGAACCGTTGGCCCGTAAATACGTGGCGAGCGACTTCGTTGCAACCGTCAGTCCTGAAATTGTCACAGGAGACGGTATGCCGCACACACCAGGGCCTTGGCGTTATTTCGATCCGATCGGGGACAATAACCCCGACACTCAGGGATATTTCGAAGTCGCCGGGGGCGATGGCTACACGCCAAACGGGTTTAACCTCACCGGCTATATCGGTGAGGACGATGCCCGCCTCACGGCCGCCGCTCCAGATCCGTTGGCTGCGCTGATCGATTTGACGCGAACCTGCGAAAAGTTGGGCTATTACGGCACAACCCTGGAGGCCGCTGGCGCCGCAATCAATAAGGCCGCGGGCCTATGACCGCCACCCTGGACGATTTCTGGGTGCTGTATCCGAAGCGCGTCGCCAAGGGCGAGGCCCGCAAAGCCTGGAATGCCCGCATCAAAGACACGCCCGCCGAGACGATCCTGGACGGCCTACGCGCCCATCTGGCGGCCGGCACATTCGAGGCCATGAAGGCAAACGCGCGGCGGCAGGGACTACAGGAGAAGCAGTTTATCCCCTATCCGGCCAGTTGGTTGAGATCGGAAGGGTGGGCCGATGAATTGCCCACGCAATCGACCCGCCCGATGTTCACGAATGGCGCCATGGAACTCCTCGCCCGCGATGCCGAGGCGCGATGGGACGCGGGGAACCTGTTGGAGGGATCGGCCGGTGACTGATCGCAACCCCATCCCCTACTGTCTGGCGCACCTCAATCAGTTAATTCCGCCCACAAAGACCGAACTATCTGGCCCGCGTCGTCATACATGGGGACCGTCACGCGTCGGACATGGGGAAGCGCAATGCACGCACTGCCTGATCACTAATCGCGAGGCTTTGGTTATCGCCCCGGAGTTCTGCCTCAATGGCTAAGGCAACCCAGAAACAGACGAGAACCTGGATTCTGACCGTCATGGCCCGCCAGGCCGTCACGATGAGCACCGATCAGGTCGAGATACAGGCCCGGCTTTCGCTCCCCGCTTTCATCGCGCGCTTCCCCGCCGATTGCTTCTGTGCCGCCAGCGCCGATGCCGTGTGCGCCACCGAACGCTACTGGAACGAGGCCAAGGTCACGCAGGCGCTCGAGACGTGGCAACGGGCGAACGCGCCAGTGACATCCAACGTCCTGCCACCCGAGGCCGACGCCGCTCCGCTGTCCATGGACGGCAAGTTGTGGCTGATCGGCTGGTATCGGGCCGATACTGACCCGCAGGCCGAGCGCTCGCTGGAACTGATGCGCGCCAAGTCGGATGAGGCGTTCGGCTGGCTGATCAAGAACGATGTGCGCGCCGCCGATATCGCGGTTTGGCGCAAGTGGGTTCCTCGATCCCGCACCGACCTCGCCGCGGATTGGGATGATGAGGCTGGCGTCCGGCGACTGGCTGCGAGGATCGCCACAGAGGCACCAATGAACGGCCAAGGTCAGCACGGCTTTTCATATCGCGGGTTCCTGCTTCAAACCCTCGCCCGCGCCGTCTCGCTTCACGCTCCACAGCACGGTCCGGCGATGTTTGACGAGTTGCGATGGATCGCGGCGGGCAGCCCTAGCGAGGCGCCGGAGATCGCCGCGCCTGCGGTTGATATCGACCTTGGAATGTTTGGGGATCGACCGTGAGTGACCTGTTCGAACCGTCTTTGCAAGAGATGATCGTCGATGCCGAGCGCGAAGTCCGCATGAGAATAAACGTCTATCCAAAACTCGTAATAAACGGACGCATGAAACAGGATGACGCGGACAGGAAGATCGCTATAATGCGCGCGATCGTGGAGCGGTTGCGGGGATTGAAGCCGTGAAACGGCGCCGCGCGAATGGCGAGATTGACGGGCGTTCCCAAGCAAGCCGAGAACGATGGGATACAGGCGAACCCTATCGACCCGAGTTCATCGCCCCGCTGATGGACAAAGCGTGGAATGATTGGGTGCGAGAGATATCACTGGCGAAACAAGAGATGGCCACCGCGCCGCTCTACCGGAGATGGCCTGATGGCGTTTGACGTTGCCGAGTATCAACGGTTTCTCGCGGGCAAATCGCCAGCGGATGCGCCGAGCGGGTTGGTTGTGGTTCCTGACCTTCCGTCGAGCCTTAAGCCGTTTCAATCGGCGATCGTGAACTGGGCTTTGCGTCGCGGTCGTGCCGCGATCTTCGCCGGAACGGGACTTGGGAAGACGCTCATGCAACTGGCATGGGCCTCCGCTGTCGCGGATCACACCTATCGTCGTATCCTGATCCTGTGTCCGCTGGCTGTCGCGGAACAGACCGTCGCCGAGGCCGCGAAGTTCGGCATCCATGGTGTGGGGTATGCCACTGATCAGACCACCGTTGGTGATCTTACGATTGTCGTCACCAATTACGAACGCTTCGAGAAATTCGACATATCTGCTTTCGTCGGGATCGTGCTGGATGAGAGCGGCATCATCAAATCGCAAGACGGCAAGACGCGCAAACTCCTGACCAAGGCGTGCCGCGACATTCCCTGGCGCCTGTGCTGCACAGCCACTCCAAGTCCCAATGATTATACCGAGCTTGGCCAGCACTCCGAGTTTCTTGGTGTCATGGACAGCAAGGAAATGCTGGCAATGTTTTTCGTTCATGACGGATCGATCCGCGCCGGAGATGCCACACAGGGCAACGATGGATGGCGTATGAAGCGACACGCCGCCGCGGACTTCTGGCGCTGGCTGGCATCGTGGAGCGTCATGGTTCGGCATCCGCGTGACCTCGGCTTTGACGAGCCAGGGTATGACCTCCCCCCGCTCAATTTGCATCAGGTCACCGTCGCGGCAGAATACAAGCCCACGGCTGGCGAACTGTTCCCTATGATGGCGTCAACGCTTTCGCAACGGATTGGTGTGCGGCGGGACACGGCGGCGGATCGAGTCGCGAAGGCTGTTGAGATAGTGATGCGCGAACCGGACGAGCCGTGGCTCCTGTTCTGTAATTTGAACTCCGAGGCCGATGCACTTGAAAAGGCGCTCCCTCGGGCCTTGCAGGTCGCAGGGCGGCATGACCAGGACGTTAAGGTTAAGCGGCTGCTAGGCTTCAAACAACGCGACCCTCTCTGGCTCGTGACCAAGGGATCGATCGCCGCCCACGGTATGAACTATCAGCATTGCGCGAGGCTTCTTTGCGTTGGCCTCACAGATAGTTTCGAAATGATCTATCAGGGCATCCGGCGAGTCTGGCGCTTCGGTCAGTTGCGTCCGGTTGACGCTTATTTCGTGGCCTCGGAACTAGAAGGGGCCATCGTCGCCAATCTCAAACGAAAAGAGATCGCATTTGAATTGATGCTGGACTCGATGTCTGATCACATGAGAGACTTAATGCGAGAGAACGTCGTCGGTGGACGCAACGCCACGTTCATTCAACAATCGAACAAACGGATGGAATTGCCAGCATGGATCAAGTGAGCGTGATGGATCAGGCCGCTGGCGAGAGTTGGCAGTTGTATAACGATGATTGCGTGAATGTGCTGCGCGGGATGCCGAGTAACAGCGTTGGGTATTCGCTCTTTTCTCCGCCGTTTTGTTCCCTCTATGTGTTCAGCGACGATGCGCGCGACCTGTCGAATTGCCGCAACGATGCCGACTTCTTCGCGCAATTCAGGTTCGTTCTGTCCGAACTGTTCCGCGTGCTGAAGCCTGGACGGCAATTGTCGTTTCACGCGATGGACCTTCCGACCTCAATCACACGCGACGGCTTTATCGGTATGCGCGCGTTCCCCGATGACATCCGGCGGCTGTGCGAGGACGTTGGATACATTCTCCATTCCCGCACGATCATCCGGAAAGATCCGGTATCGGCGATGCAGCGAACCAAAGCCATCGGTTTGTTGCATAAGCAGATCGTCAAGGACTCGGCGCTATCTCGTATGGCAATCTGCGATCAGATCATCACGATGCGAAAGCCCGGAGAAAACGATGATCCCGTGTCAGGCATCTTCGAAACCTACTACGGCGACGATATGACGGATGAGCAACTGACCGCCCACGCGAATGCCAATTGGGAGTCCAGCGGCAATCGGACACGCGAGGAAAACAAGTCAATCCACATTTGGCAACGATATGCCGAGCCCGTCTGGATGGACATTGCACAATCGGACGTTCTGACCCATCGCGTTGCCCGCGCCGAACACGACGAGCGCCACATCAGCCCCTTGCAGTTGACGCCGATCCGCCGATGCCTCGATCTGTGGACCAATCCCGGCGACGTGGTTTTCTCCCCGTTCACGGGCATCGGCAGCGTCGGCTACATCGCGATCGAGATGGACCGGAAGTTCTGCGGTGCGGAACTCAAGGCCAGCTACTATCGGCAGGCCGTGGCCAATCTGCGAACGGCTGAGAGGCAGAAGAACGCCGGGACGCTGTTTGATGTGTTCGGCGACGATCAAGGCGTGGAGCCATTCCCGGAACCCGCCATCGGCCTGTTTGGACAAGCGTGATGGCAACCTCACGAACCCGCTCCCGCAGTCTCAAATATCTGGACAAGTGCGAACCGGACGAGCCCGTGTTCATTCTGACCGGCCGGGATCGTGCCTCTCCGATCACGATCAAAATCTGGTGTCATTTGTGGCTCCAAGAAATCGGGATGGGGTTGCGCCCCGAGACTGACCGTCCGCAAATCACCGAGGCCATGCGGATCGCGACGCAAATGGAAATCTGGCATCGGGACCGAAAGCTCAAGGCCGAACACGACGCGCTGGACTATGACGATCGGGGATATCCGACGACGGGCGAACATCGGCGGCGGGAGAAATCGACAACGAGTGGGGCGAACGATGGCTAAACGTCCCCGTCCCGCCACCCCGATCGGCACACCTCTCCCGCGCGACTGGCGTCCCGCTACGTGGCGCATCAGCGCGATGCTGGCCAAGATACCGCAGTCCGAATACGAGACGCAGTGGCAGGCGTTCGAAGCGGCGAACCGCGGGCGATTGAGTGCGGATTGGACAGAAGAGTGGCGAGCGCATTGCCGGCGTGTGTTGGTGGAGCGGGCGACGCCGGAGGCGATTGGTCCCGGTCTGTTTGGGTTAGTATGAAGCCGCTGGCGATCGACCTTTATGCGGGCCTCGGAGGCTGGTCTGACGGACTTCTGGCCGAAGGGTGGGACGTGATCGGTTTCGATATCGAGAGGCACGTCTACGGCGAGCACTGCTATCCCGCGCAACTGGTCATCCAGGACGTGTTGACGCTGCATGGGTCGCAATTTCGGGAGGCGGCGCTCCTGGTGGCCTCCCCGCCATGCCAAGGCTATTCATATCGAGCGATGCCATGGTCCCGCGCCAAGGCACTCCCGCCGCCTGACAACTCGCTGTTCGAAGCCTGCTTCCGCATCCAACGCGAGGCGATCGAAGCGGCCGGACATCACATTCCGCTCGTGGTCGAGAACGTCCGCGGCGCGCAGCCATGGGTCGGACGGGCACGGTGGAATTTTGGGTCGTTTTACCTATGGGGTGACGTGCCGGCGTTGATGCCGATGACATTCAAGGCTTCGAAGGTTCCAGGCTTTCGCTTCGATGGAAGCGGCGGATCGTTTCAAACGGCTTCTGTCGATCATAGCGGTGTAAAGGTTAAGGGCATGAAGCATGGTGTTTTCGGGCCGGGCGGTATTCAACAGCGCATCGTGGATGAGCACATAAAATGCGGTGGCGATTGGTTCAACGCCTCGCAGCCCTCGATATCGCGCCTGACCAGTAGCAAGTCCCCGGCCCGCAAAGCCGCATCCGCGATGATCGCGCGCATCCCTGAACCTTTGGCGCGGCATATCGCGAGGGTCTACAAGCCTGACAGTATTGAACTCGGCCTGTTTGGGAGGGTGTAGCATGGTGTGGACGCATGTGTGGTTGTGCGGCCGGTGGACGTGGCGCTGGCTGACCTTCAAGCAATGGGCAAGTATGCCGCATATCGGCAAGCAACTGGCCCTGGTCAAAGCCGCGAAGGTCAGTGGTGCGATCGTGTGTGCCGGCGGTGTTGGGCTGGCCGTGCCCCCGTTATTGAACGCGACGCCGATCCCCGTTGGTGGCTATGAGCGCGTTGCTCCGGCGCCAATCCCCGAGCCGGGTTCGGTCCTGTTGGTAGTCGTGGGGATTGCGGGGATCAGTCTGGTGCGTCGGTCCAGGTCAGGGCGCGGACTTCGATAACCAACTTCGGGGTTGCGGAATAGCGTTTGAACACGCCAGCATCCGTTACCCGACTGTCATCCGTCCAAACGATTTGCTTCAGCGCATCGATCATTCGTGAGTAGTTGTCGAAGTCCGGCTTTGTCGTTGGTCGCACCCGATCGGCAAGCGCGTCCTGGGTTTTCTTTTTCGACCACGATGCGGGCACGGGAAGGAACGCGGCGAAGCGCAGATCGATTGGGCCATTGATCGGCGCGCGGCCTTTCATGGTCTCGTGCGCAATGACCTTGATATCAGTTTGCGCCTCGCGGGTTTTGGTCTGGGTATAGGACTGCACGAACAGTGCGCCAGATTTGGCCTTGGCGATGCGATGACCGGCGCGCTGCCAGGCTGTGGGAGGGCCGGGAACCACGATGCGAATCGGTTCGCTGAGTGACCAGGCCATCAGCGCGATATTTTCGCGATGACAACCCAACCGCTTCCGAACAAGTCCGTGAGCGAAAGCAACTTGCCGCCCGGTTGGCGCACCGCATCGTCATGCGTCCCTTTGGCGACGATCTCCACGTCCATGAAGCATTCGCCGCGTGCCAATCTGATGGTCAATTCGGCAGTCCCGGCATCTCCGGCATCTCGAAGATGCCCGCGGCGGGTTCCTCTGCCGGTGGCGCGGCTGCGGCTTTCTTGCGGGAGGGGCGTTTCGCGGGAGCGTCTGTCTTTGCAACGGTATCGGTTGCGGCCGCCATCGCGCCAGCCTCACGCTCCACGGCCTCGGTCAGGGACGGCGGGCTGAGAAATTCTTCCATCTCGGCCATTTCCTTCGACGCGTCGCCATAGCCTTCCAGCCACGTCACATGGTTGCGGGTGCCAGCCGCGTGTGGGTTATCATCTTTCGATTGGTGGCCGTGCATCGCCGCGTTGAAGCCATACACGTAGACGCGGGCATGCTCCCTGGCTTCCGCCCCGAGGCCGATAGCGGCTTCCGTGGCCGCCGCCCGCTCCATGATCCGGTTGAAGTCCTCGGGCGTCTCAGCGTTCCACAGGTCGAGTGCGCGCCGGCCCACTTGCTCGATGGCGTAAAGGCTGATCCGCGCGCTTTCGGTCATACGGTCCTCGCCGTAGAGTTTGGCGATCATTGCCGCTGGCACGCCGGCCTCCGCATATCGTGCCTGATTTTTCTTCCGCCGATCGCGGGCGCGTTTGACGATCTTCGAGGCTCGATCGATCAGACTGGTGTCCATCGTGAACTGACCCATGGCCTCGGCCCACAACTCGGACGACACGTTGCTTTGCTCAGTCGGGTGCTTTGCCATTGCGGGCCTTTCGGGGTTTGAGAAGATCGGCGATCGGGATTTGCGTGACCTGTGCCACGATGATGGCCCGCCTGGTCGGAACGTAGCCATGCGCGAGCCATCGCGATATCAGGCTTTGATCGACCCGCTCGCCGGCTTCAAGCAGTCGATCCGCGAGCATGGCTTGCGTGCCGCCCGCCGCGATGATGGCCCGCTGGATGCCTGTGAGATTATCAGTCACGGCGGATTTTGTCTCTTGCACAAAAATGCATACTCGCGCATAACACGTCCGCTCATTCAAAAGCAAGCCCGAGGAACCATCAATGTCCCGCCGCAACACGTTGCCTGCCGGTCTTTTGCAAATGCTTGGGGATCAGGATGATGACACGCCATCGTTCCCCATGAAGGAGGCGCAGGCGGACATGCTGCGCCAGGTGGTGGAGATGAGCCAACGCGATCGGCCGACTTTCAAGCGCGGCGATGCGGTGCGGTATCTCGAGGGGACCGGGCCACTTGTCGCCTATGCGAAGGCCGGAATGGTGTTTCGGTTCTGGCGCTATCTTGATCTGACCCGCACGCTGGATGAAGCCTATTATGAAGGAATGTCGCATACGGAGCGACAGACCATCCCCGATCCTGATTGTCTGATCGCGTGTTTCACGGGACGCGAGGTTCGTTTCGACGTGTCATGCTCTTATCTGTTGCTGGCAGGCGACGAGTGACCGAAAAGCAAGCCCCGCGCCGCGTCGATCAACCCACGCCCGGTCACTACCTGGTTCGCGTGGTGCCTAAGGGGCCGTTCGTCGGCGCTTCGATCATGCGGCACGATGACGGGACGTGGAGCGTGATGCGTGATGGTGTCACGGAGGGACCGGCCGCCGATCCCTGGTCACTCCCTCTCATGCACCACGTCTTTCTGGGCCGATTTTCGACGGCGGAAGAAGTCCAGTTCCGCATCGGCGTGAAGCGATGGGCCGCGATCTATCAGCCGGACCACGCCGCGGCCAATCCGACGCGAGCGATTAACCAGCACACGATCGTGCCGTTCTGATGGCCCCTCCAATCATCGGTCAAGGAAAGTGCGAGGCGTGCGGAGCGCCGACCAATCTGCGTAAGGGCTTCGAGGTCAAATACTGCGGGCGGCTCTGTTCGAACCGGAGTTTTCTGCGATCGGCGAATGGCCGAGAGCATATCAAGCACTTCAACCATGTGCGCAGCATCAAGAGGCTGAAGAAGTTCGCACTCAACGCGCTGATAGTTAAATGGGCAACAGAGGGAAAGTTACATGAGCGACAATCCACCGATTGGACACAACCGTCCGCCGCTGACCACATTCGCCGAGATGCTGACAGCGGATCAGGTCATGGCATTGATCGAGGCCGAGTTGAACCGCGAGCCGGACAATCCGGAGGGCGGCAAGATCAAGTCCATTCGGGAGCGTGACGTTGAATTGCAGGACATGTGCAAGCGGTTCATCTCGGCGCATCCTGTCATCACAGACGATGAGGTCGAGGGCATCGCCACGGGCGTCCTGTCCACCGCGATCAAGTTTCCTGGCCGAATCGAGAACGCGCGCAAGGCCCTGAAACAACCTGTCTGGGATGCGGGCGTGAAGATCGATGGCGAGTTCGGCAAATACGGCACGCAGATGGAAATCCGTCCGCCAACTGGCAAGAATAGTCGCCGCGCGCCGTTCACGCTGGCCGAGCAACTCAACATAATGATCGCGACCTACAAGGATGCGAAAGACACGCGCATCCGCGAGGAAGCCGCCGCCGAGGCGAAACGTAAGGCCGAGGAAGCCAAGCTCGCCGAACAGAGCGCGGCCAGGGGAGGCGTGGGCACGTTCGGGCAGGCAGCGGAGGCGGCGATAGCGGCGGAGACAGCCGAGGCCATCGCGACAGCCCCCACAGCCGCCCTGACTACCAGCCGAGGCGATGGGTTCGGACTGGCGTCCCTGCGGCGCGTGCGGACGTTTCGCATCATCAATCCCGGCATCGTGCCCCGGCATCTGTGCGTCCCAAGCGATGCGCTGATCCGCGAGGCGATCGGGAAGGCGGGCGATCCGATACCGAGCGTGGATGGCATCGTTATCGACGATGTGCCTGACCTCAACAGGAGATAATCCATGAAGACGCTAATGGTGCAGATTGGCTATACGAATTATGCGATCTCGCACGAGGATGCGATTGCCCTTCTCGGCATCGCAAGCCGGATGCGGGAGGTTGCCAACCCGCGTTATGGCGATCCGTTCGTATTCGTAAATGGTGGCGATCCGATTGTCACGGGCGCTCAACTGATCGACGTGATTGAGCCTTCCGTCGAGATCGAGCAACCCCAAGCCGCTGTGCCGATAGCAATGCCACCGGCTGACCCTGATCTGCCCGAAGAAGTCTCATTCTGAAAGGAAATACCATGCCTCGCTACGTCGTGATCGATACCGAAACATCCGGCCTCCCGATGTATGCCAAGAAAGGCGAACCACCGCCTCCCGCCGATCATCCAGGCCAGCCGCGCCTTGTCAGTTTCACGGCGCTTGTGACGACACCAGACCTGGAAGTCGATGAGGATCAGAGCATCACCGCACTGATACGGCCAGAGGGTTGGGAGATGACCGCCGGCGCGATCGCCGTCAACGGCATCACGACGCAGATGGCGCTTGATAAGGGCATCAACGTGCGCGACGTGCTTTCGATCTATTCCGAATACATCACCAATGGATGGATCGTGGTCTGTCATAATTGTATTTTTGATCTCAAGATCATGAGAGGCGAGTTGCGTAGACACCAGATGCCTGATTTATTCGAGGCCACGAAGAACGTCTGCACTCAGGCCGACTTCATTGAGGTATTCAAATTACCTCCGACCGGCAAACAGATGGCATCTGGCCGTTACGCGTTCAAACAACCAAAACTAATCGAAGCATATCGGCATTTCTTCGGCTGTGACTTCGAGGACGCTCATTCGTCAATGGCTGATGCTCGCGCGACGTTGGCTGTTTTTCGTAAACTGGTCGAAAGTGGTATACCAATCGAACCAAAAATCCGGTATGCTAAATCACACGCGGGCGCCTGAAGCGACGCGACAATCCCCTGAAAGGAACTGCAACGTGAGTGAAACGGAACAAGGCCAGAGTGCCGCGCATGTCGGCATCGCCAGTCCCAAGGCGCGACATGACATCCTGCTGGAACGCGTGATCGAACAGACCGTGCAATCCGGCTTCGATGCCGAGGCGTGGCATGTCATGGATCAGCGAGACACGCGACTGATCCAGGATGAGATCATGGGCGGCGCACGGTCCTCGAAGTTCGTGTATGACTTCTCGATTGGCGGCTCTGTGGTGCGCGGCATCAGCGCCGTTGGTGCGCGTGAACTTGCCTCCCATTACGGCAAGATCAAGCATCGGCTGGTTTCCAGCACGCGCAAGATCGGGAAACTATTCGTGTTCACAACGTATGCGGCGCCTGGTGTGCAACCGTCCATGCAAACGAGCGTGCTACCCGAACTTGAGAAAGAGCCGGACGGTTACGAGGCCGTGTGTGAGGTCCAGGACATCAATTCCGGCAACTCGATGATGGCGGCAAAATTCGAGGGTCAGTTCGAATGGATCGCGGGGAAGAACGGTCAGGAAGGTCGCTGGCGCGAAAAGGCACACTTCGCGACGATCGCTCAATCGAAGGCGCAACGTAACGGTATTCTCATGGTCATTCCGCAGGCCATCCAGCTTGAATGGATGGAAAGCATGAAGGGGATTGGCAAGAACGAAGTCATCACGGGATCGGTCCTGGCCGAGAAACGCGATGGCGTGCTCCGGTATGGCGCGGCGCAGGGCGTGGCCATCAATCGTGACGTGCTGGATACCCTACTGCTTGACCAGATCGCCGGTCTGTCCGAGGCCGCGCGCACGAAGAACATGGGTGATTTCCTGGCGTCATGCATCGCACTTGGTCTAATCCCGCCCATTCCCGCCGAGGAGCCAACGCGGGAGAGCGTGAAGTCGTCAGGTCCGGCGAAAACGAGCCGCCCCGCGCCAACCAGGCAGGCTGAGGGCAAGCCCGATCCGAAAGCCAATGGACAAGCCGCGCCTACGGATGCGGAGCGTCAGCAGGCTCGCCAGACGCCGGCGGACGGTATCCCTGACGATCGTTGGGGAGATGCGCCAAGACAGCCGGATCCAAACTCGCAATCCCGCCTAGTCGTCGACGCAGACAAATCCCCGTCAAATAAGGACTTGTCGCCAGGGCTCAACCAAAATATGGCCGGATCTGGCCCAGTCGTCGACGGGTCGTTTTCCGAATACCTCGTTGACGGCGAGGGCAGCGAAATCCCGACCGAAGATGGCGTGATCGAACCCATCACCGATCCGGTCGCCTTCGCCCGAGCTTATGCCGAGGCGCGTGAGACGATGTTCCCCGCTGATCTGGAATTGTTTGATCGCGCCAACCACGATGCGCTACAGCGGGCGCAGCAGACGCCTGGGGTTGCCGCCATCATCGCGGCGGCGCGTGGCTTAGGAACACCCTTAAACACCCTGAAAGACCCTTCACAGGGGTTAAACGCCCTTGATAGCCCCACGCTGCCCATGGACATGCCCGTCGATCCCGCTGTCGTGTTCGCGCCGCCAGCGAAGCCCACGAAGGCCGATTACGACAAATACAAGGCTGGCCTGACCGCGGCGCTTGGGGCTGCCACGACGCCCGAGGCGATCAATCACGTGATCGACGTGAATGGTGCCGTCTATGAGAAGTTTCCGCCGTCGCATCGCCTCGCGTGCAAGGCTCTCGTGGAGGACCGCCAGAAGGCTCTCAGCCCACCGCCGGCGCGTGGCGCGGAGCCTGACCCTGGATTACTGGCCGAGGGCCTGATGCGCGACGTGACGGCGATGGCGAGCGTCAAGGATTTGGATGCGTGGCTCGCTTTCGACGGCACGAAAGACGAGATCAAGAAAATCCTTGGGCTGTCGCTTGGCGTCCACGCCAAGATTGAGGCGGCGATCAAAGCGAAGCGGGCGGCGTTGGTGGAAGCGGAGCGGCCTGCGTTGCCCGAACTGCCGGACGTGCCTGACGAACCGATCAAATCTCCGGCACGGGAACTGGCCGATGCGATGTTGGCCAACTTCGCCAACTGCAAAACGATCGCTGATCTCGTGGCGATCGGGAACTCGCCAGACTTCATCGCCGACGCCCGCAAACTCAATGGCATGGAGCCTCCGCTATGGGGCGAAGTGTCGCGGGCCGGGAAGGCCAGAGAAGCCGTTCTGCGAGCCGCCGTTTAATGCAACCCAAGCAAAAGGAGATTGATATGATCCTGGACAGGTATGACGACAGCAAAACGACCGGCAAATTCTCAATCGTCGAGAACTGGAAAGGCGGGAAGATCACTCACATCAAAGACCCGACAGACGACTTTGTTGTGCTGAAACTGAAAGACATCAATACCCCGGTGGCGCTTCGAGCGTATGCGAATTCAGCCGAACAGACCGGCGATCTGGACTTAGCTGATAATATGCGACGCCTTGCACTTGAAGCCGACAACTATCCAGGCAGAAAGATGCCAGATTGAACTGACCACGAACACCGACCGTCGAGAGGCGGTCGGATCGTGGAATGCACGAACAAAAACCCCGCCACCTGAGTGACGGGGCTGTTGCCGATCCGGTGTGATCTTACGGCTTTTCGGTAGCGGCGCCGAGGTCCAGAGCCACAACGCTCGCCGCACTGTTCGGGCCTAGCGTCACGGTCACGTCGTCAGTGAAGCCGGTAATGGTCTGCACGCCGGAGCCAATGTCAGCATCCGCACTCACTGTGATCCGAGCCGGACCACCGGGCGCCACCGTCTTGACCGATGCCGTCATGCCGTCAGCGGAGGGGGTGACCGCGAGGACCGTATCATCCGACGAGGCCCAAACGACCGATCCGGCCTCGACGGGCGCCGGCTCGCCGCGAGCGTTCTTGAACCCGACGGATGCCGCCAACCATTCCTGATCCGTTGTTGCGTTGATCATCGATTTTCTCTTTCTCGGTTCGCTATGAGCGCTACAGCGGCTTGTCTGTTGGCGCACCCAAATCAACAGACACGATAGTGGCCGGCAGAGTTTCCTCGAAAATGGCCACGGCGGCATCAAGATCAGTTTCCTCGCCCTGGAGTTCCGCGAACAATCCGGCCGGCAGCGAGGCGTTCGGCAGCGCCGGGTAACCGTCGGATGCCAGCGCGTCGTTCGCCGCGTTCGCTGCGTCCAGGCTCGCCAGGACGGCCTGGATCAGATCGCGCCGACGCTCGCGGGAGGCGATCTGCGCGTCGATCTGCGTCAGCAGTTCCGGCGAGATGGACACGGCCGCGAGGTCATGCAGCCCCCGTATCTGAGGCTCCAGGACCGCCAGAGCGGCCATCAATTCAGCGCGAAGGGCGGGGTTCACATCAGCGGGCATGGCGATCCTATGCCTCAGCCTCGCATCTCACGCAAGGCTGACTTGATATCTTCATCGAGCCAGTAGCCTTCACCGAATGCATTCCGGATTTTCATCGGCTGGATTTTCCTCCGAAGGCGGCAAATGTAAACTTTCAACGAGGTGGCCGCTATCGGTTGGTCATCGGCCGTCGCCTTACCTATGCGGTCGATCAGATAATCGACCGAGCATACGCGGTTTGTGGCCGCGCTCTCCAACGCCCAAAGCAGTTGGACTTCGGTGCGAGAGAGGGGGAGGTTGCCATATCGCGCGGGGATCGAGAGTTCATGGACGGCCCGCAACTGACGGTTTTCTTCCTCCAACACGCCGATACGCTCGCGAAGGTCTGAGAGGGCATCCATTACGGCGGAACGGGAGGGATCGCGGCCACGGCATCCGTTACCGTCTTTGTCCCCGCCTCTACATCCGCCTTTGTCGCCATGGGAGAACCCCGCTCGCGTTCCCGGCCATCTCGGAACGCCCGCCGCGTGTTTTCCTCCGCGACGGCGATCTTGACCTCGGCCTCGGCCCGGATCGAAGCGATCAAGGCCGTCAACGGACCATCGATCTTTTGTTCAACGTCCGCGACCTTCGCCATGGTGCGGCGCCCCTGTATCCATGCGGTCAGAGGACCGGCGACAGCGGCAACGATAGCGGCGATGGCTGTGAGGGTCGCTGCGTCCACTAAATTCTGAATCCCAGTAGATATAGCACGAGAATGACGATCAGGATTGGCACCAGAATGCCGCCTCCCGTGTAAAGCGGACTGCCATCATAAGTCCGATGGGCATACCATCCGCCACCTCCACCAAAGACCAGGATCAGAACGACGATCAGAAGTATCAGTCCCATTCTCTTGTTCCTTACGGTTGCCGACGATCGACGCCGGAGCGGCGTTCCGTCCCGTCCCATTCGGCCAGTTTGGCGGCGACTTCGGTTGCTTTTTGTTCGATTTTATCAGCGGCGATCGTAGCGGCCAGAGATGCCTTTTGCTCAACCCTGTCAGCGGCCTTGTCGGTGGCGTTGCTTACCACGACCTCCAAACCAGGCCCGACATGTTCAACCACTTTCGTGGCGATCTTCTCGCCGATACCGTTGCGAATATCGGTGCGCGTTGCCTCTGTCGTCTTATCGATCCTGGCAATCGTTGTTTTGGTCCCTGCCTGTCGAAGTAGCACGAACCCGGCGAAAATCGCCCCAATGATACTCGGCAGATGATCTACGAAGTACCCAAACTCTGCGTTCATTCGTCCTCCGTCTCACTTGGTTCATCGGCCTCGGCCGAACTCGACGTCGCTGGGTTCATCCTCGGACATCGCGGGGCGGCTTGGGCATCAGTCGCTCGGGCTTGTGCTGGCGTTGGTCAGGGTGCCGGTCGTAGTGAACGTCCCACCAGTCCCCTGATTGGTCCCGAACCCCGTCGCGTCCCCGGAGAACAGTATTGTCGGAGCGCCCAAAGTTCCCGTGGCAGTCGCCGGGTCCACCGGTTTGCCGCCCGCATCAATAAATAAACGTCTCGTTGCTTCTGGTATGAGGCCGCCTCCATCCAGCCAACTTGTTCCGATCTGAGCACGACAATCCGCGAAATCAGCTATCCCGTTATCGCCATAACCATCGGAACCGAAGAAACAGTCCAGTCCGTTGTATAAAAAATTGACCGCCGGAGAAGGAAAGTTCGTGGCAGAAAAGGTTATAGCGGTGTCGTTTATATAAAGGGCAGCTTGCTGCGCGGAGTTATCCACACTGAAGATGAAGTTCACCCAGACTTCGGACGTAACCTCATTGCTCACAATCACGGTGGATGCGCCAGCGGACGGCGAGACGAATTTACATTCCACGATTATATCGGACCTGAAATCGAAGATACCATCGTTGTTCTGAGTGTCGTTCGCCAGTAAAGACCATCCGTTTCCTAAATCGGCAGCCGCGAGTTTGATCCACCCAGATATGGAAAAACGAGAATTGTTCGTGGCCGCCAGCGACGCTATTGACAAAAACGTGTTTCCATCAAAATGCACCGCATCCGCGTGATACGGCGCCGGGCCGCCCCCGGCGGGCGCGCTTTCGATCAGACCGAGTTCCGATATTCCGATACCGAGACCAAGGCTTACGGCTCCCGTCATGACGCGCGGGTCATCAGATTATAGACCCTCGCGACCGTCGCCGTTCCTGCTACCCATTTTATAACGGAATATGGATAGATTTTATCGACATTGGCGGTGTCGAGTGAGACGACGATCGTGCTTCCATCTGTGCCCGTCAGCGTCACGGTGCCCGCTACCGACGCATTTAGCTGGATGCCGTTTCCAGGTGCATAGACCGTGTTCGCGGTCATGGGCACGAAACTGAAGGGGTTGATCTGAGGTATGCTGGCCATGCGCGCGTTTCCTTTGGTTAAGCCGGAAGCCCTTCAAGAATGGCTTTCAGGCTGATTGTTCCAGCCAGCGTTTGCAACCGGAGCGCGTTCATCGTCGCCGGAGCGCCGCCCCACGATCCCATGAAAAATCCGCCGATCGCGTTCATCGCGCTGTCCACGCCATTGGCATTACCATAGATGCGCGGTGCCGCTGATCCGGTTCCCGGCCAGAGATCAAACGTCGCGTCCCACGGGCCGCCCGTATTGTTCGCCGGGAGCAATGACGAAAGCGGTATCGCTGTCGCCACCAGATTGCCGACGATCGTTCCCGTTCCGCCGCCAGACGTATCGGCCACGTTTTGAATGTAGGTGTAATTCGCCGCGGTCAGGAACGATCCGCCGCCGTCGCTGGAAAGAACGATCTGGATATTGTTCGCTGCCGTGCTGACGACGCCATTTTGAATGGTCAGGCGGAAACGCTCATATGCTGCGGGCAGCAAGATGGTTTGCGACGCGGCGGCCACGATCGTCGTTTCGCTGATCGTCAGATAGGTTTTGAGCGCCTGCCAGCCGGCGCCGCCCGTTTCGGGATTGGTCACATTGTCATCAACCAGGCACAGCCAGTCATACAGGCCGGAAGCCGAGCGCACGCGGGCACCGGCCGGATAGCCGCCGATATCGGACTGAAACGTCGCATCGTAGGGAACCGAACCGCCGGCCTGCTGCCAACGATCCCAGAGCGAGAAATAGGAGAATGCGCCATTGAAATCCGCGATGTCGGGCGGAATCCCACCCGCGCCTGTTGGCGTCGCCGTGATGGGCGGGAAGCCCTCGGACTGCGAGGCCGCGCCGCCTGACGCGGTTGTCGGGATCGGGTCTGTAAGGTATCCCACGCCCGCCGCATTGCCCCATGGCTGAGCGAACTTGTAGGGGATATCCGATGCCTGCATGGGTCAGTCCACCACGGTTGCGAAAACGCCTGCCGGACGCGGTAACACGCCGGACTGAAACACGATAGCGGCCTGGATCGGATCAAGCGGCGAGCTAAACGTGTAGGTCATGGTCATGTCCTCCCCATCGGTCACGTAGGAATTTCCCGCGACTGGCATCGGGCCGTCGGCGCCGAACAAGTTGATGAGGATTTGGTTGATCGCCGGGATCGTCGCGTTGCAGATGTTCGCCAGCGCCTTCGCCAGGATCAGCGTGCGGAACGGACCATCGAGAAGCGCGTAGTTCGTGGTCAGAGGTGTGCCATGGTAGAAGATGCCTTGGTTGAACGGCACGCCGCTTTCCCCGAGCGGCCCCGTGAAACCGAAGAAGTCAGTCGCACCGAGCGCCAGGACGCGCCCCACGCCAACGATGCGCCCCCACACGTCGAGGCCATAGCCCTCGGCGGTATCGACGTTCCACACCAACTTGTAGAATTGATAGATATTCGCACGAGGGTTGAGATATCCGCTCATGTTCTTGGTCAGTTGAACGATTGTCGGGCTATTGGAATACTGGCTGTAGAGCGTGGCATACCAGTCGAAGCCATCGGGCGGAATGATCGATGCGCCGATGTGACTGATGCCGATCTCGAAAAGGCCGATGGCAGAGGATGGAAATGCCACATCCGCCCCTATGCGATCGTCAGGTGATTAACGGACCATTGCTGCGGTATGGTAGCCGTCGAATGATTGATGTCAGCGCTGATGAAATAATTCGCGGGCGTTAAGAACAGAGAGGTTGTCGTGAACGCCGTTATCCACGTAAACCCGTCGATGCTGTATTGGAACGTCATTCGAGGCGTCGCGCTGTCATAAACGATCCGCAACCATACCGGATTTGGCAGCGGGATGACCAGATTAACGTCCGTCGTGCTTCCCACCGCCGACGTGAAGGAGTTCCATCGCTGCACGATGAACGAGCGTGTCGTGCCGCCCGTGATGATGATGAACCATGCCTTGGTCCCGTCATCGATGCCGAAGTCCACGCCATCGGTCAGATAACTGTATTCGGCGTTCATGGTCAGCGTCCAACTGCCGCCCGGAACCGCCTTGTGAAACGCGCTGATCTGGTCCGATCCGAGCGTGGTTGTGCATTTCCAGACGAGCGGTCCATTGGTGTTGTCCGCGAGCGTGGCACTGTTTTGATTGACGGCGGTAAATCCAGATGCGGCGGGCACATTCTGGATCACACCATTCAACAGGATGATCGTGCCGCCCGCCGTAACGCCATTGACGATGATCGCGCTGGTAGACGCTGATCCGGTCGCGCCTGTGGCCCCCGTGCCGCCGGTTGCCCCCGTGGCTCCTGTCGCGCCCACGACGGACGATCCCCACGCAACAGCGGTCGTGCCTTGCATGACCAGCGCCTGATTGTTGGTCCCTGGCGGCAGCGCTACCCAATTCTCGAAGCCCACGCCAACCTGGCGGTAGACCAGCATGCCGCCGACGGTGCCGAAATTCAGATCGAAAAAATGCGAGAGGCTGGCTTCGCCCGGAATGCCGGTGATCGCCGATGAGTTTCCGACCAGGTTGTGAGCCAGCACCGGAGCGAGGTCGATCGTCGATCCGTCGTGAATTGCGAGGGATGAGCCGACGGCAGACACAGATCCGCCGTTCCATTGCCCCGCCCCGCCCGTTGCTCCGGTTGCCCCGGTAGATCCGGTCGATCCCGTGCTTCCCGTGCTGCCCGTGCTACCGGTCGAGCCGGTTGATCCCGTCGCGCCAACGGCCCCGGTAGCCCCTGTTGCGCCAGTGCCTCCCGTAGCTCCGGTGGCTCCCGTGTTGCCGGTCGCTCCGAACGCCCCGCTGTTGGCGATGACCTGATCGAGGACCGGGCTCCAGTCCTGCTTGCGGCCGAACCAATCGTTCCACTCATAAGCGGGCGGCTCGTAACCGAAGGCCCATCCTGGATTGTCATGGCTCATACGAGCACCACCTGAGTGTCCGCCGCGGCGAGGGTCGGTATCTCGTCAATGTCCATGGTCACGTCGAATTCGGTCGCGCCAACGAACGTCATGGCCTCGCTCGCCACCGTCTGGCTGATCGACACAACCCAGGACGTCCCCGAGCCGCTGACGATGCGCGTGCCTGCCGCCACACTGGCGCCGAAGACGAACTGGCCAACGGCGATGCCGGTCCCGCTACTGACCGTCAGTGCGGTCGCGGCAATCGCCCCTGTGGTCGAGGCGTCCGGCGAGGCATTGCTGCCCACCAGGATGGAGATGACCTGTGCCCACGCCCCCAGGAGCGTCACGGCGGCGTAGTAGCGGCTGGCATAGATCGTTGAGCCGATGCGCGCCCGCGTGCCGTCGTCCTGCCCGTTGAACGCCGCCAGGATCGCTACCTGTATCTGCGTCGCCGCCGTCGAGGGCACCGATGGGCTGTCCGTCAGAGTGACCAAGAAACAGATCGAAACCGCGTCGGGGATCTGGAATGTGACCTCGTAGGACGGGAAGGGCGGCGAGTAGCCCGAATTGGTGTCCTCCACCGTCACGGTCGTGTTGCCCGTGTATCCGCATCCGGGATTTTTCTTCGTCCAGATCGCGTAGGCAACGTCTGCCTCGGCGCCGCCCGCTACTGCCACATAGAGACTGTGCGCCGCGACTGACACGCCACCGATCGTCACCGGCGATCCCGTGGGATTTTCGGTCGCGTAATAGTCGATCACACCCGGAACCTTGGCGACTGCCCCGCCGATCGCCGGTAGGAATCCGGCCCCATTCGCCGCCACCGTCGCCTCGCGCCGCGCTTCGAACGCCGCCCGGCTTTCCGCGAGGTTCCCGACCACGCCAGAGGTTATCGTGGCCGTGTTCCATCCGGGGATCGTCTGATAGATCGAAACGCTGTCAGGGACCGGGAAGGGCGCCTGGATTTGCGAGGCGAACGGCAATGTGATCGTGCCAGTGTCGGGGATCACGCCAGCGCCATTGCAGATGTAGAGCGTGCCAGACTGATCAGTCACGGTCGCGCCAACCGGGATGATGACGCCCACGCCGCCGACGCAATCGACCTGGATCACGGTGGACTGCGCCGGGTTGCGCTCAAGGAAGTAGATGCGCGCGATGGCATCCTGCATCCGCCCGCTCGCGTAAGCCGGGTCCACGCCGTTGAAAAGCGCCGTTTGCTGATCGTAATTGTCGCCGAGCATCGCCGCCGTGCTGGCGATCAGTTGCCCGGCTGGCGTCGAGGGATCGGTATCAAGATCGCCGCCGAACGCCGCATTGTAATCGGCATCCAGTCCCGTGACGATCGCGGGTTCGGACGGCGCGACGAAGCCCCGGTCAGTGAAATCGATCGGCGGGACTGAGGTCGTGTCGCTCATCAGAAGCTCGCCACCTGTTGCCTGCCGTTGCTATCGGTGAATTGCACTTGCCCCGTCAGGTTACGCCCTGACAGCGCGGAGAGATATACCACCGGATTATTACACCCTGGCACCCGCGCGGCTTCGGTCGCGATCAGAGTTTTGACGACGTTGATGGGCGGGAGTTTACCAAGGATACTTTCGAAGTAGGGGACGCCTATCGATAGGTCGTAGAGATATTCTGATCGAAACAATTTACATGCCGAGGCCACGTCTTGCGCCACGGAATATGGATCACTCGCGACCGCGATGCCGCCGAAGCTATCGAGGCACAAATCCCAGTTCGTGAGGTCCAAAAGGAGCGTTTTCACAATGGTGGCCCTGAGTTTCCGCCGCCCGGCTGCGTATCCTTGTGGACATGCGTCGAGCCGATGTTTACGCCGTTATGGGTCAGACTGGCAGAGGTGATATTGATCGCGCCACCGGTCACGATGTTGATGCCCGATTGCGTGATCTGGACATACTGCGACGCGCTCCCCGCGAAGAATTCGCCCATGTAGCAGCCATCGGCCCATGAGTTCGATCGGAACGAGCCGGGACCGGACTGCGCCTTGGTCGCTTTGACCGTCGAGATGTCCCGATCGCAGATGATCGCGATGCCTTTGTCGCCGACGATCGGGTCAATGATGATGGCCGCGTTCCCCGCCTGGAGGCGGAACGTCGGTAGCCCATGGACGATGCCGTGCGGCGTATTCTGTGCCAGGCCATCCACCTGATTGACCATCGGGCGCACGTCCACGGTCGGAGCGCCGGACGGGCCCCCGCCATGCACCGCGACAACCTCCACTGGGCCGCAATGAGCCATGCCGTCCATGACCTGGCGCACAAGGCCGTCGAGCGCGGCGAACGTGTTTGTGAGTTCCTGAAACCGCTGGAGGCCAGCGTAGCCTCCCGTGGTCGGAAGTTGGCCCGCCTTGGTGCTGTTGGTGCTGGCGCTCATGCCTGCGACGCCAGGATGTTCGTGCGGGCGCACATCACCTCGCAGAACCACGGGCCGCTGGGCAATTGACTGGAGAGGTCATAGACCAGCGGCGAAATGACATACCAGTCACCATTTGGGCCGCCCTGGACGGTCTGCGGTGACGCGGATGAGCCGATGGAACCGATCTCTATTTTGCCTGTCGTGTTGCCGACGCTGCTTTCCATGACAATCTGACCACCGAGCCGGATCGACGGATTGAACAGACATTGAAACAACATGCCATTGCTTTGGAATTTTGGATATCGGGTAAGCCCAGATCGCGTGCTGATTAGTGGCTTAGGGCCGGATCGTGTTGCGTTTCGCGGCCAGATCGCCAGCTTCAGCGGATTGTTTCCAGTGTCCAAATAGACCTCGATCCCCGCCGCCCGTGCGAGGTCGTGCGCCTGTTGCAGAGGTGTGCCCCAGAAATATGGGTTACTGAGTTGCACGTTCACACCGTTGTTTTCGAACGTCCACCCGGCGCTGTCCGCGATGGCCTTGGCGACTGTCGCCGCATCGGTGGCCCCAGAGTAACTGACCGCGTTCGTTGGCGTGATCGCCTGCGCCTGTCCGCCCCAACCGACAAAGATCATGCTCGTTTCGGGAACCTCGGAGAAGTCCTGAAACGCCTGATGCAGATAGCCGTTGTAGACCGTATACATCGCGCCGCCTTCGTCGCCTGCCTCGATGAGCATCGCATTGCCGGGACGCCACATGGTCAGGGGAATGCCGAGCGTCGATACGGAGTTCATGACATCTGGCGTCAGGCCATAGACTCGCGCCTCGGCCCGATCGAGCGATGGGAATCCCTTCTTCTCAACCGAAACGATCATCCGGAGATTTTCGAGTTTTACCGTGTTCGCGCCAGTCGTTCCGAACGTGCCCTTGCCGAGCGACAACGTGATCGTGAGCGACTTCTTGGTCCATGACGTGCCGGTGACCTGGGATTGAGAAGCGCTCATGTAGCGACGAACACTTGTGGTTGCACAGGTGTCGTTGATGATGTTTCGCTGACCATCGCGCTCCCAGACGTTGGCGCCTGACGAGGGGAGGTCTGACTGGTAGAAGCCGTGAATGGAAACGAAGCGACAGGGGCCTGGAACGGTGCCATCTAAACCTCAGTCCATGCGGCCGCATTCGCCTCAATGGCACCTTCAGGCCATATGGCTCCCTTCGGTGCGTTGAACTGAAAGTGATGGTCAAGACCCTCGTCACTGATCATCGCCCATCCTTCGCAGTTAGGCTCTCCACAGGCGCAAAGCACGGCCCATCGGCGATGCGCCCCAAGAACAATGCCATTCTCGAATCGCTTTGCTCGTCTGGCACCTCTCTCCAGATTGGTTCTGGTTAGATATGCGCTGATAAATTCATCGCGGGTTATCATCAGTTAGCCGCCTTCACTACGATCTCAATGTGCCCCCAGAACCAACAATAAGCCACAGTAGCCGCGAACGATCCGAGGCCGACCCCCGCCATCAATCCTACATAAACCCCGGACAGAAAACTCCAGTTCGGATTCGTTGCGACAACCATTTTCGGACCTGCTAAAAATGAGGAGTGGGCCATCAGCTTAACACCGGCTTCGGATCGACGAACATGGTCTGGTAATTCCCGGCACCGTTGCCGTTGTTGGCGATTTTAACGTAAATATAGAAGTAACCCGCCGCCTGCGGTTGCGGCGCGCTCAGTGTCAGCGTCATCGTGAACCGCTCAACCGCCGTAAACGTAGCGGTATTGTCTGTAACCGTGCCGCCGTCCACCGCGCTTGCATATCCTGCTGGTAGGCTGCCGTTCGAAGTTCCGGCCGTGGTGCAGACAAACAGCCTGACAATGCCACTGGCCGAGGAAACACCGATCAAATCGCCGCGCACATAGGCCGTTGTATTTTGTCGCGCGGGAGCAGACCCACCCCACAATTGAGACGACGCGCTCCACTGTGTGTTCGTGGTAAGCGCCGTGGCCTTGGTACAAGTGCCACGCGTGCTAAGCGTGCTGCTGGCGGTGCCGAAGTAAAGAACGTCGAACCAGAAGTCGTCATTATATGGCAGAGCCGTGCCGACGTACGCGCCCTCCAGTGTGATCGTCACGTTCGCGCCAGTCGTGGCGTTCCAGACAACGATTGGCATGGCCTCAAACGAATTGGACCAGCTTAAATTGCGCGTACCCGCTGCTGTGAACGCCCAACTAAACGGCGTCTTGCCGTCGCTCGCGCCGCCTGTCATAACAGCCGTGGTGGATACCTGCTGCGCGCAATCGAGACCAAGACGCTGCGAATTGTAAGTATTGCCGCCCGTATCGGAGTTGATTAGATCGACCACGTATCCGTTGATGGACGGGGACACCGAGCTAATAAGTGTAATAGTTGGCATCTTACAATGACTAAAAACGGCACGCTGAACGTAGGTAGTCACGGCGGGGATTACGTTAGTTCCGGCGAAAGCACTCAGATCAACCCCTTCACATAATACTACACCGTTGCCTGAACCCCCCGCGCCAAACAGGTTTGTAGGCCATGCGGTCGTCGTAGATAGCGCGCTCGGAGTATCACGCCAGGTAAAATTCCCAGATACACCGAAACCCTGACTGCCTGCGTTGTTACCGAACGCAACCGGGGTGTTGATCCACTCGACCGCTCCGGGACCAATTATGATCCGCCCCGCGGTAGAGGGACAGCTTACTGAGCAGTTACGTAAACGGACAAATCCACCCGCGGTGCTGGCTATAGTGAAAGCAGGGTTAGCTGTGCCGCTAGTGAACGCGACGCCATTGAACTCGATGTTGGTGCCCGACAGGGTGATGCCGTTCGCGCCCGTGACTGTATAGGTCGCGCCCGTGGTTGCGCTTGTCGGTGGAATGCTGCCGCCATTCGCGATGCAGACCACCTGCGTTTGAGCGCCATTGGCGGTGCCGTTGGTAAGCGTCGTGCTAGCCGCCACGGTTTCCGCGTGAGCGGACGAAACAAGCAAGTACCCCCCTGCCGGGACACGCGCGAGACCGGTGGCCAGAGCGTTGCCAAGACGGGAGAATGGCGCCCCCCATGCCGTCGTGAATGACCCAACCGCGCCGAGGCACGTCCAGGTGCAAGTGTTGTCGGCCGTCGTCACTCCAGCGGTCAGCGTGTAACTTGGTTCGCCAGCACCTGTCGTGCCAGCCGTCGTGCAAATGAAGTAAAATGTCCCGGCGTTGTTCTGGATTAGGTTGCCAAGCACCTGCGCACCAGATCGGTTCGCCGAGGACAGCGGCGTATTGGTCAGATCAGCGTTAAGCGCCGGTTGCCCTGTGCATTCCATCCAGGTTGGGCCAGCCGCCTCGACGGTCTTTGCCCCAGCCGTGTTGACCCAGGTTGGTTCGGAGGCGAGCGATGTTCCCGCGACAATGCAAATGAACGTGCGTTCGTTTGCCGCCGTAGGGGATGTCGCTCGCCTAATAGCGCCGACCGTGTAGGCCGTGACCGTAGCCCATACCGGAACAGCAAAATAACCGGTCGAGGAACCGTTACCGTAATTGGCATACCAAACGGTAGGAAGAGTGACGGCCATTAACGGTTCGCCACAAGCGACATGAACACATTCGCCAGAGTCGCATCCGCCGTTCCAGGCGCGAGGATTTTCAGGAAGTCACCGGCTGCGCACGCCACGGTCGAGCCTCCGGTGCTGGTAATCGCGCCCGCGTGCCCGGCCGAGAACGTGACGGTTCCAACATTGGTGAAATTCCCACCCGTGGTTGGATCCGATGCTGCGGGACATTGACTGATCAGACACGTCACCGTACCGGTCGAATTGACGTTACTTCCGGCCTGAGATGTGCCGCCACTCGTGGTCGTGCCGAAATTGGCCGGGAAGGTCACGGCGGCGGGGAATTCGTGAAGGAGCATGAGTTGGGAAGCAGTCAGTGTGCCAGGAACGAAAACGCCAACGGTATAAGCACCGGAGCCGGTGGCACCCGTCGCCCCTGTGCTTCCGGTCGGGCCCGTAGCTCCCGTCTGCCCGGTCGCGCCGGTCGGTCCTGTTGCCCCTGTGCTTCCAGTGGCGCCAGTCTGTCCAATCGCCCCGGCGGCCCCCATCTGGCCTACAGCGCCCGTGGCTCCGGTCGAGCCGGTGGCACCCACTGCCCCGGTTGCGCCGCGCGCTGCCGTCGCCAAGTCCGAGGCGCTGATATTGAACGCTCGCGTGCTGCCCGGTTGCGCCACGGGGATGAGAAGCTCGCTTGCGTAGGCAGTCGGCGTCGCATTGCTGATTTTAACGTCGGGCATCGTCTATCCCCACAACCAAAGGCCGGAGCCATTTTCTTGTTCCCAGAAGCCAAGCCCGTTTTCAAGCGCGATGCCGTTTCGATCAGTGATCTCTCCGGTGATTTCCTCCACGAAAGGAACTTCGGCGGGCGTGAAGTATCCGAGGAAAAACCGCGTGCCGATCAGCGAGTAGAACGGATCAGACTTGCCGCCGATGTCGAAAAACGCCAGATCGCCGATGAAGCCGAGATACAGGGATCGCACGATGACGTTGAGGTTTTCGCAGATCACGCCGCCGATCACGAGCGCATCGTTGACGTAGAGGTCGAGGAATATGCCCGTCGATTTCTGCGCCACTACGATCTGGCACGCCTGATCCGCCAGGGTGATGTTGACCAGTTGGCGCGGGACGGGCTGGAGAGGAACGATCAGCATCAGCCCGCTCCAAACCCTGATGGCAGAGCGGCATTTTGCTGGACTGGAGTTGGCGTCGCCGGTTGCACCGTCCCGCCATTGACCTGATCCGCACCCGTCGGCGTTTGCGTGTTCGTAAACTGAGCCGTCCCTGTCTCGCGCACTTCCTCAACCCAGATGTCCACCGATATCATGCTCACGGATTTGGCGTCGCGGCGCAAATCGTAATGAACCACGTTGCATGACGGCCAAGTGAACTCAGGCATGGAGAGCGTGAGCAATTCCAGGCCCTTGATCTGATCGTCGCACACCGCGAGGAACGCGCTACGCATCCCCGCCACGCCGCTAACAATGTAGGTCACGCGTCCGTTGAATGGCGTGTTGACTTTGTTATAGGAGAGGAATGCTCCCCGCTCCTGTGGCGCCGATGAGATGCGGTTATCATTCCGGAAGTCGAGCGACCCGATCGACTGCCCGCCACCGCCGATGAGGCGCACCAGACCGTTCGTGAAAGCGCCTGCGAATCCGGGGATCAGATTGAACGGTGACTGCCCGGCATTGTTGAACAACCCCCACTGCGGCCCGAGGAAAAGCGACAGCAAGCCCAGCGCATCCGAGGCCAGCAACACGGTCGTGTTCTGCGCCTGGACGAAGC
>Ga0105249_10000298_pt1 | contig 51006 bp, 39 predicted proteins | sample KBSS44metaG_FD_81522 | JGI IMG/M metagenome (GOLD analysis project Ga0105249, IMG submission 81522) | Switchgrass rhizosphere microbial communities from Kellogg Biological Station, Michigan, USA - KBS S4-4 metaG | ecosystem: Host-associated > Plants > Roots > Rhizosphere > Soil | place... | reverse complement strand
TTATATAAAAAATAAACCCCTGTAGAAACAGGGGTCGCAACCAAAACTAACTGCTTATGAGAAAATTGACTAAGTTTATTACGAGTTGTTGTATTTATAACGCAAAACTATTGCCATTAGTATCAAATGTGTTGTTAATGAAAGATTAAAGCCTGTTTTTCCGTAATTGCCCGTTTCAATTCGTAAGTAAATACTCTATTTTAATCAAACCCTTACCAGTAAACAATTCCAAGGCCTTATTTGTTTATTCTCACACACCTAAAAAGTAACCCTTTTTTAAAGAACTAATTACCTTCTAATGACAAAAATAATCTCTGCAAATCTTCACTTCTGTCGAACATTTGACAATAATTAAGCCAAAAAAATCCTGCAAAGGTTTGCAGCTTTAGGAGTCCGCTTGCGGATACGTCCTATCTGATAAAATATCGAATATGGATCGTGAAAATCAATTTTGTCTGGCAAGTTTTTCCGCATTTTCGGCAAATTGTAAGGCCTCAAGTATCTCCTGTATTTCGCCATTCATTATATCTGGAAGGTTATATAAGGTCAATCCTATACGGTGATCTGTAACACGACCTTGCGGATAATTATAGGTCCTGATCTTTGCGCTACGATCACCGGTACTTACAAGACTTTTTCTATGGCGGGCAATTTCATCTTCCTGTTTACGCACTTGCTCTTCATATAATTTGGTACGTAACATCTGCATGGCTTTTTCACGGTTTCCTAATTGCGTTCTTTCAGTTTGACAAATAACAACGGTTCCTGTTGGAATATGTGTCAGTAAAACTTTCGTTTCGACCTTATTTACATTTTGTCCGCCTGCTCCACCACTTCTTGCCGTTTCCATTTTCACATCGCTTTCTTTTAATTCAAAATCTACTTCTTCTGCTTCAGGCATTACCGCTACCGTTGCGGCCGATGTGTGTACACGGCCACTTGCTTCTGTATCAGGTACACGTTGCACCCGGTGGACTCCGCTTTCAAATTTCAATGTGCCATATACATCGTCGCCTGTTACCTCCAATTGCACTTCTTTATATCCTCCAACGGTTCCTTCATTCTCACTTAAGATGGCCGTTTTCCATCCACGTCGTTCGCAAAAGCGCATATACATCCGCAACAGGTCTCCGGCAAATAAACTTGCTTCATCGCCACCTGTACCTGCCCGTATCTCAATGATCGCATTCTTTTCATCCTGCGGATCCTTAGGTATCAGCAATTGCCGGATATAAGATTCCATCTTTTCTTTTTTCTCTTCCAGGTCCGGAGCTTCTGATTTGGCTAATTCTCTCATCTCTTCATCATCACCATTCAAAGCTTCTTTATAAAAATCTATATCATCCAGGATCTTCTTATACTCTTTATAAGCATTCACAATTTTTTCAAGACTACGATACTCTTTACTGGTCTCAGCAAACTTTTTATTGTTGCTCACGATCTCCGGATTCGTTAAAGCAAGTCCCAGTTGTTCAAATCTTCCTCTTATAGCTTCCAGCTTATCTAACATTGTAAAGTTTTATTTTTGATAACCGGCTGAATGTCTATGATTAAACGTCTCTTGCGAGTTTACCCTAAGCTTGTCGAAGGGCTCCGTTTATCTACCGGTAATTCTATTCATCTTTTTAAAGGCAGCAAAGTTAAAAGAAATCAACGCATGGCATACAGGAAATTCAAAGCAGATCATTTATTTGATGGAAATAAATTATATGGCAGCGATAAGGCATTAATTACAGATCAGGATGGAAAAATCGAAGCTATCGTTAATAATTTGGAAGCTGGCGATGATGTACAGATTTTTGAAGGAATACTTTCACCGGGTCTTATTAATTGCCATTGTCATCTCGAATTGAGTCATTTAAAAAATGTGATACCGCCGCATACCGGGTTGATAGAATTTCTTTGTTCAGTCGTAACCAAACGTGGATTTGCACCAGAAGTTATTCAACAGGAAATAATAAAAGCTGAGAAAGAAATGTATGACAACGGAATCGTGGCTGTCGGCGATATTGGGAATACAGCAGATACGGCTGCTGTAAAAAGTAAGAGCAAAATCCGCTGGCAAAATTTTGTTGAAGTATTAAGTTTTACAGATGAAAAGGCCAAGGATAATTTTAAACTCTATAAAAATGTGGCTGATGAGTTAGTATCAACACTCAGTACATCAAACATCGAACATCGTACATCATTAGTGCCTCATGCATCTTACAGCATCAGTCCAAAAACATTTCAACTAATAAATGAAGCAACAAAAGACCAGGTCATCTCCATACATAACCAGGAACACCCGGCTGAAGATGTATTGTATAAAACCGGTGGTGGTGAGTATTTGAAGCTGTTTAAAATTTTTGGTATTGACGAATCTCCTTTCCCGGTGACAGGTAAAAGCAGCATACGTTCAGTATTACCTTACTTTAATAATAGGCAGACGATCTTTCTTATTCATAATACGTTCATGCCTGAAGAAGATATTGTTTGGGCAAATGAATATGCTAATGTCAATGGGTTAAAATTGGTTTATTGCTTTTGCATTAATGCGAACCTTTATATTGAAAATAAAACGCCGGTTGTAGAACACTTTATAAAACACAATTGCCATATCGTTTTAGGAACAGATAGTTATAGTAGTAACTGGCAATTGAGTATTGCAAAAGAAATGCAGGCTTTATTACGTATGCCATCCGCCAATTGGCGGATGGCATACGAAGATGCCGCGGAAGCAATTTTACAATGGGCAACAATCAATGGAGCCAAAGCTTTGCAATGGGATGATGAGCTCGGAAGTTTTGAGAAAGGAAAAAGACCCGGGATATCTTTAATAAAAACTGATTTTTCAGCATCAAAAAAATTATCCTAATACTTCTCTCAGTACCGGGAGCGTTTTCATCGTTCCAAACTCCTGCACATGCAATGCAAAAAAAACTTCATAAGCACGTAACAGATGTCTTCGTGTGTCATGATTGAGTTTGATCTGTTCCAGCTCGGCAGGTTGCATTACTTTTAACAGGTCAGAAGTGATCTCGGCATATTTACCTTCCATAAAATTGGGATGATCGGGCTGGGTGTCGGTAAAGTTGCCTTCCTGCAAATCAAGAAAATGATTTTTCGCCGAATAAACATTATGGATCTGGAAGCCTGACAAAGAAGAAAGATGTAAGGCAAAATATAAAGAGAAGTTAGCCATTACGGCTGGTGTACTTTCATCCAGGTGAATAAATGCATCCTCGCAAAAGTTAAACAGATCTTCGTTGACTTCCGGTTGTTTTAAACATTTAGTAAGCAGTTCCACCATAAATAACGACACAGCATTTTTGGGTACATCACTAAAAATGTTCTTATAAATATGCGCCCATTTAAATTCCCTGATCCGATTGAGTTGTTTCAATTCATTGTGATAAACCACCAGGTCAAGTATTGCTGCCGGTTGAAACAAATTGGCTTTACCACTACCCTTTTTTGTTGAAACTCTTACCCCATTGACTAAATAAGATTGTATCCCAAACTTTTCTGTAAAGATCAAAACAACGATACTGGTTTCACCATACTTCACAGAGCGAAGAACAATGCCTTTTGTTTTATGTAATTGTGATGACATTACCTGGCTATAAAAACAATTTTGGTTGAACCTGTTTCTTTTCTACCATCATCACTGATCAACACCATGTAAATACCGCTTTCAATTTTTTTACCCCGGTAGTCTTTTCCATCCCATACCGCTTGCCCACCTAATGCACGGGTCTGATAAACCAAGCGGCCATTCAGCTCTGTTATTTTTACAATAGCGTTATTTGTTATTCCACGTATTGCGATTGTACCACTGTAACCAGGCGGTACGGGATTGGGGAAAACCAGTACATTTTCATTTTCGCCAACTCCTTCAATAGCGGTACCACGAAATGAACATACACCTTTAGCTGTGGCAAAATATACTTCCCCGGTTTTACCATCTATAGCAACCTGTCTTACATCATCACTTAATAATGGACTATTGCTTTCATTAAAATTGTAGATCACTTTTTCGCCGTCTGCACTGATCAGCCAGGCCCCGTTTTTTGTGGCTACCCATTTCCGATTGGCCCCATCTGTTGCAATACTTCTTACCTCCTCCCCTTTAAAAAGATAATCCGCAAAATTTCCCTGTTGCACAATGGGCCAAATAGCATCACAACCGGTTGATGAAAAAATACCAGGAGCACATTGTATCACACCAATCCCATTTGTTGTGCCTACCCATTTAAATCCCTCTTTATCTTTTTCGACAGATAACACATCAGATGAAGGCAAGTTGCCGTTACCGCCACCAGCAGTTAATAATCTCCATCGATCATCTGCTGTATTATCAATGGTGTTATTGTCGTTAAAAACGATCAATCCATTGCCGGGTGAGACGATCCATTTATAATTGTTATCATCAATTAAAATTTGGCCCGTTGCAAATGAGGAAAGCGGAAATGGGATAATAAAATTTTTCCAGCTACCATCATGTTTCTTTACTAATAGAGGTTGATCACTTCCGTAATTAGATATCCATAGATCATTGTTGTTATCAAAAGCCAATCCTGAAACCCGGTAGCTGCCCGGATTGGTAATAGCTGGTTTGATCGGTGAGTTTTGCTTAAAGATCTCAAAACTGTTATCCTGTTTGAAATGTAATAATCCACCGCCAAATGACCCGGTCCAAATTGTCTCATCTTTTTTATCGATTGCTATGGTGATAAGATCCGGGAATGAATCCAGTAACGGGTAATTATTTCGATTAAGATTCCTCCAGTTGTCTTCTTTAAAAAAATAAAACCCATTTTTATTATTCTGCGGGATCCATGAACGTGATACTTCGCCGGATGTCGCATAAAGGACATTGTTCACTGCCTTGATCTCACCCAAAGCAATTGATTGGGGAGAATTGAGCTGGTATTGAGCAACAAGGGATGGATTAAAATGAGATAACCCATCAATTGAATCAGCAACCCAATAATCATTATTCAAAGCAATCGCTTTTTGAGGCAATGAAATTCCTTTTTGAGGTGACAATAAATTGGCAAGTGTGCCATCACTATTCAATACAACTACCCTGCCCTGGCCATTTAACTGGTATTGACTTAATAAGATCTTATTACCGGACACATTTACATTTTTGATCGGCCACCCATCGTAATAAAACAAATTCCAACTGTTCCCATTTAAAACAAACAAGGAATCATTTTTTAAAACAATGATCTTATTTTGAACAGATACAACATTGTTTATAATACCATTTGACAAACCATTGGTTCCGCTTAACAGTTGCCAATTATGATAATCTGAAAGATTAGAATTGGTAATTGCCGCTCTTTTCAATCCTTCGTGTGTTGCCGCATAAAAAAAAGAAGCATCGGATGTGAATCCTGTTACCTTAACCTGGCTACCTGCATTACCAATAAACCATGAATCTTTTACTTCGTATCTTTCTCCGTTAATAACTATAACACCCAACCCGGTAGAGAGATAATAATTTTGATTAAAAGAATAAATATGATAGATCGTTTTATCGCCAACGATATTATCTCTTTTAATATCCGGCACATTATAAATATCATTCCGGTAAAGAATATCAATATTACTGTTGGTATAAGCAATAATTAGTTTTCCATTTATCCGGTCATATTGAATTGCACTGACACCTGTTTCACTCAACCCGGTGATCTTACTTAGTCGCTCAACGGAGTTTTCATTTAGGTCTACACTAAATAAACTATGCGGTGTTGCTGCATATATTTTATTGTCTCCTGCTGTTACATCAATTGCTGACTGATAAGGCAAGTGTTCACGCCATTCACCAACGGGCTGCAAGGATTGCTGTGCAACAGCAAATGTTGAAACGATAGTTAGGATTAAAATGATCGTACTCTTCACCTTTCAAAAGTAATTTAAAGGCTCAATCGATTGTGTGAATTTTATTATGTTTCTTTGCGCTCCGAAGGAGTCCTTCGGACCAAATTCATCTAACCTGACGAATCTATTATGTGGCGTAGTCTTGGAAAATTTATTCTGAAAAACCGTATTGTCCTCCTGCTTATTGTCATTGCTGCAACTGTTTTTATGGGCTATCATGCCCGGCAGGTACAATTGAGCTACGAATTTGCAAAAGCAATACCAGTTGATAATCCTAAATACAAAATTTACCAGGAATTCAAAAAACAATTTGGAGAAGACGGCAACTTGCTTGTAATTGGCCTACAAACTGAAAAGTTTTTTACCCAGGATATTTTCAATTCTTATGCTACCCTGGAGCGTAACCTGAAAAAAGTGCCGGGTGTTGAAGATATTATTTCTATACCTACTGCAGTTAATCTTGTTAAAGATTCTGTTACAGAAAAACTTCATTCAGAATATATATTTCCTGATAAAAGCCTGACACAGGCCGAGATCGATAGTTTCAAAAATATTTTTTTAAATCTTCCTTTCTATAGAGAGTTGCTTTATAATCCTGCTGTGAACGCCTGGTTGATGGGCGTTCGTATAAATAAAAATGTATTGAACTCAAAAGACCGTACTCAAACAATTGATGAAATAGAGAAATACACTAATGCATTTGGCACCTCGAATAAACTGGAAGTATATGTAAGCGGCTTACCGCTTGTAAGAACAAAATTGGCCACTCGTATATCCAATGAAATGAGCTGGTTCCTGATGGTCTCATTGATATTATCAGCCATCATTCTTTTATTATTCTTTCGTTCCATTTCGTCTATGGTGCTTTCATTAGGAATTGTAATTATCGGCGTATTGTGGAGCCTGGGCACCATGCACCTGGTTGGCTATAAGATCACTTTACTTACAGCGCTCATTCCACCATTGATAGTTGTAATTGGAATTCCAAATTGCATTTACTTTTTAAATAAATATCATACTTCCTACACGGATGAAGCACACAAACATAATTCATTAGTGAATATGGTTGCCCGTATGGGCATTGTCACACTGTTTTGTAATCTTGCCGCAGCTATTGGCTTTGCAGTTTTTGCTTTAACAAAAAGTGCAACACTGAAAGAATTTGGTGTGGTAGCAGGGATCAACATCATGTCTTTATTTTTTATTTCCCTTGTTCTTATACCTATCACTTTAAGTTTCTTACCGGAACCAAAGGAAAAACATACAAGATATTTGGATAATCCCGGGCTTAACCGATGGCTCGATAGGTTGGAAAGATGGAGTCTTAATCACAGGAAATTTATTTATGTTGTTACAATCGTTTTGGTTGTTGTAGCGACACTTGGTGTCTTCAGGTTAAAAAGTGTGGGATATATTGTTGATGACCTGCCTAAATCAGATAAAATTTATACTGATCTGAAATTTTTCGAAAAGAATTTCAAAGGTATCATGCCGCTGGAAATAGTTGTTGATGCAAAAAAGAAAAGTGGCGCTGTTCAATTCGATAACTTATCGCGAATTGATTCACTATCTGATTACCTGGCTTCATTCCCCGAAATAGCAAGACCGCTAAGTATTACAGAAGGATTAAAATTTGCCAAGCAAGCTTTTTTTGAAGGTGATAGTGCGAGTTATAGTATGCCCACAGCTTATGACTTGCCCGCCCTCAAGGAATATCTTAGCATGAGATCGGATAGTACGGGGGCTAAAAATTCTTTTGCAAAATTGGTCGCGTCGTTTATGGATAGCACAAAACAACAAGCTCGTATCAGTATAAATATGGCTGATATTGGAAGTGCCCGTTTGCCATTGCTGCTCGATTCGATTGCAAAACGTTCCGATGAACTTTTTGCAAAAGATAAATATGAAGTTAAGTTGACCGGTACCAGTGTTACTTTTTTGGAAGGAAGCCGGTTTATCATTAACGGTCTTAAGGAAAGTGTCCTTTGGGCTTTTCTCTTAATTGCTTTGTGTATGCTTTATCTTTTTAGATCAGGCCGCATTTTACTTTGCTCTTTAATTCCAAATCTTATTCCTCTTTTGATCACTGCCGGAGTGATGGGATGGGTTGGCATTCATATAAAACCTTCTACTGTCCTGGTTTTTAGCGTGGCGTTGGGAATTGCAATTGACGTTACTATTCGTTTCCTGGTTAATTATAAGCAGGAGTTGCCACATCAGCAGCATAACATCAGGCAAACAGTGATCGAAACAATTCACAGCACAGGTATCAGTATTATTTATACTTCACTAGTGTTGATTGCCGGTTTTATTATATTCTGTTTCAGTGGGTTTGGAGGAACAAAAGCATTGGGCTGGCTTACTTCTTTAACACTGATAACAGCTACTATAACTAATCTTGTTCTATTGCCTGCTCTCCTGATCTCGACTGCAAAGAAGGGAAAATGAGAAGAAATTTATTCACAAACAAGCAGCAGGGTAAGTAGTTTTTCTCTCTGATAAATATTGTCGGGTTAACAGAATCCCTATATTTGTTTACCACAATTTCAACTTCAAACTAACTACACATGAGAAAACTTACCTCACTTTTTGTGATGCTAGTTCTTTTTCAGCTACTAGCATTTAGTCAAGACAGAGTTATTACAGGAGTCATAAAAACCGAAGGAGGCCTCGAAGTTCCCGCAGCATCAGTAAGGATCAAAGGAACAAGAGTAGGTGTCGCAGCAGATAAGAATGGTCGCTTTAGCATCAGGGCTAAGGCCGGAGATGTATTGCTGATAACAGGATTAGGAATAGATCCTGCCGAAGTAACTATTGGCTCTTCCAATGCTATTGCTGTTACAGTAAAAAGTACTGTTTCCAGCATGAGCGAGGTAGTCGTAACAGCTTTGGGTATTAAACGCCAGGATAAGGCATTGGGATATGCAGTTTCAAAACTTGACCCAAATAATCTTTTACAAAAATCCGAGCCCAATGTTTTAGCAGGACTTGCTGGTAAAGTCCCCGGTGTAGATATTCGGGGTGGCCAGGGAGCACCGGGTGCGGCTGCCCGTATTCAAATCAGAGGAGTATCTTCTTTTAACGGAGGCGAGCCTTTGATCGTTGTTGATGGTATTCCATATAGCAATAACTTGGTTAATACTGGTAATCCTTTTACTCAGGGAGGAACTTATGGTTCTGGTTTTGCGGATTTGGACCCTAATGATATTGAGTCTATAAATATCTTGAAAGGCGCTGCGGCTGCAGCATTGTATGGTTCAAGAGCGGCCAATGGAGTATTATTGATCACTACTAAATCAGGAAACCCCAGGAAAGGGCAAAAATCGCTCAATGTAACTTACAAAACAGGTTATAGTGTAGAAAACATATCCGGTATACCAGAGTTTCAAAATCTTTATGGGGCAGGTGCCAACTTTAGGGTACAATCTTCAAATGGTTCATGGGGAGGTAAATTTGGAAAAGGTGTTATTTATAATGCAACCGGTGATGTGATCGGTACTTCTGCATCAGGAATTGACTCTATTCCTGCTACAACATGGGCTACCATGTTTAATTCTTATCCTGAACTTTTTCCTAATGGGCGCTTAGCCTATAAAGCAGTACCAAACAATGTATCTTCTTTGTTTACCCAAGGAAGCCTGTTGGAAAACTCAGTGGGTCTTAGCGGTGGTGAAGGAAATACGCTTTTTAATATTACATTGTCAAATGTTACCCAGAAAGGATATATTACTAATTCAAGTTATAAAAAAAGCAATATCAGTGCAGGTGGACAGACAAGTATAGGTAAACTTACAGTGGGATCAAGTCTTTCTTATGCCAGGTCAAAACAGATAGGTGGATTTATCGGTGGGCCCCAAAGTTTCTTATCACAGTGGGGGCGCACATTTACGATGGCCAGGAACTGGGATATTACAGGATGGCCTTCACAAGATAAAGCCGGTCGGCAAATAGGCTTTAATGATGGTCAATATACCAACCCTGTATGGGGTGCCTACCACAATGTAATTACTTCTATTGATGATCGTTTGACAGCTACCATTAGGGGTTCTTACAAGTTCAATAATGCAATCAGGATTGATTATAATGCCGGTGTGAACAGCTATGCTCTTTTCAGAGACCAGATCATTGACAAATCTTCTTTGGGAGGTACCGATAATGCCTTGGGTAATATTACCGAAGTTGTGAACAGAACACAGGAACTTCAATCAACATTAGTAGCCGTATTTACGCCTAAGATCGGACACAATTTTACTTTAGATGTTAAATTAGGTAGTGATGTTAACCAAAGAACTTCTCGGAATCAGCAGGTTCAGGGCGTTAACTTTGTCATTCCGGGTCTCTATAATCTTACCAACACATCCACCCAACGTTTCAGCGCTGATAGCAGAACAAAAAGAAGATTGGTAGGTTTCTTTGGCGATGCTTCTATCGGGTACAGAAATTTTGTCTTTTTAAACTTAACAGGTAGAGGAGATCTTACTTCTACACTTCCTTACAAAAACGCCCAGTATTTTTATCCGGGAGCTTCGATGTCATTGGTTTGGACAGATGCATTAAAGATCAAATCAAACGTGTTAGATTATGGTAAGATCCGTGCCGGTTATGCAAGAGTAGGGAACGATGCCGCACCTCACCAGGAAGCAATATTCAATCTTAACGCCGCCGGCTTCTTGGGCCAGCCTTTATTATCAAGGGGAGGTGCTAGTTACGATCCGGATCTTACACCTGAATTTACCAGGGAACTGGAGATTGGTACTGAGATGCGGTTTTTTAAAAGAAGAATTGGTCTTGAACTTACCTATTACAATAAAAAATCTACTGATCTGATTTATGCTATCGGTCTGCCTTCGACTACTGGTTATACCTCTTTCTTTACCAACCTCGGTCAGATTCGTAACAAAGGATGGGAAGCAGCTATCGATTTAAGACCCGTGGGCAGTCGGGATTTTACATGGGATATAAGAGGCATCTTTACCAAAAATGAAAATACAGTTGAGAAACTCGTAGCTGGACTCACAAGAGACATAGTCGGGGGAAACAATTGGATTGAAGCAGGCTACCCATATGGTTACATTAGGGGTAATCGTTCTGCACGTAGCGAGGATGGACAGTTGTTGATCAATTCTCAAAACGGTGCACCATTTGTTGACCCGAATGATGATATGATCGGAAATCCAAATGCTGACTTTAAATTGGGTATTACCAATACTTTATCATACAAAGGTTTTCAGTTAAGTGTTCTTTGGGATATGACAAAGGGTGGCGATTTATCTTCTGAAACTATTATTTCCATGCTAGGAAGAGGTGTAACACTGGATACCAGAGATAGGGAGAAAAGCCGCGTTATTGAAGGTTTGTACGGAAATCCTACGCCTGTTACAGGTGCCGATGGTAAAAACCATTATGTACCTTTACTTGTTGGCGGAAAACCTGTACAAAACCAAACGAGAATTACAACCAATGATCTTTTTTTCTCACCCACAGGTACCGGAGCAACTTTTGCTACCAATGGAGCAGCTGAATACGCTGTATTTGATGCAACCGTCTACAGATTAAGAGAAGTGGTTTTGGCTTATAGCCTTCCTCCAACTGTCTTAACCAAACTCAGGTTAACTGCCGTTACTTTTTCGATCAGTGGCCGCAATCTTTGGTTCCTCGCTCCAAATACACCAAAGTATATGAATATTGACCCGGATTTCAACTCTGTGACTAGTGCAAATACACAGGGAATTGAGGGTGGTGGTGCACCAAGTACAAGAAGAGTGGGCGCTAACTTAAACATAACCTTCTAATGATCTTAAAAAATTTAATTATGAAAAGGAAAAATCAATTTATATATCTTTTTCTAGCGATGGTGATGCTTGTAGCTATGCCGAGTTGTAAAAAGTTTCTCGATGTAAATAAGAATCTTAATAGTCCCACACCAGACTTGGCATCGGTGTCATATCTTTTGAGCAGTTGCGAGCGGGCTATTTCAAATAACATTGCCTTAGGTTCAGGCCTTGGCAATACCATGTCGGTTTATACACACCAAATGACAGGCCGAGTGGCCGCCGATAGATATGGGGCAGGCTCGCAAGGATGGGATGGTCTATACGCAGCTCTGGCTAACCTTAATGTGATCATAAAAAATGGAACTGCCGAAACCCGATATGCATACGCCGGTATTGCTAAAATATTGAAGGCGTATACGTATAGTATTCTTGTGGATGTTTATGGCGATATCCCTTTTTCTGAGTTCGATCAGTTTCCAGAAATAAAGCAACCAAAATTTGATCAGGGCAAAGACATCTATCCCAAACTTTTTACGTTAATTGATGAAGGTATTGCTGATATAAATAATCCTGCATTTAACATCTCAAAGCCGGCAGCTGACGATTATATTTATAAAGGAGATCTTGCTAAATGGATAAAAGCAGCCAATACTATTAAACTTAAATTGTACACCCAGGTAAGACTTGTTCAGAATGTTCAAAACGAGATAAGAGCATTGCTGGCAACTCCCGCAAATCTTATCAATTCACAGGCTGAAAATTTTATGATGCCATATGGCACCTTTGCTACCACTGATGACAGACATCCAGCTTATGGCGATTATAATGCTACACAACGTGGAGGACAATTATTCAGCCCGTGGCTGTATGAGATCATGAAGGGAAGAAACTCCAATATTTTAAGCGGGAATCCCGATCCAAGAATCCCCTATTATATCTATAACCAGAAATCCGCAACCGCTCTTCCTGAAAATTGCACTGAATTTCGAGATGGCGGATTTATTTCTATTCTTTTTGGCTCAAACGGGAATTGCCGTGATGGTTCTAACAGTGCAACCTATTCGCTCTTTGGCTTATATCCTGCGGGTGGCCGATATGAAGATGGTGCGGGCAGAACAATTACTCAGATTGGCGCCATAAATGCAGGGACTGGTGCGCTACCACATCAATTTATTACTTATGCAGATCGCCTTTATCTTGAAGCAGAACTGATCAATGTAGGACTGGGTCTTGGAAATGAAAGAACTGTATTTAGTCAAGCTTTGAATGAATCGTTTAAACAAATGGATTATATCATTAGCAATTTCATTAAACCCGGTAATGCAGGAGCCGCACAAATTGTTCCTTTAATAGATACGATGGCCGCAACCACTGCATATAAAAATGCTGTGCTCGGAGCATTTGATGCAGGAAATTCTGCAAAAAAATTAGAATACATCATAACTGAGAAATGGATCAACAGGATCGAGAACCCGGTGGATAGTTATACTGATTACAGAAGAACAGACTACCCTGTTTTGTTTTCTCCCGCACCTATTGGTACTGTTACAAGTGTTACTGCTCCTGATGGAAAGGTGACACCTGTATCAAACGACAGGCGGTATCCATTGTCTTTACCTTTCAATACGAATGAAATTGCATTAAACTCTAATGCTCCACCACAAAAAGTACCTGAAAACTATAAGGTATTTTGGGATAATTGATTGATGTATTCTGATAATAAATTATTAATAAAATTAACAGATCATGAAAATTAAAAAATTAAATATATTATTTGTCATTTCTGTAGGAGCTATTATTGTTTACTCAGGCTGTAAGAAAGATGATGGGGCGCTACCCAAAAGGGTTACTGTTTCTGACGTGCCGACTATTACAACCAATATTGATCCGACAGGCTCCACAATCATTAACATTTTAAACGCGACAACTTCCGCGACTTTTTCAGGCAAATTTAAAGTGGATAATTATTTTCCAGGCGCAACACCGCCGAGTAAAGTTGATATAGTGGTTAGAAAGAATAATTTTCATCCTTATACTAATCCTAATGGTGTTGCTACAAACGGAAATGTAAAATTATACAAAGCCAGTATTACGTTACTCCCAACTACTTTTACGATTACTGCCGCAGAGATTTCCAGTTTGTTTGGCGCTCCCATACAACCGTACGATAATTATGATTTTGCACCAGATATCTATGTAGATGATAGGAAATTTGAAGCTTTCCCCGTCACAGGAATTGGTACCGGCACGGGGCATGCAGGTCAGCCACTCTGGAGTGAATTTGCGCGATTTAACGCACTTTGTCAAGATCCCAATTTTCATCAGGGAAGTTTTGAAGTAGTATCTGATGCCTTTCCCAATGGTTTTACTGCTGGTCAGACTGTTACAATTACAAGAGTTAGCGCTACTCAATTTTCATTTCAATTTCCTGGCGTTACCAGCCCTACTAATGTAAATTTTACTGTTAATGCAAACACGAATGTACTTTCAGCAACAAAGCAAAAGATTGGTAATGCATTTACATTCGATCCGACTCAAACAAACCCGAACATAACTGTTACCGCCGGAGCTACTAATTTCATTGACCCATGTGCTAAAACAATTGATCTTAATATCACTTATCAAACAGATCAGAAACTGTTCCCGGGAACATATTTACTTAAACTTAGAAAGCCTTAGAACAATTAATTTGGAATAGGTATTTCAAACGGCTATTTCAATAAATGAAATAGCCGTTTTTATTTAAGAATAGATAATTATAGTAGCGTAAGCTTAGCTGTTCCTGCTCCAACCTATACGAGCCAGTGTATTTTCAAACAATGAGGATATTTTTATAGCCATCATGAACTGAGTCCATTCTAATTCAGTACCTCGGCTAATTTTTCATGCAACTCAGATCCCCTTAAATTCTTTGCAATAATATTTCCCTTGGGGTCTACTAACACATTAAACGGAATACCCTGTATACCATATATCGAAACAACGGGGCTATACCATTCCTGCAGATCACTGATATGCGCCCATGTCAATCCATCTTTCATGATAGCTTTTGTCCATGCTTCTTTATTCTTATCCAATGATACCCCCAGTATCGTAAAATTCTTATTTCTGAATTTTTGAAAAGCAGATACTACATTAGGATTCTCTTCGCGGCAAGGACGACACCAGCTTGCCCAGAAATCAACCAACACATATTTCCCTTTAAAAGAACTTAGCGCAATTGTTTTTCCAGAAGGATCCTGCATTTCGATCTCCGGCGCGGGCTTACCGATCCATTGCTGTTCCTGTGCAAATTGTTCCTGTTGTCTCTTTTTTTGAATTTCAAATTGTTCTTTTATTGAAACAACTGTTTTATTTGCAGGAAATTTTGCAGCTATTTTTGATACTAATTCATACACTTCATCATCATTAATAGGTGCCAATTGTAAGTACCCATTCTGGTTGTTTGTAGTTTGATAATAACTGAGTATATACATAGCAAGAGCTGGATTGCTTGCCTTATCGATAGCCGTACTGGTAAAACTCTTTAAGCTTTCCGTTAATTGCGCCCTGCTAATACTATCTTTTGTTGCAGGAGTACTTTGCTCATTTTTTTTGGAAGCGTCCATCGCTTTTTTATCTGCGTTGTATAACTCCATCAATTTATTTCCAAAACCAGTTACAAAATCTTTGAATTGCAAACTTGCCGGTGAACCTATCACCTCATATTTGTCAACATATTCATTACCCGCATCAGTGAAAGATGCATTTACAACAATCGAGTTGGTGTCATTTACAATCGTTATAGCAGGAAAGTTATTCTGATCAAGCCTGAGCGTATAGACCAGGTCTGTGCTGGCTGACGCTTTTAATTTATACTTTCCATCACCACTGATTGTTGAAGAGTCTACAACGGTACGTTGCATACTTGCCATCGGAATTTCCTCGAGATAGATCTTTTTTGCCTTGCTATTCGTTAGTGTGCCTGACACTTTAAATTGTTTCCCATCTGCAGGCTGATTCTCTTTGCAACCGCCAACGAGCACAAATGCAAAAATCACCGCAATTAATTTATTCCGTTTAAGCATAATTATCATTTCAGTTTTTCGAGTAATAATTTATTTACAACTTTAGGATCGGCCTTGCCTTTTGTTTGCTTCATTACTTCACCTGTAAACAAAGCCAATAATCCCTTCTTACCCTTTTTATATTCAAGCACTTTTGCTTCCAGCCTACTTAAAACCGTATCTACTACCGGCTCCAATTCGGCGGCGTCCGATTCTTGTATTAAATTATTCTCAATTGCAATTTGCTCAGGGCTTTTTGATGGATGTTTTATTAATTCTAAAAATATTTTTGACGAAGCAATTGAAAAACTAAGCTTACCCGATTGCACTAATTCTATCAACTCCGATACTTGTTTTGCAGTAATTGGGAATTCATCGATCGAAATAGTATTATCATTTATCCACGATCTGACCGGACCAAGCATCCAGTTAGCCGCAGCTTTATAATGTGTTGTATAGACTATTATCGCTTCAAAAAAATCGGCAAAAGCCTTTTCTTCCGTCAATACACCGGCATCGTACTCCGAAAGCTGAAACGTGGTTTGGTATTTACTAATTCTTTCTTCAGGCAAAGCGGGGATCGTTCTCCGGACAGATTCAATAAATGAATCTTTAAGATCAAACGGTGTTAGATCAGGATCAGGAAAATACCGGTAGTCATCTGCATCCTCTTTATCACGTATGGGGAAAGTAGTTCCCGTCGCAGCATCAAAACTTTTTGTCTGTTGTATGATCGTCTCACCTCTCTCCAGCATTTCCATCAATTCATTTGCTTCGTATTCAATAGCACGTTTTACATTACGGATAGAGTTAAGATTTTTTATTTCCACTTTAGTACCCAATTGGACATCTCCCTTTTTCCGAACTGAAATATTTGCATCGCAACGCAAACTACCTTCTTCCATATTCCCATCACATATTTCAAGATAGCGTACCAACTTTCTTATTTCGGTTAAATAATTGTAAGCTTCATCTGCACTTCGGATATCGGGTTCTGTAACAATTTCTATTAAGGGTGTGCCGGCACGGTTATAATCTATACTTGTCCGAGTGGACCCAAAGAAGTCATTGACCTTCGGAGTATTTTTTTCATCTATATCATGCAGACTTTTGCCCGCATCTTCTTCCAGGTGAATACGATTCAAACGAATTGATCTTTCTCCATTATTTGTTTTGATCTTTATGAACCCGCCCTTACATATCGGAGTTGTATGTTGCGAGATCTGGTAGCCTTTCGGAAGGTCTGGATAGAAATAATTTTTCCGGGCGAAATAATTGTTCTTTTCAATTTCACAATGACAGGCCAATCCCATTTTTATGGCAAACTCAATTGCCTTCTTATTCATTTTTGGTAAGGTACCCGGGTGGCCTAATGTAATCGGACTGACCTGTGTATTGGGTTCAGCCCCATATGCAATGCTATCGCCGCAAAATAATTTGCTTTCAGTAAGTAATTGTGCATGCACTTCCAGTCCCACCACTATTTCGTATAGATCTTTGTTCGCCATAAAGGAAGCGCAAAAATACAGCTCTGAAGGTTAACGAACTGTCATTTCAAATACAAAAGCCCCGCAGTATGCGGGGCTTTCAGGGCTATACTCTGCATCATGCTCGATAAATATGTCAGGACTAAAGATCTGCAGTTTTTAATTTGCGGGGCATTTTCACCTCGATAGTTTGCGCTTTTCCATCACGTTTTAATTTCAAACTAAGACCGGGTTTGTCTTTATTCTCTTTTACCAGTTTAGCTACTTCATCAGCGCTGTTTACTTCTTTATCATTTACATGTGTAATGACATCATTCGCTTTTACACCTGCTTTTGCTGCATTGCTTTCTTCATCTACTTCAATAACTTTCACACCTTTTCCATCATCTGTATCCTGAACAGATAATCCTAATTTGGGTTGGCTATCAGAACGATAACCGTAAATTCTGGGCATTGATTGGCCATGAGGTACTGTCAGTTCTTTAAGATCCATATCGGGCATTTTGAAATCCCAATTTTGTTGTCCGGGAGTAAAAGAATAACCTGATAGTCCTTTGTATTTTGAAAGCTCTGCAGAAGCTTTATTTTCTTTTTTATCTCTCAGATAAGTGACAGTTACTTTATCACCAGGTTTATGTTCTTTAACAGCTTTTGCCAATGCATCAGGATCTTCAATTTTTTTCTCATCCAGTTTAGTGATGATATCTCCTTCTTTCAATCCAGCTTTTGCCGCTGCACTTTCTTTTGTTATTTCCTGCACTTTTACACCTTCATCCACTTTTTCAGTAACTACGCCAAGCATTGCACGGTTTTGATCTTCATTAAATAAGTTGTAAACGCCATCACCACCATTCCAGGCCATCGCTCCACTTGGCGCTTTAGAACGCAACAGGAAATCACCATTCTTATATTTTGATTTGTGAACTGTGATATCACCATCTTTTAATTCTTCAATAGGCTTTCCATTAACAGTGATTTTATCTCCATCGATAACCACTGTAACTTTTTCCTTTGAATCACCTGTTTTAGTGATCGTGATATGTTCGATATCTTTTGAGGCTTTTTCTTTCTCCTCTTTCTTCTCATCCTGCGCCTGAACAGCGGGGACAAATAACATGGCGGCAATTAATGCGGCGCTGAGTTTTGAAATTAGCTGCTTCATAGTTTTTTATTTTCTACGTTAAGTTTCGTAGACCAAATATAAAGACATTTTTCTAATTACGAAATGTTTCGGAAATGTTAAATGGAAAATTTCTTTTGGGTGGACAAATCACGGGCTGAGCGGATTATTAATTATATAGGTTTTATGCTCCAAACCATCTATTTCCTGGGCACCTATGTAAGTCATACCGCATTTCTCCATCACTTTTATCGAACCTATGTTTTCGGGGAGGGCCCTGGCCATTATTGTTTTCAGGTTGAGCTTTTCAAAGCCATATTTAATACTGGCATAGGCGGCTTCAGTAGCATACCCTTTCCCCCACGAGGATCTCTTAAACCTGTATCCTAAATCAATTTGATGCAGCTCAGGCCGATATTTTAAACCACAGCAGCCAATAAATTCAAGACCTGGTTTGATATGAACGGCCCAGCGACCGTGGTTATATAAAACGTATTGAGGCAATATAACAGTTTCAAGAATTTGTCTTGCATGCTCTATATCCCAGGTTGGATCAAGTGTATAACGCGTTACTTCAGGATCGAGATTGAGATCATAAATAAGCCGGGCATCATCGATTGTAAAAGTGCGGAGAATTAAGCGATCAGTTTCAATAACTACTGAATAGGACATCGTTTGAAAGTATACACCTATAATAATGATCTTACTTTATCGATCACTTGTTTCAAATTGCTTGCATCTTGCCCACCCGCCGTTGCAAATCCTTTTTGCCCGCCACCGCCACCTTTGATAAGCGGCGCTACCTGTTCTTTAATAATTTTTCCTGCATCCAGGTTTTTGGCAGCGACTACTGTATCTGACACACTCAATGCTACATGAGGCTTACCTCCAATATTTACACATAATACAGCTACATGATCCCGTAAATGATTTTTCAGGTCATAACATAATTTCTTTAATGCATCAGCATTGCTCACTTCTACTATGTCGCCAATAAAGTTGACACCATTTATTATTTCATCTTCTTGCAGCAATTCATTACGGATACCGACCAACTGTCTTGCTTCCATTACTTCCAGGTGTTTCTTTAGTTCACTATTTTCATTTTGCAGGTTTTCGATTGATTTGAGAATATCTTTTGGATTCTTTAATGTATCACGAATTACACGAATTGAAGCGAATGCCTCGTTGATATATTGTTCTGCCTGTTTGCCGCATATTGCTTCCATCCTTCTTACACCTGCAGCTACGGCTGCCTCAGAAATGATCTTGAATATACCTAACTCACCTGTGCTGCCCACATGAGTACCACCGCAAAGTTCAACAGAATAACCCGGATCAATGATCACCACTCTTACTTTATCACCGTATTTCTCACCAAACAATGCCATGGCGCCCATCTTCATAGCTTCATCTTTTGGCATTTGTTTGATCACAACCGGTATATTTTCCCTGATCTTTTCATTTACCAGCTCTTCGATCTTTGCAATCTCTTCATCGGCAACTTTCGCAAAATGAGAGAAATCAAAACGTAAATGTTCTTCATTCACTAAGCTCCCTTTTTGAGTGACATGTGTACCGAGTACTTTTCTCAAAGCCGCATGCAGTAAATGGGTGGCAGAATGATGCAGTTCTGTATTTTTTCTTTTAACGTGATCAACCTTTGCATATACTTTACCACCCAGATCAGCCGGTATTGAATCGGTGAAATGAATGATAAGATCGTTCTCCTTTTTTGTATCGGTAATTATTAGCTCTTCATTATTGATTATTAATTTTCCTTTATCCCCAACCTGTCCGCCACTTTCGGCATAGAAAGGTGTTGTTTCCAAAACCAATTGATATGATTCTTTACCTTTTGCTTTTACTTTTCGATACTTAACCACCTTTGTTTCTGATTCCAGTCCATCATAACCAACGAATTCATTTCTTGCGTAATCATCTAATACGATCCAGTCTTCGGTATCAATTGCAGTAGCTGCACGGCTGCGTTGCTTTTGTTGTTGCATTTCCTTTTCGAAAGCGGCCTCGTCAACTGATAGTCCATTCTCACTTGCTATTAGTTTCGTAAGATCAATTGGAAAGCCATAAGTATCATAAAGTTCAAAAGCATCCTTTCCAGATATTATTATCGTTGGAGCGTGACCTGTAATAATAACCCCACCATTTCCTGTTAACACCTCGACTTTCTTTAAGCCCTTATCCAATGTTCTCAAAAAAGCATCTTCTTCCTCTTTCACAACTTTACTTATAAATTCCAATTGCTTATACAACTCAGGAAACACATTTTCAAACTGCTTTGCCAAAACCGGAACTAACTGGTGAAGTAAGGGTTGTTTGTGATCGAGATAAGAATAATAATAACGAACAGCACGACGCAAAACTCTGCGAATTACATAACCCGCACCCGTATTTGATGGCAACTGTCCATCTGCTATTGTGAAACTGATTGCACGAATATGATCGGCAATCACCCTGAATGCTATGTCTTGTTTTGTATCGCTGTGACCATATTTTTTCTTAACGATCTTTTCTATTGCTTCAATCGTGCCCGTAAAAATATCCGTATCATAGTTAGAAGTTTTTTCCTGTAACACTCTTACTAATCTTTCCAAACCCATTCCTGTATCCACATGTTTTTGCGGTAATAATTCTAATGAACCATTCTTTAATCGATTGAATTGAATGAATACATTGTTCCATATTTCAATTACCTGCGGATCATCTTTATTTACCAAATCTTTTCCCGCAATCTTTTTTCTTTCCTCATCGGGCCTGCAATCCACATGCACTTCCGTACACGGACCACAAGGACCCGTATCCCCCATCTCCCAGAAATTATCTTTCTTATTACCCATGATGATGCGATCTTCTGCAATTACTTTCTTCCATTCATTGATCGCTTCTTCATCTTTTGGCAATCCTTCTTTTTCATCGCCCTCAAATACGGTTACATATAACCTCTCTTTGGGAATCTTATAAATTTCTGTCAACAGTTCCCAGCTCCATGCGATCGCTTCTTTTTTAAAATAATCGCCAAAGCTCCAGTTACCCAGCATTTCAAACATGGTGTGATGATAGGTATCCACACCTACTTCTTCCAGGTCATTGTGTTTGCCACTTACACGTAAGCATTTCTGCGTATCAGCCACCCGTTTCCAGGGCGCCGTCTTATTACCCAAAAAATAATCTTTGAATTGATTCATGCCTGCATTCGTAAACATCAGCGTCGGATCATTCTTAATTACGATCGGCGCTGAAGGCACTATCTCGTGTCCCTTCGATCTGAAAAAATCCATGAAGGCCTGTCTTATTTCTGAACTCGTCATCATATGGTTCGTGAATGGTGAATAGTGAATGTTGAATGAGCTAATATGCCAATTTGCAAATTTGCAAATAATAGCTGAACAGATTTACTGAACGTATCCCGATAGCTATCGGGAAGTGACACAACAGGTGTTGAAAGTAGTAATATCGTTAATAACATCATCATTATTTTCATTCAGAAAACAGTCTGAAAATACGGGTTGATTTTTGCTAACGAAGGGCCTATATTTGTTTGCCCTCAAAGCGGGGCAAAGGTAATTAATACACAGGTTGCCGGCTCATGAAGAAGATCAAATATTATTATAACACGCATACGCTACGGTATGAGAAGTTGGAAACACCGCTGCGTGTAAAACTGCTGCGTGTATTTGGTTTTATCGCTGCTGCACTGGTTACTGCCGCCATCATTTCCTATTTCGCCTTTCAGTTTGTGGGATCGCCCCAGGAAAAATTGCTGCAACGAAGAAATGAGCGTTTACAGGACAAGTATGAAGAGATCAAGGATTCGGTGATCTCGTTACAGCAACAAATGCATGAATTGGAAAAGAGGGACAATGATGTGTATCGTGCTATTTTCGAAGCCACTCCTATCCCGGATAGTGTTCGCTCCAAAGTATTGGAGATGAAACAGGAAGTGGAATTTGTAGAAAGCCTGCGGGATAATGCGCTGGTTAAATCCATCAATGCATCGCTGAACAATTTGAGCAGTCGAATTCGTGTTCAAAAAACTTCTTATAAAGAGGTCAATGAACTTTTAAAAAACAAAGAAAATATTATTGCACATACACCGGCCATTCAACCGGTGGCCAACAAAGATCTTGAAAGAATTGCTTCGGGCTTTGGTTATCGTATTGATCCAATTTATAAAACCCGTAAGATGCATGCAGGCCTGGATTTCACGGCTCCATCGGGCACGCCTATTTATGCTACTGCAGATGGGACGGTCATGATTGCCGGCAATTTGGGCAACGGCTTCGGCAATCACGTTATGATCAATCATGGCTATGGCTATGAAACGTTATATGGTCATATGTCAAGGGTAAAAGCAAGACCCGGTCAGCAGATAAAACGCGGAGAAGTGATCGGCTATGTAGGCAGCACAGGTAAGAGCACCGGGCCGCATTGCCATTATGAAGTTCATTTCAGAGGCAATAAGATCGACCCGGTTTATTTTTTCTTTAATGATCTGTCTCCTGATCAGTTTGACAGGTTGGTCAAAAAAGCAGCAGCAAGTAATCAAAGTTTAGACTAATTCAATCGGCAATTCGCAGTATACAGTTCAATTAAAAACATAGGTGCTAATTATTAACTGCCGCTGCGAACTGGAAATTGCCGGCTGCAGACTGATAAGCAATTTTTCCACAAAGGTGAGTTAAGGCTCAATTGGTGATTGCCAGGGTATTCAACGGCCTTATCTTTGCGAAGCATTATGGCAGAAAAAAAGCTTACACAAATTGCTTTTGAATTTGAAGATGCACCAGTAACAACTGCTAATGAGCCTGTGTCTCTAACAAAAACTGAAGTGCATAAATTGGAAAAACAAATTACATCTGTTGCAGAAACGATCAAAACGATCACTCCTTCAAAGCGTGGACGCAAAGCATTAAAAACATCTGATGAAAATGCTGATCTTGTGCAGATACCCGAAGATGAAATTCTTTTTCAAAAACAATATTATAATATTGGTGACGTGGCAAGGATGTTTCATGAAAAAACATCTCTGATCCGTTACTGGGAAACAGAATTTGATATATTGAATCCCCGTAAAAATCGTAAAGGCGACCGGTTCTTTCGACCTGTTGATGTAAAGAATTTGAAACTGATCTATGACCTGCTTCGCCGTCGTAAGATGACCATTGAAGGAGCCAAAGCCTATTTAAAAAACGCTTCACAGGCGGAAGAGAAATACGACTTAATTCAATCGCTTGAAAAGATCAGGGGCTTTTTAATAGAGATGAAGGCCAGTCTTTAACTTTAACGAATCTCCTGCGTTGATTAATTCCCTGTATTGTATTTTTACAGACTAAAATTTATCAGATGAAAGGTATTCTTTACTCCGTACTCGCCGTATTTATTTTTTCTGTTCATGCAAATTCGCAAACCTCGTTCGTCGTTTATCCTGATTCGGTTCACCAGGGTTTTAAAGTTTACAAAGGCATTTTAGATAAAGATGTTTTATTAAAAGACACTTCTTTTCATTGGTATGCTGAGAATCAAAAATTTTATTCCCCCCTGGCGGGTGCAGTGGATGCATTGAAGAAAAATAAAGACAGCATTGAGCTGGTCGTATTCATGGGTACCTGGTGTGATGACTCACATTTCGTTATTCCAAAAATGTATAAACTCGCTGAAGCATCCGGGTTTGACAATAAAAAAATAACCTTAATAGGAACGGACCGTTATAAGAAAACGATCAGCCACCTAAGTGAAGCAATGAACATTATTAATGTACCTACCATCATCATCATGAAAAAAGGGAAAGAATTGGGACGTGTCGTGGAGTATGGAAAATATGGTATGTATGATAAAGAGTTGGCAGAGATCCTTACTGCAGCCCAATAATTATTTCAAATTCCCGGATATCCGCAGATCCGTATTTGCTCCTGAAGTTTCCACTGCCAAACCTTCCAATAGTTTTAATATTTGCAGGTTTACTGATTCTTTGATCTCATTGAAGGCATGAATCGTAAGCGGTGCTGTATAATAATCACCTGTAATTATTGCTGCATTAGCGGTGATTTCTGAAAGATGTATATGGAAATTCTCAATATCGTTACGGTTCAATATCTTTTTGATACCTGCCAATACAGCGCTGATCTTTTCTGATGAAGTTTGGATATTCAATTCAAGCTTGATATCCGCTCTTCTTTGTGTCCGGAGAGAAAGATTATCAACAATACTATCCACCATTTGCTTGTTTGGAACTGCTACCGTAGTTTTTTGATCTGTACGGATACGGGTGCTCCGTAAGCCGATTTTTTCAACTGATCCGTTTATATTCTGAACTTTTACCAGGTCACCAATAACAAAAGGCTTATCAAAAAATATGATGAACGAAGCAATGAGGTTTTCAAGACTCTCTCTTAACGCAAGAGCAATAGCGGCACCCACAATACTCAGACCCGTAACCAAACTTCCTACATGTAAACCAAAAGCATATTTCAGCACCAGTACAACGCCAATAATGATGAGAATAACTTTAAAAAAGTCTTTAAAAAAAATAATGAGCTGGTTATCGGTTTGATCGGGTGTGAGATCAGCTTTCTTTTCCAGGATCAACGCAACAAAATCAATGATGCGTAACAATAAACCAATAAATGAGATAATAAGTATGATCGTCCCGATACAATGAAAGAATTGTTTTATAGTAAACCGGTAAACATCTGCATTCAGCGCTTCGGGAAATGTTAACTTATGTAGAGCAATGATAGCAACAAGGATCAGGAGGAAAAAACCAAGTGGCTTAATCACAAGACCGGTAAAAGATCTTTTATCTACATCTCTCCAGATGCTGTTTACGACCTTGAATAACAACCCCGCCAGGTATTTTGAAATGAGACGCTTTAAAATGAGTATAAAAAGAATTACACCAAAAACGATACAATATTCTCTTATCGTGTTATCTAATACGATTTGTTCAAAAAAATCATTCATGCCATTCCGCAAATTGAGTCGCAAAAATATTCAATAAGAAGGAGTATTAATTACCGGAATAAGAAAATTTCAAGTCTATCCTTTTTTAAAGCATATAACCGGGAGGTGGAAAAACTGAAGGCAATACTATTTTTAATTTGGACCGGCATTTTCCATTGATCATATCGATATGTTTCGATCTCATACCTGTATAACGTATCGGCAATCGAACCGAAAATATATTTGCCGCTTACTTTAAAATTCTTCCAGCCATTGATGAGAATCTTATTTTTCAATGCACCATAATAATCAAAAACATAAACAGCTTTGGACGAATCATATAAATAGACATTCAGGTCAGCATCTGTTATACTTTGCGCTGATACCGTTTCATCAAATACTAAGCGGAAATCAGGTGTCTCCAATAGCAATTTGCCATCTTCATCTATTTTTTTCAGCTTATTTTCCAATTCGTCATATACCCAGATCTTATTATCATACGACTGGCCGATTGCTTTTGCCTGCAGGATATCCTGGCTACGCAGATCAATTGCATTCTTAAAATTTAAAAACCGGTCCAGCATAACCACCGTTCCAAAGTTTTTATAATACAATAAAACTTTAAGCGGATTGGAAACATCGATCAGGGTAGCTTTTCCATAATGTTTTACATCATTATAGATGGCGACCGAATCGCCAATTGCGTTTAGTTTCTTTAATTGATTTTTACTATTAAGCAAGTAAATATTGTCAAGATTATCGACAGCAAAATCCACTATATCTCCATAAATGTTTTTGATATGCTGAAATGATGAATCTGACTGGGCCAGTGCAGTTAACCTGCCTGCCAGAAAAAATAAGATCGTTATAAATAACTTCATCAGTTGCGGATTATTTTATCATCTTTTCCCAAATAAGATTTTAATTCCAATTTTTCTCCGTCAAATACTGCATAAGTATAATAGCGTATCCAATCGCCCAAATTAATATACCGGGCATCATTGGAGAGACGATAATCAATAGCCAAATGACGATGACCAAATACAAAATAATTGTAAAATGTTTTTTGCAATGTCTCCTTACTATAAATGAGAAGCCATTCTTTTTCCTCGCCTAAAAATTTTTCCTCTGTCGTTTGCATACGGCTCCTCCGGCTCATATAATTTGCAATACCTACTCCCAATGCAGGCGGCAGAATACCAAACAACCATTGACAAACAGGGTTTCTAAAAATCTTTTTCAGGCGTTTGTATCCATGATCCCCCGGTCCTAAACCATCACCATGACCAACTAAAAATCTCTTCCCGTTTCGTTCAAATTCCTTTGGCTCAAAATAGACCTGCATATTCATCTCATTTTGAAAATAATTTTTGATCCACATATCATGGTTGCCGACAAAAAAATGCAATGGAATTCCTTTATCGGACAGTTCGGCCAATTTCCCCAATAACCGTACATATCCTTTGGGTACTACTTTCCTGTATTCATGCCAGAAGTCAAACATATCTCCTACCAGGAAAATTTCAGAAGCATCATTTTTAATTTCATCTAAGAACCGTACAATGATCCTTTCCCTTTCCAGGCTTGAAGCATGATCAGGAGCGCCGAGATGAAAGTCGGACAGGAAATAAATTTTTTTTGTGTTAGCAGAATTGTTCATCAAAAAGAATATCGAACTATAATGATTAACCTTTCTTCACATGTGATTTTATCAATTGCCTGAGCTCATATACTTCATCAGCATCCCTGCAACCGCTTTTTGGCACCAAAAAAAAGGACCGGGTATCAAAATACAAATGAAAAAAATGAGGGCTTTCCATATAAGAGCTTAATGAACTCCAGGGCCATGATTTAGACCCCCGTTCATGTGCCAGCGTAAATGACTGGTTATCGAAACTCATGCTAAACCTGTCTTTAAAAGTGGCCGCTCTCCTGTAAACCATAGCAGGCATAAAAAACCAAAAGCTGATCATTAAAATTATCCAGAGCAAAGCCCCTACCATAAAGGCAAAGGGAGAAATATATTTAAATAAATAAAGTACAAATGACAATATTGCAAACGCATTCACCAATATGATCATGAATTTTATTTCCGGGCGACTTATAAAATGATAACGCAATGCCTGCAGTACCTGTTGTTTGTTATATTCAAAATGAATTGTCATACCTGCAAAATTATCTCGGAGTTTTTAAATCTTTTTCATGAATACTCCATTCCCCTAATTTCTCTCCTTTTACTCCCAAAAATTCTACAGTCAATTTTCTATCATTGATCTTACCGGTGAATGTGAATTTTCCATAATTCTGTTTGAGATCAAACCCGGTTACACGGTAAGGATTATTTTTTTCCTTATCCCGAAATGGATACCCGTTGGAGGTAAGTGGTGATACGGTTATATCATATAAAGGATAGGTATCGTTGCGGCTGACCTTTATAATCTCGCTATGGTGACGGTCGCCGGTTAGAAACAAGACTCCATTGATTTTATATTCCTTCAGGAAATTCATCAGTTCATCATATTCAGCCGGGAAATCCCACCATTTATCGTAAGGAGAGACGGGGTTCAATACCTGTGATCCTACCGCAATGATTTTAAAGGTGGCATTACTATATAATAAGGAGTTCTTCAGCCACTCCATTTGCTGTTTTCCCAACATTCTTTTTTCAGGATTAGGTTTGCCATCTACTGAATCTTTCATATTATCAGCGCTACGCCACCAGCGATCATCTGTTAAAAAAATATCCGCATCACCCCAGCTTATCATGGTATAGATACCCTGTCCATTTTCACCTGCCGATGGATTACAGAAATATTTTGAAAATACTTCACGACTGTCATTCTTAAGTATATAATTAGCCCCAATATCGTTTGGACCGTAATCATGATCATCCCAGATAGCTACCTGTGGCATTGCTTTTAAAAAATTTTTCAATACAGGGAGTGACCGGTCTCTGCTTGCCCTGTACCAAAGTCCCCATTTACTATAATAATCCACTTCTCTTGTATACCATGCATCGCCTAACCACACCATTAATGAAGCTTTTTCTTTGGCCATCGTTTCAAAAATAGACGAATCACGACCGTATGATGTACCCGGGCGATCATAGATTCTTTCATTAAAATAAGAACAACTCCCCGTTAAAAAACTGAATGATGGCGGATCTTTCCGCCATTGCCACAGATCTTTTGTTGTGAATTCGCCACCTGCATTCGTAACCTTCCCGTTGATCCATATTTTATATTGATAGGTTGTGTTGAAATCTAGCCCACCTGCCAAAAATGTGATGGGATTGAATTCATTTCCTAATTCCCCTTTATATACAATTGTTTTGGATTTTGCCGGTTCCCCGATTTTATAATATTGCAAAGAGACCGATCTTACTTCTTGCGAAACTTCTACCCAAATTTTTGCTTCACGTAATTCAATGGGCCCCAACATGGGGCCGGAAATAACTCCTGGTTGACTAATAATTTTAATACCGACCAGAAAATAAATTGATACAAGAAAAAACTTTTTCACGGTTATTTATTAAAAGCACAATATTAAGATAGAATAAAAAACCCCGGATAAAATAAAATCCGGGGTCTATTTTAAAATATAAAATTCAATTTATTCTCCACTATTTGAACCATTAGGAGGAATATTTAAAAGGTTACATATTTCATCATATGTCATTGACTTAAGCTGATCAATTGTATAACCTGTATTAGTTGCTCCATTCATCATTTTCCCCGCCACTCCACCAGGAATGACAACATATCTAAACTCTAAGTTTGTAGCGGCGGCGGTAACGGATCCTCCGGTAATGGTTGTATTAGCGATTGTCAAACTGCCCACTCTCGGAATATGAATAAATTGAGAATTGCCACCAGGATTCACGTAAGGTAATTCCCTAACAGATAAAGTAGTCCCTGCTAATCCATCCGGATTTAACTTCATATATACCATGACGACACCCTGATCCAGAACAGCTTGAGTAATTGCAGTTGTTGGGCGATTGAATTTCTTTTGAAGAGTTTGGGCATTTATTGTTGTATCTACCCAACCTCCATACGTAGCTGGTGTAAACCATGCAGAATAAATAACATTCGCAGTACCGGCAGGGCCGGTAGGACCAGCAGGGCCAGCGGGACCAACGGGACCAACAGGGCCAGCGGGGCCGGCAGGACCAGTAGTTCCGGGAGTTCCGTTAGTGCCATTAGTGCCAGCAGCTCCTTGCGGACCAGACGGTCCAACAGGACCCTCAGGACCTTCTTTAGTACAATTAATGATGATAAAACTTAATGCAAATAAAAGAATAGACAGAGATCTGAGTTTTCTCATAACGTTTGTTTTGGCAGTTAATGTGTTGAAGAATAAATCTAAAACAGGCTTTTCAACGGAGATTTAAAGATAAAGGAAAAAAAATCATTCCTAAACCAGATTTCTAAAAAAAATCGTCTCAATGTCCATTTGTCCGCGAGCCTGCTAACAGCTACTTTTGGCGCTTAACGATAATACTTTTATATATGTTCAGAAACGTTTTAATACTTTTATTCATTACCATAACTGGCTTACCTGCAATCTCACAAATTAAAAAAGGTACCCGCATGGTAGGTGCTACAGTAGGAACGGTTTTTTATAATTCGGGAAAATCAGAATATAGTTATCCTCCACCAACGACCGGATTCACATCCAATACAAGCAATGCAGGTTTTAGTTTTAGTCCATCAATGGGTTGGTTTGTTTCAGATAACACAGCAATAGGTACTTTGCTTACTCTTTCTTATAATAAATCTAAACTGTCAGACAAAAGCGATGCAACGGGCAATACTTTTAACAAGGATAATTCGAGCCGGTTCAACATCGGGCTTGGTGGTTTTGCAAGAAATTATTTTAAAACAGATGGTGATCTGCTGCCTTTTGGTCAATTGAATTTAAATTTTGGAACTGGTTCAAGTACGTCCAAAGGATTTACATTCAGCGGAAGTGATAAATATAGTTATGACGGAAAATCATCGGGTGATTTTTTTTTAAATGGAGGCCTTAGTATCGGATTTACAAAAATGCTGAATAATAATACAGGTCTCGACTTTTTCGCAGGGTACACTTATTCATATACCAAAAGCACTTTCAAAAAGAAGACTGAAATAGATGTTGATAATAATGGGAGTATTGATACAAGAAGTGAAAGCAACCCGACTCAGAAGTTCACCAATCATGGAGCTTCCATCGGCATCAGCTTCCAGATCTTCCTGGACAGGAGTAAAAAATAACAGACATAAAAAAATCCCCGGAATTCGATCCGGAGATTTCAGTTTAGTATTATGTCCCTTTTATTTATTCATCATTTGCTTAGCCTCGATGCTTAATGTAGCATGAGGTACTGCACGCAACCTTGCTTTATCGATCAGTTTGCCTGTAACACGACAAATGCCATAGGTCTTATTTTCTATGCGCATCATCGCTTTTTCAAGATGATCAATAAATGTGATCTGGCGGCTTGCCATCTGGCTCAGTTGTTCTCTCTCCATGCTCACACTTCCATCTTCCATTGTCATATAGCGGCCTTCATCCATATCACCACCTTCATCTTTACGTGTTATCAGACCTTGCAAATAGGCCAGCTCTTTTTTAGCAGCATCTAATTTTTTCTGGATAATTTCACGGAACTCATTCAACTCAGTATCTGAATATCTCATAGTTGGTCCTGAATGTTCAAAAGATTGGCTATCTAAAACTGATTTAGTAAACTCGGGTTCATATTTAACTGAACTTTTAGTTGTGATCTTAGGCAGCACAACTTTTGACGGTTTGGGGGGTTCTTTTTTCAAAATTTGTTTTATAGGGGGTTTAATTGTTACAAGGGATTTAGGATCGTTTGGGTTTGGCTTTTTGGCAATGACAGGTTTTTCAACCGGTTTCGGAGCAGCAGGCGCCGGAGCCACAGGTTTTGCAACAGGCTTAGCTGGTTTTTCTGCTTTTTTTGAAACAGGTTTAGCTGCTTTTGCAACTACCGGTTTTTTGGGAGTCGCTTTCTTAACCGGCTTTTTTGTAGCCGGCTTTTTAGCAACCGCTTTCTTTGCGGGTTTGGCAGCTTTTTTTGCTGCCGGTTTTTTCTTACTAGCCATAAGTTCAGGCTTTTTTTGAAACAATCACTTTTAGTTGAATATCATTCACTTCAATTTCGGTACCACTGTCTATTTCAGGCAAAATCTCAAGTCTGTCTGCCAGAATTTCGGCGCAAATATAGTCGTTATACTCTACCAAAGAATTTTTTAATCCATTACTGGCAGAGACTTTTACAATTATACGATCAGTCAGCTCAAAACCACTGTCTTTGCGGATTTTTTGAATGCGGTTCACAAATTCACGGGCATTGCCTTCATTTTCCAGTTGAGGGGTTACGGTTACATCCAATGCCACCGTTAAGCTGCCTTTGCCGGCAACCAACCAGCCGGGGATGTCTTCGCTTGTTATTTCTACTTCTGATAATTGTAAAACCAGGTTTTCACCATCGACCGTTAAATTGTATTGGCCTTCTCTTTCCAGGGATGCGATCTGCTCCTGGGTAAATGCAGCTAAGGCAGCAGATACAGTCTTCATCTTTGATCCCAATTTTTTTCCTAATGCAACAAAATTCGGTTTGATCTTTTTCTTAATAAAGCTATTATCAGGTGACAGGTATTCAATTGCTTTTATATTCACCTCAGCTTTAACCAGGTCTTCAACTTTTTGCAATTGCTCTTTCATTGAAGAACTCAATGCCGGGATCAAAACCTTTTGTAAAGGCTGGCGGACTTTTATGTTGTGTTTTTTACGTAATGATAAGATCAGGGAGGATGCATCCTGTGCTAATTGCATTCTCTCTTCTAATGCAGTATCTATTACTGCTTCATCCGCTTTTGGAAAATCAGCATGATGAATCGATTCTGCCCTGAAATGCTTTGTGACCGAATTTAAATTACAGAAGATCGCATCGCTAAAGAACGGAGAGATCGGGGCGATCAATCGCAAAACTGTCTCCAGACATTCATATAAAGTTTGATAAGCACAAACCTTATCATGTTCATATTCTCCTTTCCAAAACCTTCTGCGGCACAAACGCACATACCAGTTGCTCAAATGCTCATCAACAAAATCTTCAACGGCGCGACCGGCTTGTGTTGGCTCATAGTCGTCCATGTATTCATTTACCGTCTTCACCAATGTATTTAATGAAGAAAGTATCCAGCGATCGATCTCGGGTCTTTCACGCAGCGGAACATATTTTTCTTTGAATGCAAAGCCGTCTACATTGGCATACAATGCAAAAAACTGGTAGGTGTTATAAAGTGTTCCAAAGAATTTCCGTTGCACTTCTTTAATGCCATCGAGATCAAACTTCATATTATCCCACGGAGAAGCATTAGTGACCAAATACCAGCGTGTAGCGTCGGCGCCGAATGTTTCAATCGTTTTGAACGGATCAACAACATTTCCCAATCGCTTGCTCATTTTATTGCCATTCTTATCCAGCACAAGGCCATTCGATACACAAGTTTTGTAAGCAACAGAATCAAAAACTAATGCAGCTATAGCATGTAACGTATAAAACCAACCTCTTGTCTGATCAACACCTTCTGCAATAAAATCAGCAGGGAATGATTGTTTGAATGTTTCCTTATTCTCAAAAGGAAAATGCCATTGAGCATAAGGCATGGCGCCGCTGTCAAACCAAACATCAATCAGGTCAGGGACACGCTTCATGGCTTTACCTGACTCACTCACTAATACAATTTCATCCACATAAGGTTTATGGAGATCAAGGATGCCTTCATGCAGGTAATGTTTGTTTACGTCACCACCCAATACTTCATTTGCTTTGCGTATTCCTTCATTCAACGTATCGATTGAACCAATACAAACTTCTTCTTCCCCATCTTCTGTTCTCCAAATGGGTAATGGAGTACCCCAGTATCTTGAACGACTCAGGTTCCAGTCTACCATATTCTCCAGCCAGTTCCCAAATCTTCCTTCACCGGTTGATTTCGGTTTCCAGTTAATGGTTTTATTCAATTCAACCATTCGGTCTTTGATAGCCGTTGTTTTGATAAACCATGCATCCAGCGGGTAATATAAAACCGGTTTATCCGTTCGCCAGCAATGCGGATAACTATGTTCATATTTCTCAACCTTAAATGCCCGGTTCTCTTTTTTAAGTTTAACAGCTATATCAACATTTACATCAACATAATCTTTCTGGTCTTTATAATTTTTCACATACCGGTTACTGAACTCACCCAGTCGATCAACAAATTTTCCTTCACGATCAACCATCGTGAGAATGCCGATATTATATTTCTTTCCCACTCTAAAGTCATCGGCACCAAATGCAGGAGCAGTGTGAACGATACCGGTGCCATCTTCAGTTGTTACAAAATCACCCACCAAAACCCGGAATGGTTTTGCACCAGGAGTTTCTTCCTGGATTGCTTTAAGTGAGTTCGCTTCATAAGGAAGTAGCTGCTCATATTCACAACCCTCAATTTTGTTCCCTTTGAACTCAGTCAGTATCTTATACGGAAGATTCTTGCCGTCATTTTTGTAGTCAGCAAAATCAGCATTTTCATTTTCCGGTTTGAAATATTTACCCAGCAATGCCTTAGCCAGAACGATATAAATGGTGTTGTGTAAATAAGGATTCACTGTTTTCAGCAGCACATAATCAATATTGCCGCCAACAGTCAATCCCAAATTAGATGGAAGCGTCCAGGGTGTGGTTGTCCATGCTAAAAAGAACACTTCATCATTATTCGCAGCATCGAATAAGAATTTGCTTTTTTCATTGTTCACAGTTTTGAACATCGCAACAGCGCTTGTATCCTTTACATCCTTATAAGTACCCGGTTGATTCAATTCATGCGAACTTAAACCTGTTCCTGCCGCCGGTGAATAAGGTTGAATGCTTACACTTTCATACAACAATCCTTTTTTATACAACTCACTGAGCAACCACCATAATGTTTCGATATACTCATTTTTGAAAGTGATATAGGGGTCATTCAGGTCAACCCAATAACCCATCTTTCTTGTTATATCATCCCATTTATCTTTATAGCGAAGGACTGCTTCACGGCACTTCTGATTATACTCTTCAACAGAAATTTTTTTGCCAATATCTTCTTTTGTAATTCCTAATTCTTTCTCGACTCCCAATTCGATCGGCAAACCATGTGTATCCCATCCTCCTTTTCTTTTCACCTGGAAGCCTTTCATGGTTTTATACCGGCAAACTAAATCCTTTAATGTCCTTGAAATAACATGATGGATACCGGGCATACCATTGGCACTGGGCGGGCCTTCATAAAATACAAATGGAGTGGAACCTTCCCGCAATGAAACACTTTTTTCAAATGCATTTTCAGCTGACCACTTAGCCAGTATTTCCTGCCCGATCGATGGTAAATTGAGGTGCTGGTATTCCCTGTATTTCTGACTCATATTTCTTGCCTGAAAAGTCTGCAAAGGTATGGTTTTCGGGAGCCTGTTTATCGATTTTTTATCTATAAATTCTATAAAAAAACAATCCTGATAAAGATCAGGTCACCTCACAACCCGTATCAGCCCTGTCGTTCGTGATCCGATGCAATTTTGTTGCATGCAAGCGAAAACAACGTTCAATGACCTGGTTAAAAAATATAACCAACCTGTACCCCGCTATACGAGCTATCCTACTGTTCCGGTTTGGAAAGACGGGCTCGATATCAATCGGTGGCGCCAATTATTAAAACAACAATTTTCTGTTCATAATCATAAAGACGGGATCAGTCTTTATATTCATTTACCTTTTTGCGAATCACTGTGCACCTATTGCGGTTGCAACAAAAAGATCACCACTAATCACAGTGTAGAAGATGAATACCTGTTGATAATCGAAAAAGAATTTTCTCTGTACCTGGAATTACTGAAAGAAAAACCTGTTATCAGGGAGATACATTTGGGTGGTGGCACGCCTACTTTTTTTTCGCCATCAAACCTTATGAGACTGATTAATTCCATCCAGGAGAAATCTGTTATCCACCCGCAGTATGAATTCAGTATTGAAGGTCATCCAAACAATACTACAGTGGAACATTTACAGGCACTATATCGGTTGGGCTTTCGACGTATCAGTTATGGCGTACAGGATAATGACCCGGAAGTACAGCGTATCATTAACCGCATTCAGCCCTTAGAAAACGTAAAGAATGCAACTGACTACGCAAGAAGAACAGGGTTTGAATCGGTGAATTTTGACCTGATCTATGGTTTACCAAAACAAACATTGGAAAGTATCGAAAGAACTTTTCAGCAAGTGCTTGAATTGAAACCTGACCGCATTGCTTTTTATAGCTATGCTCATGTTCCCTGGACAAGTCGCGGTCAGCGTTTGTTTGATGAGAACGATCTGCCCTCTCCCGGGGAAAAATTACAACTTTACCTGAAAGGAAAAGAGATCCTTACCAGGGCTGGTTATTTCGATATCGGCATGGATCATTTTGCATTACCTAATGATGCCTTATATAAAGCCTGGCGGGACGGCACCCTTCACCGGAATTTTATGGGTTATACCACCCAGCATACTTCTATTTTATTAGGATTAGGCGTGTCAAGCATCAGTGATATTGGAATAGCATTTGCTCAAAACAAAAAAACACTGCACGAATATTACGAGTCCATTCGCAAAAATGAATTGCCGGTTTTCAAGGGTTATTTTTTAAATGGAGAGGACATTGCTTTTCGTAAATATATCCTTAACATAAGCTGCCAGGCAAAAACAAAATTTGATCCTGCTCATCTTGCAATTTTAAAACAAATTACTTTTCCTGAACTAAGCAAGCTTGAAGAAGATGAACTTATTGAATGGGATGAAACCGGTTTAACTGTAACATCCCTTGGCCGTCATTTTATAAGAAATATTTGCAGTGCATTTGATCTGCATTTACAACGCAATAAAGAAGCAAAAACCAAATCTTTGTTCAGCAAGGCTATTTGATCAGTGATGTGGATGAGTCAGTATCTTCGCTAATCACGATGCTCATCACTGATCACTCATCACTCATTTATTTCCGTAATACTTTATAAATCCTGATGACACTCATCAACACGATAATAAAAAGGAACAGACCCACCAATCCCCACACAAAACTCATATTTTGTTTCACCACTACCAGCATGACTATAGCTATTAAAAAAATCGTGGCTACTTCATTCCAGATGCGTAATTGTTGGGAAGTGTAACGAAAGATGCCTTTTGATTGTTGTAAATAAATTTTATGCAACGAAAAATGATAGAGATAAAGAAATAAAACAAAGATCAGCTTGATCAGCATCCATCTCCCGGATGGTTCGAAAAGAATGCCGGCCCACCCGCCTTTGAATAATACCAATAATCCAAATACAAGAGTAAGTATGGCTGATGGCCATGTAATGCCATACCATAATCTTTTCATCATTATTAAAAACTGCTCCTGTAAAGCTTCTTTGATAACAGCTGGCTTATCATTGGCCTCTGTATTATAGATGAAAAGACGTGGAAAATAAAAGAGCCCTGCAAACCAGGTAACAATAAAAATAATATGAAGCGCTTTTAAGTATAAATACATGAGTGATGAGTAATGAGTAAATACGAGACTAACTATCAATTAAATTAAGAACTGCCAAATCAACTCATCACTGATCACTCATCACTCATTGCAATACCATTTGTTGATTTCCTTCTGTATATTCCCTGATCCATTTTGTAATGGCACTCACCCACAACGGATGTACATTTAAACACGGGATCATCGTATACCTTTCACCGCCCGCATGAAGAAATGTTTCTTTTCCTCTTTCTGCAATTTCTTCCAGTGTTTCCAAACAATCACTCACAAAGGCAGGACAAATGATAAGCAATTTCTTTATTCCTTCTTTTGGCATTTGCTCCAGGCGAATATCCGTAAACGGCTCCAGCCAGCCTTTTCCCAGCCTGGATTGAAAGGAAATACTATACTTGTCAGCCGGTATGTTTAATTGCCAAGTAATGAGTTTAGTAGTTGTAAAACACTGGTGACGGTAACAAAAATTATGTGCAGGCGAGCTCACATCACAACAATTTTCTGCCTGTAAACAATGGTTTCCTGTAATATCACTTTTTTTAATATGCCTGCCCGGCACGCCATGATAACTGAATAAAATATGATCATACGCCTGATCCAGGTATGGCTTCATATTTTCAGCCATTGCATTAATATAATCCGGCTGGTTATAATAGGGCTTTATAGTAGTCAGCCTGAACTTATACTTTTTCTTCGCATGTACCTCTTTCATGTAATCAACGGCGGTCTCATAACTGCTCATTGCATAGTGAGGATATAACGGGAACAGAATTACTTCTTCAATTGCGGGGTCTTTTTTTAATAATTCATCATAGGCAGCGGCAGGTGACGGATTACCATAACGCATGGCGATTGTTACCGGCTCGCTCATTTCCCGCTGCACTGCATTTTGTAATCGTTTTGTTAATTCTATTAATGGAGAGCCACTCTCCCACCAAATACTGCGATATGCTTCTGCACTCTTAGGAGCACGGAATGGAACAATGATCCCTTTTACTAATAAAAGACGAAGGAGATAGGGCGTATCAATTACCTTTCCGTCCATCAGGAATTCATTGAGGTATTTGCGTACGTCTTTTACTTGGGTAGAATCCGGGGAGCCCAAATTCATCAGTATAATTCCTCTCCTAACAGTTGTTATCATAATAATAGTTTACAAATGTAATGGCTATACAAAACAAAAGTTCAAAACCAAAATCATTTTGATTGAAATGAGTTTTTTGTTGATTGAAACGTGGATCGCGATAGGTCATGGTTATACATGATCGCGAACAGGTTTGTAACTGATCAAAATCAAAATTCAAAATGACAGTGCAATGACAGACTTTTTAGGAGCTTGAGAAGCCTACAAGTATTTTTGTGCTGTACGAATATTAATAATAAAAATGCCAACCGCAGGACTTAAAGACATACAAAGATTTTTCATCACCGGAATCAACTACAAGAAAACAGACGCTGCAATCAGAAGTCAATTTGCAATTCATGATGCGCAATATGCAGCTATAGCTGAACGGGCACCTTCTTTTGGAGTAAACGAATTATTTATCATTTCAACCTGCAACAGAACGGAGATCTTTGGATTTGCCGATAATGCTGCCCAATTGGTCGATTTACTTTGTACACAAACAGAAGGATCTGCTGAAAAATTTTCTGCCCTTTCTTATACAAAACAAGGCAGTAATGCTATCGAGCATCTCTTTGAAGTTGCCGCGGGTCTCGATTCACAAATATTAGGTGATTATGAAATTGTAGGCCAGATCAAAAAAGCGGCAAAAACAGCAAAAGCTTTTGGATATATCGATGCGTTTATGGAAAGACTTATTAATAATGTACTGCAATCTTCGAAAGCTATCAAGAACCAAACGGAGTTAAGTGGTGGTACAGTTTCTGTCTCCTTTGCAGCTGTTCAATATATCCGTGAAAATGTAAAGCCTTTAAAAAATAAGAAAATATTATTGTTGGGCACGGGAAAGATCGGCCGCAATACGTGTAAGAATATCGTTGATTATCTCGGTACAAAAAATGTCACATTAATCAATCGCACTGAAGAGAAAGCAAAACACCTTGCTGATGAATTAGGATTGCAATGGGCTCCGCTTGAAGCATTGACTTGGCACATCGGGTCAGCTGATATTATTATAACCGCAACCAATTCAAATGAACCCGTAATTCTTGAACCGCATTTGATTGACGCCGGGAAAAAACTGATAATCGATCTTTCCGTTCCTTATAATGTAGAAGCGACGGCACAGCAGTTACCAAATATAACAATGGTAAATGTTGATGACCTGTCTAAAATGAAAGACGAAACCCTTTCAAAAAGAATTGCCGAGGTGCCAAAAGCAAAAGCAGTCATCGCAGAACATATTGCTGAGTTTATGGAATGGTACAAAATGCGTAAAAATGTACCGGTGCTGAAAGCCGTAAAATCAAAATTGAAAGAAATCCATACTTCCCCATTATTTATACCTTTATCCAATCATCAAACTTCAAAGATCGATCCCGATGAAAAAATTCAGCGGGTGATCAATGGCATGGCTTCAAAAATGAGAGAGCAGAACCAGAAAGGTTGTTATTATATCGAAGCCATCAACGAGTTTATTGCTACCGGCAGTTAATAAAATGGGAAAGCTTATCCGGATCGGAACAAGAGAGAGTCAATTAGCAGTATGGCAGGCAACAGAAGTAAAAAAGCTGCTTGCCCAAAATGGTTTTGCTTCAGAACTGGTTTATATAAAGAGTGAAGGCGATATTGATCTTCAAACTCCGTTGTATGAAATGGGTGTGCAGGGCGTATTTACAAGAAGCCTGGATACTGCATTGTTAAATGATAAAATTGATATCGCGGTTCACTCGATGAAAGACGTGCCTACGCAGTTAGCAAAAGGAATTGTGCAGGCTGCAATATTGAAAAGAGGTTCTTATAAAGATATCCTGGTACTTCATCCCGATCTTGCACAAAGAAAGACCAAGTTTGTCCGATCATTCATTTCTTCAGTAACCACGGGTTCTGGTTCAACAATCAAAGAAAGTAGTTGGAGTGTACCTGTTGAAGAACATGCCGGAGATATTATTATTGCAACAAGCTCTGTTCGCAGGATAGCTCAATGGCTGAATCACTATCCTGACCATAAAATTGAAAATCTAAGAGGAAATGTAAATACCCGCCTGCGTAAGCTGAAAGAAAGTAGCTGGCATGGAGCTATTTTTGCCGCAGCAGGTTTAGAAAGAATTAATCTTCGTCCGGAAAACTCCATCGAATTAGATTGGATGTTACCTGCTCCGGCGCAGGGAGCAATAATGGTCGTTTGCCGGGAAAATGATAAATTTTCTTTGGAGGCTTGTAATAAGTTCAATAATGCTGATACGGCCCTGGCTACAAAAATTGAAAGGGACTTTTTAAGAATATTGCTGGGAGGTTGCTCAACTCCCATTAGCGCATTAGCCGAGGTAAAAAGAAAATATGTGTATTTCCGTGGAAATATTGTATCACCTGACGGAAAAAATAAAGCCGAAATCGGGTGGACGATTGAAAAGTCGAAAGCTGGTGATCTTGGGAAAATTGCTGCAGAACAAATATTAAAAGAAGGTGGCCAGGAAATAGTTGATAAAATTCGAAATGCAACAAAATAAAATTTCAATATTATCAACAAGGCCGTTAGATGCATCGTTCATCGAAGAAGCGAAGACGTCGAATATTGAAATTGATGTTCTTTCATTTATAGAAACAGAAGCGATTCGTTCAACACAATTACAGCAGGAAATTGAAAATGTATTATTGCAGTCATCGACCGTTGTATTTACCAGTATGAATGCTGTAGAAGCTGTAGCTAATGAATTGGATGGACAACAACCTGGCTGGAAAATCTATAGCATTGGGTCCACGACAAGTAAGCTGGTAAAAAAATATTTTGGAGCAGAAGCGATTGCAGGTATTGCCAACTCCGCTGCTGAACTGGCAGAGCTGATCATTGATGAAGGCAAAAGTGATGAGGTCATCTTTTTTTGCGGGGATCAACGACGTGATGAACTACCGGACATTTTAAGAAACAACGATATTGAAGTGAACGAGATCGCGGTGTACGAAACTATAGCGGTGCCTCATAAAGTGGAAAAAAAATATCACGGTGCCCTTTTTTTTAGTCCGAGTGCCGTAGAAAGCTTTTTTAGTGTCAATAAGATAGCTGACTCAACTGTTTTATTTGCGATTGGCAACACCACTGCGAATGCATTAAAAAAATATAGTGACAATAAGCTTATCATCAGTGATGAGCCGGGAAAAGAGGATTTATTCAGGAAGATGGTGGAATATTTTTCGTGAATGGTGAATGGTCAATCGTGAATAAAAAAAATTGATCATTCACCATTGACCATTGACGAAACAACAGCAAAATGACACATTTAAAGAACGACTTATTATTAAAGGCTCTGAGAGGAGAAAAAGTGGACCGGCCCCCTGTATGGATGATGCGCCAGGCCGGAAGATATTTACCTGATTATATAAAGCTTCGTGAGAAATACGATTTTTTTACCCGTGTGCAAACGCCTGAACTTGCAACTGAAATTACCCTGCAGCCTGTTGACCAGGTTGGTGTAGATGCAGCGATTATTTTTTCTGATATATTGGTAATACCACAAGCAATGGGTATCGAAGTATTAATGGAAGAAAGCAAAGGCCCGGTATTACCCAATACGATCAAAACACAACAGGATATCGATGCATTGATCACAACCGGTGCTGAAGAAAGTTTAGGATATGTGATGAAAGCATTATCGTTAACCAAAAAAGAATTGAATGGCAGCGTTCCCCTGATCGGTTTTGCCGGCGCACCCTGGACCATTTTATGTTATATGGTCGAAGGCAAAGGAAGCAAGACATGGGATAAAGCAAAGCAGTTTGCATATACACAACCACAGTTGGTTCATCAGCTGTTGCAAAAGATCACTGACATAACAATTGATTACTTAAAAGCACAGGTAAAAGCGGGAGCAGATACTGTGCAGGTGTTTGATAGTTGGGCGGGTTCATTATCGCCGGAGGATTTTAAAAACTTTGCTCAACCTTATTTGTTTCAAATTGCTGAAGCATTGAAAGATGATGCGCCTGTTATCCTGTTTCCAAAAGGAAGTTGGTATGCCCTGCCGGATATTAGTGAAAGTGCTGCATCGGGTGTGGGTATTGATTGGTGCATTACGCCACAATTTGCAAGAGAGTTGACAGATAATAAAATTACGATCCAGGGCAACTTTGATCCTGCGAAATTGCTGGCGCCGATTCCGGAAATAAAAAAATCGGTGAAAAAAATGATAGATGCTTTTGGTACACAGCGGTACATTGCTAATCTTGGTCATGGCATCACACCAAATGTACCTGTTGATCATGCAAAAGCATTTGTGGAAGCAGTTAAAGAATATCAATTAATACCACATGCTTCATAAAACAGAAACAAAAGAAATAAGAGGTCAATGGATTGAATTCATTTATCAATTACAGGACAGGATCTGCAAGACGATAGAAGAAGTTGATGGTAAAGCTGTTTTTATACAGGACGAATGGCAGCGGGCTGAAGGTAAAGGTGGCGGCGGACTAACAAGAGTAATTCAACATGGAAATGTTTTTGAAAAAGGCGGTGTGAACACCTCAGTTGTATATGGACACACGACTGAGAAAATGAAGAAGTTTCTTGGCATTGACGGCGCTAAATGGTTTGCCGCAGGGATCAGTTCTGTTATTCACCCTTTAAATCCTTTTGTACCTACAATTCATTTCAATTATCGCATGTTTGAATTGTATGATGAGAATGATATACTCTGCGACAGGTGGTTTGGCGGCGGTACCGACCTGACACCCTATTATTTATTTGATGAAGATGCAAAACATTTTCACCAGGTTTATAAAAATACTTGTGATTCATTCGATCCCTCTTTTTATCCTGGCTTCAAAAAAGAATGTGATGACTACTTTGTGAATACGCATCGTGGCAACGAGCGTCGGGGGATTGGTGGTATATTTTATGATCATCAGCGAGCCAATGAGATTCATGACGTTGATTTTTGGATGAATCTTGGAAATGCCTGTGGCAATGCATTCATCGATGCTTATATTCCTATTGTTGAAAAAAGAAAGAATACGACATATACAGAAGAGCACAAGCATTGGCAGGAAATAAGAAGAGGTCGTTATGTGGAATTTAATTTAGTTCATGATCGGGGAACTTTGTTTGGTTTAAAAACCAACGGACGGATAGAAAGCATTTTAATGAGCCTGCCGCCGACAGTACGATTTGAATATAATTATCAGCCGCAACCCGGAAGCGAGGAAGATAAATTATTACAGGTTTGCTTGAACCCGAAAGAATGGACAAAATAAAAAACGAAATAAAATGAAAACAGCACTTATCCTGATCGATATTCAAAATGATTATTTTCCCGGCGGGAAAAATGAAATGGTAAAAAGCCAGGAGGCAGGTCAAAAAGCAAAAGAAGTATTAACACACTTCAGGCAAAAGGAATTACCTGTCATACACATAAAACATTTGTCAGTACGGCCTGGTGCAACTTTTTTTATACCCGGCACTGAAGGTGCCGAAATTCATGCGGATGTTACTCCAATTCAAACTGAAACTGTAATTACAAAACATTTTCCCAACAGTTTCAGAGAAACAGAATTGCATCAGCATTTGCTGGAACAAAAAACAGAACATCTTGTAATAGCGGGAATGATGTCGCACATGTGTGTTGATTCCACAGCACGTGCCGCCAAAGACCTAGGTTACCAGGTCACGGTCGTAATTGATGCTTGTGCTTCAAAGAATCTTACTTTACAGGGTAAAGAAATACCGGCACAGGAAATACACGATTCGTATATGGCTGGATTAAAATATTTCTATGCAGATATAAAAAGATCCGACGAATTGATTCAACAACTTTAAATGATTTTACAATGTACCTCCAGCGACGAAACAGGATACTAAGAACAACTCCCGCTATCAGGAGCATGGTTGCCGAAACAATATTGACACCAAATGATTTTATCGTTCCACTTTTTATTGATGAAGGTGAGAATATAAAGACAGAAATTACTTCCATGCCCGGCTATTACCGTAATAGTTTGGATATAACTGTAAAAGAAGTAAAAGAATTGTGGAGCATGGGATTAAAAAGTGTTTTACTCTTTGTAAAATCAAAAGATGAATTAAAAGATAATACGGGTAAAGAAGCCTGGAATAAAGATGGCTTGATGCAACGCAGCATCAAAGCAATTAAAGATGCTGTACCGGAAATGTATGTGATGACCGATGTGGCATTGGATCCTTACTCTTCTTATGGTCATGATGGGATTGTGAAAGATGAACAGATTGTCAACGATGAAACGGTGGAGGCATTGGTGAAGATGAGTATCAGTCATGCCAAAGCAGGCGCTGATATGGTGGCACCAAGTGATATGATGGATGGAAGAATAGGAGCGATAAGAAAAGGCCTGGAAGAAAATAATTTTATTAATACAGGCATTATGAGTTACGGTGCTAAATATGCTTCTTGTTTTTACGGACCATTTCGTGATGCCCTGGATTCTGCCCCGGGATTTGGTGATAAGAAGACTTACCAGATGGATTATAATAATCGCATCGAAGCCATAAAAGAAACATTGATGGATGTAGAAGAAGGTGCTGATATTGTGATGGTGAAACCTGCATTGTCTTATCTTGATATCATCCGTGAAGTAAAAAATGCAGTAAATGTTCCTGTAAGTGCATATAACATAAGTGGTGAGTATGCAATGATAAAAGCTGCTGCTAAAATGGGATGGATCAATGAAGACAAAGCGATACTGGAAGTATTAACCTCTATTAAAAGAGCAGGTGCTGATCTGATAGCGACTTATTTTGCGAAGGATGCAGTTCGACTAATTGGCTAATGTGTTAATAACATTGAGAATTGAATATTGATAATTGAGCATTGAACATTATGAATAATAGTAAAAGTGCAGAACTATTTACAAGAGCACAGAAAAGTATTCCTGGCGGAGTCAACTCTCCTGTTCGGGCATTTAAAAGTGTTGGCGGTACACCTGTATTTATGAAAAGTGCCAAAGGCGCTTATTTATTTGATGCTGATGGCAACAAGTACATTGATTATATCGCTTCATGGGGACCAATGATCCTGGGTCATGCTTATGAACCGGTGGTAAAAGCAATACAGGAAAAAGCACCCGGCTCCACTTCATTTGGTGCACCAACAGAATTGGAAATTGAAATGGCTGAGCTCATCATCAGTATGGTACCCAATGTTGACCTGGTAAGAATGGTAAGCAGCGGCACTGAAGCTTGTATGAGTGCCATTCGCCTGGCAAGAGGTTACACCGGAAGAAATAAGATCATCAAGTTTGAAGGACATTATCATGGTCATGCTGATCCTTTTTTGGTAAAGGCCGGCAGTGGTGTAGCAACTTTTAACATTCAAACGGTGCCGGGTGTTACGGCTGGTGTAGCAAATGATACCTTAACTGCAGCCTACAATGATCTCAATGAAGTAAAAAACCTGATTCAGGAACATAAGGGAGAAATTGCGGCCATAATCGTTGAGCCCGTTGCAGGCAATATGGGCTGCATTTTACCGCAACCCGGCTTTCATGAAGGCTTAAGAAAACTATGCGATGAAGAAAGGATCGTTTTCATTTTTGATGAAGTGATGACGGGTTTTCGTTTAGCGCCTGGCGGCGCACAGGAACGTTTGCATATCAATGCTGATCTCGTTACCTATGGAAAAGTGATTGGAGGTGGAATGCCCGTTGGTGCATTTGGCGGAAAGAAAGAAATTATGCAACATATTTCACCGCTTGGGAATGTTTACCAGGCCGGAACATTAAGCGGTAATCCTATTGCGATGATCGCCGGCTATACAACGTTAAAAGCATTAAATGACCAGCCTTCTATTTATAAAGAGCTTGAGGAAAAAACAATTTATTTAAGAAATGGTTTGGATGATGCTTTAAAATCATGGGGACAGCCTTATGTTATTAACCAGCTTGGCTCTATGATCAGTGTCCATTTCAGTGATCACCCGGTTGTTGATTTTACCAGTGCAGCATCTGCTAATAATGAATTATTCAAAAAATATTTTCATGCAATGCTGAAAAGAGGAGTTTATTTACCACCCTCTGCTTTTGAAAGCTGGTTCCTGAATAATGCGCTTACAAAAGATGACCTCGATAAAACCATTACAGCAACTAAAGAAAGCCTGCAGGAACTATAGTTTTTGCCGGGATTGCCTTTAATGAAATAACAATCTTATTTTAACAATGGCCAGGTAAAGCAATGCTATTGCAAATAGCCATGCAAGAACGATAATAAAAATAGATTTTATTTTAGTTCGATCATCTTCCATCACTCCATCACTCTTTTTAACCTGACCTTTGATACAGGAGATACAATTAATGGAAATTTCTCAACAACGACATTACTGGGATCTAATCCAAATCCTCTTTCTTCAGAAAGACTTACCTCTTTGAGCCAAAAATGGAATTTCATGATCACCCTTTCCCAAAGCGGCAATTCATTATCCTGGCTTAAATATTTTTCCAGCACAACAAATTGAAAATCGCCAACCACATTGTTTTTTTCCAGGCTTTCATACCGGCTTGCTACGTTCACTTCTTTATTTTTAACCAGGTCTTCGACAACATTGCGGAACATTAAATTGATCCGCGGCTGCACTCTGAAACCAAGCTTGAACTCTATACGAATAATATCATTGGGAATAATATGTGTAACACTATATTCAGTTGTATAAGGATCATCAACGGTATCAACATGTATGAACCAATAAATATCTGCCCGCTTGGGTTTTTTATTTAAAATGGAATAGATGATCTTATGCTCGATCTCTTTCGGATTGTCAGCACTGGTGAGATATACAAGATGTGTAGCATATTTTGGAACAGTCCGGTCATTACTCAATTCCTGGAGTTTTGGAATATAATTTTCGAACCGGACAAACTCAACATAGCGGTTTTTGATCTTCCTGGATTTATACCAATCGTACATGACAAAAAACAATAATCCGCCGATAATGACCGTAACAAAACCACCATGCGGGAATTTATCCATATTCGCATATAGAAAACTTAGCTCAATGGTCAAATACAAAATGAGATATAAGTAAATGAATCCTGACTTCACCCGGTGTATTACCAGGTAATTGGCAAAAAGTATTGAAGTTGCGATCATTGTTATGGTGATCGCCAATCCATAAGCAGCTTCCATATTAGAAGCTTTCTGGAAATAAAGCACAACACCAATGCAGCCCAGGAACAATAGGATATTTGCTGCCGCTACATATAATTGCCCCCTTGCTTCGGTGGGGTAATTGATCTTGAATTTTGGCCATAGATTCAAACGCATGGCCTCGCTAACCAGTGTATAGGACCCTGATATCAGGGCCTGGCTGGCAATGATCGTTGCAGCCGTAGCAATGGCAATTCCAAAATAGAGAAACCAATGCGGCATTACTCCATAAAATGGATTGAAACCGCTTTCAATCATTTCAGCGCTGACCAGTTTGCCTGAATAATTTTTCAACAACCAGGCACCCTGTCCGAGATAGTTAAGGATAAGACAGGTCTTTACAAATATCCATGAGTACCGGATATTCCATTTACCACAATGCCCCAGGTCTGAATACAACGCTTCAGCACCCGTAGTGCATAAAAAAACACCGCCCAAAATGTAAAATCCCCCGGGGTATTGTATCAGCAGTTTAATACCATAATAAGGATTGAAAGCTTTTAATATGGTGAGATCCTGGAAGAAATGGACAGCTCCCAATATTGCGAGCATGGTGAACCAAACTGTCATCACCGGTCCAAAAGATCTTCCTATAAATGTGGTTCCGAATTGCTGAACAAAAAATAATACAGAGAGTATTCCAATTACAATATAAATAACTGTCCATTGACTGATATCATGTAATGCCGGAACTTGTTTTAAACCTTCAATAGCTGACGTAACAGATATAGGCGGCGTGATCATTCCGTCTGCCAGTAAGGCTGCGCCGCCCAGCATTGCCGGGATCACCAGCCATTTCTTTCTTCGCCTTACCAATGCAAACAAAGAAAATATTCCACCTTCTCCCCTGTTATCAGCCTGCAGGGTTAGAATAACATATTTGATAGTGGTTTGTAACGTAAGTGTCCAGATTATTAAAGACAAAGAACCAACGATCAGTTCTTCAGTAATTGTTTTACCGCTTGTAATAGCATTTAAAACATACAAGGGCGAAGTGCCTATATCTCCATAAATAATTCCGAGAGCAATTAAAAGACCTGCAAAGGTTACGCGATTATGAGAAGACATCTGTCTGAATTTGGAAGTCAAAAGTAGAATGGAGAAACACAGTTAAGCAGCATATAGGATAAATCCTTATAAAATCTTTATATGGTTTAAGAGTTAAGTAATTCCCGCTAATTTTTAAGCAAGTAAATTTGCAGGACTTATTTAATGAACAGATTTTTATTTCGAAAGATCAGTAAAGGCAGGCAATACCTGTATTGCACCGCTGTTATTGTATTAATAGCTGCTCTTTGCTTTGGATTGTCTGGTTTTATGGGTTACCGCGTTGTAGCATTAATCTTATTGGTGACCGTATCATTATTAGCTATAAGTTTTGACATTCTGCCCGTATTATTATCTGCTTTTCTCAGTGCATTTATCTGGGATTTCTTTTTCATTCCTCCCCGATTTGCCATGCATGTTAATACAACTGAGGATACAATCCTTTTAATTATGTATTTCGTGATCGCTATGATCAGTGGCGTGCTAACGTATAAGCTAAGGCAGGTTGAAAAGATCTCGATGCAAAAAGAAGAAAAAGCGAATAGTGTTAAACTCTATAACACCATTTTAAACTCATTATCTCATGAATTGCGTACGCCACTGGCTGCCATTATTGGCGCTGCCGACAACCTGCAATCGAATACAAACCTTACCAACGAAAATAAAGAACAATTAGTGAATGAGATATCAAAAGCTTCGATCCGGTTGAATCAACAGGTAGAGAACCTGTTGAATATTTCAAGACTCGAATCCGGTCATATACAACCCAAAGCTGACTGGTGTGATATACCTGAACTGGTATATGATGTTGTAAAAAGAGTAGAAGAAAATAATCCGCATCGAAAGATACATATTAGTATCAACCAGGATATTCCGTTATGCAGTTTAGATAAAGGGATGCTGGACCAGGTCATTTATAATTTGCTGAATAATGCGGCAATTCATACCGATGCGGGTTGCAGAATTGATATTTCTGTTACCTGCCTGGCAGATCTGCTCGAAATAATCATAGAAGATGAGGGAAAGGGCTTTACTGATATAGATATCAAAGATGTCTTTCATAAATTTTCCCGTATTAAACACCCGGTCAACCAGGGTTCCGGGCTCGGGCTTTCCATTGTAAAAGGATTTACAGAAGCATTGAAAGGAATGGTAGAGTTGCAGAAAAAAAATCGGGGTTCACGGTTTATTATTTCTATACCTGTAAAAACATCACTTCTAAAATTTGACATGCATGAATAAGGCAGAAATTTTGGTTATTGATGATGAGCCGCAAATAAGAAAGCTGCTGGAAATTACATTGCAAACGAATGGCTATATTTTTAAAGCAGCTGCTTCTGCAAAAGAAGGAATGATCATGGCTTCCAATCATCCACCGGGATTGATATTACTCGATCTTGGATTGCCCGATGAAAATGGTCATTCTGTTTTACAAAAATTACGCCAGTGGTACACCAATCCTGTCATTATTCTTTCTGTTCAAAAAAGTGAAGAAGATATTATCAGGGCACTGGATAATGGCGCCAATGATTATTTATCAAAACCATTTCGGACAGGAGAATTATTGGCCCGGATACGTTCTGCCTTACGGGATGTAATTGCTGATGATGGCGATACCATTTTAAATTTCGGTGATTTGGAAATTGATCTCACAGCAAGGACGGTGAAAAAAAATGATCAATTCATCAAGTTAACTTCTACAGAATATAATCTTTTATCCATTTTTGTGAGAAATGAAGGGAAGGTTTTAACGCATCAGTATTTATTAAGAGCTATCTGGGGGCCAGGTTATATCAATCAATCGCAATACTTACGGGTTTTTATTGCACAAATAAGAAAAAAAATTGAAGACGATCCTAACCGGCCGGAGTATCTCGTAACCGAATCGGGAGTTGGTTATCGGTTTATGAGCAAGTATGATAAACAATAAAAAACGGGAGACATTCTGTTTGATTATTATAGCCGGAAATAAACTTTTAAACGCTGCACCTAAGGCTCAGGAAGTAAGACAATTGATCGTTCGGTTTAGCGTCGATAAGAAAGCCCTGATTAAATTCAGGGCTTTCATCTTATTTTGATTTTGCAAAAAGATAGTTCTTTAAAAGTAAAATGTCTTTTTCCGAATTCATCTTGGCTCTGTTTGTCATTTCAGGTAAAACTTTTTCCCATCCGGTGATATTGTAAGCGTTTGGCGTGTAAAGACTGTGGCAGCCTGAACAATTCGTTTTATATAATCTGAATCCTTCCTGCACTTCTTCCAGGGTAATACCCGGTACTTTCCGTTGCATCAGGGTCAATTCATTTTCCTTTGGCTGCAAATTTGAAACTGTAGCACAGCCGATAATAAAGAGTGCAACCATTGATATAAAAATAATTTTCTTCACGGTTATTATAATGAAATGCCAATTAGAATTCTTGCCTCAGTTCTTTCATGCTCATCCAAAACTTTATTCCCCGGTGCAATATCTGTTTTATGCAAATTGACCCATTGTGGCAAATAGTTGGCGATCACAAACCAGCGGTTGCCACGAAAATTAATTGTTGGTCCGCCGAATAAAACCGAATGTTCCCAACCTTCGCCTTTTGCGATTTCATTATGATTCCTGATTTCAAAACCGATTCCAATAGTTTTGCTTGCATTATACATATAAGCAAGATCAAATTCAACAGGCATTTCATATCCGTCTGATTTTACTTTCCCATCTTCCCATTCAAATTCTTTTTCAAATTCGTATACTCCATTGAATGCAAATAAATGTTTACCGATCACTTTATCCAGTATTACTTTGGTTTCAAGTTCAAGTTCATCACC
>Ga0105249_10000293_pt1 | contig 51433 bp, 33 predicted proteins | sample KBSS44metaG_FD_81522 | JGI IMG/M metagenome (GOLD analysis project Ga0105249, IMG submission 81522) | Switchgrass rhizosphere microbial communities from Kellogg Biological Station, Michigan, USA - KBS S4-4 metaG | ecosystem: Host-associated > Plants > Roots > Rhizosphere > Soil | place... | reverse complement strand
CGTCAGCAGCAGCGCCGCGGCTCGTGCAGAATACGGCATACTTCCTCCCGTTCTGGCCATTGGAGCGTGGGCATCACGGTCCGGCGGCATCGCGACACAGGCCGGTGCAGCGTGGCCAGACCGATTCAGGGTTTCTCGTTATTGCCCCGCAGCGGGCGAATACCGTGCAGGTAATTGGCACTTCCCTCGCGCAGGATAACGTTGGACCATGGTCCAACCTCACGCTGCAACCTCCGCGGATCCCTGAACGAGCACACGTGACGGCTGAAGTAGCGACAGTTGTCACCCTTCCTGATCGCCATCCGGCGCGCGATCGTGTTTAGCGTTAGGTCGCTCACCGGCTGCCCTCTGGCGGTCCCTTTCTCGCGTGAGCTCCCGTCGGGATAGTTTCGCCGCCTCGAGGTACAGCTTCGCCCCTCTCGGCCACGCGTTGGTCTAGCTCCTCACTCAGAGCATCGAACGCCGACTGCCACGCTGTCTCGCGCGCGGCACGCTCGCTGTCGTCCTTAATTCGGCGAATGGATCGCTGCTCGCGCATGAGTCTCGCGGCGCTAGTACGCGACGCGCGCGAGGTGCTGACGGAGTTGCAAGCGGTTTGACGCACTGACTCACGTTGACGGGCGGTCGCGCTCGCCATAACGTCTGGCTCCCGTTGCAGATGGTCGTGTCCCGGACCCCGGCACCCGATTGTCGGTGGCCTAACGTCGATATGGACAGACGGTTAATCGAGTGGCCGTCCGCGACTGACAAGATGGGCCACGAGCGCAGACAGGCGCTCCCGCGCGACGCCGTGCGAACACTTCGCATCGCTCGCGTGTGGGCCCGTCGCGCTGGCTACGCCGGGGATCTCGTGTTCTTTGGCGCCCAAGAGCGCACGCAGACGAAGGACAAGCCGTACACCTATCAGGCCCTCAATGCTGCGCTGCTACGCGCCGAGGAGGCCGCAGGTGTGCCCCATATCGCCTATCGCGCGATGCACGGCTACCGCCGCACGGCGGGCGGCAACGTGCTGGACGCGACGAACGACCCCGTATCAGGCGATGGAGTGGTTGGGCCAGACCGATCTCCGATCGACGATGCGCTACCTCAAGAAGCGGGACGTACGCCAGCGCGAACTCGCGCGGATCGTCGCGGCACCCGAACACGAAGCGAAGCCCGAACAGGAAAGGCAACCAAAAACCAATCGGCCAGCGCTAAGGCTGGCCGGGAGAGAGTTGTAGCGTGATTCATGGACTTAACAGAGAGCCAGCGGTCGGGATTGAACCGACGACCGCCCGATTACGAATCGGGTGCTCTACCACTGAGCTACGCTGGCGAACGGTCGAGGTGAAACCGTCGGACATGCCCTGGCGCGGACTCGAACCGCGACGCCTTTCGGCACCACCCCCTCAAGATGGCGTGTCTACCAATTTCACCACCAGGGCAGAAACTACCGGGAACGGAGAACGGTCGACCGGGACCCATCAAACACTCGGTTCCCCGTTCGCACTTCCCACTTCCCTGCTTCGTACGGGGCTGACGGGGCTCGAACCCGCGACCTCCGGTGTGACAGACCGGCACTCTAACCAAGCTGAGCTACAGCCCCAAATATTCGACGTGCACGTGCACCTGCCTAACAACCACACCTGCACTTCACGTGTCCTGCACCCGCGCCATCGGGTCGGAGCGCCTAACGTGGCCGCCGACATAGCCCCAACGGGAATCGAACCCGTCTTTCGACCTTGAAAGGGTCGCGTCCTAACCGATAGACGATGGGGCCAGGCAATCGGGGTTCGAAGTTTCGCGGGTCCTCGCCGGAGACGGGAGGCAAGGACAGCCGTCGAACCCCGAACCCCGCATCGGACCCTTCTCGCCAACCATAGCGGTAACGGGATTCGAACCCGTGTTCCAGCCTTGAGAGGGCTGTGTCCTAGTCCCCTAGACGATACCGCCGCGAAGCTGAGTACTGACCACTACTACTGACTACTGATGACTACCGACGACTCCCTGCACCACAGGCCCGGAGGGAATCGAACCCCCAACCGCCGGTTTTGGAGACCGGTGCTCTACCAATTGAGCTACGGACCTAGAGAGCGCCGACCGTCGAGCATTCGGCATTCAGCCGCCGAAGGCTGACTCCGGTCGCCGCTCTCTAGGGTGACTGAGGGGACTTGAACCCCCAACCCCCGGAGCCACAGTCCGGTGCTCTAACCAGTTGAGCTACAGCCACCATGTTGCCGAGTCGTGCGCGATGACAACGTGCGACTGCGACCGCTCGGCTTCCTCGCAACCGTTTTGGCCACGAAGACTTTGATAGTAATTGGCCCGCCGAATCGAATCAACCGCTCCGGACGCTGGCCTACTTCGCCCGATCCATGTACTCGCCGGTGGTCGGGTTCACGCGAACTTTCTCGCCGGTGCTGATGAATTCGGGGACGTTCACTGTGACGCCGTTCTCGAGCTTCGCCGGCTTCGTCGACGCGGTCTTCGTCGCCGTCTTCATGACCGGAGCCGTATCGACGACTTCGAGAGTCAACGTGTTCGGCAGCTGGATACCGATGGGCCGGCCCTCGTAGTACTCGGCCACGATGCGCATGCCCGGCTGCATCCACTGCGAGTTGTCGCCGAGCATCTCCTCGTCCATCTCGAGCTGATCGTAATTCTCGACGTTCATGAAGTGGTACGTGTCGCCACCCTGGTAGAGGAACTCGAGATCGTGCGTCTCCATGGACGCTTTTTCGATCGAGTCCGCCGCGCGGAAGCGGTGCTCGAAGCTCGACCCGGTGCGGAGATTCTTGAGCTTCGCCTGCACCATTGCGCGCAGGTTTCCGGGCGTGTGATGACGGAATTCAACGACCCGACAAGGCTGGCCCTCGAAGACGAGAACCATGCCGCGGCGGATCTGGGTGGCCGGCATTGCCATGACGATCAGTCCAGCGGTAAGAGGTGCACGAGTGCAGCGACGGTGCTGCGATTTTCTTTTCTAAGATGCAGCAGCCTTTGATTTTAGCTTATGGTCGGCACCGCGTCAAGCTGTCGCAGAACGGGCTCCAGACTCTCCCAGACGTTATCCGCGACGATCTGCTCGCCACGCTCATTCGGGTGCATGCCGTCCTGCTGATTGAGCGCGGTCACACCGGCTACGCCGCGCAGTAGAAACGGCATGACGGACACCTGTGCTTCCTTTGCAACGTCCTGATACATGGCACTGAACGCAGCCGTATATTTCGCTCCCAGATTCGGTGGCGCCTCCATCTGCGCGAGTAGAATCCGCGCAGCCGGTCGCGCCGCTTTCACTTTCGTGAGGATCGCCTGCAGGTTCGCGCGCGTGGAATCCACGTTCAGTCCCCGCAAGCCGTCGTTGGCGCCCGTCTCGATCACCACGACATCGGCCGGTCCTCTGAGGAGCCAGTCAATGCGCCGCAACGCCCCCGCAGAGGTCTCCCCGCTGAGTCCGGCGTTCACGATGTCGACATGAAGCCCCAGCGAGTCTGCCTTCCGCTGCAGCAGCGCGGGGTACGCGTCTTCCTGCTCGAGGCCGAGCCCGGCGGTCAGGCTCGTTCCGACGATCAGCACGGTTTTACGGGAGACGGCAGACGGGAGACGGGAGACGGAGTCTTTCGCGGCAGCAGATGTCGCCGCTACCCCGTCTCCCGTCTCCCGCTTCCCGTCTCCCGCCCGAAGGGAGTCAGGCTTCTTCGCGTCGCGGCCCGCTCCGCAGGCACATAAGACTAGAACAAACAGAATCCGCATGCTCGTAGCTCGAGAGTTGACGAAAGAATTCCAGAGTGGCTCGCACCAGCTCACCGTGCTGCGCGACGTCTCGTTCGCCATTCCGCAAGGCGCGTTCGTCGCGATCGTCGGGCCATCGGGAAGCGGCAAGACCACGCTGCTCGGGCTGCTCGCCGGACTCGATACCCCATCGCACGGGACCGTGATCCTCGACGGGGTCGACCTCCGAAAGCTGACCGAGGATCAGCGGGCCAAGCTCCGCGGGGAGAAAGTTGGGTTCATCTTCCAGAGCTTTCAACTTATTCCCACGCTGACCGCCCTGGAGAACGTCCAGGTTCCACTCGAGCTGCGCGGCGAGAGCGGAGCCTCGACGCGAGCCGTGGAGCTGCTGACCCGTGTCGGGCTCCGCGATCGCGTCGACCATTTCCCGTCGCAGCTCTCCGGTGGCGAGCAGCAGCGTGTGGCCATCGCGCGAGCCTTCTCGAACCGACCGCGGATTCTGTTTGCCGACGAGCCGACCGGGAATCTCGACGCCAGCACCGGCGCACGCATCGTCGAGCTGATCGAGGAGCTGAATCGCGAATCCGGTACGAGCGTCGTGCTGGTCACACACGACCTCACCCTCGCCGCCCGCGCGGGACGCATGATTCGCCTCGCCGACGGCATCGTGGTGGAGGATCGCGAAGCGGGAGACGGGAGACGGGAGGCGGAAGACGGCAGGCCCTCCGAGAGCCTCTCGCGGCGCGAGGGGCGCCCCGAGGGCGTCCCGTCTCCCGTCTCCCGCTTCCCGGCTCCCGACAGCGAGGTCGCATGAGCCTAACGACCACGGCCGTCGGCTTTCACGATCCCGACGTCCCGCGCAGAAAGTCGCTCAAGACTCTTTCGCGCGCCCTGCTCTCCCTTGCCTGGCGCGAGAGCCGGACCGCGCGGCGCCGGCTGCTCCTCTACATGTCCTCGATCTCGCTCGGTGTCGCGGCGTTGGTCGCGATCGACTCGTTCGCGTCGAACGTGACCGGCTCCGTGCGCGAGCAGTCGCGCGCGCTGCTTGGCGGCGACGTGGCCTTCGGGGCGCGACAGGGACCGTTCACACCGAAAGCCGACTCGATTCTGGATTCGCTGCGCGCCGGCGGGATTCGCATCGCCCGGCAGACCACGTTCGCGTCGATGGGGCTGGTCGAGCGGAGCGGTGGCACACGACTCGTGCAGGTTCGCGCCGTCACGCCCGAATACCCGTTCTACGGCGTGGTCACCACGTCACCCCCGGGCAAATGGGCCCAGCTCCAGGGCGGTCAGAACGCCCTGGTCGACCAGTCGTTGCTCATCTCGCTCGACGCGCGGATCGGCGACACGCTCACGCTCGGCTATGCGAAGTTCGCGATCATCGGGGCACTCGTCAGCGTGCCCGGCGACGCCGGCATCTCCGCGACCATCGGTCCGCGAGTGTTCATTCCCGCGACATATCTCGAGTCGACGAAACTGCTCGGATTCGGAAGTCGCGCCGACTACGACGCGTTCGCCAAGCTGCCGGAAGGGACCGATCCGGCGACGTGGCTCACGCCGCTGCGACAACGACTCGAGCGCAATCGGGTGCGCGCACGAACCGTCGTCGAGAACGAGGTGAACCTCACCGAATCCATCGATCAGTTGAGCGACTTCCTCGGCGTCGTCGGTCTCGTTGCGCTGCTGTTGGGCGGCATTGGCGTCGCGAGCGGCGTGCACGCCTTCGTCGCGCGAAAGATCGATACCGTGGCCGTGCTCCGCTGTCTGGGCGCCACGAGCCGTCAGGTGCTGATTATCTACGTGCTGCAAGCCGCCGTGATGGGCTTCGTTGGTGCGGCTGTCGGGGCAGCACTCGGCGTTGCGATTCAGTACGCGCTACCGCTCACCGTGCGTGACTTCCTTCCCGTCGACGTGGACGTGTCGCTGGCACCGGTTGCGATCAGCGTCGGTCTCGCGCTCGGCGTCTGGGTCGCCATGGCGTTCGCGTTCCGACCGCTGCTGGCGCTTCGGAACGTGTCGCCGCTCCAGGCACTGCGCCGTGACCTCGACAGCGCACCATTCCGCGGTGGGTGGAGGGATGGGCCCCGCGTCGTCGTGAACGTCGCGCTCGCCGGCAGCGTGTTCCTGCTTGCCCTGTCGCGCTCGCCCAACGTCAAGACCGCACTCTGGATGAGCGTTGGCATTGCCGTCGTGCTCGTGGTTCTGCTGCTGAGCGCGACTGTCCTCTCGGCGCTGGCGCGGCGCGTGCTGCGCGCCGGGTGGCCCTACGTCGTGCGCCAGGGGATCGCCAACCTGTACCGGCCGGCAAACCAGACACGCGCCGTCGTGTTGTCGCTTGGATTCGGCGCCTTTCTCATCACGACGCTCTATCTCGTCCAGGCGAACCTGCTCCGCCAGTTCGACCTCACGACGCAGGCATCTCGCGGCAACCTGCTGTTCTTCGATGTCCAGGAGGATCAGGGCGACGGCGTCCAGGAGATCGTTAGGCAGTCCGGGTACCAGGTCGTTCAGGCCACGCCCATCGTGACGATGCGGGTGAAGACCGTGGCTGGACGAACCGTGGCGCAGATGCTGAGCGACACCACGCGCCGAGGCGGGGCGTGGGCATTTCGGCGGGAGTACCGCTCGACGTACCGGGACTCGATTCAGGGCTCCGAGACGCTCGTGGCGGGCCGATGGTTCGGCCAGACGCCCGTGCCCGACAGCGCCCCGCCGGCGGAGGTGTCACTCGAGCAGGATGTGGCGAAGGAGCTCCGGGTGAAGCTGGGCGACGTGGTGACGTGGGATGTTCAGGGCGTCGAAGTGCCAACGCGCGTCACGAGCTTCCGCGACGTGAACTGGGCGCGGTTCGAGCCCAACTTCTTCGCCGTGTTTGCGCCGGGCGCACTCGAGAAGGCGCCGAAGCAATTCGTGCTCCTCACGAACGTCCCCGACGGCGTGAGCGCGGCACGCGTGCAGCGCGCGGTGGTCCAGCGCTACCCGAACGTCTCGGCGATCGACCTCTCGATCATCCGCAAGACGATCAGCGAGATCGTCGATCGGGTCTCGGTGGCGATACGGTTCCTTGCCGTATTCAGCCTTGCGATGGGCATCCCGGTACTCTTCAGCGCCGTCGCCGCCACGCGACGCGAGCGCGTGCGTGAGGGCGTGCTGCTCAAGACACTCGGCGCGACCCAGGGCCAGATCCGCCGCATCCTGTTCGCCGAGTACGCGTTGTTAGGCGTGCTCGGAAGTCTGACGGGCATGCTGCTGTCGTTCGGAGGCGCGTGGGCGCTGCTCAAGTTCGTGTTCGAGCGACCGTTCTCGCCCGCCACGGTGCCGGCGGTTCTCATCGCCGCGGCGATGGTGCTCGTCACGGTGTCGATCGGCGTATTGAGTGGGCGGGACGTATTCAAAACGACGCCGATGGCCGCACTGAGGGAGGCGTAAAGTCGATGATCCCCACTGATACGCCATAACGGGTAGGTGCTGCTAGCTCGAGCTGCCTTGCCTGCGCTGGTTACTGTTAACTGGAACTAGTTACTGCAGGGTGGAAAAGCGAGAACCCTCGGGACGCCTCGCTGTGCGAGAGAAGCGTCCCGAGGGTTCTTACGCTGCAGCAACCACTTCCAGTTAACAGTAACCAGCGCCGTTCTGCAGCTTCAATTCCAGCTAACACTACCCAGTGCTGTTCACGGTCAGTTGACTCTGACCACGTAGACCCGAGCTCCCGCAAACCCGACGTTGCCGCCGCCCGGCGCGAGCATGCGGAAGGTTGCGACCGGCGCGCCTGCCGCTCGTTGTGCGAGGAAGTACGCGCCCGAGCCTGATTGTGCGTTCGTCGCGACTGGCGCGCCCGGCGTATTCACCCGCAGCGGATAAGTGCCACTCTGGATCGAGCCGGCGACGGCGTCACGCATGCTCCAGCTCGTGTACGAATACCGCGCGTCGAGCCCGGTGATGCCGAGGTTGTCGGCGTAGTTCGCGATCATCCAGCCAGCAAGGATGTGGTCGAACGGCACGCCGGCTCTCTGCACGAGGTTCGTGACGCTCGAAGTCGGGCCAGCCACGAGGCGGCGGAAGAAGCTCCGCGCGTTCCCGGGGGAGAACTGATCGGCCGAATAGCGGAGCAGCGCCCACGCGGCCCCGCGTGGCGGCAGCTGCTTATCCGCGCTCGAACTGATGGGCGACGTGGTGTCGGGGCCCGCGAGATACCCCGCGAACCGCGCAAGATTCTGCTGGAAGAACGCGCTGTAGTCCGCCGGGTTGAAGCGAACGTCTGCGTTCGAGAGGCTCTGGGAGTCGCCGAACCCACGCGACGCACGACCGACAGCCTCCTCGGCGAAGTGCGCGAGCCCTTCGTTCAGCCAATCGACCTCGTAGGGATCCGCGCTCTGATTGAACTGGCGGATACCCTGGTTGATCATGTGCTGGAATTCGTGCGCGATCGTGCCGCGCGTCGCCTGCCTGACGAGCGCCGTGCTCCGCGCATCGCCGAATTGTCCGGTGGGATCGGCGGTGAGCAGATAGAACAGCTCCTGCTCGTTCGTTTGCGGACAGCTGATCGGCGGAGTGGCTGCCTGATAGTCGGCTTTGGTGAACAGGTCTCCACCCCAGAAGAAGCCTCCGATGTAGCTGCTCGAGCCCCGCGGCGTGAACTTGTTGACCTCGGGCGTATAGAGGATCGTGATGCGCCCGTCCTTGTTGATGTCGGTGGGCGAACCGAACCACGACGTGTCGGTCTTGAAGATCAGCTCATCGAACTCGGTGGCGATCGCGGTGAAGTCTGCTGCAGTCAGTCCATTTGTCGGCGAGTTGATGTCGACGGCGATCTGTGCCTTCTGGCCGACGGCCTTTACGACGCCGCGAACGGTGAAGTAGGTGGTGCACAGGTCCGCCGCCAACACGTCCGGTACGCGATACGTGATCGTATCACCCAGGGCCACGGTGGCTGCGAGGACGGAAGCCTGAGCACCGCTACGCGCGACGTCCATCGACGTCGATGCGGCGGGACTGCGTTGCATTGCACGAACGATCCGCCCTTCAGCTTTGCGGATGTGGTCCTCGACCTGATCCCGCTGGGCGAACGACTGCGCCATGAGACGCAGCTCGGCCGACATGCCACCGGCAACGAGCGACGCGGTGGGCGAGATGGAAGACGCCGTCCCGTTCTGCAGCGACACGACGAACGACTGCTTGTCATCCGGCTGCGAATTCCCGTTGGCCGTGATGAACAGCAGCTGACTCGCAGCCGTCGGCGGAGCAAGCGTTATGCACGACACCGCCGCCGGCCCGCTCAGAATGGACACCTGCCCGACTGTGAGCGAGAGGGCGTTCGTGCATCGGTCGACGTCGACCGAGATCGGTGTGGTTCCCGTGGCGTTGTCGGCCCGCGCGGTGATCGTGGCGACACCGGGGCCGACCGCCGTGATCTGCCCGGTCGGATCCACCGCGGCGACGGTCGCGCTGCTCGAGCTCCAGGACGGCGTCTTTGTGGTAACCTCGTCTCCCTTGGAATTGATGAGCCGCGCGGTCGCGGTCACCTTCTCGCCAACCTGAAGCGTCGGCGACGGAGCAGTTACGACAATGGAAGTGACGGTGTTCGGCGACGGCTCAGTAGGACTATCACTGCCGCACGCCGCCAGAACCGCACAAACGGACAAGGACAATAGGGAAACAACTGTTCGCATGAGTACGCTCCTCGCGCACGAAAAGGGCGGCACCCACGTGGTCTGCCGCCGCTGAATGGCATCTTGAGCGCAAGACGTGCCGCATGCGGCCGCTCGCAACCAAATCGCTGAAATGAAGTTTATGAGTCCGAACGCGGCGGACAACCGAGCGCCGAAACCAACCTGACGCTCGCGTTGCACAGCCAATCAATTCGAGAGACGAAGAACTACCGCGCCGGGTCAAGGTCCGCGCGTTCTAGCGAGGTCCAACTGTGAGCTTTCTAACTCCGAAGGCGCCCGCAGAGCGAGCTCAACAGGTCTCAGTGCGCCGCAGCACCATTGATGACTGTGACCTCTGTCACACCAGTCTCGGCCCCGGCCATTTTCACGCTGCACGAGATGAACAAACCGAGCGTGAACGCGAGAAAGAGGCGCTGGTAAATAGGGCGCTCGAAGAAAACGCGAACCAGGCGATCGAGATCCATCAGACTACTCAATTGGAGACAACCGCCGCATCAGGCGGCGACGGCGGGGTCGAGACTGTACCCACCGGCGGGCAATAGGTTCAGCGAAACGTGTAAGCTCCGCCAAGTCGGAACGTGGTTGCATCCGTCGGGACGGAATACAGCTCGGCCGTCACCGCCGCCGCCGAGCTCACACGATACCACGCGCCTGTTCCAACCGCGAGGCGCGCCATGTCAACTCGGATCTTCGTGTCATCGAACCCGCCGTTCAGATACTGAAAACCCACCTGAAAGCGCGGTCGCAACATGGTCACGCCTCCCGAGCCGTATGCCCCCCAGCGCTCGGCCGCTCCCTGCCTCACGAGCACGCCCTCGCCGCCGAACATGTTCGGCTTGTAGGTGTCATGGGATTTTTCCGTGCCGTAACACGCAGCGCCAGGATCGTCCTGCTGCAGGTTCTTCTCTGGACAGGTGATCGACCCACGAACCCAGCCGAACGTCGCGTGCGCGCGCAGCAGGACGTCGACGTGGCCCTGTTCATCGCTGCCGCGGAGACGCCATGGGCGTGATAGCGCCACGCTCCCCAGGTTTGGCTCTGCATCGGCGACGGAGATCGGCGGCAGATAGCTCCCTTCCAGCACGACCCCGCCAGGAAGCCCGATCGCGACACGGGGGCGGGGGAAAACGGGCGACAGGTTCGTGTTCTCCGTCTTCTTGATCCCGTAACACGCCTCGGGTTGCTGTATCTCTCGGCTGGGTGATGGAACGTAGGCCGCTTCGAATCCGACGCGAATCTGTCCCGGACGCAGCCCCTCCAGCATCCCGCCCGGTGAGAAGGCAATTGGCGTCGCGAAAAACGCCAGAAGCTGTGCCTCGTTGCTTTCCTTCGGCGGCTCGCAGGTGGCGCCCGTCTGCGCCGACGCTGAGGATGCAGTGAAGACCACCGCGGTGAGTGCGACGATGCGGCGAATGGCCCGCCGGCGGAGAACGCTCGATCGAGTTGCGTGCATGGAGGGTTTTTGGTCGCGCAAGGATAACGGTGGCTTTCTCGCCATCGTCACTTCGGTGCGGTATACGAAAGGGATGGTGGCTACACCTGAGGCCGGCGGACCGGTCTCAGGCAAAGCTTCCCTGATCCGGTGACCGGCAACGGACGGCTACCGTAACGTGAAGCAGGCGGCTCGCGCGCGCTCGCTCCTGTCAGTGAAACGCAATCGCCAGCCGGCGACGGCCTGTCAGGCGCGAAGCGCCTGATCCAGGTCGGCGATGAGGTCGTCCGCGTGCTCGAGACCGATCGACAGCCGCAGGAGGTTGTCGGGCGTCCCGCTGCCGGGCGCCTCCACGGACGCGCGATGCTCCACCAGACTCTCCGGTCCCCCGAGGCTCGTGGCGCGGGTGAAGACGCGGACGTTGGCTTTCGCGCGAAGCGATGCCTCGCGGCCACCGCGCACCTGCACCGACACCATCCCTCCGAACGCCGACATCTGCCGCGCCGCGATGGCGTGGCCCGAGTGCGACGGCAGGCCCGGGTAGTGCACGGCCTCGACGTTCGCGTGACCCTCCAGAAATCGCGCGACGGCCGTGGCGTTCGCTGTGTGCGCGCGCACGCGATGTGGGAGCGTCTTGATCCCACGCACGACGAGCCAGCAGTCGAACGGCGAGGCGACCGCGCCACCGGCGGTCTGCGCGAGACGGACGCGCTGAAAGACCTCGTCGTCCGCACGCGCCACGAGCGCACCACCCATGACGTCGCCGTGCCCGCCGAGGTATTTCGTGGTCGAATGCATGACGAGATCGGCCCCGAGGGCGATCGGCTGCTGTCCCACCGGCGTCGCCCAGGTATTGTCGACCGCGCAACGCGCCCCCGCATCGTGCGCAAGCCCGGCGATGCGGGCGATGTCGGCAACAGCGAGCAAGGGATTGGACGGGGTCTCCACCCAGACCAGGCGCGTCTCCGGCCGCAGCGCACCGGCGACATTCTCGGCGTCGCGCATGTCGACGCCGGTGCTCGTTAGGCCCCACCGCACGAAGACCTGGTCCATCAGCTTCTTCGTGCCGTAATACACTGACGACGGCAGGACGACGTGATCACCGGGTGCGAGCGCCTGGAACACGGCCATGGTGGCGGCCTGACCGGATGCGAACGCGGCGGCGACCGGTCCGCCTTCGAGGGCCGCGAGCACGCGCTCGAGTGCCACGCGGTTCGGGTTGGCGTCGCGCGAGTACAGGTAGCCGTGCGGAAGCGAACCGTCCGGAGCGCGCTCGAACGTGGTGGAGAGATGAATGGGCGGGGCCACCGCACCCGTCGCCGCATCAGGGCCGTGGGCGCCGTGGACTGCCAGGGTCTCAGGATGCATGTCGACGGGTGGCGGGTAGCGGGTAGCGGGTGACGGGCTCCGACGACCGTTGATTTCAGCGCGACGGCGGACTCGGACGGCCGCCGGGCTTCCATGACAGCGCCGTCGGCGAGTCCGCGAGCAGACGCGCGGCCCGCACGGCGACATCAATGAGTCGCGTCATGTGTGCGAAGTCCACTCGACTCACGTCGTCCGTCGCCTCGTGATAGTCCGTGTGCATGTTGAACGACGAGAGCGTGTGCGCGACGATGCCGCGCTGCGCGAACGCGATGTTGTCGCTCCGCATGAAGAATTGTTCGCTCGGCCGCGCATCGGCGACGATTGGCAGCCCGGCGCTCGTGAAAAGCTCGCCCATGGTGGAGCGCTCGAAACCCGTGAGCCACCCGCGCCCGACGCCACCTGCCAACGAGTCGGGGCGGCCGATCATCTCGATCTCCAGGTTCGCGACCGTCGCCTCCAGGGGTCGCGCCGGATGCAGGATGTACCAGCGCGTGCCGAGCAGACCGACTTCTTCACCGGTGGTTGCGGCAACGATCACGGTTCGCTTCGGCGCCGGGCCGCGGGCCAGCGCGCGCGCGATCTCCATCACCGCCACGACGCCTGACGCATCGTCGTCGGCGCCATTCATGATCGAGTCGGGGCCCTGACCCGTGCGAATACCAAGGTGGTCGTAGTGCGCGTCGATCAGGACCACCTGGTCGCGAAGTACCGGGTCTGCCCCTGGAATGACGCCGACGACGTTCACCGCATTCGCGCGGGCGTTCGCAGGCACGGTGTCTCGCGCCTCGAGCGTTGGCAGGAGCGCGGGCATTGTGCGGCCGTCCCGCATCCGAAGTGCGACGGGGACGCGCTGGAAGAACCCGCTGTCCCCGGCCGGCTGCACGCCGTACCGCCCGAGCTCGCCCGCGATGAATCTCGCCGCCCGCTCCGATCCGACGGTCGCGGTCGCCCGCCCCTCCATGGAATCGTGAGCGAGTGCGCCAAGCAGTCGGCGCACGTCTGATTCATTCACACCGGTGGCCGCAGCTGCGGCTCCTGAAGGGGCTGGTGCTGCGCCGGACACGGTGGCTGGACGACTGCACGCACTTGCCGCGATGGCGATGGAGAGCGCAATCAGGGCACGAGAGGACAATGGCGAGCGCATCAGCGGGATGGGAGCGTTGCGGGATCCGGGTGAACTGTAACGAGAGACGTAGCGGACGCTCGAGCGCGGCGCAACCCGACGCATCCGTCCGAAGGCGGCTCACGCACCTATCGTCGGCTCGCGCCGTGCAGTAACGCCGCGTATACTCGCGCGGGTGGCCTGCGGGCCACTCAGTCTCCGATCGAGGCGTATCGATGCCGACCGCCACGCTATCGATTGCCGTACCGCTCCTCATCTCGCTGGCGATGCAGGGCACGCCGTCGGCGCAGCTGGCTATCACGCCCGCTCGTCAGCCTGCCGTGGACTCGCAGCGAGTCCTTCGCGACGCCCGGTCCGCGCAAACGGCGTTCGAGCGCACGAGGCGCGCGAATCTTCCGCTGAATACGCACGGCACATCGGGCCGGTGCGACGTTCGCGTTGGGCGCTTCTGCTACTGGTGGGACGACGGCGAGTTCGACCCGCCACCCGAGTCACCGAAAACGAAGGCCGCCCGCGATGCGATGCTGGGACGGCTCGCGAGGGCCGCCACGACCCTTCCCGGCGATCGGTGGATTACCGGACAGCGCGTGCGGTATCTCGTCGAGAGTGAGCGCTACGGCGATGCGATCGAAGTCGCTCGCGCGTGTCAGGGAGAACCGGCTTGGTGTGCGGCGCTTGGCGGCTACGCGTTTCATGTCGCTGGCGATTTCGGCGCCGCCGACAGCGCATTCGGAGCCGCCCTCGCGGCGATGCCCGAGCGAGAGCGCTGCCGCTGGACCGACATTTCCCTCCTGCTCGAAAGTGATGCACGCAAGCGGTACGACAAGCTCGATTGCGCGGAACGGGCAGCGTTCGAGACGCGGTTCTGGGCGCTCTCGCGACCCCTGTTTCTCCTTCCGGCCAACGATCTGCGGACCGAGCACCTGGCGCGCCTAACGATGGCTGAGCTCATCCGCACGTCGCGGTACCCGCACGACCTGGCGTGGGGCGACGACTCACAGGAGCTCCTCGTGCGATATGGGTGGGAAACGGGCTGGTCGAGAGAAATGCCCTCCGTGTCCGATCCCGCATCGGTGCACGTCGTGGGGCACGAGCCCACCCCCGCGTTCGACTTCGTTCCGGCAGCCGACGTGCTCACCAGCCCCGACGCCGCGGACGCGTCGGACTGGGCGCTTCACGATCGGCTCGCCCGGAGCCGATACGCGCCGAAGTATGCGCGGTCGATGTCCCAGCTCGACCACCAGATTGCCTTTTTCCGTCGCGGCGACTCGGCCCTCGTCGTTGCGGCGTTCGACATCGGCCGCGACAGCACATTCGCCCGCGATTCGATCAGCGCCGCGCTGGCGCTCGCCGCCGCCGACGCACCCGATTCCGCGCAGGTCGTCCGCGATCCGGTCGCCCAACGACGGGACGTGCTGATGACCGTGGCGGCCTGGAAGCCAACCCTGGTCAGCGTCGAAGCGCGAGACTCGGCCGCGCGCCGCGTCGCGCGCGCCCGTACGGTTGTCCGACCGCCGCCGTCGACGAGCCGCGTCACGGTCTCCGACCTACTGCTGTTCGATGATCCGGCGACGCTCCCCGCCTCGTTGGAGGAAGCCGCGGCGCGGGCGCGCGGAACGCTCCGCGTGAATCGCCGAACGCCGGTGGGTGTGTTCTGGGAGATGTACGGCGTCAACCCGTCAGGCGAGTCGCTCGCGTATTCCCTGACCGTGACGCCCGAGGGAACGTCGTGGTACCGCCGCGCTGCGGAAAAGCTCAAGGTCGTCGAGCGCCGGGCACCCGTGCGCATGGAGTGGGATGAGCCTTCCGCGCGGCCAGGGGCCGCCCCGTCTCGCGCCGTGGCAGTCGACTTCTCCACGTTACCCGAGGGTCGCTATCGTATCGAGCTCGCCCTCGAAGCAGGCGGGCAGACCGCCGCAATCGCGACCCGGGTCATCGAGGTCAAGTAGAGTTGGCCGCCGCTGCTCAGAAGATCAGGACGAGGACGTCGTACAACGCGTGCGTCCACGCTGTGATGCCGAAGCCGCGAAACACATACAGGGCGCTGAACGCGACGCCCGCGAGCGTTCGGAAGACGAACGAGTCGACCCGGAACGGATCGCCGTAGGCGCCGACGTAATGAAAGCCGGAGAATATCAACGCTCCGACCACGACCGCGAAGGTGTTCGCGAGCGTTGGGCCCCAGGCGAGCACGCGACGCGCGAGCAGCAGCAGGCCGGACACGAGCAGGACGCGAAACAGGAGCTCCTCGTACAGCCCTGCACCTAACGACAGCATCAGTCGCGCTCCCACTCCCATTTGCGGCTGTCCGCCGATGGCCAGCGTGCCGAGTGGCGCGAGCAGCTTCGCCGTCACGGTGCCAATGACGAGCCCGAACACCAGCGCCAGGAGAACCACCTCGGCCGACATCCACGCGAACACGCGCGCCTGAAGCTTGCCGCCGCGGCGCAGGTCGCGTGCGATCAGCCAGATGCAGACGCCGATGACGCACAGCACGAACAGGAGCGGCCCTCGCCGCCCTGCCACGGCCACGAACAGCGACCGGAGCATTACATCCGCCCCGTTCCGCATCTGCTCGCCCGCGAAGCGCGAAAGCGTGGCCGCCAGCGCCTCGTAGAGGATGAGCAGTGGCAGCGCGAACGTGATGCTGTACCGCGGCGCGCGGCTGGTGGTCCAGTAGGAGCGGAGTGCTTGCACGACAAGGCCCGAAGGTCGGTCGGCGCCCGAACCAGCCTGGCTCGCCGGCAACCGAGTTTCCCAATACTACGATCCCGTCAAGCGGCTGGTTCCGGTGGACATCGACCGCGGCTCGTCATGTACCGCGTCCCGGGAGGAGCCACCGCTGCTTGGGATGACCGATGACAAACACGAAGTGGCCAGCCCGCGAGGGCTGGCCACTTCGTTCTTCCCTGCTTCGCCGTCAGCCGTGAGAGCTTACGGGCAGCCCTGCGGCTTCGGAGCCGGGCGCGCGTCACACTCGGCGAGCGGCACCGGCTGGACCTTCGCGACGAAATGCGTGTTCGGCCCGCTCGTGATATCCAGTGGCAATTGGGCGAGCCGGCCGAAGCGACGGTAGTCGTTCCATCGCTGGCCTTCGAACAGGAGCGAGTACCGACGATTGTACAGCAGCTCGTCCATGGCCTGCGCCTGCGTGCCCAGCGTTCCGAGCGCGGCAAGCTTACCCGAGACCGTGCGGACGGTGTTGATGTCCACCAACGCCGCCGCGAGGTTGTTGAGCTGTATGTTCGCCTCGGCCCGGAGGAGGATGAGCTCCTCGTTGCGAATCAGCGGGACGTCCGAGCTCGGCGTCGGATAAACATTGAAGGTGTATTCCGCGGGAATGCCGATCCCCTGAGGCGGGGACACCGGCGTGCCGAGCGGCACGATCTTGCGCGCGAGGCGGTCGTCCGGCGCTCCACCCGGCTGCGTCCTCGCCTCCGTCACGGTGCTGGCGTGCGCGAAGAGGCTCTTGTTGAACGCGAACGAGTTGCCGTTCTGCACGTCGCCGGTGGCCGTACTGAAGTTGTGATACACACCCACGTTGAGCTGCGCGAGGGTGATCGCCGCGCCGGGCGCCGTCGCGAACGACTCGCCGATCGCGGTCAGTGCCTGCGTGTAGCAGGCGTTGCCGCATCCCTGCGACCCGCGATTCACCAGGATCCGCGCCTGGAGAGCGCGGTTGAGCTTGATGAGCGTTGCCGGCGTATCGAATCCGGCGTAGCCGCGGCTGAGCGTGAAGGGGAACGATGCGCCGCCGGCCGCGAGGTCGGCCTTCGCCTCGTCCATCAGGCCAGTCGCGAACTTGTACGCCGAGTCCTTGCTGACGAAAGGCGCGAGCACGTTCGGGTCTTCGGTGATGTCCACCGGCAGGCCTAACGTGTCCCGAGCGTACAGCACGAACATCACGTCCAACGCGCGGAACGTCTTCGCGAAGCCAGCCGCCGCCTTCTTCGAGGCGTCGTTCAGCGTGCTCGCCTCGACGGCGTTGATCAGGTTGACCGCGTTCCGCATGTTGTTGAAGCGGCTGGTCCAGTTCGTACCGGTCGCGGCGAACCCACCCGGATCGAGTGTCTTCTGGCCACCAGGGCCCGGTACGCCGACCAGGAAGCCGGTGACGTTACGGCCGTCCGTCGGGAAGTACACGTAGGATTCGCGACCGAAGAAGCCGAAGTCCTGTGTCGTACCCGGGGCGAGTGAGCGCTCGCGCTCGATGATGCCCGTGGCGAGCACCTGGATGCCCTGCGGGTCTTTTGCGACGCCTTCGGTAGTCGGACGGTTGTAGTCCGGCACCGAAAGCGCGTCGGTGCAGGCAGTGGCGCCAACGAGGATTCCCCCGATCGCCGCTGCAAGATATAGCCTACGAAACATTTGCTGACTCCTTGAGCAATTGCTCGCGGGTAGTGTGCGATTCACGGAGGGGATCAGAAGCCAAGGTCGATGCTGAAGAACAGACTGCGGGCCGGCGGCCATGGAGCGAGGTCGACGAAGCGGGACACGAAGTTGCCGCCGTTGTTGACCTCGGGATCGTACCCGTTGTAGCCGGAGATGATGAACAGGTTGCGACCCGAGAGATTCAGCGACATCGACTGCACGCCGTTCATCCGCGTGTAGAACTTCCGCGGCACCTGGTACGTGAGGTTGACCTCGCGAACCTTCGTGTACGAGCCATCCTGGATGTACACGCCGGTATTCTTGCCGCCGTTCCACGTGTTGTAGCGGTACTCACCGAGGGGAACGCCCGCCTCCGGCGACTCGCTCTCGTAGTCCCAGGTGTTCGCGCCTTCGTCGTACAGGTTGAGCGTCATGTTCGACACATCGCCACCGTGGCGATAGTCGATCAGGAAGTTCAGCGCGAAGTCACCGAACGCGAAGTCGTTCGAGAACTGCATGGTGTAGCGAGGGTTCGCGTCCCCGACCCACTGGTTTGTCGTCGCCACGCCGTTGATCAACTTGCTGCCAAAGATCGTCGACACGGTGTAGCCCGGCGTGAAGCGCAGGTAGCCGTACGCATTGCCGAAGCCGCGGGCTGCCGTGGGCAGCGCGAACGGGTTCACGCCCTTCGGGAAGCTCACGATGTCGGCGCGGTTCTGGAACCACGTGTTTCGCGAGGTCCACGTGAGTCCGCGCGTCTGCACCGGGACGATCGTCACGCTCGCCTCGTAGCCCTTCGTCGACATCTTGCCGCCATTCACGACGCTGGTCGTGACGCCGCTGGACGGCGCGAGGGCGGGACGCACGAGGAGGTCGGTGATCGAGCGGTCGTAGAACGTGAACTCGGTGTGGAGCCGATCGTTGAGCAGCGATGCATCGAGGCCGAACTCCGTCTCGGTGAGGCGCTCCGGCTGCACGTTCTGGTTACCGATCGTTCCGGACTGAATGAAGCCCGGCTTGCCATCCAGCAGGTTCGCCTGGGCAACGACGATGTAGCGCTCGCCGTAGTTGGGCTGGTTGCCCGACTGTCCGATCGCGGCGCGGAATTTCAGCTCGTTGACCCTTGGGAGGATGTTCGTCAGACGATACGAAACCTGGCCGCGCGGGAAGTAGAACAGCTTCTCGACGTCGCCGTTCACCGAACTGCGCTCACCGCGAACGCCGCCGGAAACGAACAGCTTCTCGCCGAGGAGCAGTAGGTCTTCCTGCACGTAGAACGCCTGGTTGATGACGCTCGTGCGGCCCTGGCTCACGCTGGTGAGCTGCGCGCCAGCGGCGTTGGACTGCGTCGGCGTCAGACCCTGGCCGATCAGGTTGTAGTCGTTCGTCGACACGGCACCGGTCTGAAGGCCGGCCGAGAACGTCGAGCTGATGCTGGCACCGGAGAATGTGTTCCAGATGGCGCTCAGCCCGAAATTCGACAGCTTGTTCGTTCCGTTGCCCTGAATCGCGAACCCCGGATAATCGCCGGCCTGGTTCGATCCCAGCTGCATCGACTGCAGCTCCGGCGGCGCGAGCAGGTAGTTCTCGTTGCTGAACCAGTCGAGACCGCCCTGTCCCGTCAACGTCACTGTGTTCCCGCCGTTCGAGAAGGCGGTGTAGTTCACACGACCGCTGGTGATGAGGCGGTGCACGTCTTCGTTGTTCCGTTCGAGATCGAAGTTCTGGAACACGTTCGACGCCGCCGCAATGCCACCCGGCGGGAACGGATTGAAGGTGTACTTGCCCTCTTCATCCTTCTTCCAGTACTGAAACACGCCCGGCGTGTAGGCGAAGTTGTAGAGCGGCGACGAGAAGCTGTTGTCGTTGTTCGCAATGCCACGCTGCGAGAACGAGCGCATCATGCTGGCGCTGACGGCGGCCGTCAGCCGGCTGCCGATGGCCTGGTCGAGGTTCGCGCGAATCGATTGACGCTTCGCGTTCGTGTTCATCGCGGTGCCAGGCTCGAACTTGTGCGTGCCCGACACGAAATAGCGCGTGCCGGCGCCGGCGCCGCCGGACAGATTGGCGATGAACTCGTAGCCCGGGTCTGTCCGGTCGTAGAGCTGCTTTACGTAATCGTAGTATGGGCAATTCGGTGTGCAGGACTGCTCCGCGAGCGCCTCGGCGTCCGGGTTACCGGCAATGTCGAGCAGCTCATCGGCCGTCTCGAAGCGACGGCTGCCCTTGCTCTCGATGAGCCGGGCCGTCGACACGCGCGACGTCAGACCGAAGCGGGGCGAGCCGGACTTGCCGCGCTTCGTCGTGATGATCACGACACCGTTCGTCGCCTGCGATCCGTAGATCGCGGACGCCGCGGCGCCTTTCAGGATCTCGATGTTCTCGATGTCGTTCGAGTTGATGTCAGCGAGGCGGTTCGTGCCGTTCTCTTCGCCGGCGTTGAGCGAGCCGGTGATCACGCCCTGACGGTTCGAGCGCACGGCGTTCGAGACGATGACGCCGTCGACGACGTACAACGGATCGATGCGGCCGATCAGCGACGACGCGCCGCGGATCTGTACCTGACCACCGCCGCCCGGTGCGCCGTTGTTCATGTTGATCGACGCCCCGACGACCTTGCCCTGCAGCGCGCTCTCGATCGAGGCGGCTGGGACGCGCGTCAGCTCTTCAGCGTTCACCGACGAAACCGCCGTTGCCGCATTGCGCTTCTCGACCGTCGTCGCCGCGCCGGTAACCGTCACGCCTTCGAGCTGGAGCACGTCCTTGTCGAGCGTGAAGTTTGCGGTAGACTGCGACGACGGGACTTTCAATTCGGCTCGCTTGAAGCCGATCGAGCGGACCAGCAGAGTCACGTCACCGGTTGGAACGTTGATGCGATACTCACCGTTCGCGTTCGTGCGAACACCGGCCGGCGCACCGATGACGCCGACGGTCGCGTCCACGAGCGGTGTCCCGCTCGGAGACTGCACTACTCTCCCCGTTATTTCGCGTGTGGCTTGTGCCCGGGCGACGCCGGGAACGACCAACGCGGCAATGAGGGGAACAACTGACAAGAATTTCCTCACATGCCCTCCGTGGAAATACCTGAAATTGAGTTCGTGGCCGGAATACCACGACTCAGCCCCGATACTCGCGGTGTGTCACCGAACTGTCAAGACAGAAGCAATTTAGGAGGGACGAACCGATAAATTCCGGAGGTCGAACGGTAGACTCGTCGGTCCAGCGGTGACGAATCGTCCTTTCCGTCCGTGAGCAGCTTTCTGTGGGGCCCGCGACGGTCCGTCCCAGTCGCCGCTTGACGTAGCGCGCGCAGGTCGTAGCCTAAGCCTCGCACTCACGCGACCCGGACTCCGGAGGCTCTCGCATGCGACGCCCCGTTCTGCTTCCCTCTCGCCTGGCGCTCGTCTTCGCCACGGCACCCGTACTCCTGTTCTCCGCGACAAGCGGCACCGCGCAAACAGCGAGCGCGTCTCGGCCCAGCTTCACGATCGACGACGCGCTCAATGTCGTCGCGTACTCGCAGAGCGATCTGAGCGACGATGGGCGGTGGCTGGCGACAGTGTCGTCGATACGACGCGACGGCCTTGGCGTCGATTATCGGCGGGACGGCGACCCCACGTACATCAGACCCGGAGCGGGGACGGTCTGGGTCATCGAAACTGCGACCGGCAAGTCCCGAGCGATCTTTCCCGACAAGCGCAACGTGCGAAGCCTCGCGTGGTCGCCGGACGGGGAGCGACTCGCGATGCTCGTCCTGCGGAATGACGCCTTCGAGCCCGTCATCTGGGAACGCGCCACCGCCAAGGCGACGTCCGTTCAGCCGCCGGCCGGATCATACGTCGCCGAGAACAGCGATGTCCGATGGACGCCCGACGGGCGTTCGATCGTGTACTCGCTGCATCGCGACGCGTGGAAGCGCGAGGTGCGAGAGCAGTTCGACCGCTACACGAAGGGGCCCGTGTTCGTGCAGTCGAGCAGTGACCCGTTTCTCGCCTGGGACGATCTCCGCCGGTCTGCGAACCGCCGCTCGGTCGTCGCCTACGACCTCGCGACGCGTCGCACGCGCGAGCTGATCCCCGAAGGGCGAATCGCGTCGTACACGCTCGTCACCGGCGACTCGCTGGTTGTCTTCAGCGAGGATATCACGACCAAGACCGACTACGACGTGATCTTCGGGACGGAGAACCGCCTCGTCGCGCGGGGACAGAGCGGCGGCGCGACGCGAACGCTGGTGCCTTCCCTGAAGAGCACGACCGTCGTGTGGACCGATGACGGTCGTCGATTCGCCTATGGAAAGGAAGGTCGAGTGTTCATCGGCTCGCCGCGCGACAGCGGCGGTCGGCAGATCGCCGGCCCACCCGCCGGAGCCGCTCGTGACTCGTCAGCGTCGGACACATCCGCCGCCGCGCGGGACCGACGGGCCAACGAGCGATTCACGCCCGTGAGATTCAGTGCCGCCGGCGACCTGCTGCTCCTGTCCAACCGCCAGGGCCTCTGGGTCGCGGACGTCGCGAGCGGCACGAAGGAGATGATGCTCGAGATCCCGTCCGACTCGGCGGCGCAGGGCCCGCGCCTGACGACGGTCGCCTGGAGCCCGGACGCGCGCTACGTGTACCTGACGTCGGCGTCACGCAGCGCCTGGGAGCGAGGTGTTACGCGGTTCGACCGAACGGCAAAGAAACTGGAGGAGCTCGTGAAGGACGGCCGGCTCTACTCCAACTTTCGCCTCTCGAAAAATGGTGAGGTCGCGATGCTGGCCGTGGCGGACGGTAACCGCCCGCCCGACATCTACGTTGGAGATGCCTCGCTGCGCGGCCTTCGCCGAATCACCGAGAGCAATCCCTGGATGCGCGAGCGTCAGGTCGGGCGCACGGACCTGCTCTCCTATCTCGACGCGGACGGCCACAAGAAGTACGGCGTGGTCTACTATCCCGCGAGCTACGTGGCCGGTCAGCGGTATCCGACAGTCTTCAACGTCTATGAGGACTTCTTCGACGACACGTTCGACGCGACGGCGAACGTGCTCACGGCTGCCGGCTACGTCGTCGTGAAGCCGTCGGTCGACTTCGACATCGGGTATCCGGGGGAAGCATGGGTCAAAGGCGTGACGTCGGCGGCGAACAAGCTGATCGAGATGGGCGTCGCGGATTCGTCCCGCCTCGGTGTGCACGGGACGAGCTACGGTGGCTACGCCACGAACCTGCTGATCACGCAGACGAACCGCTTCAAGGCGGCGATCAACGTGTCCGGCAAGGTCGACATCATCAGCTTCTACACGGATAGCCCGCGGCTCGGCGTGCGGAACGTCCATGCGGCCGAGAAGAGTCAGGACCGGCTTGGTGCGACGCTGTGGCAGCAGCCGCAGAAGTACGTGGCGCACTCGGCGATCATGTTCGCCGACCGTATCACCACGCCCTTGCTGCTCATGACGGGCGAACAGGATTCGAACGTCCCGGCCAATAACACGCGCGAGATGTATTACGCCCTGCGCCGTCTTGGAAAGACGGTGGAGTGGGTGAACTACATGAACAGCGGGCACGGGACGCCAGGCACCACGGTGGAGGATTTCACTGACTTCCACCGGCGCATGCTCGGGTGGTACGACAAGTACTTGAAGGCCGAGGTGAAGAAGGTCGCGGATCAGAACTGATACGACCCGGCGTCGATCGATCGGCTCGCGTCACTCCGACGCGGCCGATCGCCGTTGCTGGACGTGCCGGATCTCGTCAGGCAGCGCATCGAGGAGCGGACGCAGCTCGCTCGCGCGGTCGAGGGTCGTCACGAACGTGAGGCCGGATAGCGTCACCACGAGCATTCCCGACACGCCGTACAGCACGACCGGCACGCCCTCCGCGTGCACCACATTGCCCGTGCACTCGACGAAGTGGACCTGACCGTGCGCGCCGTTGCCATCGTCGTCGAGCTCGCGCGCGCGGCGCAGCGACGCCCACGTGCCGACGTCGTCCCAGCCAAACTCTCCCGGCACGAGCACCAGATTCGTCGTGCGCTCGAGCAACCCCCGCTCGATGGACACCGACTGGATCATCCCGGCGAAGCGCACGAAGTCGCGATCGCGCAGCGCCTGCAGCCCGTGCGCGAGCTCCGCCGTGTATTGGGAGAGCGCATCGAGCACATCCTGACCCCGCCACACGAAGATGCCCGCGTTCCAGTACGCACCGTCGCCCACGAGCATCTCCGCGAGTACGGGCCCCGGCTTCTCGATGAACGACTTCACGCGGCACTCCGCACCATCGACCGCCATGCCGCCATGCAGCGGCATGCCCGGCCGCATGTACCCAAAACCAGTCTCCGGGCGCGTCGCCCGTATGCCTACGGCGACCAGCGCCTTCTCCCTCGCCGCCACGCGGGCCGAACGAATCACGGTCTGTCGGAAGAATTCCGGGAACGCCACGGCGAGGTCCGCGTGGATACAGCAGAACACGGTCTCCGGTCCGGCGCGCCGCACAATCTCGCTCGCGCCCCACGCCAACGCGGCCGCGGTGCCGAGTGGTCGCGGCTCGACCAGCATGTTCGCGTCGGGGACCTCGGGGATCGCGGCGCGGATGGCCGAGGCAATGTCGCGGCTCGTGAGCACGAGCACGCGCTCGGGCGGGATGAGCGGCGCGAGACGGGCGATCGTCTCGGCAATGAGTGGACGCTCGCCGATGAGGTTGAGCAGCTGCTTTGGCCGTGTCGACGTGCTGAGCGGCCAGAAACGTGAGCCGATGCCGCCGGCCAGCACGATCGCCCACATCGACGCGTCGGTGCTGCGCTGCGCCTGGGCGAGCGGCTCCTCTGATGTGAGCGTCGCGACGGGCTCCGCCGTTGTCGTCGTGGCCGGAACGACCGGCACGATCAGATCTCGCATTGAATCCCGTGAACCGCTGTGCTGCACTCGACGCTCCTCGCGCGATGATCGATCTCGAGACGTGCCCCGGACCGTGGCGCCGCCCACGGAGCCGTTGGTGGGGCGTTTAAACTACACACCCGAGCGGCTGGCGTCTGCCACCGAACCGAGACGAGAGAGACGGAGCAGAACATCCCGGACGACCACGAGCAACGGCATCAACTCCCCGCGCCACGCCTCAGAGACCTGGACCTCGAGGCGCATCTGGTCGATCCCGCACGCAAGCAGCGCTTCGTCACGCCGATGTTCGACCTCATCGCGCCGCGCTACGATCGCTTCACGCGTGTGTTTTCGTACGACATGGATCGTCGCTGGAAGGCCGAGCTGATGCGGTGGATGGCGAGACAGCTCCGCGCCGATGCCAACGTGCTGGACCTTGCGTGCGGCACCGGGGACCTCGCGTTCGCGGCTGCCGAGCGGGCGCCGCGCGGTGCGGTCCTCGGGGTCGACGCATCCGTCGCCATGATCGACATCGCGCGCGCCCGCGCCGCGCACGCCCGCGCCGGACACGTACGCTTTGCCGTCGGGGACGTGTCGGCGCTCGATGTTCCGACGGCATCCGTGGATGCCATCACCGCCGGATACGCGCTCCGCAACGTGCCTGACTACAGGCGCGGCATCGCCGAGATCGCGCGCGTGCTGAAGCCCGGGGGCGTGGTGGCAACCCTGGACTTCTACCGCCCACGATCAGCGCTCTGGCGACGCGTCTTCCTCAGCTACCTGTCGGCCGCCGGGAACCTCGTCGGATGGCTGTGGCATCGGGAGCCCGTCGTGTACGGGTACATCGCCAGATCGATCGACCACTTCGTGTCGTGGCAGGAATTCTCCGCGAGCCTCGTCGCTCACGGAATGCGAGTCGAGCGCGTGCGCACGAAGCTGCTGGGCGGCGTCGCTCTGCATTTCGCTCGGCGGGCGTGAGGCACGCGCCGGCTGGTCGCTACGCTCGCAGCTTCGCCGCGAGCCGGTCGAACCCGGACGCCACCGCGGCGTAGCGGACGCGCTCGATCGTCGCGCCCATGGCGCGCAGGCCCACCCCGACGAGCGCGGGCGCGCATTCCGCCACGAGCGTTGTCGCCGCGAACGCGTCGTTAGGCTCGGCCAGCGCGAGCGCGGAGTCGAAGCGGTCCGCGGCGAGCCCCGCGTGCCCGGCCGTCGCGGCGACTCGTATGGCGAGCGCGTCGACGAGCTCGCGGCCGGCGAACCAGCCCGGCGACGGGGCCGCGGCGAGCATCTCCTCCGCGCGCCGGAGTCGACCCTCGGCGCTGGCGACGTCGCCCTGATCGAGGGCCGCCAACCCGGCACCGGCCTCCGCGGCGATCTCGATGAGGTCATCGCCAAGCTCATTCGCGCGAGCAGCAGCGGCCCCGTACGCGGCCATCGCATCGGACAGGCGCCCATCCTCACGCGCAACGTGACCGGTCGCGAGCAGCACGGCAGTGCGTCTCGATTCATCCCGGACCGTGGTAAAGAGCCGAAGGGATTCGTCGAGCCGTTCACGGGCGCGAACGAGTACTCCGGCCTTCAGATCGAGCGTGGCCAGCGCGAACGTCGCGATCGCGGCAAGGTCCGGGGCGTGCGCCTGCCGAGCGGTGTCCAGCGCGACCTCGAGCGCCTCGCGCGCCGCGCCGAGACGGCCGACGTTCGCATGAGCTTCGCCGGTCGCGAGCCAGCAGCGAGTCAGGCCGTGCTTGTCTCCGAGCCGGATGAAGAGCGCAAGCGCTTCGCGGTACCGGTCGAGTGTCTCCTCGAGACGCGGGACGGGCAGCGACGCACCGAGGCGCAGCAACGCGTCGGCGTGACCGCGTCGGTCCCCTCGCGTCGCCGACAGACGGACTGCACGCCGCGCAGCGCGCTCGGCCGATTCCGCATCGCCTAACGTGCGGTAGGCTTCCGCGATCATGACGTGCAGCGCGACGGCGTCCTCGTCCGCATGCTCGGCTTCCGCCACCACGAGCAGTGCGGCGCACGCATCGAGCGTGCGGCGTGCGGACTGGCCGCGCCGTCCACGAAGCCGTTCGCGAATGCGACGGACCGGCAACGAGCGCGCGGAGTCGGCAGCCAGGTAGTCGAGCGCCAGGTCGCACAGCTCCTCCGCCTGTTCGAATCGGCCGGCCGATTCCGCCACGCGCGCGTGGGACACGCGCGCGGCCGCGAGGTCATCCGGAGACGGCGCGTGCCGCTGCGCCACGGCGAGACAGGCGGCCGCTTCATCGTGCGCGTGCACGCTCGCGGCGCGATCGGCTGCGAGCATGGCATACCGAAAGGCCTCGGTGTCGTCGCCGGCCGCGTGGTAATGCCGGGCGATGTCCGCTACGGCGGTGGGCGTGCGAAGCTCGAGGGCGCGGGCGATCCGGCGGTGCAGCTTGGAGCGCGCGCGATCCGGAATGGCGCGGCGTGCCGCATCGGCGAGCACGGTGTGCGCGAACTCGAACTCGCGCGTGTGGTGGCGGTCGGTGCGAACGAGCACGGCGGCCGTGACGCCCTCGTCGAGTGCGCCCTCCACATCGCCGGGTTCGCCGGCCCCCGCCGCCACGAGCAGATCGGCGTCGAACGGGCGGCCGAGCAGTGCCGCGCTCGCGACGATCGCGGCGGCGCGCGGCGAGAGTCGCTCCACGCGCCGGCTCACGAGCTGCGCGCACGCGGGGGGCAGCTGCATCTGGTCCAGCGCACGCCATTCCCACCGAGTGCCCGCGTACCACACGCCGCCATCGTCCACAAGCGCGCGCAGCACCTCGGCGACCAGCAGGGGATTCCCTTCCGTATAGCGGTGCAGGAACGTCGGCAGCTCCGTGCCGATATCACCCTGATGAAAGACCGTCTCGAGCCATCGCTTCAGCTCATCGCGCGACAGCCGACGCAGGCTCACCTGTGCGAAGCCGCGCGTGCGGGCGAGACGTCGTCGCCGATCCGCCACGTCTCGCGCTTCCTCGGCGCGTATCGTCGCGCAGATGAGAATGCGGGCGTCCTCGAGCTGAGCGACGATGAACTCCAGCGCGTCCCACGTCGCCCGGTCGGCCCATTGCATGTCCTCGAGCACCACTACCAGCGGACGCTGCGACGCGGCAACACGCAGGTACGACACCAGCTCTTCCAGCAAGGCGAACGGGCTGCTGTCCGCGCCATGCTCGGCCCGGCTCGGGTCGCCTAACGCCGGCGCGATTCGCGCGAGCGCGTGCCAGGCACCCGGAGGCACGACACCCTCACGATGAATGGCGGCCAGCACGTCGCCCCAGGGACCGAACGGCGTCTTCACCACCGTATCGGCGTTGTGTCCGGTGGCAAGCACGCCTGCACGCACGCGCACTTCGGGCTCGAGCTGTCGGACGAGCGTCGACTTGCCGATGCCCGCCTCGCCCACGACGGTCACGAGCCGGCCATCGCCGCGGCAGGCCGCCTCGAGCCATCCCACGAGCTTTCGGAGCTCGTCGACTCGCCCGACGAAGCGGTCGAGATCCATGCGCGGGGTTGCCGGTCGCGGGTCGACCTCGTCCGCCGACGCCATCGCACCGCCGCCATTCTTCCGTGCGGCAAAAAGCGCCCGATCGGCGGCCGCCACGAGCGACTCGGCCGAGTCCGCGTGTCCCGGCACCGATGCCACACCTGCCGACACGGTGACGGCCATCGTCGTTTCGGGATCAGTGCGAACCGGAGACCGCAGACGCGCGACCGCGGCCTGCAGGCGTCGCGCCACTTCTCGCGCCACCTCGAGCGGCGCGCCGGGAAGGAGAATCGCGAATTCGTCTCCGCCGTAGCGGCCGATGATGTCGCCGCCGCGCAGCCCATGCTGCAGGACCCGGGCGACTGTCCACAGGACGTCGTCGCCCTGCAGCTGCCCGTACGCCTCGTTCACGCGCGCGAGCTCGTCGACGTCAATGAGCACGAGAGACACGGGCGTCGAGGCGCCCTGACGGTGCGCGAGCGCATCGGCGACCGCGGTGACGAACGCCGCTCGAGGGAGCACGCCGGTGAGGCCGTCTTCGTTGGCGCGCCGCGATTCCCGGTTGGGAGCCTGCTCCGCGGGCACCGCCGCGCCCGAGGTCGGGTGCTCCGAGCGCGTCCATTCTGCGATCGTCTCCTCGAACGCCCGGAAGACGGCCGGATCGAACTGGCGGCCGACGTCACGACGCATGACGTCGAGCGCCTCGTCGTGCGAAAGCGCGCGCTTGAAGCTGCGGTCCGACGTCAACACGTCGTAGACGTCCGCCACGCAGACGATGCGCGCGGCGAGCGGGATCCGCTCTCCGGCGAGTCCGTGCGGATATCCCGAGCCGTCCCAGCACTCGTGATGGCTCTCGACGATCGGGCGCACATCCCACGGGAAATCGACGTCGGCCAGCATCTCGGCACCGGCGACGGGGTGACGCCTAACGAGCGCCCACTCCTCCTCCGACAGCCGGCCCGGCTTGTTCAACACCTCGCCCGGGATGACCAGCTTGCCGATGTCGTGCAGCAGCGCGCCGACGCGATACCAGAACACGGTCGGGGCGGCGACGCCCATACGAACCGCGATGGCGCACGCCAGGTCCGCGACGCGCTCGCAGTGTCCGTGCGTGTTGAGGTCCTTGGCCTCGATGCTCTGTCCCCATCGGCGAACGACATCGATGAACTGCGCCTCCAGACGTCGCGTGCGCCGGGCGACGTCCGCGACTGCCGCGGTCCCGCGGACCTGGGACAGCGCGCGATACGCGCGGTTGAGCGCGACGATCGTCTCTCGGTGGCGGCCCTGTTCGTGGTAGAGCTCGGCCCGCTCCGCGGCAATCTCGGCGGAGAGAACCGCATCGGCGTGATCGCGAATCGCCGCCTCCGCTGCACCCAGCCGCTCCTCGGCACGCGCAAGATCGCCAGCGTGGCGCGCGACCATGGCCGCCGTCCGCGCGGATGCGGCCGAGGCCCGGGGATCGCGAAGTCGTCGCGCCGTCTCCACCGCGCGGTCCGACGCAACCTGCGCACGCGCGGCATCCCCGCGCCGGGCAAGCAGCTCCGCACGCCGGAGCTCGGCATCCAGTGCCAAGGCCGGATCCCCAGCTCCGCTGGCGACCGCTATCGCCTCCTCGAATGCCGCATCGGACGCGTCCCATCGGTGCGCGTCGTCATACAGCTCGGCCACAGCGGCAAGCGTTGCGCTCAGATCTCGCAGGTGTCCGAGCACCCGCAGCTCGGCGACGCATGCTTCGTGCAGGGCGATGCCCTCGCCGACAGCACCGCGGGCGAGCGCGAGGCCGCCTAACGTGCGCAGCGCGTCGGCCGCCTCCCGGTTGTCGCCTGCCCGGCGCGCCCACTCTCGGGCCCGCGCCCCCTCCCGCTCTGCGCCAGGAATATCGCCGGTTCCCCAGAGCACGACCGATCGCAACGACGCCGCTCGCGCACAGTCGGCGTCGGACGCGTGGGCCGTGGCCGAGGCCAGAGCGGCCTCGAGAATGTCGAGCGCTACCGCCGGCTCGCCGGCAGTGTTCGCGAGTCGCGCGCTCGCCAGCAGTGCCGCGTGAACAATGACGACGTCGCTCGATTCGGATGCGCGGTGCAGCGCGCGCTCGTACAGGTCGCGCGCGAGATCGCTGCGCAGCCACTGCTCGGCATCGCGTGCTTGCTCGAGCAGCGCCGCCGCGCTCGCCTTCGCATCACCGACCAGACGAAGCCGAGCACGGTCGCCACGACCACCCGCAGCGGGGCGGGCTGGCTTCATCGGCGTCTCCGATCGTCGAGACGACGAAACCGCCGCGCAGGATGTGCGCGGCGCACCGTCGAACGAGGGGAGCGCGCGGTGAGCATGACGCGACCGGTACGTTGCAGGATCGACCCGGGCATACGAGCGAGTCAGGGATGCCCGGGTTGTAGACGCTCGCACCCGTCCGTTAGGCAACGTCAGTACCACGTAGGACGTCGGCCAAGTTCACTGAGCGCGCACGACGAATTCGGTCGCGTTCGTGTGCGCTATGCGCCTCATATAGCCAGAGCGGTGACGTGACTCACACCCAGCGCGGCGAGTACGTCACCACCGTTTCGACGCAGTACTCAGCCGAGCGCCGGCGCGGACCACGTACCGCCCGCGGATCGTCTGGCAGAACACGCGGACCGTGGCCGTTCGCGGGAACAGATTCCGGTCAGAACACTTCTCTTCGAGCGAGCCTATTTCTGAACGATCAGCGCGGTGACCATTCCGAACATGCCGTGATCGGACTCGGCGTGGGGGAGAATGTGGCAGTGGAATGCCCACGTGCCGGGGTTGTTGCAGTTCACGATGACGTCCCACCGCTCTCCCGGCGCGATGTTCAGCGTGTCGCACTTCCACGGCGCCGGTTGGTCCCACCCGTCCTTTGCGATCACGGTCATGTGCATGCCGTGCAGGTGCATCGGATGAATCATCATCCCTTCGTTCATGAAGCGCAGACGCACCTTCTGACCGAGCTTCGCGACGATGGGCTCTGTCGCCGGAAATCCCTTGCCGTTCAGCGTGTAGCCGTGCAATCCGTCGTTGAGAACCATCGTGTAATCGATATCGGCCCGTTCGATGGGTTTGGGGTTGCGCGGCTCCACGATGAACGCGCCAAGCAAGCCGAGGCCAACCTGCTTCGCCGCGTTATGGTGCGAGTGGTACATGTGCGAGCCGTAGTTGCCTTCCGGCACCGTGAACTCGTACGTGTGACTCGCTCCCGGCTTGATCGGTGGCTGGGTGATGAAGGGCACGCCGTCCTGGTCGTTCGGAAGCTCGAGCCCGTGGAAGTGAACGGCGGTCGATTCCGATAGATCGTTCTTCACGATGACGCGTACGCGGTCACCTTCGCGAACGCGAATCTGCGGGCCCGGGACGCACTCGTTGTACGTCCACGCCTCGACCATCCGACCTGGCGACACCTCCCACTGAGTTTTGGTGCACGTCAGCTGGTACTCCTTCACACCCCCGACGAGACGAGGGGCGAGAAGCTGGTTGCCCTTGCCGGCGGTCTTCGCGGGAAACGCCTTGATGCCGGCTTCGTGCATCCGGTCCATGTCTTCCGCAGCGGCGGCGGCTGTGACAGGCGCGGGATGTGCGGCCATGGTCCCGCCGCTGGCGTCTGTCGTTGATCCGCTGCCCTTCTGGGCGGGCGAGCTCGCGGCAGCCGTCTTGCCCGTGCAGGCGGCGAGAGCGCTCGCGGCGAGGGCGGACAGCGCGGTGTTCTTGAGAAAGGAGCGACGGCTCGCGCGCGCATCGTCGTGAGCGGGGGCCGGCGTCTCGAGAAGTTCCTCTGACATGTGTGGTCGTTCCGGGTGCTGGGGGAATCCTTCGACTGCTCGAAGGGTCGCCAGAAGGACCCGGGGCGGGTGTCAGTGGTTGCTGGAACGTTTTGCGAGGGTATCGGAAGGGGTGGTGTCCGGGATTTGCCCGACAAGGCGGATAGTCGGGAAAATGGGAGGCGAATCGGGACCGTCTCCAGTGCCTAATCGCGAGTCAACCGATACCCGGTCTTGAGCACCGTCAGGATATGTCTCGGGTTCGCAGGATCCGACTCGAGCTTGCGACGAAGCTCCGCCACGTGCGTGTCCACCGTGCGGCTCATGACCGAGTCGTCGTACCCCCACACTTCCTTCAGCAGCTCGATGCGCGTCGCCACCTGCCCATTGCGACGCAACAGCGCCACCAGCAGGTCGTACTCCTTCGGGCGGAGCGCCACCGGCAACCCGTCGCGCGTCACTGTATGACGCGCCGTGTCCACGCGTACCTCTCCGAACCCCGTCGGCGTGTCAGCGGCCGCTCGCGGCGTTTCCCCATTCGGCCGACCGGCGCGTCGAAGCAGCGCGTCGATGCGGGCGAGCAGTTCCATGAGCCCGAACGGCTTCGTCACGTAGTCGTCGGCGCCGAAGCGAAACCCGCGGACTTTATCCGCTTCTTCTCCGAGCGCCGTCAACACCAGCACCGGTGTCGTGTCACCATGGTCGCGCAGCGTCCGCAGCACGCGATAGCCATCAGTGTCCGGCAACATGAGGTCGAGCACGATGATGTCGGGGCGGCGCTCTCGCGCGAGCGTCAGCCCCGATCCGCCGTCGCTCGCGCACACGACCGCGTAGCCCTCGAACTCCAGATTGCTCTGCAGCCCGCGCGCGAGCTTGTCGTTGTCCTCGATGAGCAGAACGGTCGGCATGCTCAGGAGTGGCCGGTGGACGAATCAGCGCCGGGCAACAGCTGACGCCGCGCCCGGCTCGCCCAGCTGTGCGGCGCGCGCGACCTGTCACGCGCTCCATCGCGCCCGGTGCTCGGCGGTAGAGACCTGTCGTCGTCCGACGTGGCGCGCACCATCGGCACTTCCACCACGAACCTCGAACCGCCGCGTTCCGTCGGCTCGACGTACGCCTCGCCGCCATGGAGTTCGGCGAGCTCGCGCACCACCGCTAGGCCTATCCCGCTTCCTTCGTTTGCCATGCTGTGCTCGCGACGGAGCCGCACATACGGGCTCCAGATGCGCTCGCGATCGGAGAGAGGAATACCGGGGCCGTCATCCTCGACGGCGATGCGCGCCCGTTCGCCCATTCGCTCGACAATGAGACGGACCGTCTGGCCTCGTGGACCGAACTTGATCGCATTGTCGAGCAGATTGAGCACGATCTGCCGCAGCGCGCCGCAATCGACCAGCGCGTGCACTGGCTCACGAACCTCGGTCACAACCGTCACGCCACGCTCGTTGGCCAGCGGCGCGAACGTCGCGACGATGGAATCCGTGAGGGAGCCGAGCTCCGTCTGCGTCGGCTCGAGCTGCATGCGCCCTTCTGCGGTGCGCGCGAAGTGCAGCACGTTGTCGACCATGTGCATGAGACGCCGTGCCTCGTGCACGATCGTCTCCACGGCGAGCCGCCGGTCGGCGTCCGATCGGACGCGGCCGAGCTCCAGCGTCTCACCGAACAACAGGATCTGCGCGAGCGGCGTTCTGAGCTCGTGCGATACGCTCGACGTGAAGTCGGCACGCAGGCGCGCCAGCTCATGCTCGCGGCGCAGCTGCATGAGCGCGACGGCCGCGAGCGCGCCGGTCAACGCCAGCAGCCCGAGAAGGATCGGGAGCCGCGATCCCGGCGGCCGTCCGACCAGCAGGAGCTCGGGCGCACTCGAGCGCAGCGCGGCGTGCACGACGAGCGGCGCTCCGACGCCATCCAGCGCGACTTCGCTCGCGTACGGCGACGCGACGCTCCCGGGCGTCTTGGGGGAAGACCTGAACCACTCGCGTCCCGCACCGTCCGCGACGGTGAGGACGAGCAGCGAATCGTTCGCCGCCCCTCCGGTGACCGATCCCGGCAGCAACGCGTGCCCCGTCATCGCGTCACGCAATACACCATCGGCGATCGCCCGCGGACAGCTGGTGAAACCGTACGCAGCCAGCGGCGCGCCATGTTGGGCGTACCGGATCGCATAGAACACCACGCGCCCCGGAACGCGCGCCGGATCGGCCACCGCGGCGTATCGCATCTCCGGCCGGTACCGGAGCCGGATGTGCGTCACGAGCGTATCGCGCAGCCAGCCGACGAACGCGCTATCCGCGTTCGCCGACCCGAGCGCCACCGACCCGTCCCGGAGATCAACGCGGAACACGATTCTCGCCGAATCGCCCAACGCGGGGCGACAGCCGAGAACGTCGCGCGCCGGCGACGTGAGGAGCTCCGGCGACGCCAGCAGCTCGTACGGCGAGGTCGCGCGAACGCTCGTGACCGGTGAGAGCACCTCGCTGGCCGCGGTGTTCAGTTGTTCCTGCACGTTGGCCACGTACTCCCACGCCGCGACCGATGCGTAGTCGCGGAGGGCGCGCTCCGCCGTCACCCGATGCGAACGCGCGGCATCGTGCGCCTCATAGGCAAGCGACGCGACGAGGGCCGCCGTCAGCGTGAGCAGCGAGACCAGGAGCGTGATGCGGGGCACGGCCACCTGTCGAGTCGGCAAGCTGGGCATGTCGCACGATAGCACCCCGTTGGGGTGCGGAACAGGAAGCGACGGGTACGACCGCCGCGTCAGGCACGGGATGCCCTATGTCGTGCTCGGGCCCGGACCGCGACAAGGGCTCTGACACTGCTCTGACCGGCGTCGCACGCGTCGCGGGCGAGCCCAGCGGGGTGTCCGGAATACCGCCATCGACGCTAGCTTGTCGATACGACGCGCCCGCCGACCGATTCGAGCGGGCGCGGACGGCCGCCGACTACCCGTTCCGCTCAGCCTCGTCAGTGACCACGCCTGCCCGTGTTCCGAGCCTAACGCCGATGGACGCCGCGACCACGACGGTCGCCGATCGGCACATGCCGCACAGCGTGCTTCGCGACGCAAGCGGACGCATGGCGCAGGACCTTCCGCCACGCGAGATCCGCGACGCGCTGGCGGACCCCGCCACTCGGCTCTGGGTCGACATCGACAGCACGAGCCGACACCAGCACGCGATCCTGGAGAAGCTGTTTCGCTTTCACCCGCTGACGGTCGAGGACACGCTCAACCCGAACAGCCGCGTGAAGATCGAAGCGTACGACGGCTATCTCTTCGTTGTGCTCCGCGCCGTGCGCTTCTGCGACGACACGACGGACCCGTATGACCTCGAGACGGAGAACCTCTACATGTACATCGGGGCGAACTACGTCGTCACGGTGCACGCCGGATCCTCGCAGACGATCGACACCGTCGCCGACCTGATTCGCCGCAGCCCCGACCTGTTCGATCGCGGCCCAGCGCGGCTCGCCCATACCATCTGCGACACCGCGATCGACGCGTTCTTCCCCATTCTCGACCGCGTCGACGAGTTCATCGATGGGCTCGAATCGCGGGTGTTCGAGCGCTTCGATGAGGGCGCCCTGCACGACATCTTCGGCCTCAAGCGAACGGTGCTCTCCCTGCGTCGGTACCTCGCACCGCAGCGCGAGATCTTCAACACGCTCGCAAACCGACCGTCGCCGCTGCTCCCGGTCGAAACGCAACTCTACTTCCGGGACGTCTACGACCACGTCCTGCGCATCAACGATTCGCTCGAGACGTTCCGCGAGCTCCTGAGCAGCACGCTCGACAGCTATCTCACGCAGGTCTCCAACCGGCTCGGCTCGATCACGAAGGGGCTGTCGGTCGTCGCGACGCTGAGTGTGCCGTTCGTCGTCATCAGCGGCATGTGGGGGATGAACTTCTTCGACATTCCACTCTCGCACTGGCCGCACGGCTTCTGGGTCATGCTCGTGTTGCAACTGGTGCTGGGCGTCGGGCTGGTCGCGGCGCTGAAGTGGAAGAAGCTGCTCTAGCGGGCAGGAACGTCGCTCAGGGCAGCGGGCCCCGCCACGCCGCGAGCGATAGCTCCAGTGCCAGCGCAAAGAGCGCGATTCCCAGCGGCCACCGGTACAACTCGGAGTAGCGCGTATACACCCGTGTGCGGACGGGCGTGCGCTCGAGCCGGTCTATCTCCTCGGTGATCCGCTGAAGTGCGATACCGTCGCGCGCCCGGAAGTACCGACCGCCCGTGCGGCGGGCAACGTCCATCAGTAAGGGATCGTCGATCTCGACTGGCCGGTTCTCGTAGCGGAGACCGAACACACCGCGGCCGACCGGCACCGGGGCCATTCCCTCGGTTCCCACCCCGATCGTATAGATCTTGACGCCCACCGCTGCGGCAGCCTGCGCCGCGGTCCGAGGATCGATCGACCCACGATTGTTCACGCCGTCGGTCAGGAGTACGACGACACGCGAGCTTCCCGGCGCGTCGCGCAGCCGGTTCGCCGCCGTCGCGATGGCCGTGCCGATGGCCGTGCCGTCCTCGAGCTGACCCGGCTGCAGGTTGTCGACGGCAGCCATGACGACCGGGTAGTCCGTCGTCAGCGGCACCTGCGTGAGCGCCTCTCCGGAGAACGCCACGACGCCAATGCGATCGCTCGATCGCATGGCGATGAACTGTTTGACCTTCTCACGCGCGACCTCGAGCCTGTTCTGCGGCTGAAAGTCCTCGGCCAGCATGGAGCTGGAGATGTCGAACGCGATGACAATGTTGATGCCTTCCGTCGTCGACTGCTCGGCACGACCCGCCGACCGGGGCCGAGCGAGCGCGATGATCAACCCGATGAGGACGAGATTGCGCGCAATCACGAGCGACCGTGCGATCGCGCGCCCGGCGCGTGGCCCCTTCGCGAGAATGCCGACTCGCGAGAACACAATTGCCGACGGTCTGCGGCGCCGACGCCACACCCACCACGCGGGCATGAACAGCAAAAGCGCCAATACCCACGGAGAACCGAATTCCAGGTGCGGAAAAGTCATGGACTGTAATGTGCTCTCGCAGACGTGGCGTGGCAGGGGGTGCGCGCGTCTTCCACGCGCTCGATGCTGTCCGTCTCTGCCTGTCTCTCGTCCTACGTTCAAGGATACGTGCGGCCCATCACCGATTCGCTGCGTCGCTCATCGCGAACCGTTTCGATAATACTCGGCATCGTCGGCGTCTCGCTTGCCGCGACGCTCTACCTCTCGCAGGTCGCGTCTGGTGTCGTCGCCGTTGCGATCGGAGGCTACGCCATCGCATCGGCCGCGTTCGCACTGCTGCTCGGTGACGACGCTCGCGACGGTTCCCCACAGTTCACCTCAGCAACAACCCGGCAGAGGTCGAACGGGTCATCCGATTCCGTCACGTCTTCCGCGACGACTCCCGCTGGTGAACCCGTACCGACGCCCACGTCGCCGCACGAACCGGGCGGCGAGACATCCTCTTCTACACCGGAGCTTCGCGATCCGCTCACCGGTTTGACGACGCGGACGCTCCTTCGTGATCGAGTGGCGCAAGCGCTCGCGCGGGCGCACCGGCACGAGCGACCCGTCGCGATCCTGCTTTTCGACATCGACGGCTTCCGCTCGATCAATGACGCGTTCGGCTACGCGGCCGGCGATCGTATCCTGTCTACGATTGCTGCCCGCCTGACGTCGACGCTCCGCGGCGGTGACACCGCCGCGCGTCTCGGTGCGGACGAGTTCGCGCTGCTGCTCGAGGACATGGCCGAAGAGAGCAACTTCGTGCAGATCAGCGACCGAGTGAGCCAGGTGCTGTCTCGGCCGATCACGGTCGACCAGCGCGACCTCACCGTAATGATGTGCACGGGGATCGCGCAGGCGACGCCGGACGATGACGCCGATACGCTGCTTCGTAACGCCGACGCGGCGCTCGCCGCGGCCAAGAGGCGCGGTCGCGGCGCCTGCGAAGTGTTCTCGGACCGAATTCGCGCGTCGCTCGTGGACCGTGTCGACCTCGAGTCCGATCTCCGTGCGGCGGTCGAGTCGCGATCGTTCGAGATCGAGTATCAGCCCATCGTCATTCTACACAGCCGCAGAATCGCGGGCGTCGAAGCGCTTGTCCGTTGGCGACACCCGTCGCGCGGTGACATCCCGCCGTCGACGTTCCTGCCCGTGGCAGACGACCTCGGGCTATCCTCCGCGCTCGGGCGGTGGGTGCTCCTCGAATCCTGCAAACAGGTAAAGGCGTGGCAGGATCAGGTCGCGCGGGCGCGCGCGCTCACGCTGACCGTCAACATCTCGCGCGCGCAGCTGCGGCAGCCGTCGCTCGTCGCCGACGTCGCCAACGCGCTCGAGCTGTCCGGGATCGATCCGCGTCGGCTCGTGCTGGAGGTTTCGGACGCGGTGCTGCTCGATGACGCCGGCACCGCCCTCGCTCGGCTCCAGTCACTCAAGTCGCTGGGCGTCCGCATTGCGATCGATGACTTCGGCGCACGTCATGCGGCACTCCACCAGTTGCCTCGCATTCCGGTGGACATTCTGAAGATCGACAAGGCGTTCATCGACCGCGTGGGACGGACGGGCGGCGGCGTCAGCGTAGCCCACGTCGTACTGGCCCTCGGCAAGTCGATGCGGCTTCGCACGGTCGCGGAAGGCATCGAGGCCGAAGAGCAGGTGACGGAGCTGCTCCGGCTCAAGTGCGAGTTCGGACAGGGCTTGCTGTTCTCTCGTCCCCTGTCGCCGGCCGGAGTGGGAGCACTACTGCGCTCGGACCACCCCTAGCGGTGCGGCGCCGCGACGGCCGCCAGGGGCGTTAGGCGCCGGCGCCGCGGACGCGATCACGCGGTGTCGCTCCAGAATTGGCGGAGGAGGTTCTGCGCGACGACGCGCCGATAGTCGGCCGTCGAACGCACATCGTCGATCGGCGTGATCTCGTCGCCAAGCGTCTCCGTCGCCGAGTCGATGCCCTGCCCCGCGAGGAGCGCGTCCTCGGTGCGGCGCGCGCGAACCACGACCGGACCCACGGAGCCCACCGCGACGCTCGAGCGGTCCGACCGAATACCTGCCATCACCACCTTCGAGATCGCCTGCGCGGCACGCGTGCCGACCTTGCGAAACCACTGCCGTCCCTCGAGCGGCGGGAACTCGACCGCGACGATCAGTTCGTCGCGACGGAGCACGCTCGTGCGGTAGCCTGTGTAGAACTCGGTGAAGCCGATGCGCCGCTCGTCGCTCGCGCTACGGGCGACGACGATCGCATCGCACGCGGCGAGCACCGGCAGCGTGTCACCAGCCGGTGAACCGTTCGCGATGTTTCCGCCGATCGTCCCGCGATTCTGGATCTGCACGCCGCCGATCTGCCGTGCGGCTTCGATCAGCATGGGCATCCGCTGTCGGACGAGCCGCGACCGCGTCAGGCTCGTGTAGGTGGCGAGCGAGCCGACGGACAGCACGTCGCCACGCATGCCGATCCGTCGGAGCGGGTCGAGCGACCACAGATCGAGAAATCGGGTCGCCTGAAGTGTCCCGAAGTTCAGCGCGACGTAGAGGTCCGTCGCGCCTGCGAGCGGCACCAGCGGCCCCTCGTCCCGCAGCATGGCGAGCGCGTCGCGAACGCTCGCCGGGCGACGCACCTCGAGCGGCGTGATCGCGTTTTTCACGGCGTCGTCGCCGCCTGCGACTTACGAATCGTCTGCCTCGCAGCTCGAATCGCCCGGAAAATCGCTTCGTATCCGGTGCATCGGCACAGGTTGCCCGCGAGCGCCTCCTGCATCTGCTGCCGCGTGGGATCGGAACCGAGCGCCAACGACGCCATGATCATCCCTGGGGTACAGATGCCGCACTGAGCGCCAACGTGATCCATGAACGACCGCTGCAGCGTCTGCGCGTCCGCGCCTTCGATCGTCTGTACTGCCCGGCCTTCTACCTGCACGAACGGGACGAGGCAGGACACCACCGCGTCGCCGTCGACGATGACGGTGCACGCACCGCACTCCCCTTCTCCGCACCCCTCCTTCGTTCCCGTGAGCCGACACTCCTCACGCAGCACGTCGAGCAACCGCCGCATCGGATGTGCGTCGACGTCGACCTCTTCCCCGTTGAGTCGAAATCGCATTGTTATCCCGATGTGCCACCGATCGGCGGGTTGCGGTGCGCCGGCGATTCCGGATCCCCACCCGCCCGCGTTCCCCGGGCGCCCGTCGTTTCCCGCAAAAGGACTTCCGGCAACGCAGGCACCTCGCGAACGTCGAACCCGAGGCTGCGGATCGCATTGACGATTGCCGGCGCAGGTCCATCCATGGGCAGCTCGCCCAGCCCTTTCGCGCCGAATGGTCCGCCGGGATACGGGTTCTCGATGAGCACGACGTCGATCGGCGGCGTATCGAGCGCCGTCGGGATCGTGTAGTTGGTGAGTTGAGCGTTGGCCATCGCGCCGTCACGCATCACCACGTGCTCCATCAGGGCGAAGCCTAACGCCTGCGCCGTTCCGCCCTCGATCTGCCCGATGGCGAGCGCAGGGTGGATCGCCTTGCCGACGTCGACGACCGCCGTGAGTCTAAGCGGCCGCACTTCGTACGTCACCGGATCCACGTCCACCTCGGCGACGTTACACCCCCAGCCGTACGTGGCGTACGCATCGCCGCGGTACGTCTGATCGTCCCACTGGATCCACTCGGGCTGTTCGTACTCGGCCTCGACCCGCAGTGGACCGTGCTCCCGGAAGTAGTCCGCGGGAGCGGCGTCGCCAATGCGGCGCCGCAGCTCCGCGGCGGCGCGCTGAAGAATTCCACCGACGACCATGCACGTGCGCGACGCGACCGTCGGCCCACTGTCGGGGACGCGCGAAGTGTCCGGCTGCGCGACCTCCACCTCCTCGTACGGCACCCCGAGCGCGTCAGCGACGATCTGCGCATGCATGGTTCGCGTGCCCTGTCCGATCTCCGTGCTCGACGTGAGCACGCGCACGCCCTGCGCCGTGAGCTCCAGCGCGGCGCGCGATGCGAGTCGCAGCTCGCCGCTTCCGGTGAAACCGGACCCGTGATAGAACAGCGATACGCCGATACCATGACGCTTGCCGCTCGGTACGGCCCGCTTCTGTCGGTACCGCGACGTGTGCACGGCTCGGCGGAGCGTCTCCAACGCGCTGCAGTCGTCGCCGAGCATCTGTCCGGTTGCGGTCACGTCGCCTGGCCGCAGCGCATTGATCTCCCGAAGGCGCACGGGGTCCATGCCTAACGCTTCGGCGATCCGGTCCATGTGGACCTCCATCGCGAACTGCGTCTGCGGCGCGCCGAAGCCCCGGAACGCCCCGTTGGGCGGCGTATTGGTCATCACGGCGCGGCCGGCAATGCGCGTATGGTAGCAGCGATAGGGGCCGGCCGCGTGAATCGTCCCGCGCGAGAGCACGACGGCACTTAACGTCGCGTAGGCGCCGCCATCGAGCATGACATCGATGTCCATCGCGACGAGGCGCCCATCACGCGTGACGCCCGTGCGGTGCCGCACCACGGACGGATGCCGCTTCGTCGTCGCGATCATGTCCTCGGTGCGATCGTAGATGATCTTCACCGGCCGCTTCGACTTCAGCGCGAGCAGCGCGGCGTGCGCGGCGATGACGGATGGAAACTCCTCCTTGCCGCCAAACCCCCCACCCGTCTCGGTCTGCACGACGCGCACGTGCGAGACGGCGTCGCCCAGCAGCGTGACGAGAGCCTTGTGCACGTAGAAGGGGCATTGGATCGAGCCGTGCACGGCGATCCCGCCACCCTCGGGAACGGCGACCACGCCGTTCGGCTCGATGTAGACGTGCTCCTGCGCCCCCGTCCGATAGGTTCCTTCGATTACCAGGTCGGCATCACGCAGGCCCGCGTCGACATCACCCTTCTCGATGTGGATATGCTTGAACACCACATCCGATTGCTCGGCGTCGAGGAGCGGTGTGGAGGGCTCGTACTCGATCGTGACGCGCGCAGCGTTCAGTTGCTCGCGATCCGCGTGTGCGAGCAGCAGGATGGGCTCGGCCGCGTGTCGGACCTGTCGCTCGACGAGACAGGGCTGATCGTACTCGATCAACGCGATGACGTTCCTGCCGGGGATGTCCCGGTAGTCGACGACCGTGAACTCCGACTCATCGAAGTCGCGGTGGACGGCGCGCACCTGACCGCACGGGATCTCCGCGCGGATGGTGCGCCCCCAGATCATTCCCGGAAATACCAGGTCGTCAGCGTAGACCGCAGTTCCGGTCGCTTTGCCAATGCCATCCTTGCGCGCGACGTTACGTCCGACGGCGCGCTCCGCCCGAGTCGCCATGGAGCAAGGATGTCGCGCGCCCCGGCGGCGGATCAAGCCTAGATCAGGCTCCATGAGAAAAGCGACCGAGCCGTTTGTCGCGTCTCGGTCGCTTCATCGCCCTTCCGTTTCCCGCTTCCCGACTCGTGTCGTGTCCCGTCTCAGACGTCGCTGATTGGCCCCGTGGCTGGTGGAGTTGTCGTTTCTCCCGGTGGCGTCGTCGTTCCGGTGTCTGGTTTGCCGCCGTTCCACCCCATCACCCAACGGAGCACCCACACGAGCAGGACGATCGGGAGCACGATCTTGAGCGCCAGCAGTCCGAACGAGAGTACCGCGGACAGAATCGCCATCAGGGCTCCGCCGAGCACGAAGACCAGAATGAAGGGCATGCCGAACAGAGCCAGCATGATGAGAATCGGCAACGCGAGCACCGCCAGCACCATCAGGACCGGCAACCCCACCATCTTCAGGATGAAGGCGATCGGGACCAGAATTCCCAACGAGCCAAGGCTCTTGAGCAACCACTTGAGCATGGCCCATTTGAGCAGCAGGCCCTTGATGAGCGTCCACATCGGCGTACCTGTCCGGGAAGGGGTGGTGGTCCCTACGGCGTCGGCTACGTACGGGGTTTCACGATGGCGAATCGAGGATCGATGTGAGCGAAACACTTCCGGCCCATCATGATCCCGGTGCCCGGGCGGCGATAGCGCGTGCGGCTGCCGTCGTCGACGCGCCTCCCACCGGGGTCACGTTGAAGGACGGTCGGCGCATTCGCATCGGCACGGCGAGTTGGACCGACCGGACGATTCTTCCACCGGGACTCTTCTATCCCCCTGGGATCGACACGCCGGAGGACCGGCTCCGCTTCTACGCGAGTCGGTTCTCGCTCGTCGAGATCGATTCGTCGTACTACGGGCTGCCAGTGCGCCGGAATTCGGAGCTCTGGGCGGAACGAACGCCAGACGGGTTTACGTTCGACATCAAGGCGTACGCGCTCATGACGGGCCATCCGAGCGAGGTGGCTCGGCTCCCGAAGGCGTTGCGCGCCGCGCTCCCCGCAGCGCTCGCCTCCGCGACGCGCGTGTACCCGCGCGATCTGCCGATCGAGATCTACGACGAAATCTGGTCGCTCTTCCGTGAAGCGGTCGAGCCGCTCGTGACCGCGGGAAAGCTCGGCTCGGTGCTGCTGCAATATCCCCAGTGGTTCACGCCCGGATCGACGGCGCGGAACGCGCTGCTGCAGGCGCGTGACCGGCTCGCCGGCATTCCCTGCACCATCGAGTTCCGGAATCGGCAGTGGTTCGATCCGCCGGCCCGTGAGCGCACATTTGCTTTTCTCCGCGATCATGCCTTGCCGTACGTCATCGTGGACGAGCCGCAGGGACTCCCGAACAGCGTGCCACCGGTCGCGGCGGTGACGGCGCCAACGCTCGCCATCGTACGCATGCACGGCCGCCGCGACGATCTCTGGAACCGCCGGGGCGTCGCAGTGGTCGACAAGTATCGCTACCTCTATGATCGTGATGAGCTGGCGAGCTGGGTGCCGCGCGTGCTCGAGGTCGCCGAGAAGGCAGAGGAGACGCACGTGGTGTTCAACAATTGCTACGCGAACTACGGCACCACGAACGCGCTCGAGATGACCGCGATGCTCGCGTCGGCCGTGGACTGACCGTCCGTGCCCTTCCGCCCGATCGAGTCGTCATCGCCTTGGTTCGCATGCTCGGCTGAACGAGCTGCGGGCGCCCGCTGTCCAAGGGGAAGTCGATGAGCGAGCCAACGAATCGGGTACCCACTCCGCCGTCCGTTACCGGACGTCGTCGTCGGTTTACAGGTGCGAATCCGTATGCAGCGCTGCCCCGGTCGCGCTTGCCACTGTTGCGTGGCGTGCTCTGGGTCACGTGGGCTGGATTCCTTGCACTGCTCGACACGATGCGCGAGCTCATCCCGGGTGTTCGAAGGAACAGGGGTTCACGCGTGGCGGAGTCGGCAGTGGAGTCCAACGCGGTCGCCCGGTCTCCACGCTTGCCATCGTTGACACCTACCGGATAAGAGCGCCGTACGTTGCTGAAATCGGGCGGGCGACACGTTCGGCCGCCGCCTAACGCTGTTCTCGGTCCGATACGCGCGCCGGCAGACTGCTCGACGCACTCTCGTAGCTCTGTGTCCACTCAATCGACGTTCGCAACCCGTCCATGCGCCGCTCGATTTCTGTCCTCGTTCCGCTCTACCTTGCCGTCACGCTCGTTGGCGTGACCGCCGCCGCACACCCGGCGGCGCCCTCGCCCGCAGCACCAGCGGACGTGACGACGGTGGTGCGCCCCGTACGGGCGCGCTGGGAACGGCGGCCCGACAGGCCGGTGCGCGTGTTCATCGTCTCCGCCGACACGACGAGCGGGTGGGACCCGGCAATGGTGAACGCCGTGTGGGCAACGTTCCGCCGGTGGTCCACGCAAGGGGTACCGGTTCGATTCGCTCGCGCGTCGTCGGCCTCGGCCGCCGACGTCATCGTCGAGTGGGTCGACGCCCTCCCGGGTAACTGCATCGGCAAGACCTGGCGGCGGGATTTCGGCGACGAGATCGACGCGGCGCGTATCACGCTCGCGCTTCACGATCACCGTGGGCGCCCGTTGACGATCGAGATGCAGCGCGGCGCTGCCCTCCACGAGGTCGGGCACCTGCTCGGGCTCGAGCACGTCGGCAAGCGAGACTCGATCATGTACCCGCAGGTCTTGGTGACCGATGTGTCGGACGGCGACAAAACGGCGTTGCGAAACCTGTATCGGCACCGGTCTTCGAGCCTGGCCGACTGACCTCGAAAGTCGCAGCGGCCACCGTCGCGCCTGACGGTTCACCTGGAGCTGCGCCTGTACTGCCCGCCGTGTGACGGCAGCTTCGGGCTCCCGGTCTGGCGAATTCCGCTCCCCCGCCCCACGTTCCCCAAAACAGCTGAGCCCCGGCGACTTGGTCGCCGGGGCTCTTCAATCGGTTCGGGAATGGGCCTGGATAGAGTTGAACTATCGACCTCACGCTTATCAGGCGTGCGCTCTAACCACCTGAGCTACAGGCCCTTGGAAAGAGTCGCGAAAGGTATCCAGCCGTCGGATTCGAGTCAACCGATCATACCGCCGAGCCAAGTGAGCCCATCCATACGGGGAACAGAAATTGCCCCCGTGGTGTCCGCCCATTCGCGCGTCGCGACGTACTTATGTGCGCGACGGATGAAGTGTTCCGGGCCGCGGCCCGTGCGTTCTTCCGCGCGACGCAGGCGCATCACCCACGGCATTAACTATTTTCCTGCATGTTGGATGGCTTCGGAGGCAACGTCATGATTACGCTGGCGATCCTGTCTCTCCTGACACTGACGATCGCGACCGCCTTGGTCATCGCGCGAAGGCGTCAGCGTTCGGCGCGCCGGCGTGACGATATCCCGCTCTTCACGGTGTCGGCGGCATCGCTCGTGCCTGCTGCGAGGCCCATGGTTGATCTCGGCGATACGCCACCCTCGTTCGACTCGGTACCGCCCTCGCGCCCCCACGAGGCCTCGTTCGACGCAGGAATGCGGTTTTCTCCTGCCGCGCCGACGATCAGGACACGCGATGGCGCGGTATCCACTCTTGCGCGGCCCCAGCGCGGTGACCCGCCCGCCCCGCCGGCTGACGAGCATGGCGAGAATTCCGGCGAGGCTGTGGACGGCGCGTCCATCCGGTACTGGCGTGCGGCGGACGGTACGTTGCAGTTCCTCCCGGGTCGGCTGCTGATTGCCGTCGGTCGTGACGCTGGCCACGAGATCCGGTTCGTCCGCACCGCCGGCCCTGACGGGACGCGCGTGACGTTCGGTCGGGCCGAGGGTGCCCCATATCGTCACGTCCAGCTGCGTGAGCCGACGGTCAGCAGAGTCCACGCGCGAATGTCGCTCGTGCAGCCCGGCGGCATGAACGGTTCGGCGTCGAGCGGCAGCACCAGCAGCGCCGGGGCCCGTTGGATGCTGGAGAATCTGTCTTCGACGAACCCCGTGGTCGTAAACGGTGCCCCATTGGAGGCCGAGGGCGGGGTGAGATCCTCGGTCATCCTGTCCGACGGCGATCGGATCGAGATGGGCGAAGTCGCCTTCGTCTTTCACGCGCGCTAATGTTCCGAACCCCGGGCTGCCTCCGCCGTCGTCCGGTAACCGGCGTTGAACCCGCGGAACGGTGAGCTGGGCTGATGCTTGGTGATACGGAAGCGAACGTCGCGACAACCGATCTCGAGAGTGAATACGAGATCCTTGGCGAGCTCGGTCGGGGCGCGACGGCAGTCGTCTACCGAGCGCGCGATCGCGAGCTCGGCCGCGAGGTCGCGATCAAGGTCATCCGTCCCAAGTATGTGGACGACGACGAGACCGTCGCGCGTCTCGCGCGTGAGGCACGCACCGTCGCGCAGCTCCAGCACCCGAACATCGTCACGCTGTTCGCCGTCCGTCGCGTGCGCGACGGAAGCCTCGCGCTCGTCATGCAGCTCGTCCCCGGACGCACGCTCCGTGAGATTCTGAACGAGAAGGGCGCTTGGTCGTTCGAGCGAGCAGACCGGGTCCTTCGCGACGTCGCCGGCGCGCTCGCGCACGCCCACGAGCGTGGAATCGTCCATCGGGACGTGAAGCCCGAGAACATTTTCATCGACGAACGAACAGGACGCGCTCTGCTCTCTGACTTTGGCGTCGCGCGGTCCATTGAGTCTGATTCCCAACTCACCGCTACCGGGACCGCCATCGGCACCCCGTCGTACATGTCGCCGGAACAGATCGACGGAACGGAGCTCGATGGACGCAGCGACCTGTACTCGCTCGGTCTCGTCGGCTGGGAGATGCTCACCGGTCGCCGACCGTGGGAAGGCGAAGGGCTGTACACCGTCATCTACAAGCAGAAGCGCGAAGACCTGCAGCCGATCGACGAGCTGCGCCCGGACGCGCCGAACCGGCTCATCTATCTGATCGAGGGTGCGACTCGAAAGAACCCCTCGGACCGCTGGAGTGGTGCCGCCGAGTTCGCGGAGCGCGCATCCACGATCGCGCCAGAAGGCGGATGGGCGCGTTGGCAGGCGGAGCGGCGAAAGCGCCGCCGCTCCGCGGTCTATACGGCAGCGCGAGAGCGCGGAGATTCGGTGCTCTCGGCTGCGCTCGAGACCGTTCGCTTCCAGCGCGACGCGTCACGTCCCCCACCGGAGCCCCCTGCCGCGACGTTAGGCAGCGCTCGGCCGGACGGCGCGGTCGCGGCCGACAACGTTGAAGCGCGTGACGATCTGCCCTCGCACGCGCCCGCGTTGCGGCCGCGCCGACGATCGCTTGCGCCGGTCGTCATAGTGCTGGCCCTCGTTATAGCCGGGATCGGTGCGAGCGCTCGGCTGCTTCGTGGACGGGCCGAGCCACCGGTTGTCGACCAGACACCGACGACCTTCGCGGACAACGGCGGCGTCGAGGTACCCGTCGCCACACCCCGTACGCCTAACAGCGCGGCCACTTCGTCCCCCTCGACGGTTGCAGCGCCGAAAGCGAGCGAGCCGGCCGCGACCGCTGCAGCACGACGCATGGATTCGGCCGCGACTGCAACCGCGCCAGCGCCTGAACCGCAGCCCGCCGCACAGGCGGTGCGCCCTCCCGATGGGCGCGCGAGATCCGGCGACCTGGCTGCGCGGACTTCGGACACTCGACCGGCGCCGCGGGCGGCTCCAGTGCCAGGCACCACCGGCGGAACGCGCATCGCGCCGGCGCTACCGTCGATTCGGGTGCCTGTCGTGTCGATTGTCACCTTTCCGGCTGAGCGCGCGATCGTGGCCGCGGGCGGGCGACACTCCTGCGCGATCGACGATGCCGGCCACGCGAAATGTTGGGGAGCCAACGATCAGGGCCAGCTGGGCGATGGCTCCTACGATGACCGCACCGGCCCTACGCTCGTGGCCGGAGATCTGACGTTCGCGCAGCTCAGTGCGGGAGCATCCCACACCTGCGGTGTGACGCGCGACGGCGACGCTTATTGCTGGGGCAACAACGAGCGCGGACAACTCGGCGACGCCACGATGCTTCAGCGCGATACCCCGGTGCGCGTCGGGGCGGCCGGCCCGTTCAAGACCGTCCGTGCCGGGTTCAGTCATTCGTGCGCGCTGTCTCGCGCGGGCGAGGTGTCGTGCTGGGGGTCCAACATGCAAGGGCAGCTCGGCAGCGGCGCCGGACTCGCGAGCTCACGCCCGATCGATGTCGCCGGCGCGCTGCGGTTCGGCGCTATGGCTGTTGGTTGGAACCATACCTGTGCGATCACAGCGATCGGAGATCTCTACTGTTGGGGCTCGAACAACGCCGGCCAGATCGGCGACGGCACGCGTGAGGATCGACGGACGCCGATCAGAGTGTCCGCGACCGCGCGGTTCGTGTCGGTGGCCGCCGGAAGCCAGCACACGTGTGCCGTAGCGTCCACCGGCGAGGGGTACTGCTGGGGGCGGAACAACTACGGTCAGCTCGCCACGGGCCAAGGCGATCGGTCGCAGCCGGCGCGCGTAGACATCAGCGCGGAGCTTTCGACCGTCACCGCCGGCGCCGTGCACACCTGCGCGCGGACTACGGGCGGCCAGGTCTTCTGCTGGGGCCGAAATACGTTTGGCCAGCTCGGCGATGGAACGACGACGGACCGTCCAACTCCCGTCCGGGTCGTCGGAATACCCTCGGTCGCTGTCGTGCAAGCAAGCGGCGCACACACCTGCGCCGCCACGGCCGCCGGTGAGAGCTACTGCTGGGGCTACAATGTCGAGGGCCAGCTGGGCGACGGCACCAGGAATCACCGGGCGCGGCCGGTGCGCGTCGAAACCCAGTCCCGTTAGGCAATGGCGTATCCGTTCATGATTTCGCTTCCGCACCGTGCGGCCCACGGCCGGCGTTGGCGTGCCCTCCGCGCCTTCGTCCTGTTGACAAGCGCCTTGTCGTGCACGAACGATGCGCTCGATCCCGATCGTGACGCAGTTGCTTCGGTGTCGGTGACTCCGAACCGGTTGAGTGTGGGCGTCGGTGTGTCCGCACCGCTCACGGTCGAAGTGCGTGACGTGTCGGGGGCTCTGCTCCAGGGGCGAAAGGTCGCATGGGCCACCAAGGACCCGACGATCGCCACCATTTCCGGTGCGGGCGTGGTAACGGGCGTGCGCGCCGGCCCGGTGCAGATAGCGGCAACCGCCGAGGGCAAGAGCGCGATCGTCGACGTCACCGTGATTCCGGTTCCGGTGTCCACGGTCGAGGTGTCGCCGTCGTCGCCCGACGTCACGCTTGGCCAGACGGTGACGCTCACCGCCATCGCAAAGGATGCGCGTGGGACGGTGTTGCCGAATCGTCCCGCAACGTGGGCGACTGGTGCGCCGTTGGTCGCCACCGTGTCGGCCAGCGGTGTCGTGTCTACCATCGGCGCCGGTAGTGCTGTCATCTTCGCGACAATCGAGGGGAGCACCGGATCGGCAGTCGTCAGCGTTAGGCAGCTCGCGGTGACGACTGTGACGGTGGCGCCCGCCTCGAGCAACATCGGCGTCGGTGCGTCGGTCGTGCTCGCGGAAACGGTCCGCTCTGGTTCAACCGTTATCACCGGCCGGCCCGTGCAATGGAGCTCGAGCAACGACGCCGTCGCCATTGTTTCGAGCTCGGGGCGTGTGACGGGGCTCAAGGCGGGCGTGGTCACGATCACCGCGACCTGCGATGGCGTCGCCGGAACGGCGTTCGTGGCAGTCGGCATCGCGAGTGTCGTCGTGTCTCCGAACCCGACCACGGTCGTCGCCGGTCAAACGCGACAGCTCACCGCCGTTGCCCGGGATGCCGCGAACACGGCAATCACTGGGGTCCCGTTCCAATGGACGAGTGCGACGCCGGCGACAGCCACCGTGGACGGGAATGGTCTCGTGCGCGGCGTCTCCGTTGGCATCGTCAGTATCTCCGCGGCGGTGGGAACCGTCTCCGGGGCGTCGTCGGTCACGGTGACCGCGGTACCCGTCGCGACAGTCACGGTGACGCCGCCGGCGCCTAACGTGGCCGCCGGCCAGACGGTTCAGCTCACGGCAACGCTCAGGGACGCCGGCGGCAACGTCCTGGCGCCCCGACCGACCCAGTGGTCATCCAGCAACACCGGGCGAGCGACCGTCAATCCGACGACCGGGCTGGTGACGACATTGCTCGCTGGAAAGGGAACTACCGTGACCATCACGGCAACGGTCGAGGGCAAGACCGGCACATCCCTGGTGACGATCCAATAGGTTACTCGGCATGACTGTACCCGCGCGTTTCTTCAGCCATCGCCACCTCGCGGTCGCCGCGGTCGCGGTGGTCAGCTTGCTGGTCACGACGCGCGCGTCGTCGCAACAGCTTCCGCCGAAGCGCGCACTGTCCCCGACGAGCACGCTCCCCTGCCCCGCACCTGTCGCGGGGGTCACGGCGTCGCGCAACGACACGCCTGACGTTAGGCGCCTCATGGCCCTCGGCCAGGAGGCGGCGATTCTGGGTGACCATCGTCAGGCCCGCGACGTGTTCCTTGACGCCGCACGTCTCAGCCCGGGCGATGAGCGCATCGCGTACCAGCTCGGCCGAGCCTACGAGGAGTTGGGCGAACGGCCGAATGCGGTGCGCGAATACTGCCGCTTCCTCGCGCTGGCGCCGCAGGCGAGTAATGCGCCGGACGTCCGCGCACGCGTCACGGCGCTCGCGGCTCCCGCTGGCGGCGGACCCACGGTCGGGGATCAGGCGAACGAAATGTTTCGCACTGGCGTCACGCACCTCGACCAGCGGCGCTGGCGTGAGGCCACCGAGGCGTTCACGCGCGTGGCGCAGTCACTGCCCCGTGCTGCCGAGGCCTACTACAATCGCGCGGTCGCGTTCAGCGCGTTGCAGGAACGCGATCCTGCCGTCCGCGACTTCGAGCAATATCTCACGCTCCGACCGGGCGCCGAGGATCAGGCACAGGTTCGGGCGCAGATCGATGCGCTGCGGCGACCCACCTGGAGCACCACCACCGCGCTCGTAACGGGCCTGGTGATTCCAGGGCTCGGCCAGGTCTACACGTCGCGGCCGTGGCAGGGACTCGGCGTGGCGGCGGCCGCTGGGACGTCTCTGTACTTTGCGCTCCAGTCGAAGGAAGAACAGGAGATACGGGAGTTCGAGTTTCCGCCCGGATTCCCCGAGCCGACGTACAAGGACACGATCACGGTCACGAAGCATCCGTACTACGCCGCCGGGATCGCCGCGTTCGCAACGCTCACTATCGGCGCCGCGTTCGAGGCCGCGCACTACGCCCGACGGTCGCGTGGTGCCACCGCTGCGCCGCCCGCAGGACGGCCGCCGGCGGCACGCGTAGGGGCGGTGAAACTATTTGCGCCGGAT
>Ga0105249_10000284_pt1 | contig 52454 bp, 36 predicted proteins | sample KBSS44metaG_FD_81522 | JGI IMG/M metagenome (GOLD analysis project Ga0105249, IMG submission 81522) | Switchgrass rhizosphere microbial communities from Kellogg Biological Station, Michigan, USA - KBS S4-4 metaG | ecosystem: Host-associated > Plants > Roots > Rhizosphere > Soil | place... | reverse complement strand
TGCCGTAGTGCGCGCGCGTGTTGTGATCGCCCGGGTCGTGGTAGTACCGGTAGTACATCGACGTCTGCCACCCCGGCGGCGTACGGCCGCGGAGCAGAGAGAGGAAGCTGTGCCCTTGCATCGCGTCAGGCACCGGCAGCGTCGCGGCCTCGAGAAACGTCGGCGCGAAGTCGATGTTCAGCGCCATCGCGTCGCTGCGTGAGCCCGGCCGGATCACGGCCGGCCAGCGCACGAGGAACGGCATCCGTAGTGACTCCTCGTACATGAAGCGCTTGTCGAACAGGCCATGGTCGCCGAGGAAGAAGCCCTGATCGCTGGTGTAGATGACGATGGTGTTCCGCGCGAGTCCGTTGCGGTCGAGGTAGTCGAGCAGCCGGCCGACGTTGTCGTCGACAGACTGCACCGTCGCGAGATAGTCCTGCATGTAGCGCTGGTACTTCCACCGCGCGAGCGCCTCACCCGTGAGCACGACCGGCCGGCCATCCCGCGTGATCGTCAGCGTGTCGGGCTTGGTGTTCTGCCACCGTACGAGGTCGGCGCCGGCCGTTCCCGGAGGCGGCTCGATCTTGAGGTCGCGGTATGTGAGGTCCTTCGCCACGCGCTGCTCGTTCTCGTGCATGGCGTCCGTACGGGTCGCGTACGAGTCCCACAGCGTCGGCGGCTCCGGAATCCACCGCTCGGCGAACGGTGCGCGATGGAGCGGATTGGGCTCCCACGGACGGTGAGGCGCCTTGTTGTGCAGCATGAGGAAGAACGGCTTGTTCCGAGGCCGCTTCCTCAGGAACTCGATCCCGAGATCGGTCGTGATGTCGGTGACATAGCGCCCGGTGTACGTCGTCTCGCTCGACGCCGTGTAGAACACCGGGTCCACGTACCTGCCCTGACCGGGTAGGATCTCCCATCGATCGAAGCCGACGGGATCGCTGCCCAGGTGCCATTTCCCGATCATGCCCGTGTAGTAGCCGGCGCGCTGCAGCAACTGTGCGACGGTAAGGCGCGAGCTGTCGAACCGGTTGAACACGGTGACACCATTCACGTGCGAGTACTGGCCGGTGAGAATCGCGGCGCGACTCGGCGTGCAGATGGAGTTCGTGGCGAACACGTTCGCCATTAGCATGCCTTCCTTCGCGAGCCGGTCGATGTTCGGCGTCCGGTTCACGCGCGATCCGTACGCGCTGATCGCGTGTGCGGCGTGGTCATCCGACATGATGAACACGATGTTGGGGCGGCTGCCCTGCGCCTGATCGGCGGCGGGCGAATCGGGCGCGCTGACTACCGCGAGCGCGATCGCCGAAACGCTCAGGGCTATGGTGCGTGGGCGCATGACGCGGCAAGATGCAGGTCGCCTATGGCCCGCGATAGCGTCCGTTGTCATTCCGAGCGAAGCGAGGAATCCTTGATCTCCTCGTAGAGGGGTTGGCCCCCCGGCCGGGATGCCAAGGATTCCTCGCTTCGCTCGGAATGACCAATCTGGAGAATACCTGAAGATGATTCGAACCGTCGGCCGCAATTTCCGTTTGCTCCTCCTCGCCACCGTGGCGTTAGGCGCACCAGCGCTTCCGGCGCAATCTGCCGCACGCCACCCCGCGTTCGACGTGTACGAAGCGAGTGTCAGCGATCTCCAGGCCGCCATGACGGCCGGACGCACCACCGCGGAATCGCTCGTCGACGCCTACCTCGCGCGCATCGCCGCCTACGACGCGCGGGGACCGCAGATCAACGCGATGGTGCGGCTCAATCCCAACGCGCGCGTCGACGCTCGGCGGCTGGACGCGGAGCGGAGGCAGGGAAGGGTGCGCGGGCCGCTCCACGGCATCCCGATCATCCTCAAGGACAACTTCGATACTGCCGATCTTCCCACGAGCGGCGGCGCCCTCGCGCTCGCGAATCATCGAACGAAGGACGACGCCTTCGTGGTCCGCCGCCTGCGCGACGCCGGCGCCGTCATCCTCGGCAAGTCCAACATGCACGAGCTCGCGGCTGGCATCACGACCATCAGCTCCATTGGCGGACAGACGCGCAACCCCTACGACCCACGCCGCTGTCCCGGTGGCTCGAGCGGTGGCACCGGCGCCGCCATCGCCGCGAGCTTCGCCGCCGTCGGGTGGGGCTCGGACACGTGCGGATCGATTCGCATTCCGTCCGCGTTCGGGAGTCTCGTCGGCCTGCGTCCGACGCAGGGCCTCGTGAGCCGCAGCGGTGTGATGCCGCTCTCTCACACACAGGACATCGCCGGCCCGCTCGCGCGTACGGTGACGGATCTCGCGATCGCCCTCGACGCCACCATCGGTCCCGATCCGTCGGACTCCGCTACGCGTGTGCTGGAAGGCCGGCGCCTTCCACACTTCAGCGATTCGCTCTCGACGACCGCGCTTCGCGGGGCGCGCATCGGCATTCTCATGAACTACTTCACGGATGCGGACGGCGAGATTCTCGACACCGTGCGAGCCGCCATCCGCGCGATGAAGGCCGCCGGCGCCGATACCGTGCGAATAGACGTCGCCGGATTCGACAGCCTGCTCGCAAACACGAGCGTCATCAACTTCGAGCACAAGTACGACATGATCGACTACCTCGCGCGCACACCGGGCGAGCGGATCACGTCCATCGCCGACATGCTGGCGGCGGGTCTCGAGAGCGAGGCACTCGAGGCGCGTCTCAAGCTCGCCGACAGCCTCGGCACTCGCGACAACGCCGCCTACAAGCGTGCGCTGGCGCGTCAGGCCGTGGCCCGCGCCCGGATCATCGCCGTCATGGACAGCCTCGGTGTCGACGCGCTCGTCTACCCGACGATGCGTCGCAAGCCGGTCCTCATCGGCGACCCGCAGCTCGGGTCGACGTGCGCGCTCAGCGCGCAGACAGGGCTGCCGGCGCTGAGCTTCCCGGCCGGCTTCACGAGCGACGGACTGCCGGTCGGCGCCGAGCTGCTCGGTCGTCCATTCTCGGACGTCAGGCTCGTCTCGCTCGCGTATGCATTCGAGCAGGCCGGCCCGCGACGACGCGCGCCGTATGCGACGCCGCGGCTCGTGAACGGACGCGCACCCGGCGCCGTGACCTTCGCGACGACTGCGTCGGGCGCCGCTGGGGCGGCTACGCGTGCGAGCTTCACCTATGAACCCACGCAGAGTACGCTGCGGTACGACGTCCGGGTGAGCGGAGTGGCGGCGCCGCGGATCGTCGCGGTGACGCTCCGCCGCCGCGACGCACGCGGGGCCTCGCGCGTCGCGCACGTGCTGTCCGGGCCTAACGTGGCGTCCGCCCGCGGAATTCTCGCGCTGAACCAGGCCAACCGCGAAGCGCTCCTGAACGGTCAGCTCGTCCTCATGGCCATCACGACGGGAGCGCCGCCCGCCGAGTCGCGATTGATGCTGCCGGGTGCTTCGACCCGGGAGGCGGGCGGACGGTGATGGCCAACGGCTGAACCGATCGGCCGCTGTTGGTGCCTCGGCCGCGACGCGAAACCGACCGCGAATTGAGCCCGTAGGCCGGTGTACTCACCGGAACCCGCGTACTCATGTCTCTGTCGTCCGTCGTCAAGCCGGCCTGGCGCTCCCTGCGACGCAACCCGGCCTTCAGCCTCACCGCCTCGCTGACGCTCATCATCGGCATCGGAGCGGCGGTCGCGATCTTCGCACTCGTAAATGGCGTACTGCTCCGCCCCCTGCCATACGGCGAGCCCGAACGGCTCGTCGGCGTCTATCACGACCTGAGCGTCGTGGGGCTCCCCAGGGGCAACCAGACGTCGGCGATGTACTTCACCTACAAGAAGCTCGCGCGGTCCCTGGAGAGCATCGGCGTCTACCAGAGCGATGCCGCCAACGTCTCCGACCCGCGCGGCGGATCCGAGCCGCAGCGCATCAACTCGGCCCGGGTTACCGCGAGCATGATCCCGCTACTGCGCGTGACGCCGCTCGTGGGGCGCACGTTCACCGATGCAGAGGACAGCCCCAGGGGGCCTAACGTCGTCCTCATCGGCGAGGGGCTGTGGCGGTCGCGATTCGGTGCCGACCGGAACGTCCTCGGCCGCACGCTCGAGGTGAATGGCCGAAGCCGCGAGATCGTCGGCGTCATGCCGCAGCGCTTTCGGTTTCCCGAGGCCGAGACGCAGCTCTGGATGCCGCTGCAGCTCGACCCGAACGACCCCTACCCGGGCGGTTTCAACTACGAAGCCGTCGCGAGACTCCGTCAGGGCATCACCCCAGCCGACGCCGGCCGAGACCTGAAAGCGGTGCTGCCGCGCATGGTCGAGCTATCGCCGAATCTCGCGCCCGGCGTATCGACGCAGATGCTGCTCGACCAGGCGAAGCCGGTCCCGTACGTCGTACCACTCAAGGATGAGGTGACCGGTGGCATCGCGAAGACGCTCTGGATCGTCGCGGCCGCCGCCCTGGTGGTGCTGTTCGTCGCGTGCGCGAACGTGACGAACCTGATCCTCGTCAGGGCCGACGGACGCCAGCGCGAGCTGGCCGTTCGCGAAGCGCTCGGTGCCGGACGCGGTCGCGTGATGGCGTACTTCCTCGGCGAGTCGGTGGTCGTCACGGCGGTGTCGGCTGTGGTGGGGCTTGCGCTCGCGACGCTCGCGATCCGCGTACTCGTCAGCCGCGGACCTACGGCCATCCCGCGACTGGCGGAGGTGGGCGTCGATCTCGGCGTCGTCGGCTTCGCGATCGTGGTGGCTGTGTTCGTGGCGATCGTGTGCAGCATCGTACCCGCGCTGCGTATCGGACGCGTCAATCTCAACAACGCGTTGCGTGAGGGCGGGCGCGGCGGGACGGCCGGTCGTGCGCGTCAGCGCATACGCAGTGCGCTCGTCGCCGGTCAGATCGCGCTCGCGCTCGTGGCGCTGGCGAGCTCCGGCTTGCTCCTCCGCACGTTCCAGCAGCTGAATGCCGTGCGCCCGGGCTTCGAGGCCGAGCATCTGGCGACGTTCTGGGTGTCGCTGCCGGGCGCGCGCTACCCGAGCGACACGACTGCGGCTCGCTTCTACGCGCAGCTGCTCGATCGCGTGCGGAGTCTGCCCGGGGTGACCGCGGCGGGCATCACGCAGCGGCTCCCGCTCGTGAGCAATGGACGGAGCCAGGACCCGTTCTATCCCGAGGGAGACGACTCGTACGCGTCGAAGATTCCGCCGCTGCAGCTCTTCACGACGACGGACGGCGGCTACTTCAAGGCGATGGGGATCCCGCTGCTCGTGGGCAGGACGTTCGAAGGGCTCGACACGCAGCGGCCTAACGAGGCGATCATCAGTCAGGCGACCGCCGTCCAGTTCTACCGCGATTCGACCGGACGGAGCGTGCTCGGCAAGCGGTTCCGCGAGTTGCCGGGCGGACCGTGGTACACGATCATCGGCGTCGTCGGAAACACGCGGGACACGTCGCTTGCATCGCCGCCGTCGCAGGCGGTGTACTTCCCGCAGACGTATTCCGCCAAGGAGTTCCAGGCGCAGACGCGGTGGACGATGGCGCTCGTGGTGCGGACTGCCGGCGAGCCCGCGGCCATCACGCCCGCGGTGCAGCGTGTCGTGCGCGACCTCGATCCGAGCCTGCCGCTGTTCGACGTTCGCACCATGACCGGCATCGCGTCGGCATCCATGGCGCAGCTGTCGTTCGCGATCATCGTGCTTGGCGCCGCGGCGCTCGTCACGCTGCTGCTGGGCGCTGTCGGCCTCTATGGCGTCATGGCATACGTCGTGTCACTCCGCACCCGCGAGCTGGCCGTGCGCATCGCTCTCGGCGCGACGCCCGGCGCCGTCGTGCGGATGCTGACCACGCAGGGCGTGACGGTCACGGCAGTTGGCGTCGCGGGCGGCCTGGTGCTGTTCGTGGTCGTCGCCCGTGCGCTCAAGTCGCTGCTGTTCGGCGTGGCGTCGATGGACCCGGTAACGCTCGCGAGTGCGTCGTTCCTGCTCGTCGCCATTGCCGCGCTGGCGAGCTGGCTGCCGGCGCGCAGGACGTCGCGAGTGGACCCGGCGGACGTCCTGCGCGCCGAGTAACCCGCTTGGGGTCAGAGTCCAAGGGCATCGTTCGAACGCATCGGAAGCATTCGCGTTCGGCAGGTCGATCCCTGGCGGGAGTCGTTAGGTCGCCCATTGCTATCGGCGGCCTGGGGTGCTAGCTTCCGGAAGCAGCCGATGCGCGGTCGCGCGTCGAGAGTTTCGGAGATAGCTCAGAAGGCCCGAGCGCTTGCTCGGGCCCTTTTTGTTGGCCTTCTCTCTGCGCGCTGCCGGCGATCGCGAGATACCGGCGGTGGGAACACAGGCATCGTGCGATCGATTATCGGTTGCGCGGCGGTTTGGGAGCGACGGCACGTCCTCGCCCCGGCCGCGAATACATCAAAGGAGTACCACCATGCGTTCGACCGGCACAGTGAAGTGGTTCAACGACGACAAGGGCTTCGGGTTCATCACTCCCGAGAACGGCTCGAAGGACCTTTTCGTCCATCATTCGGCGATTCAGGGCAGCGGGTTCAAGTCCCTCGCCGAAGGCGATCGCGTCGAGTTCGACGCTGTTCAGGGCCAGAAGGGCCCGGCGGCCGAGAACGTGTCGAAGATCGCGAGCTAACGCCGCGAGCCACACACTGTTGAGACGCCCCGCCTGGCTTTGAGCCAGGCGGGGCGTCTCGCGTTGGTTTGGTGCTGTTGGGGTCAGAGTCCAAGGGAAGCATTTGGTTGCTGCAACCAAATGCTTCCCTTGGACTCTGACCCCAACAGCACCAAAACGACCCAACGGATTCGCCGCCGCCATTGTCCAACCGCCGTATGTCCCTCGTCTCTGGCCGCGGCGTGGCACTCCCTGTATCGTCCGCGCTGTTCCGCACGCTGACCCTGGTTATGTCTTTACGCCCGGCAATGATCGGTCTGCGTCACGGAGGGCTGACGGTCATGACGCTCCTCGCCTTCGTCGCGTGTGGCGTCATCGCCCTCTCCCTCGGCCCGTCCCGACTCGCGGCTCAGACCGACGTCATCCGCGGCCGAGTCACCAACTCTGAAGGCCTCCCGCTCGCGAACGTGCGAGTTACCGCGACCTCGATCCCGGGGAACGTCACCCGTGAAGTCCGAACGAGCGACAAGGGCCTCTATCAGATCGCGTTTGCCGGGGGGCCCGGGGACTACATCATGGGCTTTGCGCTTATCGGCTACGTGTTCCGGCAGTTCGAGGTCAAGCGCCTCGCCGATGAAGAGGTCCTGATCGCGGACGCGCGACTCGCGGTCATCCAGCTCGACACCATATCCGTGGTTGCGCCGGTGCAGCAGCGGGTGGGACGCAATTCGCCGACGCCCGACGTCAGCGGCACCGAGCGCCTCATCAGCCCGACGAACGTGCCACCGGAGCTGCAGGGAGACATCGCGGCGATGGCGGCGTCGCTGCCCGGGGTATTGCTCGTCCCGGGGCTCGACGGCGGCCCTGACGGCTTCTCCGTCCTCGGACTCGGCGCGGACCAGAACAGCGTCACGCTCAACGGCATGCAGGTCGGGGCCAACGGGCTGCCGCGCGACGCGTCCGTCTCGAGCTCACTCTCGACGTCGCCGTACGACGCGTCACGCGGCGGATTCAGCGGCGCGAACTTCAACATCCGTCCCGGGTCCGGCTCCAACTTCCGGAACCGCGGACTGAGCTTCGTGGGCAGCGTTCCGCAGATGCAGTGGACCGACCCGGCGGCCCGCGCGCTCGGCACCGAGTACAGCAGTCTCTCGGTTGGTGGTGTCGCATCCGGACCGATCAAGCTGAACAAGGCGTTTTACAATGTGTCGTTTCAGCTCGGTCGACAGTCGCGCGAGAATCAGACGCTGCTCGGCGCCGGCGCGCTCGGGCTTCAGACCGCGGGCGTCGCGTTCGACTCGGTCGCGCGATTCCTCGATATCCTCGACCAGAGCGGCGTACCGTCCGTTCGCAGTCACGTCCGGTCCGAGCGATTGAGCGACAACGGAACGGTGTTCGGGAGCATCGACGTGTCGCCGCCGAGCTCGACGAGCGGGCAGTCGTTAGGCCTGACGTTCAACGGGAACTGGGGCCGGCAGAGTCCCATTGCTGGCGGCGTCACGCAACTCCCGTCGTCGAGTGGTGATCGCACCAACTGGGGCGGCGGGATCCAGGCACGACACAATCGCTATTTTGGCCTCATCCTCAGCGAGACGTCGGGCGGTATCAACGTATCTCGCGACTACGGGAGCCCATACCTGGGTCTACCGTCCGGCCGGGTGCGCGTCAACTCGATCCTCGATGACGGCGGAAGCAGCGTGCAGACGCTGACGTTCGGCGGGAACCAGGGACTCAGCTCGAGCTCGCGCTCGCTGGGCGGCACGCTGCAGAACAACCTCTCGTGGTTCGACGATGCGAACAGGCATCGCATCAAGCTCACGACCGAGTTCAACTACTCGTCGAGCACGCAGGAGCAGGCGTCGAATCTGTTGGGCAGCTTCTTCTTCAACTCGCTCGAGGATCTCGACGCGGGCCTGCCCGCGTCGTACAGCCGGACGCTGACCGAGCGGCGTCGGTCCACGGGACAGTTCAGCGGCTCCGTCGCGATCGGTGACTCGTGGCGACGGACCACGGATGTGCAGATCCAGTACGGTCTGCGCATCGACGCGAGCCGCTACACACGAACACCCGAGTTCAACCCGGCGGTCGAGGAGACGTTCGGACGCCGGAACGACCGTGTGCCGACCCCGTTCAGCCTGAGTCCGCGCCTCGGCTTTTCGTGGACCGTCGGGCGGGCGACGGAGATCTCCGCGTTCTCGGGCGCGTCGCGCACGCCACGGGCAGTGGTACGCGGCGGCATCGGTGTCTTCTCGAACAACTCGAATGCCGGGCAGATCGGCGGCGCGCTCGACAACACCGGGCTGCCGGGCGGCACCCAACAGATCTTCTGCGTCGGTCCCGCCGTACCGATTCCCGACTGGACGCAATACGCCGCCGATCCGACGTTCGTGCCCGGCCGCTGCGCCGACGGGACGACCGGCACGGTATTCGCCAACCCGTCGCCTAACGTCACACTGTTCGCGTCGGGCTTCCGGCCGCAGCGATCCGTCCGCTCGAACCTGTCCTGGACCGGCAACCTGCTCGATGGACGATTCTCCACCAACATTGAAGGCAGCTACTCGCTGAACCTCAATCAGCAGCGCTCGTTCGACCTGAACTTCGCCCCGGTGGAGCGGTTCGCCCTGGGTGATGAGAACGGGCGCCCCGTATTTGTTCGGGAGGGTAGCATCGTGCCGGCCACGGGCAGCATCGCGTCGCGCGACGCGCGCGTGTCGCAGGCATTCTCGCGGGTGTCGGAGATCCGTTCGGATCTCCAGTCGCGGACGGCCCAGCTGAGTTTCCGGCTCTCCCCCATTCCGCGTGGCCCTGCCCGGTTCGGCTGGAGCGCTGCCTACACGTACTCGCGCATTCGCGAGGAGGTGTCTGGCTTCTCGAGCACCGCGGGCAACCCGTTAGGCACGGAATGGGCGCCGTCGGCACAGGGGCCGCATCAGATCTCCTACAACGTGCGCTACAACTTCTTCAACGCCGTCCTGGTGAACCTGAACGGCTCGTTCCGGTCGGGCAGCGCGTTCACGCCGGTCGTTGCCGGCGACATCAACGGTGACGGCTACTCGAACGACCGCGCGTTCGTCTATTCGCCCGCCACCACGGCCGACCCGGCGCTGGCCGGCGAGATGACGCGCCTCTTGTCGAGCACATCGGACGCAGCTCGCGACTGCCTCGAGAAGCAGCTCGGGCGGATCGCCGCGCGCAACAGCTGCCGCGGGCCGTGGAGCTCGAACGCGTCGCTCACCATCACGCTCGACCGGGCGAAGTTCCGCATGCCGCAGCGCGCATCGGTCTCGTTCTCGATCTCCAACCCGCTCGGCGCCGCGGACCTTCTGGTGAACGGCTCCGGCGACCTCCGCGGCTGGGGCCAGAACATCTCTCCCGATCCCTCGCTGCTCTATGTGCGCGGCTTCGATGCGGAGACGCAGCGGTACCGGTACGAGGTGAATCAGCGGTTCGGCGCGACGCGCCCGCGGTATCTCGTGCTCCGAAATCCGGCCACGCTGACGGCGTCGGTGCGATACGACCTCGGGCCGATGCGCGAGCGCCAGTCGCTGCGCATGCAGCTCGGGAATGGCCGGACGCAGCCGGGCACGCGCATGCCCGAGCAGGCGTTCCGCTCGTTAGGCTCGGCCGGCATCCCGAACCCGATGGCCACGATCCTGCGCCAGCAGGACTCGCTGCGCCTGACGTCGCGCCAGGCCGACAGCATCGCGGCGATGAACCGGCGCTACACGTATCGCACGGATTCCATCTGGGTACCGGTTGGACGGTATCTCGCGGCGCTGCCTGCGAATTTCGACGAGGGACTCGCGTACGATCGGTACCTCCAGGCGCGGCACGCACAGATCGACATGCTGATCCGAGTCGTGCCCGTCATCCGCGAGCTCCTGACGGCCGAGCAGCGGAGGAAACTGCCGGCGCAGATCGTGAACGTGCTGGATCCGCGCTATCTCGTATCGATCCGCAACGGCACAGGCCTGTACGTTGGTGGCGGTCCCGGTGCCGGCTTCGGCGCGGGAAACTTCGGTCCGGGGTCGTTCGAAGGGGTGAGCTTCCGATGATCGGACGCTTGCGCGGCGCCCGACCGATGTCATTCCGAGCGAGCGCAGCGAGTCGAGGAATCGCGATCCTCCTGATTGGGGGATCAGTTTCCTCGACCGTGCTCGCGCAGGGCGACTCCACCGCTCGGCCGACCATTGGGCCGCCGGTCAGGCGCGTCGCCACCGCGAGCGCCGTATCCACCGAGCAGATCGGAAGCATCACCAGCGTGCGTGAGCTCCCCGGCGGCCGACTGTTGCTCAATGACGGAGCGCGCCGGCGTCTCGTCCTCATGGACACGACGCTCAAGACCATCGACGTGGTGCTGGACTCGCTGACGGAGGTCGAGAACAGCTACGGGACGCGGCCGGCGGCGATCATTCCGTACCGCGCCGACTCCACGCTGTTCATCGATCCGGCGTCGTATGCCATGCTGGTGATCGATCCGACGGGGAAGGTCGTGCGGGTGCGATCGGTGCCGAGGGTCGAGGATGCAGGGCGGTTCGGCGGCGGGGAGCTTGGGGGGCGCTCCGGCACCGACGCCCGAGGGCGTATCGTCTATCGCGTTCCGGCGAGGCCAGGCCCGCCGCTCATCCCGCCGCCGAAAGGCGTGCCGTACTTCCCGCCAGAGCCCGATTCGGCGTTCATCGTCGCGATCGACATCGAGACGCGTACGATCGACACGTTAGGCGCGATCCGCATCCCGAAGTCGGCGTCCACCGTGCGCCGAACGCCCACCGGCGGCTTCAACTTCTACGAGGTCGTGAACCCCCTCCCGAGCACGGACGAGTGGGCGGTGCTGAGCGATGGCGTCGTCGCGTTCGTGCGCGGCGTCGATTATCGCGTCGACTACCGGCATCCCGACGGCACGTGGACGTCGTCGCCCAAGCTGCCGTTCGATTGGCAGCGCGTGACGGAGGAGGACAAGCAGCGGATGATCGACTCGGTCAAGGCGGAGCAGCGGCGCTCGTCGATGGGGTCGTACATGTCGTCGATGATCCGGTGGGTGAACCAGTACGGCAAATCGTACCCGGCGGACTTCAAGGTGCCGGAGGGATACCGCGTGCAGGCCGGTCTCTCGCGCGACTGGAAGCTGCCGCCGGGTCTGCAGTTTCCGGCGAACTACATCTACGCGTGCAAACCGGGTGAGACGCCGACCATCACACCGACGCCGGAGCCTGCCGGTGGGCGTCCGGCCGGAGCTCCATCGGCCGGTGGACCTCCGGATCCCGCCGGCCCGGGCCGACCAGGCGGGCGCGGGGGACCACCCGGCGGGCCGTCGGGTACGCCGTCGTGCATCCCGTCGCCAGTGGTGGTGGCCGGTGGCAACGCGCCGCCGCCTCCGACGATTCGCGAGACGGGAGTGATGTCGGCGTCGGACCTGCCGGACTACCGTCCGCCGTTCACGAGCGGCGCCGTGCGCGCGGACGCGGACGGCAACCTGTGGATCCGGACGATCCCGCCGAAGCCGACGCCCGGCGGCGCCGTGTACGACATCGTGAGCCGCGAGGGCGGGCTCGTGGATCGCCTGCAGCTTCCGCCGGGCTACTCGCTGGCGGGCTTCGGCCAGGACAGGGTGGTCTACCTGTCGATGCGCGACGCGAGCGGTGTGCACCTGGCTCGCGTGCGGCTGCGTTAGTGCGTTAGGCACCGTCGCGAGCGCCGGGCTGACGGGCCCCTCGGTCGGGCCAATTCGAGAAGACCTAACGCGGATTACGCGGATTACGCGGACGCGCTCCGAACCGCGCGAAGGCCTTGCGGCCCGCAGCCGACACATCTGTCTTTCTTGTTCAACGGCCTCGGGACGTGCTGGGAGCGTCCCGGGGCCGTTCCCAAAAAGAACAGAGACCGGACACGGCGCAACGCCAGCCGATGATGCCCACGGAGCGCGTCCGCGTAATCCGCGTAATCCGCGTTAGGTCTTGCTGGTACCGCATACCGATCGAGCGAGTGGTCTACGCGCGTGCGGAATGGCTTCCCGAGGGGGTTCGCAAGAAGGATCCAGGCCCGGATGGCGCCGGTGCTAGCCGCTCTCGCGAGCGCGGCGTTCCCGCTTTCCGCGCGCGATCTCGGTCGCCAACGCGTCCAGCCTCGCGGTCCACAGCTGACGGAAATGCTCCAGCCACGCGTCCACCTCGCCCAATGGACTCGGCGCCACCTCGTACATGCGCCGCGGGCCCTCCGTGCGCACCGTCGCAAACCCGCTCTCGCGCAGGACCTTGAGGTGCTGCGACACCGCCGGCTGCGAGATGTCGAACTCCCGCTGCACCTGCTCCACGATCTCACCCGAGCTGTGCTCGCCCGCGGCGAGCAGCTCGAGAATGCGGCGACGAACCGGATTCCCGAGAACGTCGAACGCGTGCATCAGCCAGCCGTCTCGGTCGCTGCCGGCGCGCTCGGTGGCGAGTACGCGGCCGTCGTACGCGCTACCGCCGCGTGCGCCGCCGCCTGGTCCGTGCCCGACACGATCGATGCGCGACCCCAATCGTCGCTCGCGCGCCGCACGAACTCCCTCCCGTCCTCGGACAGCAGCCACGCCAGCCCGTCACTCGGCTTCACCGACTCACCCGTCGCGGTGTGGTTCGCGAGGCCCGCGAGCGCCAGGTCCCAGCCCACGCCCACCGCGCTCGAGATCGGCAGGAACCAGCGCGGGATCCGCTCCCTGCTCGTGAGTGCATCCCACAGGTCTTCCACCGTCGTGTCGTATGTCCGCGACGCGACGACGACGCGCGCAGGGCAACCATCGTGCACGCGGTTCTCGACGGCACGCGTGACAGCCCCGAATTGCTGAACGATGTCGATCTTCATGCTCGGCTCCGTCCGTGGGTCATCCTCAGTATGGCGGCGGCAATCGTATAAGTCAATTCTTATACGCTTCTTCCTTCCCTCGCTGTTGGTCCGCTGTCGGCCGGGAGGCATCGAACATTTGCCGGCCACCCGAGTCGTGACGCATCATCGTCGCGAGCCTTCCCGACGCAGCCCGAGCCATCCCCATGACTCCGAAACCGCGCGCCTCCGAGCGCTTCGACAGCAAGGAACGCGACCTCGGCCTCGACGCGCCAATCACGCGCCGCGACTTCCTCAACTCCGCGCTGCTCGCCAGTGGCGCCGCGCTGCTCGAGACACGCGCGCCGCTCGTTCGCCAGGCCCCGAACGCGACCAACCCCGCGTGGGAGGGACCGGGTGGCGTGGGCGACTACGCACGCTCGCACGGCAACATGTGGTCGGCCGTCACGACCGCGCACGAGCTGCGCGACGGGGCGTTCAATGGCGACGCCATCCGCCGCCGCGCCGTCGATAGCGGCGAACGCTACGACCTGATCGTCGTCGGCGGCGGGATCTCGGGACTCGGCGCCGCCGCGTTCTTCCAGAAGCTCAGGGGCGGCCGAGTGCTCGTGCTCGATAACCATGCGATGGTGGGGGGTGAGGCGAAGCGCAACGAGTTCCTCGTGGACGGCGTGCGTCTCATCGGGCCGCAGGGATCGAACGATTTCGGAACGCGCCTGCCGAGCGGATGGGTCGGCGAGTACTGGAAGGACCTCGGGCTGCCCCACGGGCCGGAGGCGTTCGAGTACCAGGCGTGGAGCGCCGGCATCACGCCGCTCGAGATGGCGCGGGATCACTACTACTTCCAGCTCTGGGCCGACGAGTTCGCGAGCCACGGGTTCTTTTTCCGCGAGCCTAACGACTCGCTGCGCCTCGTCCGCGATGCGTTCGGCGCCGGCTTCGATGACACACCCTGGCCGCCGAAGCTGCGCGAGGATTTCCGCCGGTGGCGAGCGAGCCCCCAGATCTACGACGGAGCCGACCTGCCGCGCTGGCTCGACGGGATGACCTACGAGGAGCTCCTCGTGAAGCATCTCGGTCTCGATCCCGCCGTGGCCCGCTACGCCGATCCGATTCTCGCGGGCGCGGCCGGCGGACTCGGGAGCGACGTCATCTCGGCGCAGTGCGCGGCGCAGATCGGACTGCCCGGCACGCTGAACGGTCGTGGCGGACCACGGGCATCGCACAAGCTCGCGGACGTCCTCCCGTTCACGTCGTCGTTTCCGGGCGGGAACGACGGCATCATGCGACACGTGCTGCAGAAGCTCGTGCCCGACGCCATCGCGGGCCAGGGTTTCGCGGGCGTGCTCAACGGGCCTGTGCGATTCGACGCGCTCGATCGCCGCGCGAATCCCACCCGCATCCGCCTCGGCGCCACGGTCGTGCGCGTGACGAACCTGCCTAACGGTTCAGCCGAGGTGGTTTATCACGAGGGTGGTCGTCTGCACCGCACCGTCGCGAGTGGCGTCGTGATGGCGAACGGCGCGTGGACGTCGCAGTACATCGTGGCCGATGTGCCGCAGAGTCATCGCGACGCGTTCGCCGATTTCGTGCGCGCGCCGATGCTGGTGGTGAACGTCGCCCTCAAGCGCTGGCGCCCGATGTACGAGCTCGGCATCACCGCGGCGAGCTACCGCGACCAGTTCGGCTTCTCGTGCAATCTCCGGCAGTCGATGGTTGTGGGCGACTACCGGCCGCCGCTGCATCCCGACCGTCCGACGGTCCTCACGTTCTACGTGCCCTTCGAGCGCCCCGGAACGCCGATCAAACCCCAGGCGGCTGCGGCACGCACAGAGATGCTCGCGACGAGCTATCGCGACTATGAGATGCGAACTCGCGAGCAGCTCGTTCGGTTGATTGGTCGCGCCGGGTTCGACCCGCGCGCCGACATCGCGGGCGTGATTCTCAATCGGTGGGGCCACGCGTACGTGTGCCCGGCTCCCGGCTTCTATTATGGACGTAACGGACAGCCCGCGGCTCCGCAGGTGCTTCGTCAACCGACCGGTCGTGTGGCGTTCGCGAACGCGGAGCTCAACGGACACCAGAACTGGAGGGATGCCACCGGCGAAGGAAAGCGCGCGGTCGAGCAGCTGATCTGAGCGCGCACGTGGCCCGAGCGCGGTTCGTCCCACCATCATACCTGGACCTTGCGGCTCGGCCCAAGGTCGTCCACTATCGGTGCTCCGGCGGGCCAGAACGAACTACGTGGTGATGAGCCGGAGACGCCCGATCGCCCTGAGGTTGATCTCCTCACGAGGCGCACCTCTCGACGCGAACGCCGCCCGCACGTTCATGGCCGCGAGCCCATGCTCCATTGGCGTTATGTAGTGATCCCAGGTACCCCTAAGGAGGGACCCATGCGCCTACCTGTCATCTGTCGGACAGGACTCGCAGCGCTGCTGTTCGCGCCGACGTTCCTGTACGCACAGGACCGTCGCATCACCGGACTGGTGACGCGCACCAATTCAGCCGTCGGACTTCCCGACGTCGAGATCACCGTGCTTGGTCAGACGCGACTGCCGGCTGCCCGGACCAACGCGGAAGGCCGCTATACGATCACCGCCCCGGAGGGCCCCGTCCGGCTGCGGGCGAGACTCATCGGCCACACGCGCGCCGAAGCGAACGTTCCGGCGAGTCAGTCGACGCAGGACTTTGCGCTCACGCAGGACGTGTTCAAGATGAGCGAGGTCGTCGTCACCGGTCAGGCAACGACCGTCGAGCGACGCAGCGCCACGACGTCCATCGCGCTCGTCACCGGCGATGAGTTGGCGAAGGTGCCAGCGCCCACCATCGAGAGTGCGCTCAACGGCCGCATCACGGGTGTCAACCTGCAGTCGAACTCCGGCGCACCGGGCGGCGGCGTGCAGATCCAGGTTCGCGGCAACAACACCATCCTCGGTGGATTCGATCCGCTGTACGTCGTAGACGGCATCATCTATTCGAACGCGGTCATCCCGAGCGGACGCGGTCTCGCGATCGCTGCGGCGAGCCCGACGACGGAGTCCGACTCTCCCAACCGGGTCGCCGACCTGAACCCCGCCGACATCGCGAGTATCGAGGTGCTGAAGGGCGCCGCGGCGTCGTCGATCTACGGCGCGAAGGCGTCGAACGGGGTGGTGGTCATCACGACGACGCGCGGACAGGCGGGAGCGGCGCGCGTGAAGCTCACGCAGCGCTTCGGCCAGTTCTCCCCGCTGCGCCTCATGGAAGCACGTCATTGGACGCTCGACTCGGCCGTCGCGCGTTTTGGTGAGGCAGCCCGTCCGTTCTTCGACGGCAACCCGAACGCATTCTACGACAACGCCGAAGCGATCTACGACAACCGCAAGCCGTCATACGAGACGATCGCCGATGTCATCGGCGGCAACGAGAGAACGCGCTACTACGTGTCGGGCAGTCTCAAGCGCGACGAGGGCATCGAGCGCGCGACAGGATTCGAGCGTCAGGGCATTCGCGTCAACCTCGATCAGACGCTCAACGGGAACCTCGACGTGAAGGTCTCGAGCGTGTTCAATCGCGCCGAGCATGATCGAGGATGGAACAACAACTGTAACAACTATGGGTGTCATGGCTACGCGCTCGCCTACATCCCGAGCTTCATCAACCTCGAGAAACGGAACCCGGACGGCACGTTCCCGGTCCCGACCGTCGGCGTGCAGTCCAATCCCATCCAGCTCACCGAGCTCGGGGTGAATCACGAGGAGACGAACCGCTTCACCGGCGGCGTCACGCTCGGCTGGACGCCCCCGGCCCGCGGGAGTAGCTCGTTCCGCTTCGTCGCCGGCTTCGGGATGGACGGCTTCGATCAGAGCGATGACGTCTGGACGCCTAACGATCTATTCTTCGAGCGGCCGCAGACGCTGCCTGGCGAGTCGGTCGAAAGCGGCGGGCGCAGCATGTTCTACAACTACAATCTGAACGGCATTCACACGTTCAGCGGGGGTGCATTCTCGGCGACGACGTCGCTCGGCCTCCAATTCGAGGACCGGCGGCTGAACACGTTCCAGATCCGTACGCAGAACCTGCTGCCGGGTCAGCGGAACGTGAACCAGGGGACGAACACGACGGCGGCCGAGAACCTGAACCACGAGCGCACGATCGCGTTCTATGGGCAGGAGGAAGTCCGGCTGTTCTCCGAAGCCCTGCTCCTTCGCGGTGGTCTGCGCGCCGAGCGGAGCAGCGTGAACGGTGACATCGACAAGTACTACATCTTCCCGCAGGTGTCGGCGTCGTACCGGATGGCCAACCTCATGGGCGCCGGCAGTGAGCTCAAGGTGCGCACGGCGTACGGCGAGACCGGGAACCAGCCGCTGTTCGGCCAGAAGTTCACGAACCTGGCGACGCCTCAGCTCGGCGGGTCAAATGGCTTGACGGTGTCGACCGCGTCCGGATTCGCCGGCGTCGAGCCCGAGCGCCTCAAGGAGATCGAGGCGGGCATCGACGGGACGTTGCTGAGTGAGCGCCTGACGTTCGAGCTGACCGGGTTCTCGCGCAACACGACGAACCTGCTGCTGCAGCGTGTGCCGTCGCCGTCGTCAGGCTTCACGAGCCAGGTGTTCAACGGCGGCAAGATCGAGAATCAGGGCGTCGAGGCGGCGCTCGGCTACACGCCGATCCAGGCGCGCGACGGGTCGTGGGTGTCGAAAGTGACGTTCACGAAGTACACGAGCGAGGTGAAGGACCTCGCCGGTCTGCCGCCGTTCTTCCCGGCATCGTCGGGCTTCGGCAACCTCGGTCGCACGCGCATCGAGGTCGGCAAGCCGATCACGCAGATCGTCGGCTTCGATTTCGATTCAGCCGGCAATCGCGCGGCGACGCTGACGCAGCTGGGCAACTCGGCCCCCGACTTCCGGATCGGATTCTCGAACGACTTCACGTTCCACCAGTTCAGCCTCAACGCCGTCGTGGACTGGCAGGAAGGCGGTGAGGTGATCAACCTGATGCAGTATCTGCAGGATGACGGTCGCACGTCGAAGGACTGGGGCACGCCGGAGGGCGTGGCGCGCTATCAGGGGTATATCAAGGGCGCGATCTCGCCGTACATCGAGGATGCGAGCTTCGTGAAGCTTCGCGAGGTCTCCGTCGGGTACGATGTGCCGCGGAAATACCTGTCGTCCGTGCAGGCGGTGAACAGCCTGCGGGTGAGCGTCACCGGCCGGAACCTGTTCATGTGGGCGCCTTACTCCGGACTCGACCCCGAGGTCGCGAACTTCGGCTCGGCGGCCGTCCGCAACAACCTCGACGTCGGCCCGTATCCTCCGAGCCGCAGCGTGTTCTTCAACTTCACGGTGGGCTTCTGATGCGTACCGTCACTCCGACCCGTATTCCGGGCTTCCGTCTGGCGGTGATCATCCCCGCCGCGCTCGCAGGGCTGACCGCGTTAGGTGCCTGCGGCGATCTGGACATTGTCAACACGAACGCTCCGACCGTCGAGGAGCTGACCGGGACGCCGTCGCGAGCCGTGCTCGCTCGGGCCGCCACGGGCATCTTCTCGCAGGCGTACAACGACATCGCGACGGAGATCCAGTTCTACGCGCTCTATGGCCGGGAAGGGTACAACCTGCTCGGCAACGATCCGCGTGAAACGGGCGAGCAGATTCGCGGCCCCGCCGACCCGACCGGCCGTCACGCCGGTGTGTGGATCAACCTCTACTCCGCGATCAGAACGATCAACACATATCTCACCGCGGTGCCCGTCGCCGTCGGACTGTCGCCGGAGGAGGTGAAGGCAGCTAACGGGTTCGCGAAGACGATGAAGGCCTGGCACATCCATCGCCTCGCGGTCCGCACTGGAGCGTTAGGCATCCCGCTGGATGTCGACCAGCCCATCACCGCGGCGCCGGCCCCGTTCGTATCGTTCCAGACGGCGCTGAACGCCGCCGCGACGCTGATGGACGAAGGGTATGCGGACCTGCAGGCAGGAGGCACGGCGTTCCCGTTCACGGTGGCGCCCGGCTACACCGGGTTCACCACGCCCGCCACGTTCGCGAAGTTCAATCGTGCGCTGGCGGCGAAGATGGCGGTGCATCGCGCCACGTTCGTGAACTGCACGGCATGCTGGGCGCAGGCGTCGACCGCGATGGATGCATCGTTCGTCACGACCAGCGGGCTGCCCGGGTCGTTGTCGACGGGCGTGAACTACTTCTATTCGACGGCCGCCGGTGAGCCGGCGAATCCGGTCTCGGAGAACCTGACCAACGACCGGCTCTGGGTACACCCGTCGATCGTGACCGGCGCGCAGTTGCGGGCGAACGGGCAGCCGGACCTTCGGCTGACGACGAAAGTGACGGATGCGGGTCGGGTCAAGAACCTCAACGACCTTATTTCCCGGTACAAGCCGACGCTCTACAACGCCGTCGGCAACCCGGCGACGGCGAACCTCGGCTCACCGATCGCGTGGATCAACAACGAAGAGCTGCTCCTGCTTCGTGCGGAGATCCGGTGGAACACGAACAACAAGCAGGGCGCGATCGACGACCTCAACCTCGTTCGCGTGAACGCGGGCGGGCTCGCACCGACATCGCTCACCTCGGCGAGCGCGAGCGATGCGTTCGTGACGGAGCTGCTGTACAACCGGCTCTATTCGCTGATGTGGGCGCAGGGCACGCGTTGGATCGACGCGCGCCGGTACAACCGGCTGTCGTCGCTGCCGATCGATCGGACGGGTGACACGCTGTATCCGAACATGATCATCCCGGCCGCGGAGTGTGATTCCCGCGGGTTACCCTCACCCTGCACGCCGCTGAGCTGAGCATCGAAGCTGTCATTCCGAGCGCAGCAGTGAAGGCCGGAGCTGGCAACACGCCGCTCCGGCCTTCATTGTGCGGTGGTTCCCTCAGCGATGCGGGCATTCAGCCAGGTGCCTGGTCTGACGACTCGAGACGAGGACTGAGGCATGCGTGCATTCCTGAGACGGTGTCGAGGAGCGCTTGGCATCTCCATCGCATGGGGCGCCGTGTGGGCAGCGATATTCGCAGCACTGACGGTCGTGATTGGCATCGTGGATCCCGACAGCATCGATCCAGGCGAGACCGTGGCGCGCATTGCCTGGATCGGGGGCGTGTTCGGGCTCGTCTCCGGGGCAGTGTTTTCGCTGCTGCTGTCGCTGGCCGAACGGCGAAAGACCATCCGCGACCTGTCTCTCCGCCGTGCCGCGCTCTGGGGCGTCGTCGGTACGGCGGCGTTTCCGTTGTTGACGGGTGTCGCCGACAGCATGGTGTTCCTCGTCTGCCCAATCGGTGCTGCGCTTGCAGTCGCGTCGGTTGCCGTTGCGAAACGGGCCGAGCTTGGCGACGGCTAGTTGCGAGTCGCAAGCACCGTGTCGAGCGCAGCGTAGCTCTCGTTGAGCCCGCCCTCCATTCCCGAGTGAAGCATGCCGTCCCACTCGAACGTCGACACGATCCGCTCGGGTGGCGTGACTTCGCTGTAGCGACCCTCGAAGCCGTGCACGCCCTCCGCGCTGTGCTCGACGAACCACCAGTGGCCGCCGCGCTCGAGCTCCATGCGCTCGATGACGAGCTTGTTGCCACGCCCCCACCATTGCGCGACGACCGCCGGATCGGTCATCGCTCGCCACGCGCGCTCGCGTGGTGCGGCGAAGATGCGCTCGATGTGAATCTCGCGGTCGGTCGGAGTGGTGACCCTGGCTTTGGAAGAAGGATGCATCGTCGGAGTCGTCATGGGATGTCCTTCCTGCGTTCGAGGAGCTCGCCGAGCCGATCCAGCTGGCCTTCGAGCATGTCGGTCGTGACGAGCTTCGCCGCTTCGAGCGTTCGTACGTGCTTCGTCATCCCCGTCAGGATCATGTCGAAGCGCGAGGCCAGGTCCGTGATGGAGGCGTCGCTGCGACCGAGTCGCTCGAGGATACCGCGGCGGGTTGGATCGGACAGAGCCGCGAATGCCGAATCAAGCTGCTGGGAATACTGAACCATATGATTCCGTGTCGTCGATGCGTCGGTCGCTGTCAAGCGGGGCGGTTGCGCCGGGGGCGGGCCGACCCAGATTCGAGCAGCGGGCGCGCACGCCGCCGCCAATCCACAACCCGCATACACGGAGGCCGCCATGTCCCCCGACCGCATCACGTTCGTCCATCGCTGGTTCGAAGAGGTGTGGAACAACGGCAACCTCGACGCGGTCGACGAGCTCATGGCGCCCGACGCGGCGATGCACGGACTCGGTGACGGAGCTGGCGTGAGCGGCTCGGAGGCGTTCAAGGCGTTCGCCACGCGGCTTCGTGCGGCGTTCCCCGACATGCGCGTCACGGTCGTCGATACCGTGGAGGAAGGCGAGATGATCGCGTCGCGCTGGACTGCGACGATGACGCACACCGGCGATCAGCTCGGCATCGAGCCGACGGGCAAACGTGTTGGCGTCACGGGGATGTCGATGGCGCGCATCCGGGACGGCAAGATGGTCGAAGGGTGGAACAACTGGGACACAATGGCGCTCATGGAGCAGATCGGTGCCCTGCACCAGGGCGTGGCGTTGATCGCTCGCCGCGCCTAACGCGTACAGAGGTCATTCCGAGCGAAAGCGAGGAATCCTTGGTCTCCTGGAAGAGTGGCCCTGCTCTCTACCGGGACGCCAAGGATTCCTCACTTTCGCTCGGAATGACAAATTTATGCCGCGACCGTCGAGCGACGGTCGTACTGCAGATCCGTCGGACCGATGTAGGCCGACTGCGGTCGAATCAGGCGACCGTCGCGCAGCTGCTCGAGACAGTGCGCCGACCAGCCGAGCACGCGGCCGACGGCGAAGGTCGGCGTGAAGAGCGCCGTCGGAAGACCGATGCCGTGGAGCACGAGCGCCGTGTAGAACTCGACGTTCGTGTCGAGCCGGCGATCCGGCTTGTGCTCGCGCAGTAGCCGCAGCGCCGTCGCCTCGACGTGACGGGCGAGCTCGTACGTCGAGCGATCGACGTCGCTCGAGTAGAAGCGCTCCGCCGCGGCGGCGAGCACGTCGGCGCGCGGGTCACGCACGCGGTACACGCGATGACCGAACCCCATGAGGCGCTCACCGCGCTCGAGCATCGCGCGAATGACGGGCTCCGCCCGCTCCGGCGTGCCGATCTCGAACACCATGTCGAGCGCGGGACCCGGAGCACCGCCATGCAGCGGACCCTTGAGCGCGCCAACCGCACCGGTGATCGCCGAGATGACGTCGGAGCGTGTGGAGATGATCACGCGCGCCGCGAACGTGGACGCGTTGAGGCCGTGATCGCACACCGTGTTGAGGTACGTCTCGAGCGCCCGTGCGCGTTCGACCGATGGCTCCTCGCCCGACAGCTGGTGGAGGTAGTGTGCGGCGTGACCGAGATCCGCGCGGACATCGACCGGGCGCTCACCGTTCCGTAGCCGCCAGTAGTGTCCGACGATCGTCGGGAACGACGCGATGGCCGTCATCGCGTCGTCGACGGGATCTTCCCTGCGCCCGACACTCAGAAGTGGAGCGGCCATCCGCAGGGCGTCCATGGAAGGCGCACCAGCGGCCGCGGCCGCGCGCAGCACCTCGACTGCCACACGCGGGAGTGACCGTCGCTCGGCCAGGTCCTCCGCGAACTCGTGAAGCTCCGACGACTTCGGCAGCCGACCATGCAGCAGGAGGTAGGCAACCTCCTCGAACGTTGCGCCGGGTGCGAGATCGTCGACCGCGTAGCCCGCGATCGTCAGTCGTCCAGCGTCGCCGTCGACGTGACTCAACCGCGTCGACGCGGCGACCACGTTGTCCAATCCGTCTCTCGTCATGGATGGATTTTCATCCGCGGGTGCTATACTTGTCAATCTTGATCCATCAATCAACATATCATGACATCGACGACGTTCGTCACCGCGAAGCAGGCAGCGCACGCGCTCGGCATCACGCTGGCCACCCTCTACGCCTACACGAGCCGCGGACAGCTGCGGTCGGAAGCGGTCCCCGGTGCGCCAAGGCAGCGGCGGTATCACCGTGAGGACGTGGAGCGGTTGAAGGATCGCAAGGCGGCTCGTCGCGACCCGGCCAGAGCCGCTGCGCGCGGGCTTCGCTGGGGCGAGCCGGTACTCGAGTCGGGCATCACGCTCATTCATGACGGCACGTTCTACTATCGCGGGCGCGACGCCGTGCGGCTCGCGCGTGCGGCGACGGTCGAGGAGATCGCGGCACTGCTCTGGGGCGCCGCCGAGCACGAGCGACTCTTCGAGCAAGCGAGCGCGCGCGATGCACGGACGGCGACGAAGCTCGCACAGCTCGCGAGCGAGCCGCTGCCGCGCATCCAGGCAGCGTTGCCGCTCGCGGCGACGGCGGACATCGCGTCGTACGACCTCCGACCCGCAGCGGTTCGTGCGGCCGGCGCGCGTATCGTGCGGCTGATGACGTCGCTCATCACCGGACGTGCGTTGCGCGAACCGGTACACGTCGCGCTGCAGGCTGCGTGGGCTCCGAGGCATCGTGCGGTCGCAGACGTGATTCGCACCGCGCTCGTCCTCTGTGCGGACCATGAGCTGAACGTGTCTGCGTTCACGGCGCGGTGCGCGGCATCCGCAGGCGCGTCACCCTACGACGTCGTCTCGGCGGCCCTGGCCACGCTCAAGGGCTTCAAGCACGGCGGTGCGTCCGAACGGGTGCTCGCGCTCGCGAAATCCGCGGATACGCTGGTGAGTGCCCGCGCGGCGCTGGCCGACAGGCTGCGGCAGGGAGAGCGGGTGCCGGGCTTCGGCCATCAGCTCTATCCCGCCGGTGATCCACGCGCCACGGTGCTCATCGAGATGGCGAAGTTCAGCGGCAACGACGCCGCCTGGCGGCCGTTCCGGAACCTGTTCCGCGCCGGGTCGGACGTGCTCGACGAGCTGCCGAATCTCGATTGCGGGCTCGCTGCGGTGACGCGCACGTATCGGCTGCCGGATCACGCTCCGCTGACGCTGTTCGCGCTGGGTCGGACGCTCGGTTGGATCGCGCACGCGATCGAGGAGTACGCGTCGGGCAGCCTGATCCGGCCGCGTGCCCGGTACAACGGCCCGGCGCCGGAAGCGGGTAGCGGGTAGCGGGTTCGGCTGTCATTCCGAGCGGAGCCGCGTAGCGGCGGAGGCGAGGAATCGCACTCGTCCCGGCCGGGAGGCCCCTCAACCGGGAGGATCGCGATTCCTCGCCGCCGCGCCTTCGGCGCTCCGCTCGGAATGACAGCCGCCGTTTCACCGGTACGCGCTACCGCTACCCGTCTCCCGTCTCCCGTCTCTCACCAGATGTCGCCGACCGTGAACCCATCCGGAAAGGGGTCGTCCGGATCGACGACGTAGGTCGCCATGCCGGTGATCCACGCCTGCCCGCCAAGTGTCGGAACGACCGCCGTGTACTTGCCGACCGTCGTCTCCTCAATGAGCCGGCCGGTGAAGACCGTGCCGAGCACGCCGGCGTGCCGGAAGTCCTGCTGCAGCGGGAGTTTTCCCTTCGCGTAGAGCGTCGCCATCTTCGCGCAGGTGCCCGTCCCGCACGGCGACCGATCGATCGCGCCCGTCCACGTGCTCGGCTTGTTCCAGTCGAGCACACCGGTGGAGACGACGACGCAATTCTGCCAGTCGGCATCGTCGCGCAGGGGAGGGCCGGACAGCTGCGCAATCGTGACGCCGTCGAAGCCGGGCTGTTCGGGATGCACGATGGGGCACTGCTCCTGCGAGGCGGCCTTGATCATCTCGCCGATGCGCACGATGTCGCCGCCTTCGTCAGGCGTTAGGCGCAGCCCGAACTGCGTGGCGTCGGCGATGACGTAGAACATGCCACCGTACGCCACGTCCACCACGACGGTGCCGAGGTGGGGCACTTCTATCGGGGTATCGAGGTAGGCCGCGAACGCCGGGACGTTGCGGAACGTCACCCGTTTGACCTTGCCGTTCGAACAGTCGGCGCGAACGCGGATGAGTCCCGCTGGACTCTCGAGGGTGAGCTCGGTGACGGGCTCGCGCATGGGCAGCATGCCCGTCTCGAGCAGCACGGTCGTGACGCAGATCGTGTTCGTGCCCGACATCCCCGGATATTCCACCTGCTCCATGATCACGAAGCCGGCGTCTGCCTCCGGATTGGACGACGGAAGGATGAGGTTGCAGTTGGCGGCGGGATATCCGCGTGGCTCGCGCAGCATGCGGAGGCGCAGGCCGTCGGCGTGATCGCGCAGATGGCACATCTTGTCGTACATCGTCGTGCCGGGCACGTCGAGCACGCCGCCGACGATCACGCGCCCGTGTTCGCCGCACGCATGCGCGTCGACGGCCTGCACCATGCTCGAGATGCGCATCAGCTGGCTGCTCTTGCGGAACGGAACGCTCGAACCAGATCTATCATGGGATTGGAAGCGGCCTCTGTCGGGACTGGGAGATAGCGCCCCTCGTACGTGCCCCGCAACCACGAACCACGAGCGCCACATGCTCGCCAGCGCCGCCCTGCGACGCCCAGCGCTTCGCACGCTGCTGCTCGCTGCTCCGGTCATCTTCATCGCGCATTTCACGGAGGAAGGTCCGGATTTCGTGGCGTGGTTCAACGCGCACGTGTCGCGCGGCATCACGGAGCCGCTCTTCCGGAGCGTGAATTACACCGCGCTCGCGATCACGGTGGCCGTGGTTGTCCTCGAATGGCTCGGCGGGTCGACGCTGTCGGCCGCCGTCGCGGTCATGTGGCTCAGCCTGCTCATGTTCGCCAACGCGCTATTTCACGTGGTCGGGGCAGTCGTGGATCGCGCCTATGTGCCCGGGCTCGTCACGGCGCTGCTTTTGTATCTGCCGTTCTACGCGTGGCTGGTCGTGCGCATCGTCCAGCTGCGGCGATTGCCGCGCGGCGCCGTCGTCGCCGCCGCAACGATTGGTGCGCTGCCCATGCTCGTCCACGGGTACTTGATTGTTTTTCGGGGGAGCCGCCTGTTCTAGTGTCGTTCGTTATCCCAGCCGGAAGGGCATTGAGAAATCCTTGAGTGGCGGTGATTCACCGCGGAGGGCGCAGAGCGCGCAGAGGCAGGCCCCGGCGCAGCGAAGAGTCGCCAACGCGCATCACTCCCCGGGTGGCCCGCTCGAGCGATCGGGCTCGACAGAATTGCCGTTGCTGGTTCAGCAGTACGACAAAGTGAGGACACGATGCAGTCGTCCGAATATGATGCGATCGTCGTCGGGTCGGGGATCTCCGGCGGATGGGCGGCGAAGGAGCTGACGGAGAAGGGCCTCCGCGTGCTGCTGCTCGAGCGTGGGCGCAACGTCGAGCACATCAAGGATTACCCCAACGCGACGAAGGCGCCGTGGCAGTATCCGCATCGCGGTGGTCGGACCCGCGCGATGGAGGAGCTCTACCCCGTCCTCAAGCGCGACTATCCGCTCAACGAGAAGAACCTGGCGTTCTGGGTGTCCGACAAGGACTCGCCCTACACGGAGGTCAAGCGCTTCGACTGGTTTCGCGGCTACCAGGTTGGCGGCCGCTCGCTCATGTGGGGACGCCAGAGCTACCGGTGGAGCGACTTCGACTTCGACGCCAACGCGCGCGACGGCATCGCCATCGACTGGCCTGTGCGCTACGCCGATCTCGCGCCATGGTACGATCATGTCGAGCGACACGCGGGGATTGCGGGCTCCGTCGAAGGGATGGAGCAGCTGCCGGACGGCCAGTTCCAGCCCGCGATGCCGCTCAACTGCGGCGAGGAGCTCGTCGCTGGCCGACTGGCGAAGCTGTTCAACGGGCGCCGCCGCATCATCCCGGGCCGCACGGCGAACGCCACGCAGGCACTGCCGGGTCGGGCCGCATGTCAGTACCGCGACGCCTGTTGGCTCGGTTGCCCGTTCGGCGCCTACTTCAGCACGCAATCATCGACGTTGCCGCCCGCCATGAAGACCGGCCGCCTGACGCTCAAGCCGTTCGCGATCGTCAGTGAGGTCACCTACGACCGCGACCGCAAGCGCGCGACCGGGGTCCGCGTCATCGACGCCATCACGAACCAGGCAACGGACTACAAGGCGCGCGTCGTGTTCCTGTGCGCGTCCACGCTCAACTCGACGTGGCTGCTCATGCGATCGGCCACCGATGTCTGGCCGGGCGGACTTGGCAGCTCCTCCGATGCGCTCGGTCGCAATCTCATGGATCATCATTTCCGGTGCGGCGCCGAAGGGAAGCTCGATGGCCTCGAGGACAAGTACTACTACGGCCGCAGGCCGACGGGCTTCTACATCCCGCGCTATCGCAACCTGTTCGGCGACAAGCGCGGATATCTTCGCGGCTTCGGTTATCAGGGCGGCGCGGGGCGTGACGGGTGGTCGCGCGCCGTGGCGGAGCTGGGCGTTGGCGGGGCGTTCAAGGATGCGATGACGGAGCCGGGCCGGTGGGGTGTCGGCGCAACGGCGTTCGGCGAGATGCTTCCTAACCCGAAGAACAGGGTCTCGCTCGACGACGCGAAGAAGGACAAGTGGGGCTTGCCCGTGCTGAAGATCGACTGCGCCACCGGCGAGAACGAACGGCTCATGCGCAAGGACATGATCAACGACATGGCCGACATGCTCGAGCAGTGCGGCGTGAAAGACGTGAAGACGTACGACAACGACTACTTCCCGGGCATGGGGATTCACGAGATGGGAACCGCGCGCATGGGGAAGGACCCGAAGTCGTCGGTGCTCAACTCGTGGAACCAGGTGTGGGACGCGCCTAACGTCTTCGTGACGGACGGGTCGTGCATGGCGTCGTCGGCGTGCCAGAACCCGTCCCTCACCTACATGGCGCTGACGGCGCGGGCCGCGGACCACGCCGTGAACGAGCTCAATCGCCGCAATCTCTGACCGGAGCGTCGCGCATGACTGACCACGCATCGCACGTATCGACGAGTGACGAGCACGCGGGCGCTCCAGCGGATGACGTGCACGACGCGGGCGCGATAATCAATCGCCGCGAGGCTGTGCGGCGCGTTGGCGCGATGCTCGGCGGGCTCACGCTCGTCGGCGGCAGCGCGCTGCTCAGCGCCTGCGAGAAAGAGCGTCCCAAAGCGCCCGTGCGATCGCCGATCGGCGAGTTCACCGTACAGGACATCGACCTGCTCGACGAGATCGCCGACACGATTCTACCGACGACCAAAACGCCGGGCGGCAAAGCCGCCCAGGTAGGCGCGTTCATGGCGCTGATGGTCACCGACACGTACAAGCCGAGCGACCAGCAGGTGTTCCGCGCCGGTATGGGAACGCTGGACGCGAGCTGTCAGAAGACGAACGGCGTGACGTTCATGGCTGCGACGCCAGCGCAGCGTCTGGCGCTGCTCGAGACACTCGATCGCGAGCAGAAGGCGCACGGCGAAGCGCGCAGCGCAGCGCGGAAAGCGCGCGAAAAGCCGGACACGACGAAGGCCGAAGCGGCGAAGACCGAGCGCTTCCTCCCCGGGCAGCAGAAGGAAGCCGCAGCCGGAGCGGATGTGGGTCAGGCGGCGGCGATCACGGCCGACACCCCGGCGCACTACTTCCGCATGATGAAGGAGCTCGCGCTGCTCGGCTACTTCACCTCGGAGATCGGCTGCACGCAGGCGCTCCGGTACATCGAGTCACCGGGACGCTACGATCCGTGCGTGCCGTACCAGAAAGGCGAGAAGGCGTGGGCGGGACACGCGTAGCCATTTCGTCAGGATAGATGCATCCAGACACGTCCGCCGAACGTGACACGGCACTCCGGCACCTTCGCGAGCGGTTCACGCCGACAACGTTGCGGCGATCCGACGCGCTGGCGCAACGCGTCGGCGTCGAGACGCACCTGAAGCTCGAGTACGAGCTGCCCACGGCCTCGTTCAAGGTCCGTGGTGCTTTCCTCGCGTTATGGACGCAGCAAAACCGGGCACGGGTTGGCGAAGTCGTCGCCGCGAGCACGGGCAATCATGGCGCGGCCGTCGCGTGGGCCGCGCGCGAGCTCGGTATCGCCGCGAGCATCTTCGTGCCAGTGGGGGCGAACGCCGCGAAGACGGCGCGCATCCGATCGCTTGGTGCGGAGCTCCGTGAGACAGGCGCAGACATCGAGGGCGCGAGACGCGCCGCCGAGTCGTATGCGGCGGGGACGAACGCATTCCTGCTCGATGACGCGACCAACCCCGACGTCCCGATGGGTGCCGGCACGATCGGGCTCGAGTTGCTGGATCAATGTCCGACCTGCGCGACCGTCGTCATTCCGGTCGGAGACTCGGCACTCATCCAGGGAGTCGCGTCGGCGCTGAAACGCGCCCGGCCGGACGTCCGTGTCGTCGGCGTTCAGGCCAGTCGAGCTCCCGCGTACTTCGAGTCGTGGCGAACCGGGCGCGTCGTCACGACAGCAACCGCAGACACGATTGCCGACGGCCTGGCCACCACCACGCCGACCGAGCCGAACGTGGCTGCCATTCGTACACTCGTCGATGCGATGGTTCTCGTGTCGGACGACGAGATGCTGGACGCGATGCGCTGGCTCGCGACGGCCGAGCAGATCACCGCGGAACCGGCTGCGGCGGCATCGGTCGCGGCACTGCTGCAGCCGGGTCAATCGTGGGCAGGTCCCGCCGTCGCCCTGATCACGGGCTCGAACGTCGCGCCGGAGCTCGTCACTCGGTCAACGCCGCCATCGGGCTGACGTCGGCGGCACGACGGGCCGGAACGAGTGTGGCCACGATCGCGACCCCGGTCAGGACGATCGCCACCATCCCGATCACGATCGGGTCGAGCGGTTGAACACCATAGAGCAGCCCTCGCATGGCGCGGGTCAGCGCCAGCATCCCGACCACCCCGACGGCCAGCCCAACCCCGGTGATGCGCATGCCATCGCGGATCACGAGACCGAGGATGTCGGCGGCAGTACTGCCTAACGCCATCCGGATGCCGATCTCGCGGCGTCGCTGCGACACCTGGTACGCGAGCACGCCATAGATCCCGACGGCGGCGAGGAAGAGCGCGACGACGCCGAAGGCCATCCCGATGAGCATTGGCACGCGTCGCGGTACCAGGGCCTGATCCAGCCGACTCTCCATGGTTTGCACACCGAACACCGGCATCTCGCGATCGATCGACGTCACGGCATTTCGCACCGCTCCGGCGAGCGCTTCCGTACTCCCCGCCGTGCGCACAGTGAGGACCAGCCCGCGCGACGGCGCCTGAGGGTACGGGAAGTAATACGATCCCACCGGGACGTCCCGCGGCGTCAGATCCCTGAGCCTGACGTTGCGGATCACTCCGACGACCGTGAGAAACCGAGTGGCCGGCGTGATGGCGTCGAGATCCTGCGCGCTCGAGGGCGCGTAGAGACGTCGGCCGATGGGATCCTGGTTCGGCCAGAAGTGCGCAGCGAGGTATTCGTCGACGATGATCACCGGCGGCGACGTCGGCGTATCGCGCGCATCGAAGAACCGACCGCGCGCGAGCTTGATTCCCATCGCCTCGAAATAGCCATCGGTGACGCTTACGGAATTCGGTGACACGAGCGACTCGCCGGGCTTCCTCTGGTGGCCCTCGGCGTAGATCACGCTGCTGCTGTAGTCACCGCCAAGGGGAATGGACGTGGTGGCGCCGGCGGCGGTGACGCCGGGGAGCGCACGTATGCGCTCGAGGATCCGCTCCGTGACGTTGGCGCGCTCCTCGTCAGTCCCGTAGCGGAACGCAGGCAACGTGATCGACGCGGTCGCCACACCGGCCGGATCGAACCCCGCATCGAGGCGAAGCACGGCGCGGAAGCTTGCCAGCAACAGGCCCGCGCCGATCAGCAGCACGAACGCGAGCGCGACCTGCGTCATCGCGAGCGCGCGGCGAAGGCGTCCCGCCGCGCTGCTCGAGGATCCGGTGCGCCCACCGTCGCGCAACAGCTCCGCGAGATTGGTGCGCGGGAGCTGGGCGACGGGGATGAAGCCAGCGAACAGCCCGACGACAACCGCCAGCGCGATCACCAGCAGAGCCGTCTGCCAATCGAGGGCGATCTCGTCACCGCGTGGCAGGAGCTCGAGATGCAGCGCACCGACGGAGCGAAGCAGCCACCACCCGACCAGCGTGCCGAACAGCCCGCCGCCGACCGTGAGCAGCGTGGTCTCCGTCAGGAGCTGTCGGGCGAGCCGCGGCAGCTCCGCGCCTAACGCGTGTCGGGTCGCCAGCTCGCGTGCTCGTCCCGAGGCACGCACGAGCGTGAGGTTCGCGAGATTCACTCCGCCGACGAGGAGCACGAGCAGCACCCCGCCCCAGAGCAGATACAGCGTGGGCCGGATGTCGCGGACCAGGTCGTCCCGCAGAAGGGAGACGACGGTGCGGAAGCCGGCGTCCCGGAGCACCGGCGCGAACTGTGGGAATCGCTCGTCGTTGCGCTTGTTCAGCTCGTCGATCTGCCGCTGTGCCTGGTCGAGCGTCGCCGCGGGCTTGAGACGCGCGATCATCGTCCAGTTGTTGCTGTGGCGACGCGCATCGCTTCGCTCGTCGGGTGAGAACGCGAGCGGGAGCCAGAGGTCGACGTCGCTCCAGAGGTAACGGAAATCCGGGTCCATGACGCCAACGACGCGATACGGGCGTCCGTTCACCCGGATGTCGCGTCCGACGATCGATGGGTCGCTGCCGAACTGCCGCCGCCAGAACCCATGCGTGAGGACGACCTTCGCGTCCTGGCCATTCTGGGCGTCCTCGTCGAGGAGCAGCCGCCCGCGATTTGCCCGCGCACCGAGGAGCCGGAAGAACGACGGGGTCGCCGCGATGGCGGCGACGCGCTGCGCGCCGTCCTCGAGGCCGAGCGTCGGGTTCCGGCGCACGTAGAGCGCCTGCTCGGAGAACACCGTCGTCTCGCGCTGCCGATCGAAGTAGTCGGGCACGCCGGTCGTGACGTTCGCGGGTCCGGTGCCGGCGAACCCCGCCTTGGGATAGATGTTCGAGAGGATGACGAGCTGCTCGGGCGCGTCGAACGGCAGCGGCTCGAGCACGACGGACCGCACGACGCCGAAGATCGCCGCATTCGCGCCGAGGCAGACGACCAGCGTCAGGAGCGCGGTGACGGAGAAGGTGCGGTCGCGCGATATACCGCGCGCGGCGATGCGAACATCACGTCCGATGTCGCCCAGTCTGTCGGCGAGCGAAGCGCGGGGCATGGGATCCTGGCCCGTCTCGAATGAATGAAGGCAGTCGTCGCCGTCGGCGGCCTATACCTGTCCGATCAGCCGACAGCCGATTGGCAGCCCGGCTGGAGCAAACAGCTTTGACAGGATTACAGGATGGAACAGGATGGCAGGATGAACACCGTAACGACGGCGAATCATGATCGCATCACGCGATTGCCCCGTCCCAATGAGCAGTTGCTCGGTGCAACCTCTCCTCCTGAAGCTTCACTCATCCTGCCCATCCTGCCCATCCTGTCAACGTTGTTGCTGTTGAAGTTGCCGTTGCCTGAGCTAGCCCGACAATCGTGCTCGTATCTGGGCAATGACAGCCTGGAGCTCCGGATCCGTGCGACGCCACAGTTTCACCAGCCGGCGGCGCACCGCCGCCGCCTTCGCCGGCCCGCCGCGCGCGTCGTACAGCTCCGCGAGCCGCTTCATCGCCCGCATGGTGCTCCGAACCCACGACCTGGTCAAGCCAGGAGGTGCCAGCCGCGAGATGTCAGCCTCCTGTCTCGATCCTCGGCACGGCTGGCCATCCGCCGTGTAGGTTACCATCGTTGAATCAGATAGAGGACCGCGCCGGGTCTGCGTCTCCCTAACGCGCGCCGTCCCACGCAATTCGATCACCCTGGCCTGACCTGTCATGCGCACATCGAATCCGGCTCTCAAGGACAACACGTTCACTGCCGCCCGCGCCGCGGCCGGCGAGCCTGCAATGTCCTTGCAAGGGACCGCGACGAAGTCCTTCCTGCTCATCCTGCTGACGATCTTCTCCGCGAGCTTCACGTGGAATGCGGTGGCGTCCGGCAACGTGGCGATCCTCGGACCGGCGACGCTCGTGGGCGGCATCGGCGGATTCATCGTCGCGCTGATCACGATCTTCAAGCCGAAGGTCTCGCCCTATACCGCGCCGATCTACGCCGTGCTCGAGGGGCTGCTGCTCGGCGGCATCTCGTCGCTGTACAACCAGCGATTCCAGGGTTTGCCACTCCAGGCAGTGGCGCTGACGTTCGGCGTGTTCATAGCGCTCCTGATCGTCTACCGCACGGGCCTCATCCGGGCGACGGAGAACTTCCGCATGGGTGTCGTCGCGGCGACGGGCGGGATCGCGATCATGTACCTGCTGAGCTTCGTGCTTGGGTTCTTCGGCGTGCGAATGAACTTCCTGCACGATTCGAGTCCTCTCTCGATCGGGATCAGCCTCGTGATCGTCGTGGTGGCAGCGCTGAACCTCGTGCTGGATTTCGACTTCATCGAGCGCGGCGTCGAGAATCGAGCGCCGAAGTTCATGGAGTGGTACGCGGCGTTCGGGCTGCTCGTGACGCTCGTCTGGCTGTATCTCGAGATTCTCCGGCTGTTGTCGAAGCTGCAGGGCCGGCGGGATTGAGTTAGCGCTCGGTCGGGCTGATTGGGGGTGGGGATTCACGCAATCGGGGTCGGGCCGATTGGGTTGATTGACCGCAGAGAACGCAGAGAGCGCGGAGCCTTGCAACATCGCGCCTGACCGATGAGTGCGAATTGCAACCACGGCAGGAAGAATGAATGAACGACCCCGGGATGCTTCTGTGAACGAAGCATCCCGGGGCCTTTTACAAAGATTCATGGTAATTGGCGTGAGATGCCGGCCGAGTGGAGTCGTTCGCGTCCTTGGCAGCGCCGTTCTCTCCGCGCCCTCCGCGCGCTCTGCGGTTCAGCTTTCACCTAACGGTGCGATTCAAATGAGGTTGCCACGAGCGACGGTGACGAACGGTCCGACACATCGCGCTTGCGGAGACCCGGGCCCGCTCATATTCTCGACATTGTCTATCAAATAGGTCCCATGCTCGGCGAGCTCGAACAGATCGTGCTTCTCGCAGTACTGCGCGTCGGCGACGCGGCGTACGGTGTTCCCGTTCACGACGAGATCGTACGCCTCGCGAAGCGCGACCTCGCGCTCGGCACCGTCTACAAGACGCTGTCGCGGCTGGAGGAGAAGGGGTTCGTGCGCTCCTACGAGGGCGACCCAACGCCGCAACGCGGTGGGCGGCGGACCCGCTGCTTTGCCGTCACGACCGCCGGGCGCAAGTCGCTCGAGGCGACGTTCGCGACGCTCCGTCGCATGGCCGTCGGCCTCGACGTTGGGCTGGAGCCCACGTGAGCGCCTTCGCGCACCGCCTCATCCAGCGCCTCCTGCCGAACCCCCTCGCCGAGGCCGTGATCGGCGATCTCACCGAGCGCGGCGTGAGGGGCGCGCGGCTGTGGCGCGAAACCGCCGTCGCGATCTGGCACCTCCGCGACCGAACCCCACGACAGGTCGAGATCATGTCCACGTTCCTCTCCGATCTGCGGCTGGCGGCGCGCCTGCTCGGCCGCGCCCCCACGTTCGCCATCACCGCCGTCCTCACGCTCGGCATCGCCATTGGCGCGAGCACGGCGATCTTCAGCGTCGCGAACCCGGTGCTGCTCCAGCCACTTCCGTATCGCAATCCCGATCGCGTGATGGTCGTCTGGGAGCGCGAACGTGATGGCCAGCGCAGCAACGTCGGCTTCGCCACCATTCGTGATTACATCGCCCGCGCCACGACGTTCGAGACGGCCGCAGCGACCGGGGACTGGCAGCCAACGCTGACCGAGGGGACGGAGGCCGAGCGGTTGGCCGGCGCGCGCGTGTCGTCGACATACTTCAGGACGTTAGGCGTCCAGCCGGCGTTCGGGCGCGACTTCCGGGCCGACGAGGACGTGCCGAACGTCCCGCGCGTCGTGGTGGTGAGCCACGCGCTCTGGCAGCGACGGTTCGGCGGCGACTCCGGCATCGTGGGGAAGCCGATCTCGATGGGCGGCACGCAGATGACCGTCATCGGCGTCATGCCGGAGGGCTTCGACGACGTCACCACGCCTGGCGCACAGATCTGGCGCGTCCTCGGCTACGCGGTCACCGATCCCTTCGCCTGTCGCACGTGCCGTCACCTCCGTATGGTAGCGCGACTCAAGCCGGACGTGACCGTCGAGCGCGCCCAGAGCGAGATGTCCCGCATCCACAAGGCGATCCTGGCCGAGCATGCGACGGGCTACGCGTCGGTGGACGCGCAGGTGGTGCCGCTCAAGACGGAAGTCACGCGCGCGTACCGGCCGGCGATCATCGCGCTCGGCGTCGCCGTCGCCCTGATGCTCCTCATCGCGATCTCGAACGTGGCGAACCTCCAGCTCGCCCGCCTCGTTCGGCGGGACGAGGAGTTTGCGATCCGAACGGCGTTAGGTGCGAGCTCGCCGCGGCTGACGCGCCAGCTGCTCACCGAAGCGCTGCTGATCGCACTGCTGGGTGGAATGGCCGGCATCGGAGTGGCGACGGTCGCCATTCCGGCGCTCGTCAGCCAGCTCCCGCCGCAGCTCCCGCGGCTCGGCGCCATCCACCTCGATGTGTCCGCACTCGCCGTGGCTGGCGTCGTCATCCTGATGCTGACGATCGTCGTCGGCCTGGTGCCGAGGCGCGCGCGACGCTCCACGAACATTGCCGACGGCCTGCGCTCGGGCCGTCGCCTTACGGGCACGCGACAGTCCGCCGTTCGCGCGGGGCTGGTGGTGGCCGAGCTGGCGTTCGCGCTGATGCTGCTCGTGGGCGCAGGTCTGCTCGCGCGCAGCGTCGTCCGCCTGCTCAGCGTGGACGTCGGCTTCAACGCGAACAACCTGCTCACGATGGAGATCAACTCCGTCGGCCCACGGTATCAGACCGACCAGGCCGTGTTCGACTATCACGACAAGGTGCGCGAGGCTGTGCGCAACCTGCCGGGTGTGGTCGGTGTCGGCGTCGTCAACATGCTCCCCCTTGGCGGGAACTACGACGCGTACGGGGTGATGGCGATGGACAAACCGCTCGCCAATCCTGACGATGCGCCATCGGGTGACCGCTACATCGTCTCCACGGGTTACCTGAGGACCATGGGCATCCGACTCGTTGCCGGGCGCATGTTCACGGATGCGGAAGAGCGGGATACGACGAACATGGTGGCGCTGGTGAGTCAGGCGCTCGCCGCGCGGCTCTGGCCGGGTGAGAGCCCGTTAGGCAAGCGGATCCGGATGGGCGGTCCCCAGCCTCCGTGGCGGACGGTCGTCGGCGTCACCGGGAACGTCCGGCACACCGGGCTGGACGCCAAGGTGACCGAGCAGTTCTACGTCCCGGAGCGGCAGTGGTTCTTCTCGGACAACCAGGCAGTGCTGGTCGTCCGGACGCAGGGTGATCCGTCGGCGATGGCGGGTATCGTAAGGCAGGCGGTGCGGTCGATCGATCCGGCGCAGCCGATCGTGAAGATTGCCGCGATGGAGACCGTGATCGCGCGATCGATGGCACAGCGGCGTCTCGCGCTCGTGCTGTTCGCGTGCTTCGCGATCGCGGCGGTATTGCTCGCGGTCGCGGGGATCTACGGCGTGCTCGCCGGCACGGTTGCGGAGCGTACGCGTGAGATCGGGTTGCGGGCCGCGCTTGGCGCAACGCCGCGGAATATCCTGCAGCTCATCGTGGGGCAGGGCGCGCGTCTGGCCGCGGTGGGACTGGCGGTCGGGTTGTTCGGCGCCTTTGCACTGACGCGGTCGTTACAGACGCTGCTGTTCGACATCGGTCCGCATGACCCGGCGACGATCGTCGCGGCGACGGGGCTGCTGCTGGTCACGACGCTTGCGGCGTGTCTGGTGCCCGCGGTGCGGGCGGTCCGTGTGGACCCCAGCCAGGCCTTCCGGAGCGATTAGCTCCTGTCATTCCGAGCGGAGCACCGCAGGGATGGAGGCGAGGAATCGCCATCGTCCCGACCGGGAGATCCCTCTACCGGGATGACTGCGATTCCTCGCCTCCGGCCCTTCGGGCCTCCGCTCGGAATGACAAGGGTTCAGGTCTCCTTCGACGGCTTCGCCATCACCGACGGGTCGAGCTTCATCGTCGTCGCCGCTTCGGCGAAGCGGGGATCCGGACGAATGGCGTCGAAGATCGGGGCGTTGATCGACATCGCATACAGCCACGGGTCCTTCTCGCGCGCCGCGCGGTCGAGCCAGCCGAGCGCGGTGTCGCGTTCGCCGAGTCCGGTGTAGGCCATGGCGACGGCGATCGGCGAACCGCCGCGCTTTTTCGCGCGAGCTTCCAGCGGAGCGAGCAGCGCGCGAGCACTGTCCGCCTTGCCGCTCTTCGAGAACGCGAACGCGAGCGCGCCGACGAGCGGGTCGATGCCGTGGCCAAGCCGCACGGCGCGCTCGAATCCCGCGACGGCCGCGGGGTAGTCGCCCGCAAACGCGCGCGTGAATGCGAGGAAGGCGTGCCCGATCCAGAGCGTCGAGTCGAGCTCCACCGCGCGCTGGCCGGCTAGAATGCCGTCCTGGTATTTGCCCGCGAGACCGAGCGTGTAGCCCAACTCCGCATTGATCACGGGCGACAACGGCTCGAGCTCGCGCGCGCGCTCGAGCTCCGCGACAGCCTCGCGCACGCGACCGGTGATGATGAGCACCTCGGCGTACCACTGGTGGCCGGTCGCGTAGGTGCTGTCGAGCGCCAGGCCACGGCGGAACTCGACTGCGGCCGGCTCCCACTCACCGGTGCTCTTGAGGATCAGGCCTAACGTGGTGTGTGCTTCCGCCAGGGTGCTGTCGAGCTGAAGCGCGCGCTCGGCGGCCGTGCGGGCAAGCGGAAAGGCGCTGTCGGCCGGCGTCGTGCCATAGATCGGCAGCAGGCCGAGCACGTCGGCGAGCCCTGCGTAGGCTCGAGCGAAGGTTGGGTCGCGGTCGATAGCCTGGCCGAAGTAGTCGGCGGCGCGGTGCAGGGCGTCGTTGCCGCGCTGATGCCAGAAGTAGCGGCCGCGCAGATAGAGGTCGTAGGCGACGAGATCTTCGGTGCCGGCGAGCGCGGTACGCGTTGGGGGGCCGCGGTTCGTGCCATTTTCCGCGGGCGCCGGCGCGAGTGCCACGCGGAGCGCGTTCGCTATGCTCCCCGAGATGTCGTCCTGGACGGCGAACACGTCCTTCATCTGACGCTCGTACACGTCCGACCAGAGGGCGAGCCCGTCGCTCGCGTTCGTGAGCTGTGCCGTGACGCGCAGGCGATCGCCCGCGCGACGGATCGTGCCTTCGAGAACGCTCGACACCTTGAGTGTCTTCGCGATCTGCTGCGCGTCCATTCCCTTGCCGCGGAGCGCGAACACTGACGTGCGCGACGCGACACGGAGTCCGGGAATCTTGCCGAGCGCGCTCGTGAGCTCGTCGGTGATGCCGTCGCTGAAGTAGCGGTCGCTGTCGCTCCCGCCGACATTCTCGAGGGGCAGCACGGCGACTGAGCGCGGAGGCGCGGACGAGCCGCCGGACCTTCGCGAGACGAACAGGCCGATCGTCGCGGCGATCATGAACATCGCACCGAACGCCAGCGCGAGCAGGTATTTGTTCGTCTTCGGCCCGACGACTGCCGGGACGGCCGCCGGGACGGCCGCCGTCCCTAACGACTGTCCGCTCGAGACCAGCGCCTGGTCGAGTGCATGAACGATCTCGGTGGCCGACTGCGGGCGCTTCGTCGGGTCCTTCTCGAGGCAGCGTCGAACCAGCTCGACGAGCGGAACCGGCGCGTCCGGCCGTGCGGCCGACAGCAGCGGCGGCGTCTCGGTCATCTGCGCGGCGAGCAGCGCGGCTGGCGCTCGGCCGGCGAACGGCGGGGCGCCGGCGAACAGCTCGTACGCCAGGATGCCGAACGAGTAGATGTCGGCGCGGTGGTCCGAGCTGGGGTCGGCGGCAGCCTGCTCGGGCGCCATGTACAGCGGCGTCCCTAACGAGAAGCCGATCTGCGTCAGCGAGCCGCCCGGAGCGGAGGTGCTTTCTCGCGCAGACGAGATGGCCTTGGCGACGCCGAAATCGGTAACCACTGCTGCCCCGCCGGAGAGCAGCACGTTGTCCGGCTTGATGTCGCGATGGACGATGCCGCGCTCGTGCGCGTACGCAAGGGCCGTTGCGACGTCGCGCAGGATGTTCACGCCGTCCGACACGGACACCTTCGTCCCGGCCTTGACCAGCTCGCGCAGCGATCGTCCTTCGACGAACGGCATTGTGAAGAACGGCACGCCGTCCGCCTCGCCCGCGGTGATGACGGGGACGATGTGCGGGTTCTGCAGTCGCGCGACGAGCTGGATCTCGCGATGGAAGCGTTCGAGGCTGACGCCGCCCGAGAGGTCGGGCGGGAGCAGCTTGATGACGACCTGCCGATCGAGCTGCCGCTCGGTGGCGAGGAAGACGTGACTCATCCCGCCGCCACCGAGCTCGCGCTCGATGGTGTACGCATCGCCGAGCGCGGTCTGGAGTCGGTCGCGCAACTCGGTCATCGGTGGGACGAATCGTCAGGCATGCCGAAGAACGATAGACACATGCACCGCGTGCGGCTAGCGATCAGTGCGACACGCCGGCCGCCACGGTGGTTTGGCTTGCGTCAGATCGACTTCGCCCGTGCCAGCGCCGTGATCCGGTCGGCGGCGCGGAACGCCAGCGCCTGGATCGTCATCGTCGGCTGACCGCGGCCCGACGTGACGAAGTTGCTGCCGTCGACGATGAACAGGTTCGGCACGTCGTGCGCGCGATGGTCCGTGTTCACCACCGATGTCTTCGGATCGTTGCCCATGCGACACGTGCCGAGGAGGTGCGGACCGCCGCCATCCGGTCCCCCGTAATCGCCTGCGATGCTGAGCGCGCCGGCCGCGTCGAGCAGCGCCTCGCCGCGCTTGCCGAACCAGTCCCCGAGCTTGAAGTCGTTAGGGTGACCCGTGAAGGTCAGGCGTGGTGCGGGAAGACCCCACGCATCCTTCGCCTTCGGGTCGAGATCCATCCGATTGTTCGGCGTCGGGAGACTCGAGAGGTGGCCGTACACGGCCAGCCGCTTCGTGAAGTAGTCGCGTGCCCGCTTCTTCCACGCGCTGCCCCACGTCGGCTCTCCGGGCCAGGTGGCGCCGCCGGTGAGCGGCGTGAACCCGCAGCGGAAATCGAACCCGCCACCACCGTAGACGCCTAACGATTTCGGCAGCTCGAACGTGTCCCAGACGACTCGTCCCACCACCGCGCCCTTCCAGCCGTTGATCTCGTGCTCGAAGAGGCCGTCGCGGAGCGCGCTGCCGTTGAACATGATATTCCGCCCGACCTGGCCGCTCGAGTTGGCGAGGCCGTTCGGGAACGCGCTCGTCGCCGAGATGAGGAGCAGCTTCGGCGTCTCGCATCCGTTGGCGGAGAGCACGACCGCCTTCGCGCGCTGAACGATCTCTCGCTTGTTGCGGTCGAAGTACGTCACGCCCGTCACACGACCACTCGCGTTCGTCTCGACTTTCCGGACGTAGCTCAGTGGACGGATCTCGCAGCGGCCGGTCGCGATGGCCTCGGGAATCATCGTGACCAGGGTGCTCGACTTCGCGCGCACCTCGCACGCGTTCCCAATGCAGATACCGCAGGCGACGCACCCCGACCGGCCGCGGTACGGACGCGACAGGATTGCCATGGGAGCCGGCCAGGGGTGCATGCCGAGCTTTGTCGCGCCACGCTCGAGCAGCACGCCTTCCGACTTGGCGGGCAGCGGTGGCACGGGGAACCCCTTGCTCCTCGGCGGCTCGAACGGATTGCCGGCCTGCCCCGACACGCCGATGTCCCATTCTACCTTCGTGTAGTACGGCTCGAGGTCCGCGTAGCGAATGGGCCAGTCCGCGATCGTCGAGTCTTCCGGTACGCCGAACCGCGTCGCCTGCTCGAACTCGAGCTCGGGAAAGCGCCAATAGTTCGCGGTGAAGTGGAGTGATCCGCCACCGACGACGCGTCCGTAGTTGTTCCACCCGCTCGGTTTCGCCTCGTCCTTGTCCGTTGCGCGTTTCGTCCCCGGCTGGTCCTTGCGATCGTTGGTGAGCGACTTGTCTGGGTGAACGAGTCCTGAGAAGTCGTCGTGGCTGAAGTCGCGTTCGCTGAGCCACGGCCCCTGCTCCAGCACGACGACCGAGAAGCCGTTCCGCGCGAGCTCCCGCGCCATGACCCCGCCGGCCGCGCCCGAGCCGACGATGACGAAATCCACCTCATCCGTCGGGCGGTATGTGCGCATCGCCGGCTGCTGCTGCCGGGCCGGGTGGTGTGGGTGGTCGCTCATGACTGACCGCGGTCGTAGTACCCGAACGGCGGTGCCCACGAGTACTGATCGACGTAGCCGATGAGCCTCCAGCCGATCTTCTGGTAGTTCCCGCCATGCTCCGGATGCGAGAACATCCCGGTCATGGTCAGGTTGCGGAGGGGGCCGAAGACGTCGGGCTCGAGTCGTTCGAGGTCGCGCAGCAAGGCGATCTGCTCGTTATGCGACAGCGCGAGGAACGGCGCACCGTCCGGCCGGAACCGGGACGCGAAGGTGTCGAAGGCGGTCAGCGTGTCGCTGAAGTCCTTTCGGAACTCCTTGAAGAACGTCGCGAACGCGTGATCGATGAACCGAACGACTCTGGCTTCCCGCGCGCCGGGCGTGTCATCCGTCGGCACGATGTGGGACGTGATGACGTCCAGCAGTCGCGCCCGATCCGCCGTGAGGAACTCGTAGGGGGCGTTGGCGGGGAGCGCGGCGGCGAAGGCGGCCGTGGTACCCAGCTCAGCCAGCGCGGTGACGCCGAGCGCGCTGGCGAGCGCGGAGGCCATGGCGTCGACGAATTCGCGTCGTTGCATCGGGCCAATCTAGTGTGGGGGCTGGCTGGTGTCGAACGGGTCAGTTGGGGGTGTCGAACGGGGTCAATTGGGGGGTGTCGAACGGGTCAGTTGGGGTCATCAACCGCAGAGGACGCGGAGGGCGCAGAGAACGGCGGACGGGCTTCAACAACGCGAAGCCCGTCCGCCGTTCTCTGCGCCCTCCGCGTCCTCTACGGTGAACAATTCCCAACGTTAGGCGCGGACCGCGCCCGACGCGGCGAGCCACGAGGACGCCTAGTTCCGCCCAGCCACTTCCACGAAGCCCCGATGCTCGCTAGCCTAACGCGGCAACGAATGCCGCGTCCGTCTCGATGTCTTCCGGCGTATCGCGCGGCGAGTAGCGCGCCACCACGGCACCGTCGCGGTTCACGAGGAACTTCGTGAAGTTCCACTTCACCGCCGTCGTGCCGAGCACGCCGGGGGCCTGCGACTTGAGCTGCCTGTAGAGCGGATGCTCGTCCGCGCCGTTCACGTCGATCTTCGCGAACATCGGGAACGTGACGTCGTACGCGAGCGAGCAGAACTGGCGAATCTCCGTTTCGCTGCCGGGCTCCTGGTTGCCGAATTGGTCACAGGGGAAGCCGAGCACGGTGAGGCCGCGCGACCTGTAGCGTCGATAGAGCGCCTCCAGCCCGGCGTACTGCGGCGTGAAGCCGCACTTACTCGCGACGTTGACGACGAGCAGCAGCTGCCCGCGGTATGCGTCGAGCGTGGTCGCGTTGCCGTTGATCGTCGTGACGGGAATGGAGTAGAGCGCGCTCCCTGGGCTGGAGCGCGGCGTCTTGTCGAAGTCGGGTGTGGGAGTTGATGTCATGAGTCTCTCAATTCGTCATTTCGAGCGGGGGCGAGGAATCGCCGGGCAATTGTCATTCCGAGCGGAGCCAGCGCGACGCGCCGGCGGAGCCGAGGGAATCGCACTCGTCCCGGCCGGGAGGCCCCTCTACCGGGATGGTGGCGATTCCTCGCCTGCGCCGCTTGCGCGGCTCCGCTCGGACTGACCCCTGGTTCGTGCCGACGAGGGCCTCCGCGCCCGCCGCCGAAGGGACGAGGGCCAGCACCGCGATCGCAACACCAGCGGAAAGTCGCACGACGGCTTCGGGCCAGTCGTGAATCAATGCTTCCCGCCTGAATGACACGCCTGGTCCACCACGATCGCACTGGCGAGGATCAGGACCGGATCCTCGCCCTCGACGACGTCGATGCCATACGTGTCCGTCCAGCTGAACCACCGCTTCGACACCGCTGCCACCGTGCGGCCGCCGCGAGTGAACTCGTACTCGTGATCGAGGAAGTCGCCGTGCGCCTCGAGATCATCCGGCCCGGGGACGTCGACGGTGAAGTGACACTTGAAGAGCGTGAACATCTCCTTCTTCACGACGGCGGCGAGCGTGCCGGTACGGAACACCTCGTACGTTTTTCCCCACGCGAACATCTTCTGCTTGATGTACGCGAGCTCGTTGCCCTGCATGTCCTGGAACGACAGCTGATCGCCGAAGCTGATTGCCTTGCCGTCGACGAAGTAGACGTCCCGGCCGCTCTCGTCCTGAATCGTGAAGTCCTCGCCGAAACTGAACATCTTCTCCTTCATCACGTAGCGCATATCACCTCCCCTCGATGTGCACGACGAGTGATTTGCCCTGCCAGCTCTTCGGGTCGACGTTGCGCGTTCGCGTGACTCGCCGGTTGCCGCCGCGCGGGAATACGACCTCGACGTCCACGCGTGCACCCGTCGCCAGACCGAAGTGGACCGGCATGACGCTCTGCGCATCATAACCCGAGCCCGAGTCGACGAGCCGGGTCCCGAGGACCCGGCGGGTCCCCGCGGCGTAGAGGCGGACCTCGGCGCCCGCGAGCGTGGCGCGCCCGCGCGAATCACGGACCGTGACGGACAACGAGCGTCGAGCGACGCTGTCATCGAGCTCGTTTCGAAGCAGCGAGTGCATGCCGTCGGGGCGGGAGCCCGTCAGTGCGAGGTCGACGTCACCGTCCCGGTCGAAGTCCGCCCACTGCGCGCCGTGGTCGGCCTGCAGCGCCTTCACGTTGTCCGGCGTCACGTCCTCGAGCTTCGTACCGGTGTTGCGCAGCAGGTAGTCGCGATAGCTGACGCCGCCGGTCACGGTGCCGTTGACGTACATGTCGAGCCGGCCGTCGTTGTCGAAGTCGGCGAGCGCGCAGGCGTCGTAGCGCGAATCGATGTCGACGCCCCACGCGGTTGACGCGTCCTCGAACCTGCCGGCGCCGCGGTTCAGGAACAGTCCGTTGCGGCCGTAATTCGCCGTGATGATGTCGATGTGGCCGTCGCCGTCGACATCGGCCGCGCAGGGGCGTACGGTACCGTTCGTCGAGTCGTTAGGTGCGCGGCCGCCCCACGCGACTCCGCGTTCGGCCGCCACGTCCGTGAACCGCGTGCCGTCGTTGCGGTAGAGCGCGTTCGCGTCGCCGTCCATGTTGCCCACGTACAGGTCGAGGTCGCCGTCTTCGTCGAAGTCGAACCACACGGCGCCGACGCTTCGGCGCCGGTCCGCGAGGCCCACGTCGGCGGCGACGTCGGTGAACTTGCCGCCGGTATTGCGGAAGAGCGCGTTCGCCCGATCGCGAAACGCGACGAACAGATCGACGTCGCCATCGCCATCGGTGTCCACCCACGACAGTTGACGCACCGCGCCCGAGTCGCGCGCCACGCCCGCATCGGCGGTCACGTCCGTGAACTTGCCCGCATCGTTGCGATAGAGTCGCAGCACCGACTGGGGCCCGGGCGCGAAGCCGACCAGCAGGTCCGGATCGCCGTCCGCGTCGTAGTCTCCCCACGCCCCGGCGCGCGTTGCGCGCGCGTCGGCGATGCCGGCTGCGGCCGCCGCTTCCACGAGCGTGCCGGCGTCATTCCGATAGAGCCGGTTCGGCGTGCCGTTGAACCCAACGAACAGGTCGAGGTCCTCGTCGCCGTCGTAGTCGGCCCAGGCGTTCACGAGGTTCGCGCCGGCCGCCAGCAGATCGGGCTGCACCGCCGTGAAGCGTGGCGGCTCGAGCGACAGCAGCGCTCCGGCCGTCAGCAGTGACCAGGCTCTCATTGCACCCATGGGACCTGAGGCGATCGATAGTAGTTGACGCCTAACGCCGACAGGCGTGGACCGTGCTCGGCGAGCCGGAGCCGGAACGCATCCCAGCTGCGCACGCCTTGCGGAGACCACCCCACCTCGGCCAGCGCGACGAGCCGCGGAAACGCCATGTACTCGTAGTCCTCGAGCTTCACGAGCGTCTCCGCCCAGAGCGGGGCTTCGACGCCGAGCAAGCCGGATTCCGGGATCTCGGGAATCAGTGTGGCCGGATTCCAGTCGTACGCGTCGCGAACCTCGATCAGCCCGGCCCACCGAAGGCCGAGCACCGTCGAGCTGTCGTACTTCATGTCGAGATACGTCCTGGGACCGGGCGAGAGGATCACCTTGCCGCCACGCGCCACATGCAGTGCTGACGAGTCGCGCTTCCAGTGCTGCACGATCGTTCCCGGCGCGAGGTTCGCGGGTGCCGTCTCTCCCCACCCGATCATCTGCTTGCCGTTCGCGCTGATGATCCCCTGCACGCGCTCGACAAACCGGAGATACTGGTCGTGGGTCAGCTTCTGCACCTCGTCGCCGCCCATGTGGAAGTAGGGTGTGGGCACCATTGCGGCGATCTCGCGGACGACGTCGTTCACGAACGTGTAGGTCTCTTCCTTCGTGACGCACAACGTGCTGAAGCCGACTCGAATCCCGGTGTAGAGCGGCGGCGCGATGCCGTCGCAGTTCAGCTCGGGGTACGACGCGAGCGCCGCGTTGGTGTGGCCCGGCATGTCGATCTCGGGCACGACGGTGATGAACCGGCTCGTCGCATAGGCGACGATGTCGGCGAACTGCGCCTTCGTGAAGTAGCCGCCCGGCCCGCCGCCTACCTGCGTGCTCCCGCCGATCGCCGCGAGATTCGGGCGCGAGGTGATCTCGATGCGCCAGCCCTGATCGTCCGCGAGGTGCAGGTGCAGGCGATTCAGCTTGTACAGCGCGAGCAGGTCGATGTAGCGCTTCACCGCCTCGGCATCGATGAAGTGGCGCGACACGTCGAGCATCGCGCCGCGCCACGCGAATCGCGGGGAGTCCACGATGCGAACACCGGGAATCCTGAGCCGCCGATTCAGGGCGCCCCGGTGCTCGATGGACCACGGCAGCAACTGACGAATGGTCTGCACTCCATAAAACAGCCCGTTAGGCGTCGCCGCCGAAACCGTCACGCGGCCGCGCGCGACGACCAGCTCGTACCCCTCCGACCCACTCGAGGCCTTTGCCGGATCGATCGACAGCTGAATGGAATTCGCGGGTGGCGTCTCGCCTTCCGCCATCGTCCGCGCAGCCGGCGCGAGCGGTCCGCCCAGCAGATACACGAGGTAGCCGGCGATGCGCTCGGCCTCGGCGCCCGCACCAGACGTCACGACGACCGTCGTCGCCGAATCGACGCTGAACGTATCGGCCGGTGTCATCTGTACGGACACGGGCATCGGCACGATGGAATGCGCGGGTCGCGCGGCGGCGACCGGCTGCGGGGGAGCCGGCGGCTTCGGCCGTCCGCACGCCGCGAGGACGAATGCGGCACCCGACACCAACGCGGGACGTACGCTGTTCCTGCACCAGATCATGCTCAATTCTCGACTCACCATTTCGGGTTCAGCCCTGCGGTCTCGTAGAGGACTTTCGACTCGTACAGTCGTCCCGCGCGCACGACGCGCTCGGTGTGACGCAGGTTCGTGATGCGCTCGGCGGGATTGCCGTTGACGATGGCCAGGTCGGCGATCTTGCCGGGGCTGATGCTACCATAGTCCTTGTCGTCCTTCATCACGCGGGCCGGGACGATGGTCGCGATCTGGAGTACCGCGGCGGCCGGGATTCCGGCGCGCTCGTACACCTCGAGCTCACCGTGCAACGACAGACCCGGCACGTTGTCGGTTCCCGGCACGAGCGTGACGCCGGCGTCATACAGACGCTTCAACATGTGCCGATAGTTCGTGCTGGCCGCTTCCGCGCGCGCGGCCGCCATCGGGGTGTCGGGCGGACCCTCTCGGAAGCCGCGTCGCATCAGTGGTGGGAGCCATGCGATCGTGGGGCCGAATACGACGTCCGTTCCGTCCGCGAGGGGCTTCGATCGGGCCTGCCAGACGTTGAACGTCCCGTCGACCACCGTGCCGCGCTCGCGGAGAAACGAGATCAGCTCCGTGACCTGCGGTGCGTTGACGTCGAACGTGGGGGCGACCGTGTTCGCGATCTCGGAGTACGCGCGCATGCGCGGCACGTACAGCGAATCCTGAAAGAAGGTCGAGAACAGGTAGGCCGCATGCTGAAACTCGTCGTACCCGAGCCTGACCGCCGACTGCACGGTGAGGCCGCGCGGGATGTGGCCGCTCAGGCGCATCCCGCGCTTGTGGGTTTCCTCCGCGATCACCGGCAAGAGATCCGGGTGAACGAGGTTGTACAGCTTGATCTGTTTGTAGCCGAGCGAATCGTAGCGCGCGACCCAGGCGCGGGCCTCGTCCTCCGTGCGTACGAGCACGTCCGACGGGCCGGCCCATTTTCCCGGTCCTTCGATGAAGCCCGCGAGGATGATGCGCGGCGACAGCATCGTGCCGAGGTTCGCCCGGTCGCGCTGGGAGACGGCGTCGTCGATGTCCGATGCCACGTCCCGCACCGACGTGATGCCCGCCGCCAGCTGCATCATCCCCGCTTCCTCGGCGCTGAGAAAGAGGTGCGTGTGCATGTCCCAGAGGCCCGGAATGACCGTCTTTCCCGTGGCGTCGATGACCGTCGCGCCCGCGGGGGAACGTACGGAATCGGCTGGGCCGACGGCCCGGATGCGATCGCCTTCGATCACGACGGTCATGCGGTTGCGCACGATGCCGCGCTCGCTGTCGAACACGTTGCCGTTCCGGATGACCAGTGCCTTCGGAGCCGGCTGCGTCAGCCGCTTCGCGACCGCGGCAGACCGCGCGACACGGATGTGGGTCTCGATGCGGCGGAGGGCAGGAAGCACGCTCTCCGCGCCACGTGGAACGCAGATGAACCATCCGGCCCCGCTCGCGAACAGCCCATCGGACTCATCGAGCCACACGGCGTCGGTGGACGTCGACAGCCCGTCGATGAACACGAGCCTAATCCGGCGCTGCCTCCCGCCCACCGACACCGTCGTATCCGCCACGACCTCGGCTCGGCCACTCCCCTCGGGCAGCAGCGCCGCCGACCGCTGCGGGCGACCGAGCAGGTAGCGCGCGAGCCTGGCGTCGTCGTACGGGGAGGTGGAGTCGAGCACGTAGAACGACGTCGCGTCTCCGCGCACGCGAGTGGTGTCGCCGGACGCGACGGAGCGAACCGAATCGCCGGTGAAGTCGACGCGCTGGGTAACGGAGCCGAGCGTGCCCTCGGGGGTGACGCTGCGCGTCTCGATCGAAACGAGGCGCCCGTTCGTGCCGCTGCGATAGACGGTCTCGAACCTTGGCCCGCGCTGTCGGTCCTGGTAGCGGTACCGCACGACGACTGAGTCGCCGGCGCCGGAGACGCGCATCTCACCCGCGAGTCGCCCGTGGTTGAGGACGATGTACTGCGCCGAGTCCGTAGGGGACGGGCGCGCGACCGCGAGCAGGAGCGCGAGAGTGACAACCATAGAATTGTTGGGGGAAGGGCAGGGGTTGGCCGTCACCGAACTTCCGGCGGGGCGGTGTGGGCGTCAATCCCGCGCGCCGCCACCGAAGCCTGTCATTCGAGTCGGGTGCCCCACGCCGCGCGGTGTGGGTCTCGGCCAGGATCCTCGATTGCTCGATCGTCCCGGCGGTGGAGGGGCGCGCGTGGACGGCGAGCTCGACTGACGCCATATTGGCGGCCGTGGACGATATCGAGCGACTGACGAAGGCCCTCGAAAGCTCCTATGTCATCGAACGGGAGCTCGGTGGCGGTGGCATGTCGAGGGTCTTCCTGGCGGAGGAGCGCGCGTTGGAAAGGCGCGTCGTCATCAAGGTTCTCCCGTCGGAATTCACCGCCGAGCTGAGCGCCGACCGTTTTCGACGGGAAATCCGCGTCGTGGCGCAGCTCCAGCACCCGCTGATCGTCCCGGTCCTGCAGTCGGGAGAGGCGGCGGATCTGCTGTACTACACGATGCCGTTCGTCGACGGCGAATCGGTTCGATCGCTGGTCGCGCGCCAGGGTCCGCTGCCGATTCCGTCCGTCATTCGCATCCTCCGCGATGTCCTCGACGCCCTCGTGGCCGCCCACGCGCGAGGCATCATCCATCGGGACATCAAGCCGGACAACATTCTCATTACGGGTCAGCACGCGCTCGTGACGGACTTCGGCGTCGCCAAGGCGATCAGTCAGTCGGCCGCGGGTTCAGGGTCAACAACGACAGGCCTGGCTGTGGGAACGCCCGCCTACATGGCGCCGGAGCAGGTGGCGGCGGATCCCGGAGTCGATCATCGAGCGGACATTTATGCGGTCGGAGTGCTTGCGTATGAATTGCTGACAGGACGGCCGCCGTTCGTAGGCGCGACATTACAGGCCGTGCTGGCGGCTCATGTGACGCAGCTCCCGGAAGCGGTCACCAGGCACCGACCGTCGGTACCACCGCGACTGGCCGATCTCGTCATGCGCTGTCTCGAGAAGCAGCCGGCGGACAGGCCGCAATCGGCCGAAGAAGTCCTCAAGGAGCTCGAGCTCGTCGAAGTGGGGGCGACCGCCGAGCGCGCGCTGCCTGCGGCGCGGCGCAGAACAGCCCTGGTGATCGCTGGAACCGTTGCCCTTGTCGCGGCGGGCGCCGCGCTGATCTCCCCTCTCGCGAGGAAGACAGGGGATGAACGTATCAACTCGATCGCCGTTCTTCCGTTCGTGAATGTAGGTGGGGATTCGACGGACGAGTACTTCTCCGATGGCATGACCGACGAGCTCACGTCGGCCATCGGCAACATTCCCACGCTGCGTGTCGCGTCGAGGACGTCCGCGTTCACTTTCAAGAACAGGCGGGCAGTGGACCCGCAGCAGGTGGGTCGTCAGCTGAAAGTCGCATTAGTGCTCGGGGGCAGCGTGCAGCGGGTCGGTGGGCGGATCCGTGTGAGGGCCCAGCTGACCAAGGTATCCGACAACTTCGCGGTCTGGTCGAATTCCTACGAAGGCGATGCGGCCGACGTGTTTCACCTGCAGGACACAGTTGCGCGCTCCATTGCCAACGCGCTCCGTTTGCGAGTCGGCGCGAATCAGAGCATGCTGGCGGATCGCCCGACGACGAGCCTCGAAGCGTACGACCTCTACCTGAAGGGACGATACGCATGGAATCAGAGGACGGGCCGTTCTCTGCTGCAGGCGGCGAACTATTTCGAGGATGCCATCTCGCGGGACCCGAAGTTCGCCCGGGCGCACGCCGGGATTGCCGAGGTCAACGTGCTGCTGCCGTTTTACGCGACGGTCGTTCCGCTGGACGCGTGGAAGAAGGCGAAAGCGGCCGCCGGTCGCGCGCTCGACACGGACAGCACGCTCGTCGAAGCGCGCACCGCGCTCGCTTATGGATTGTTTCTCTACGAACGCGATTTTCCCGGGGCCGAGCGCGAGTTTCGCCGGGCGCTCGCCGACGATCCGCGAAACGCCACGGCCCACCAATGGCATGCGGATATGCTTGGCGGTCAGGGAAGGATCGTCGACAGGCTGGAAGAGCTCAGGCGCGCGCAGGAGCTCGATCCGTTATCACGTATCTTCGGACACGAGATCGCGCAGACGCTGTTCGTCATGGGCAAGCTCGATGAGGCGATTGCGGTGTGCGAACAGACCCTCGCCCTGGATCCCACTTTCCCCCCCGTGCGTCGCACGCTCGGATTGTTGTACGTGGCGAAAGGCCGGCGCAGCGAGGGCCTCACGGCGCTGAAACGCTCACTCGAGTTGAGCGGGCGCCGACCAATCGACATTGGGCACCTCGCGCGCATTTACGCCCTGGGAGGTCAGCGCGACTCCGCGATGCTGCTGCTCCGCGAGCTGCAGCACCGGCGGGGCAGCGAATACATACCGTCCTTTGCCATGGCGATCGCGCAGCACGGCCTTGGGAACACCGACGAGGTGTTTGTCCTGCTGAACCAGGGCCTGGACGCGCGCGAGCCGAGCTTGGCGGAGAATTGGTTCGATCCGGCTTTCGCGTCATTGCATTCTGATCCGCGCTGGCTCGACTTCCTGCGACGACTGGGCGTTCACAAGGTCGACGTCGGTGCGAACGATTGATGAGCGATCTGCATCGACGAACAAAGCGTATGCGGATCCAGCGGATCGGCTGAGCAAAGCATCGGTCCTTCGACCCGAGCTTGACAAAAAGAGCGGCCAATCCCACTCTCTATACAGAACCTGTAAGGAGACGCCGGGATGGCTGACCCGCTCACCATCCTCCGCGGCACGCTCGACGTCCTCGTGCTCAAGGCCCTCACGTGGGGCCCGATGCACGGCTTCGAGATCACCGCCTGGATCGAAGACCGCGCGACCGGCAACCTCGACATCGTCGACAGCGCACTCTATCAGTCGCTGTACCGGCTCGAGGAGCGACGCGCCATCGCGGCCGACTGGGGGGTCACCGAGAACAACCGGCGCGCCCGCTACTACAGCATCACGCCCGTCGGACGCGCCGAGCTCCGCACCGAAACCGCGCGCTGGAACCGCTACGCGGAGACGGTGACCGGAATCCTGAACACGCCGCAGTCGGCCTGACTCCGACCGCCCATGCTCCCTCCGCGCGCTCGACGCGCCCTCCGGATTCCCATCGGCAGACGCCGACGGGTCGAGGCCGAAACGGACGACGAGATCCGATTTCACCTCTCCATGCGCGCCGACGCGCTCGTCGCCCGCGGTGTCCCGCGCGACGTCGCGGAGGCGGAGGCGCTGCGCCGCTTCGGTCCGCTCGACGAAGTCCGACCCCAACTGCTCGCTGCGGCCCGACACCGCGAGGAGAGACTCAGCATGTTCGAGCGTTTCGAAGCGCTGCGCGACGACATCCGCTATGCGCTGCGCCAGCTCCGTCGCGCCCCAGGTTTCAGCGCCGCGCTTGCGCTCACATTCGCGCTCGGCATCGGTGCGAACGCGACGATGTTCGAGATTCTCGATCGCCTGCTGTTCCGCCCGCCCGCCTTCATGCCTGACGCGGACCGCGTCGGCCGAGTGTACCTCTATCGGCCGCGGCCGGACGGCACGATGCGCATCGACAACAACATCAGCTACCTGCGATACGCGGAGCTCCGCGACCACACGCGCGCCTTTTCGACGACGGCCGCGATCTTCCAGGACGAGAAT